>JAAIGF010143976.1_pt1 | contig 18063 bp, 14 predicted proteins | sample 6487441 | NCBI WGS metagenome assembly JAAIGF01 (sample SAMN13974129, study PRJNA590717) | phyllosphere metagenome | biome: pepper field; feature: multiple bacterial spot infested pepper fields; material: pepper leaves; isolation source: leaves from pepper fields | host: Capsicum annuum ... | reverse complement strand
GTGGGCAATGCCTTGTATGGTGATACAATTGGATTCTATTTGATGTCGCGCACCAAAGATGTGCCGACTAAAGAAGCAGTTAAAAAAGTGTTTCAAATTCCCGCTGTCTATGCATGCATTGTCGCGATCGGGCTCAATTTACTTTCTGTGGAACTTCCTGAAAGTGTTGAACCCATCGGAAAAGTGGTGAGTTGGATCGTTTCTGCTTTGGGAATGCTCATCATTGGCGTTACGCTCGGCGGGATTGACTTTAAAAAGGTAGCTTACGCCACATTTAGCAAGATATTAGGTCTGCGTTATGTAGCTGGCGCAATATTCTTAGGCCTTTTCGTTTTCGCGGAAGCGCAATGGGTCGGCGTATTAGATGATGATCAGTCAATGTTAATGTTGCTTATGGCTAGTTTTCCTATTGCAGCCAATCTGGTGGTATTTGCGTCCTTTTTAGAAACAGAGGAAGAGAATGCGGCATTGCTAGTAGGAATTTCATCTATTGTTTCATTAATCCTCGTTCCGATCGTCAGTGTACTATTGTTCTAGCTGGCTTTAGCAATCCTCATTAATAGTCATTTTGACTCAAATAGCTGTTTTCGCAGTTCATATCTGAAAACAAACAGTTCACCGACATTTACTTGTTGCTCATCGCATCGTCGACTAATTTCCCTTAGAAACAATGCGTGATCAGGCGTAGAAGTAGTAGATAATGAAGATAGATAGCTGCTTAGCCTTCACCATAATACTATGATAGGCTGAAAGTAGAATTTTGGTTAACGTTTATCTATTTTATGTTTGATACAAATCAGTCAAAAGACACATAGTTTTTCGGATTCTGTCGAAATTTAAAAGAAAACCAACGCGCCCTCCCATTTACAGTTTCCCTTGTCAAACTTTAGATTTTATGAGTGAAATTAAGGTTTTTAGCCGAGTTTCAACCTGCAAACTCTCTCAAGTTCAAAGTATCAAATAGCATTTCGCCCTATGCAAATGGCAGTTCACTTCTATCAAATGGCATTATGCGCATGTCAAACCTATCCCCCGAAAAGGTTAATTACCTTTGAAAACCAACTATATATGAATATTTAGCCTGCTACTATTAGAATATTAGACAATACATTTACTCTATGAAGAAAGACCCCAAAGCCCTCAATATCTTTTTTCAATTCTGGTCAAAGTATGTTCAGACCGACGAATATCAGAGGCAATGGGCTCGAGACAATCTGCACCCAATGCATGTAAGTCGTGGCGAACTTTTATACAGCCATTTATCCCCACAAAGAAACCTATATTTTGTCTGCCAAGGAATTATCGCATTCGTATCGACTGATCCTTCTATCAAAAAAAGAAAAATTGAAAGTGTTGCTCTAGCACATAACTCCATAAAAACTACCAATCACCTTTACACCAACACCCCCAGAGCAGGGAGTATCATAGCACTCCGATCAAGCTTAATTCTGCGCATAGCATACGAACGTGTAAAAAAACTTAAAAACCGTGATCCCGTAATTGATATTTTAATTGATGTTCTCACAAATAGAGAAATAAGACAGCATAGAAGTCATATCTCCATTTTGCTATCAAAATCGCCATTTGATCGGTATAGGCTTTTCCGCGAACAGCTCGCGGGCATACAGTCAGTTATGACCCAGCAGGAACAAGCAGACTATTTGGGTATATCCAAACGAACCCTTCAAGAATGCCAATATCTTTTCCTAAAAAGCTTAAACCGCTGAAAATTGCACATTTGATGTGCAACTCACGCATTTTGACTTATATAATTTTGACTATCAACATTTAACAATAGTATTAATACGATTGAATTATTGAATTACCTAAGATATTTAATATGAAAAAGTTCAAGATGAAATTTGCGCTCTTCTGGCTGAAGGTCTACTTGCTAAACACTAATCGCAGGTAGGCCACCACAGTAAAAAAGATCAAACGCCTTTTCTGGGCAAGGGTCTGCATAGGCAATTAACAAACATTCAAAATTTTAAACATATGAAAAATACATTTGCAGTGAAGACATCGCTCTTCACATTAATATTAGCGCTAATTGCAATCGGAACGTTTGCATTTACCGCAGTGATGAATAATAAAGGCAATAAAGTTGAATCAGTTGGCACCGTGAATCAAACCTGGTATTTTACGGGCACCGATCAAAATGACCCTAATGATCCAACTTTGTATTCTCTTGAGCCTATAGATGGTGTACAATGTGGGGGTAGTTCACCTACAGTCTGTAGCATCGTGGATCAAGCCGATCCTTCAAATTCGAATCATCCCAACATGACTCATGGCCAAGTCAATCAAGATACTGGAGACCTTTACCAAAAATCATTCAGAGTTGATTAATGCGATAATGAGCTATAGTTCCACTTGTGGATCTATAGCTTCTTTAAACCTCCCCTCACTATTAGCCCTAATAAATAGAATGCACCCCTATGCAGTCAAATTAGATATATGTGAAAGAAGTTCATGAAACGGATCAAACCTATATCCGCCATGACACATTATAACATGATGTCTGAAACAGTTTTACAGTAAATACGGCGCATCAAAATTTAATGCGACAAGCTATGGAAGTACTTTTCTCAAATTCTAATGTCTTTTAAAGCAACTGCGCCGAACTATCCTTTCCCGTAATTCAAAAATATCTGCCGATCAAAATCTTTTAGCAACATCTCCAAAGCTTTAGTGGCCACCTTGGCAATCGCTGTATCGGGAAAGTAGGAACCTATTAATCCCGTATTGCAACAAGCCATCAAGATGTCCACCCTTTCCAAAAACTCTGAATCATGATACTTTTCAAAAATCATCAAAATACGCCGCAACAGCGCAGCATCCTTTTTTTCCAGCTTGCTAACAATAGCATGGCTCTGTAAATAATCTTCAATAATTCTACGATTTATCATTTCTTTTAATATTGTTTGCAAACAATGTTTATATTTTCCTAGCACATAGGTGAAGTAAATCCTCATAGTTAGGAGTTCAGACAAATCCCCTTCTTATCCAAATTTCTACCGGTAAAGAGGATTAAAAACTAAGAAGTTTTCTGGATAAGGTATGTTGAAATTTGCCACATCAAACGAGTATTTCTCGGCTCGTAACTCTCTGATCATACGATACTCATCGCCATCTGTATAATGGTAGCGCTGCATGTCTTGCCAGCGAATATCTCGAAAGGCAAGCTCCTTGCGACGCTCAACTTTGATCAAACTATCTATCGGCGCGCCGCTTACATACCCCGGCAGATCAAACTCCGACCGGTATCTATGACGCAGGAATTTTTCCAAAGCCGTTCTACTCTCTTCAATTTGACCCGTGCGCCATAGGGCTTCTACCTGATTAAGAACAACCTCACTGGTGGTAGGACCGGTAAAAATTCCTAGTGTCCCATTATAAAGCCCTTTAAAACGGGGCGTACCATTTGGATTGCGCCTGAAATAAAGTTCTCTGCGAAGATCAGCTGCTCCGTATAGCGCATGAAGCTCTGAGGAAACGCCATCCGTAAGTGCGCGGTTCACTAGGTTAATCCCGCGATATACATGGAATATGACCTCTGCATTCATGGCAGTAAAAGGAAAGTTCGCAGATTGATCCAGTGTAGAGTAGTCCATGATACTGCTTTTCAAACTTAGCGTACTATCTGCATACAAGCGCGTTTTTTTGTAATCTCCTTTTAGCAGGTAAAATCGGCTAGCAAGCGCATACCCTGCCGCTTTATCAGGCGCAGTAACAATGCTTACCGAACTGGGTAGCCTTTCTATGGCATACAGCATATCCTGCTCTACTTGGTGATACACTTCTCCCAAAGTGTTGCGCATATTTGGAGCATTAATGTCGGAAACCACCCGAAGGGGAATAGCCAGCATCTGGTCTCGCTGCGCAGTCCACGGCCCGCGCCAAGTAGACACCAAGGCCAAATGGTAATACGCCCGCAGGAAATGTGCCCATCCCTTGATCTGCTCCAGACGGTTTATATCTCCTGTATGTGCTAGACTGATTCGCTGGGACTGCTCAATAACAAGATTTGAATAGTAAATAGCCAGATAGCAATTATTCCATGCATCAGCCAGCAGACCATCCGCAGATGAGTTCGGTGCTCGCCATACATACAGGTTTTGGTCGAACTCAGGTTGGGCATTGATAAAATCGGGCACAAAATAGACATTATCCGAACACACCTCTCCCATTCCAGCCGGAACATCATTAAAAATACCTGAATTGTTCAACAGCGCTTGAAGATCATCAATGGTTTCCATCTGTTTGAGGCTCTGATCAGACTTCTCTTCGAGGATTTTGCTGCATCCAGAAAACGTGGCAACCAGCAGGGCAACTAAATAAATGGATTTGACTTTAATCTTTATATCATTCATAGGAGTATTGCATTAAAATTGTAATTGCAGATTCAAGGAATAGGTGCGCGGCAAGGGTATGCCTGTCGGAAAATCCGGATCAATATCCCCATTCCCAGCGCGCCATAGTAGCCCGAGGTTGGTGATATTCACCCCTACTCGAACAGATTGCACAGCCTTAAGAGGATCTAAATTCAGATTGTAAAGCAGGTTTACTGTTTGTAGACGTACATGACTGCCTGATGCTACGGTAGCCTCAGAAAGTGGATAAAGGTTATCCGATGATGAGATAGGGTAGTCAAACCTAGGAATGGTGGTGTACAGCTCATCACCCGGCTGCTTCCACCGCCTAGCAAAGTCTCCCGATCCTGGCCCCATGCCCAGCGGCTGCTGCGTGCTGAGCACGCCATACCGTACCGTCGGCCTGCGATACACATAGCCCGCCTTCCAGTTGAATATCGCTCCCAACTGCCAGCGGTGGTAGCTCAGATGTAGGTTAACATTACCAAAATGCAGTGGAGTAGCCACCCCAGAGTACACCAAGTTGTTTATATCGGCATTCAGTATTGCCGAATAATCGGCGGAAGGCTCTCCCATGAGGCGCGATATCATCTGCCCGTTTTCATCGAGCCTTTCAAAAGGATACGATACCACCGGGTAGAGCGATTGTCCTTCCCTGATACGCAGTAGATTAAGTCCATCATTGATATTATTTCGGCTGACGCGGTCAAAGTTGCTTCGGTATTCAGTAACTGTATAGCGGTTGTAATTGTATAAAAAGCGGGTTTGGAAGTTCAAATGCTGGCGGCTTATCCATCGAACCAGCAAAGAAGCCTCCACTCCTTCGGCCTGCATGCTGCCGACGTTACGCACCACATACCGATTAGCGCCATTACTTAAGTCGTTGAGTGCTGGTGCAAATAGGTTTTCGTTCCACTTGCTGTATACATCAAGCTGTCCTGATACACGTGCCGACCACATGGAAAAGTCCAGCCCGCCATTGATCGTTCGCGTGGTTTCCCATTGCAGCTGATCATTAGCGTCTTGGGCAACCGCTGCCCGGGGCTGGCGAGATAAAGGGTCTTGGCCTGCAAAGCGGATAATCGTCAGTGCACTTTTGCTGGGATCCATATTCCCGGTCATGCCGTAGGTCAGCCGCAGCTTGAACACATCAAAAAGTCCCTGCGAGATAAACGACTCATTATGCAGATTCCAGCCCGCACCAAACGACCACATAGGGTTCCAGCGTTCGTTCGCAGCCATCCCGAAATTATTAGAAGCATCCCGGCGTGCGCTGACAGTCAATAGGTACTTACCATCCATGTCGTAGCCGGCATTAAAAAAGCCAGAAACAAAGTTGTCCTTTCGCGAGCGAAACACGTGCGGATCTGCAATGAACTGGTTGGTGCCCAGCAACAGGTGGCGCACCGGATCTACATAATTTACCAGTCCGGAGGTTAGTGTACCCGGATCATAACCATATACCCCACCCTGCACCAATGATTCATTAGTCTTACGCACCTCGCCGCCGGCTAGTGCGTTCAAATGATGACGCCCCCAGGATTTGGCCCATGTTAGTTGACCCCGCAAGTTATGACTCCGCAGATCCATTGTACCGTCTTGCCGGATCCCACCGATAGGTACTCTGCGCAAAGGACCGTTATCGCTAAGCTGGGTAAAGGTATTGATCAGGTTCCGGGTAAAGTAGCTACCCAGTTCGCGCATGTGCAGCAATTCCTGTCTTTGGCGGTCATAGCGGTATACCGCTTGGGCGCTCAATCCATCCATGATGGTGTAGGTCAAACCCGTAGAGATAACCGCTGATGGGGTGATGGTCTGCTGGCGATCCAAGTCCTTTTCCTGTAACGGGTAGCGCCGCCAGTCCAGCAGCTGACCACTCTCCAGCATGCTATCGGCATAGCCCCGCTCCAGATTATAGTGAGGTATGTGCTGACCGTTATCATCCACCAAGTTTAGGTATGGCCGGTTGTGGTAACCTGCAGCAGGATATCCGCTATGCCCACTTCGCTGGATGCTATGAGCTAGTTGCAGGCTATTATTCCAGTGTAAGCCTTCCAGCAACCGGTAGTTGTAGTTCACCCGCATGCTGAATCTTTGCAGGCGGCTGGCTAAATTACTGACATTTCGGTCATAGCCCGCCGAGGCGTAGTAGGTTGACCCGCGAGTAGCTGAACTTAACGAGACATGATGCTGCTGATTGAATGACGGACGGTACATAAGCTCTCCATACTGCTGGCGGTTATCGGTACCCGCAATATCAGCGAGCCGCCCTTGCAGAGTTTGAGCATCCAGCTTGTCATCTCGGTGAGCAAACAAACTTTCCACTACCGGAGACAGCCAGGTGCGCTGAACATTGTTTAAAAAGGAGTTGTAGACTCCCCGATCAAACATTTCCCGCTCTAACTCAACCAAGCTACGGCTATCAATCACGTTGGGATAATATAGATCTGGGATTTCACCCACAGTGGTGATGGAGCTGGCCGTAATATTGCTGCGCTGGCCGCTAGTACCCTGCTTGGTAGTAATGACAATTACTCCATTACTGGCCCGGGCACCCCAGATCGAAGCCGCCGAAGCATCTTTTAGTAAAGTAATGTTTTGCACATCCAGCGGGTTAATCGATTCTATATCTCCTTGATATGGAAAATTATCAAGAATAATTAGGGGCTGGGTATTTCCTTCCATCGTATTTATGCCCCGAAGAGTAAGTGCTGGGCGCGATGCTGCCTTATCAAAAAGCAAGCTCGTCTGTCCTTCCAGTTTATCTAAAATGTTATGAGATACGACGTTCTCCAACCTTGCCGCATCGATGGTCTCAAAAGCACCCACCGCCCGCTCTTTGGGAATGCGCTGATAACCGGTGCTGGCAGCGATATCCACCTGCTGAATTACCCCTGAATCTTCCGTAAGTACTACATCCAGCGTTCTCAAACCTGTAAAGTAAACGATTGCGGTGTCACGAAATCCAATGAATTTAAAGGATACTAAATCATCCGAACTAAGTCCGATAAGCTGAAAAACTCCTTGTGTATCGCTTTGCTGAGTAATACCTCGAGCCTGAACAGTAACATTTACTCCGGGTAGAAAGCGTCCTGATTGGTTTCTAATTCTACCAGAGAGTGTATCTTGCTGCCCATAACAAAAAGTAATAACAAGTAAAGCAGCGATCGTGGTCAATAGATAGCGGATACTCATCGGTAAATCTGATTTATAGTGGTAATGACTTTGGGATCAACAAAACTCGAACGGGTAAAGGCATATACTGTCCCTTTAGGATTAATCCATACTTGATAAGGGATACCAATGTGCGGAAAAAGAGATTTGATATAGCTATCAATGATAATACTGTTAAGCGTTCCACGCCAGTATTTCCCCTGAGATCTCTGATAGCTACTCGCTACCTTTTGGAAGTCGTCTCGCGTGTCGGCAGTATTTACCAGCAGGATGTTTGCCTGGCCGGCAAAGTCTTTAGATAGGGATTCCAGTTTACCTAGCTCTACTAAACAAGCGCCGCACCAGCTTGCCCAAAAATCCAGAATCAGCAGCTTACCGCGGTAAGATTCTAGGTTAGTGCGGATGGTATCACCGTCTTGATAGATCAGATGCTCAATGCTCCAAAAGGCTTCAGGAAGCTGTGCACCAATTAATAGGTGACCTGAAAAAGTAACCTCCGCCTCAGCCCCACTATCATCGCGAGACTGGGCAAAGGCACTATCAACAAACACGTATGAAGTAATAATGACTGTTATGGCTAGCCATGAAAAGGCTCTATAAATGTGTATTGATTTTGGCCAAAGCGCGGCCAAGGCGTATTGATACGTCATTTTAATAGGATTGATAATATTGATATTGCAATTAGCTATATCTCATCCACACCTCGAACTATAGGCACTGGTGACTCAGGCCAAAATCATCTTGGAGTATTGAAAAAGAAAAGCTAATTTTAGAGTGCTTAAGAAAAAGAATCTACAGTTTATTTTTGCCCCTGTAAAAATGAAGGATTGGCAAATTTTCGAATGTAGATTTAGAGTCCAGGGATAATCAGTAACAGCGTCATCTTTAGATAGTGCTATACCCTTTGAAGTACAATTGTTGATTTGCTATTCAAAAGTCAAATCAATTTATACTTCTAGGGTTTATCAAGATGGTTCTTTTAAGTTACTACGCCTGATATTCTATATGCTACCTATTCCGGGGCACAAGTAATGTTCTTTGTTTGATGTTTGCGGGAAAACCATGATTGCTGATCTTGAATCAGGAAAATGGTCTTTGTGCCATAATTACGGTTCGTTTTCATAATCAATTACTGGTTATTAAACGATGAACACTCAGAGAGCTTGCAGAAAGGCTTAATTGATATTATTTAATACCAATAGGGCGAACTTTGAAGCTTTTCGGTTGAAGGGAACCGACTAAGGAACCTTTTCGCGATAATCTACACGAGATCAGCTGCTCAACTCCCGAGAAAGTCTGACACAAAGTCCGCCCTACTGGCGCTATACATGTAAATATAAGGCATTCCAGTTAAAAATGGGCGAACTTGCAGTCTTCTCGTGAGTATAAATTTTAGTCGGTTCTTTCAAACGAGAGAGACATCGTTATTAAAGCACTATAAAGTGCTTTAATCTGTTGTCGCTAATAATACAGTACAAATATAAACAAAACATTTGAATATGGCAATATTGCCATATTTATAATCCTAAGACACTGATTTAATGATCAATAAATATTTAGAATTATACAAAAGAGTAGGATCAAACCTCAGAAGGGAACGAAAAGATGCTAAACTTACACAAATTCAACTTTCTAAAAGAACTACGAAACTAGATGCTTCTAAGATAAGTGACATTGAGAATGCAAAAGAAGATTTTATGTTTTCTACGTTGCTTGAACTAGCAAATGGTCTGGGGGTAGATGTCGAAAATCTAATAAAACCATGAATTAGAAAGATCTACAGAAGTTAACAAGGCACACTATATATCTAAAACACTTTCTTAGTATATTAAGAATAGCTGATAATCTAATTTTTCCTGAAACAAAACATTTTATAATCTTCTAGATATAATAGCTCGTAAAAAACGATATAAAAGTCAGGACTTCTAAGATACTTCTGCCCCACTTTATAAGATCTTAAAACTACATTAATAATCGTAGCTCATTTAAGGGAAGATTACACTTTAAAGAACCTTTTTAATCAGCTACATTAATTTAAAATTCTTTGTCAAACCTGTCGTATCCAAATTAGAATCGTTCACCCAATTTTTAGGAGCAATAACAATTTTTTCCTTATACATATTCAACCAGGCAGCCCACCAACTAAAACTACTGTTTGATATAATCTGATGCTGGCATAAACTCATCAGCTGCATATCTATGTAACTACCCTTCCCAGTATTCCAGTCAACAAAATACGCATTCGTGTGGCCGAACATTTCTCTACACCATGTGATATCATCCGAAAAGACGAAAAAAACAGGATTATTTATTTTTTTTTCAAAAAAAGAAATCCCTCTCAAATAGTAATTCAAGTCACAATTACCTCCAAGCAGTTCGTCTTGTAAATAATCACCTCGACGAACATGTACAGCTACGCTGTGACTTTCCTGAATCAAGGCTTTAATCTCTATATTTTTTTTATCTTCTATCGGTGGAAATGTGAATGCTTTCTGTACAGATTCTTTAATCAACAACAAATAATCTTCATGTTGCCAATAACCCCAATAATAAACCGGCTTACTATTCGTCAAATAATGTGGATGGAAGGCAAAAAGAGTTTCTTCAGTTTTGAAAGCTTTGCGAGTCTTGTAGATTCTTCTTTTTAGTCGTAGAAAGAGATTATCTCCATTTTTTTTCAAAAACAACTCACGCGTTTTTTTAGAAATCACATCTAAATCTAAGTTAAAAACACTGGCAAGCTCTAGTCCATTGTGCAGTGGATAATCCTCAAACTCCTTAATATCTAGCTTAACCGGATGCCCCTGCTGTTTCAGTGCTAGAAAAAAGGCATATTGAAACATTTGGTTCCCCAACCCTCCTAGAACTTTCACCACCTTTAATGCTCGCTTTCTTGTAAAAATGAATCTCTTAAATGACTCCAATGTCTGGCTTCTTTGCAAGTATGCTGTACTGTAATGAGGCAAACTACGTAACAAAATAGTCGATTTGTTAGGAGCTTTTGTCATCAGAATTTGATACCACATTTGATAAATAAATTTTTCAAATAAAAAGAAATCGTAAATAGCCGTTTCCCTATTTTTAAGAATTAGAGTCGACAAAAATCTTTTGTAGGAATCAATAGTAAAAGTATTGGGGTAAGCATATTTCAGGAGCATTTCTGCATTATTAGATGAGTACCCAACTCCAATGTTAGCGATTTGTTCATTCCTAAGAATAATGAGCATAGTATTTACATCCTGAAAATTACTACGGGTAACATTTGTATCATGTCGGCGGTACTCAACAATATAATCCAGTAGATTATCCACATCACAGAACGCCGCAATTTTTATATATAGCGCCAAATCTTCTGTAACGGATAAAGGTAAAACAGGATATCCTCCTATATGTCTAAACACACTAGTGCGCATCATAATGCAGGAATGAATAAAAGGATTTTCAAAAAATAAACGAACGTTTACATATTTTGGATTGTTTGGCGCATTCAGAATTCGTCCGTTTCTTTCCCCTTGTTCATTGATACCGTAAGCTTGTCCACCCAGAAGTCCCAAATTTGGTCGGTTTTCAAAATAATCGACTTGCTTTTGCAGCCTATCAGGTAATGCGATATCGTCTCCATCTAGTACGGCCAGATATTGCCCTCTAGCGTGACCCAAAGCCAAATTTCTTGAAAAAACGATGCCCTTGTTTTCGTGATTTGTCAACACATTAATTCGAGAATCGCTAAAGCTAGCTAGAATCTCACTTGTATTGTCTGTTGATCCGTCATTGACAACCAACAACTCAAAATTTTGAAAAGTTTGTGACAAGATACTGTTTATCGCATCAGCTATAAACAGCTCATTATTGTAAGTAGTAATAAATACTGTTACGAGAGGTAAGTGACTGGATGGCATACTCATAATTAGTTCCCTAAAAATAAACTACGATAAGAATTCCTGAAATTATCCTCATTGAATCGTTCACTCACAAGCTTTTTCACTGCTACTGAATTCCTCTCCAATACATCTTGATTACTATATAGCCACGTCAACTTAGCAACAAAAGCTTCTACAATTTCGGACTCCGACAAATCGTTATCTATAATATAGCCTGTTTCTGACTCCTCATTGATATGGAATGGTACCTCACCCACCCGAGTCGATATAGGTACGACTCCTAAAGACATCCCTTCCAAAAGAACCATAGGAAACCCTTCAAACAGAGATGTTACGAGAATCAAATGAGAACTGCTATAATAAGTATTCAGTTGATTCTTATCTTTAATACGCCCAAGCAATTCGACATTTGTTGTCACATGACCATCGAAAGATTCAAAGTCACCGATCATTATAAATTTCATAGGAAGTCTTCTTTCGTAAGCCAGCCGTGCGATATCTACAAACAATTGCGGCCTTTTTTCTGAACTATTTCTAGATACGAAAAGTATATCTAATGTACTACTAGGATAGTCTCGTGAAGTATTAATATTTACAATTTCTACTTTATTTGGGATTACTCTAAGCCGGCTCGACAGCAATGTATCTAAGCCTTGCTTTGCGTAGAATGCTGAGGTTAACTGTTTTTGTCGTTCACCTAATACGACTCTGTTATGCAACAAATGTACGTGCGATAAAGTCCGTTGTTCAGTCTCTTCTCTTTTATCACCCAGAAACGTATGTATCAGATCGATTTTACGAATATTTGCGTTAAGATGAGGTACAACTAAGTCAAAAAAAACAGAATTACACGTAAACACCGTAAGGTTTTTTTTTTGATTTAGAATATGAGCAATTTTGATCGCCATAAATTTCTTAAATTCGCGTTTGGAACCCCATCTAAATAATTGAATTACATCTGCGCTCGCCTCAAAAGACTCTTTTAAGTCTTCATTCATCGACATTGCTGTAATCAGGCATACTGGATTCTTATCTTTAATCGTATCCATGATATCAGCATGCACTTGTTCGCCTCCCCCTGTATGATAATGTGGAAAGAAAAAAACAAATTCACTATCAGACGACTTTAAACTTCTAATAATTGAAGGATACTTTAGAATAGATAAAATTGTATGCTTCGCTCGATTAATTGCGTTCATTATTAATCATTTAGTTGTTTATTGATGGTGGGTTTTACTAAAAACACTTCAAAGGCATATATAAATGCATCCCAAACTTCATGCCTCTATGAGAAAAGTAATATTACTTGCAATACCTATATTTAAAAAAATTTCAATAGAATAATCGCTAAAATTCTAATTTCTATGACTATCAAACGGATCATTCAACATATTCATTACAATTTAGTTGTGAAATTCGACAAACTTGTAAAAAAACAGAGAATAAATCCTGAAGAGATTCCAGTTGTAATAATAAATTTCAATCAGTTAGGACACTTAAAAGCACTAATAAACTTTTTGAAATCTAGGGATATGAATAATATTATTATCATAGACAACAATTCGGACTATGAACCTCTTTTGGATTACTACGGAACTATCAAGTCAGAAGTAATTATTGAGAGAATGGAATCTAATTTTGGTCACCTTGTTTTTTTTGAACAACCCCATTTATTACAGAAGTATGGTAAAGGCTATTATATATTGACTGATTCAGATATACTTCCAAATCCAAATCTGCCGCCCCACTTTTTGCATCAAATGTTACAAACTCTAGATAAATATGCATTCAAAAGAAGCAAAGTGGGTTTCGCACTCGACATTGATTCTATTCCTGATTTCTATCCACACAAAAATAAGGTCTTAGAATGGGAAAGTAAATTTTGGCAAACAGAAGTGGAAGATGACAAGTATATAGCTCCTATTGACACTACATTTGCTTTATACAAGCCTAGCTTTCCCAAGCCTTTTAAATTTAATATTTTTCAATTTTATAGAAGTGTTAGGATGGGCGGACAATTTACAGCACAACACATGGGTTGGTATATCGACCCGAAAAACCTCACGGAAGAACAGCGACACTATTTCCGCACAGCTTCAACTTCAAGTTCATGGAAATTGGATGAAGACGGCAATTTAATTATAGAATCTCTATATTAATACCACATATAACAGATCTGCTCGGCGCTGTTGGGGTGAATCGATCAAAAGGTCAAACACTTAGTTCACATTTACTGACTTTATCTCATATTGTCGAGATTAGCGAAACAACAACAATCTCAATGCTTGCGATTCTTTATAACTTAATATCAGTAAATTGGAAGAGTGGCAACACCTATTCTTGCAATCACACCTATTTACATTAAATACGTTTTAAAGTTAAATACTAATAATACCAACCTTAAAACGTAGCAGATACATCTTATTTAACGTTACATTAGTTAAATTGGTCATGTTTAATATACAAATGCTAACATAGTGAGAGACAATTTTAAAGGCAAATCCATCATTTTAGGAGCGCCTAAATACTTTAAGATCAACGATTTTTTGAAAAGAGAGTTATATCATTTGGGCTTTGACCAAGTTATTGAAGTCTCTTACGATTATTATAAATTTAGGTATAAAAACATCTTCCAGCATACTAAAAGTTTTATAGAGAAGACGTTCAATAATCGACCGCATTATAAGCAGTATCTTATGTTTAAGGCGATTGAGCCACAATTAATTGCATCTTTAAAAGATGTCAGAAAGGTCGATTATGCACTGCTCATCAGACCAGATACCTATTCGTCTTCTTTCATCGATGTTTTACATACTAAAGCGGAGAAAGTAATTGCTTACCAATGGGACGGGTTAGATCGATATCCAGCGACTTATCCTCTTATTCCAAAATTCGACAGCTTTTTCACCTTTAACCCAGCAGATGTCAGTCTTGATGGTGTATTGCCAGTTACAAATTTTGGCCCTACTTCGTATTCAAGAGAAGAGCTGGAGGACAAAGACCGCTCGATTGATATATACTTTTCAGGCAGTTATGAACCAAAGAGGATTATTACTTTGGAAAGAATGATTGAACAATGTACGATTCTAGGGTTGAATACAAAATTTATAATAAACTCTAGCAAGACTCGCATTTTAAAAACGTGTCCACTATCTGTTACCAAAAAACAAATCTCGTTTGAGGAAAACATACGTAATTCCTACAATGCTAAAATCATTGCCGATGTTGTATTTGAAGGGCACACTGGTCTTTCCTTTAGGATATTTGAAGCGTTAGCATTCGATAAAAAAATCATTACCACTAATAAACAAATCAGCAAATACGAATTTTATGATCCCTCAAACATTTTGATTTGGACAGAGGATACTTCTTGTGAAGAATTAAAAAAATTTATTGAAAAACCATATAAACCTGTGCAACAAAATATCAAGAAAAAGTATAGCTTTGATAATTGGATTAAATATGTTCTTGACTACGGGAATTTCACTCCAATTTCCCTTCCTGAATAGTTGAACATCATTAGGTATGGAAAATGTCGCATTGATATTATGCTATACAATTTTTTTCCTCATCACACATATTCCGCAGAAATACCATTTTACAAGACCATTTTTGAGCTTTTTCTTTCTCCCAATTGGCAGACCTAAAATGGAATATAAGGTATTGATGCCTGTGTCTTCTCCAAGATTACATACCTTGAATCTCTTTTTAAAAGACTGCTTGAATTCTCTCACGGGAGCAAGTTCTTTATTGCGGTCTACTCGATTACTTTGATTAAATAGTGCGAGTGTAGATCCTGCTCGGTGTTTATAAAAATACAAAGACTTATCTTGCAAGACTAATCGATTGGCAAAGTAAACAGCTTGAATGGAGAACACCAAATCTTCACCTACACGAAGTGTTTCATCAAAATAAATGGAGTGATTTACTAAAAAATCCTTTCTAAGTAAGTATTTAAAACAATGTCCATCTTCTCCTACTTTAGCCAACATCATCTTATCTTCTGCATTTGAAGCTACAAAAATCCCAGTCTTTTCGTGCGACCATGATGAAGATTTTTCATGGTAAACATTACAGCAAACGATATCGGCATTATACGTAGAAGCACTATTCAAGAGTTCTTCGTAAAAACAATGATTAATAAGATCATCTACATCTAGAAAATGTATGTATTGACCTACTGCGTTTTTTAAACCTGTGTTTCTAGCGGCTGAAACGCCATTATTACTTTGACTAATAACTTTGACATTGAAAGATTTCGCAATTGTAACTGTTTCATCAGTTGAACCATCATCAATTACTAAGACCTCAATATCTTTATAAGTCTGATATTTTACATTTTCAATACATTGAGCTATATAAGCTGCCGCATTAAAAGCTGGTATAATCACCGAGATAACAGGAGTATCAGACATTCGCAAGAAGAATTAAATTGTTCAAAAAACATTTTCAATAATGTAGCGCCAATTAGGCGGATGATAGTCTATGAATCTAGATCTTTCATAGAATCTGCTCTGCCAATATTTCTAAAATAATCCTTGAGCCTCTTCATCTGTTCTTCATTAAGGTAGGTCAACTTGTGAATGGATGTGAGGGTTAACAAATCAGACGATCCGGAGACATATTCGTATCCATCCACTATTAAACGCAATAAATGTGGATATGTATCAGATACGACAAGGCATTTTTCATCTTTAAACCTACCATTTACAAGCTCATTATACAAAATTTGTAAAATAAAATAATGGCGTATCCTATTTTGGGTCTTCCAATAGTATAATATAAGATCAAGCATAGCTTGTATTAATATATTTTCAGCCCTTGCGAAGATAATACTAGTAAGCATTCTTACTTTAAATTTTGGATCGGAAGACCAGTATTTTATATCAGGGCTTGGCCAGTTTGATTTATCAAACACTTTGTCATCGCGTTGAAAGACAAAGAAATCCATACTTTGGAACTGCTTTGGTAATGGCCCAGTCAATAAGATGGTTGCATCAATCCAAACACCTCCATACGCTTGAAGTAATGCTAATCGAAGTAGATCTGAAAAGAAAACGTGCTTGAACTTTGGCTTTCCCATGTGATCCCATGCGTAATCTGGAAGATTTATATATTGCTTGATTGAATTGTCATCTAACCTGATTATCTCATAGTCAATACAATAGTGATCTATTGATTCAAAGCATATCTTTACCAATTCAGGTAGGTTCTCATCGATTCCTTGACCCCAGTATTGCCATATAATCTTTTTCCCTTCTAAATGGCTCTTAACTCCCAGGTTATTTTTAGGTATTTCACCTGCAAAATACCTCTGCATAATTGGACTCCAAAATCGAGCTATTTTATCTTGTTTGTTTTGAATAAGCTTCCGTCGACCTGTAGCCCATAGCTTTTTAGAAAGTCGGCCACTCGCGAGGAATCTCTTAATTTTCTTCATCATCATATTACAAAGTAAATCCTAACCATAAGTTGGAAAACCAAGATAATGCATTAGATATTTGGCGACACTAAAATAATACCTACAATTTGGTTTTATCTTAGAAAAACCTTTCTTAACAAATATGCGAACCTACCCGTATCTATTCCCGGAATCTTAAGATTGTGTTCGCGGGCAAACTCTTTCCGAAACGCTTTCGCGTGCGACCAATCCAACCTTCTCTTTTCTCTATGTGCTTTCTCTTTCTTACTCATGATTGAGTTTTCGCGGTGATAGTAGATATATTCTGCACCTGGAACGACCACGATACTCTTTGCATAAAACACTGCTGGAAGCGAGAAAGTCAGGTCTTCGATAAATCGCCCTTCTTCAAAACGTAAGCTCTGCTCTTTGAGAAAGTCTAAACGGAACAGATAGCGCCAAACATAGCCCCATTTACCGACAAATGTTGCTTTAAGTTTATCCTTTGCGGTGTGATATACGACTTGCTTCTTGAAACGCCACGTTTTGTAACTATGCTTTTCGTTGAGCATTCCGCCACAGGCGATATCAGCTTGAGTTGCCATCACCGCATCAGCCATCTGCTGATAGTACGCTAAGTTGATACCATCGTCTACATCCATAAAATGGATGTACGCACCTGTTGCCGCATCGATCCCCGTATTTCTTGCTGCAGACAAACCTCGATTTTCATCCAAGCGTATTAACTTCACGGGATATTGCAATGCAATTTGGCCAGAGCGATCGGACGAACCGTCATCGACAACAATGATCTCTAGATTTTTGTAGCTCTGCGCAAACATATTGTCCAAACATGATTTGACGTACTGCTCTCCGTTATAAACAGGAATAACAACAGAAATCAAAGGCCCTTGCGTCATATAAGGATAAGATAAAATAATTATGTTAAACGGTCAGCCAACTCAAATTGCGACCGCTTCGATAGAATACTTTCAAATGATTTTTCGATCTCCATCATGGTTTGATCAAAATTTGGCATATGTTCATTATCATTGATGCATACCAATGAATAAGCTTGTTCTCTAATCGCTTTGATTGCTTTTTTGGAGCGAAACAATAACGGAAACATCTTGGTATCCTGATAGGTATTGTACGCTTCAAAGTTAGATTGGCAGATTTGCCAAGTTCTGAACAATTCTTGCGTGAAATCTTCTGGAGAACGAAATTTGTGTTT
>JAAIGF010153746.1_pt1 | contig 18085 bp, 17 predicted proteins | sample 6487441 | NCBI WGS metagenome assembly JAAIGF01 (sample SAMN13974129, study PRJNA590717) | phyllosphere metagenome | biome: pepper field; feature: multiple bacterial spot infested pepper fields; material: pepper leaves; isolation source: leaves from pepper fields | host: Capsicum annuum ... | reverse complement strand
GCTGCGACCCCCGCCTCCATCGCGCTGCCATCGCCCTGCTCGCGCACCTGCGGCGGCAGCGGCGAGGGCTTGCGCCTGCTCGCCAGCCACCAGCCAAGTGCGGCCAGCAGCAGCACCGGCAGCCCCAGCCAGTACCAGGGACCACCGGCCCCGGACGCAGCCGCAGGCGTCTGAGCAAGCCGGGCCTGCGCGGCGGCCAGCTCGGTATCTTTCAGGCTGACCAGCGCCTGTTGCTGCTGCTGCAGCTTTTCCAGTTCAGCCACGCGCTGCTTGAGCTCATCGATCTCGGCCTCGCGGGTCGCGACGTCTTCGCGCGCCTGGCGCAGTTGTTCATTGGCGAGCATGTCACCCTCGTTGCCATCACCGGTACCGGTGGTTGACCCTGCGCGCGCGGCGTCAGACGCTGCAGCAGGTGCGATTTCAAGCCGCGCGTCGGCAGCGCCCGATGCAGCTGGAGCGGTAGCGACGGCAGGCGCTGCGGCAGCGGTGGTTGCCGCCGGCTGGGGAATGGTCCGCGCCTGCCGCCACTGCGCGACGTGCTCGCGCACCATCGCAGCGGCTTCTGCGCGGTCGATACCGGCAAGGGTCTCGGCATCGGGTACGCGCAGCACCGCACCCTGCCGCAGCAGATTGACGTTGCCGCGGATGAAGGCTTCCGGGTTGGCACGCAGCAGCGCGATCATCGCCTGATCACGGCCGACCGGCTGGCCACGTGACACGTCCTGGGCGATCTGCGACAGCGTCTGCCCGGCCTGCACGGTGATACGGCCGTTACCGTCCAGCGCGGGCGTGGCGAACGTCGGTTGTGCAGACGTTGCGGACGCTGCGCGTGCGGCCGTCGCGGCTGCAGCCGCTGTCGGCGGCGCAGGCGCTGCGGAACCCGCAGCAGGCGCGCGCACGATCGCGTCGGGAAGCGCGGCCGCCGGGGCGACGATGTCCGGTCCGGTAACCGCCACTGCGCTGTCCGGGCGATCGACGAGTGCCGAGTACTCGCGCACCAGGCGTCCCTGGCCCCAGTCGGCCTCCACCAGGAAGCTGAGCGAGGCGCTGTCCACCGGCGCCTGCGAGGTCACCTGTACGACCGCGCGCCCCTGCGCGTTGCGTACCAGCTCGAACTGCAGCTCACGCACCAGTCCGGACGGCGCCTGCAGGCCGACGCGCTCGAAGGTCGCCGCCGACGCGAGTCCTACGCGCAGGTTCTGCAGTTCGCCGGGATCGGCGGTGATCACCGGAATTTCGGCCAGCAGCGGCTGACCCGGGCGCGACAGCACACGGATGTCGCCCAGCCCCAGTGCCAGCGCCGAACTGCTGGCCAAGGCCAGCAGCGCGGCAGTGATATAGGTAAGCGGGCGCTTGGCGCCGGAGCCCGGTCTGTTCATGGCGGCCAATATAACGGCTCCCCTGCTGGAAGTGGGCTCGCAGGGAAGGCCGCAACGGCCTCGCCCTGCCCTGCAGCACTCATGCAGACTGCGCGGCGACCAGCTCGGCCAGCTGCACGGCGTTGAGTGCGGCACCCTTGCGGATGTTGTCCGAGACGATCCACAGGTTCAACCCGCGCGGGTGCGAGATGTCCTCACGGATGCGGCCCACATACACCGCATCGGTGCCCGAGGCATGGGTGACCGGGGTCGGATAGCCACCGGCCTCGCGGCGGTCGACCACCTCCACACCAGGCGACTGCGCCAGCAGCTCGCGTGCCGCCTCGGCGCTGACCTTCTCGCGCGTCTCGATGGCCACGGCCTCGGAATGGCCGTAGAACACCGGCACGCGCACAGCGGTGGGATTGACCTGGATGGTGTCGTCGCCAAGGATCTTGCGCGTTTCCCAGACCAGCTTCATTTCCTCCTTGGTGAATCCGTTGTCGAGGAAATCGTCGATGTGCGGAATCAGGTTGAAGGCGATCTGCACCGGGAAGCGCTGCGGGTCGATGTCCTGGAAGCTCAGCAGCTGGCCGGTCTGCTTGCCCAGCTCTTCCAGCGCCGACCTGCCGCCGCCGGACACCGACTGGTAGGTGGCCACGTTGATGCGCTCGATGCCGTAACGGCGGTGCAGCGGTGCCAGCGCGACCAGCATCTGCATGGTGGAGCAGTTCGGGTTGGCAATGATGCCGCGCGGCCGGTTGGCCACCTGTTCCGGGTTGACCTCGGCCACCACCAGCGGCACGTCCTCGTCGTAGCGGAACGCCGAGGAGTTGTCGATCACCACCGCGCCGGCAGCGGCGAACTTCGGGCCGTATTCCCTGGACACGCTGCCGCCGGCCGAAAACAGGGCGATGTCCACGCCGCTCGGATCGAACTGCGCCAGGTCCTGCACGCTGACCTTCTCACCGTTGTATTCCAGCTCGCCGCCGGCCGAGCGCTCGGACGCCAGCAGGCTCAGGGTACCAACCGGAAAACCGCGCTCGGCCAGGATGGACAGCATGGTCTCGCCGACCGCGCCGGTGGCGCCGACGACGGCGACATGGAAGGAACGTGGTGCATTGCTCATGGGGGTAACTCTCGATAAGGGGATGAAGAACTCGGTCACGCATGGCGGCTGGGTTCGGGGAACCTCCTCGGGCGCGCGCGCGGGAGGTTCCCTATCGTTTTTTGTCGTTGCCAGCGCCGCGCGCCACGCGCGCGGCCAGCGCCGCTTCGGCGTTGATCGGGCTCGGCATGGAGACGGCACTGCCCTGCAGGCCAAGGCCGGCCAGCAGATTATCAACCGCCAGCTGCACCATCGCCCGGCGCGTGGCCAGCGAGGCGCTGCCGATGTGCGGGGTCAGCACCACGTTGCGCAGCGCCAGCAGCTCCGGCCGCACCTGCGGCTCGCCCTCATAGACGTCCAGGGCGGCTGCGGCCAACCGGCCACCGGCGAGCGCATCGGCCAGCGCCAACTCGTCGACGATGCCACCGCGGGCGATGTTGACCAGCGTCGCGGTCGGCTTCATCTTCGCCAGCGCCGCTGCATCGATGATGTGGTGCGACGCCGGGGTGTAAGGCAGCACCAGCACCAGATGATCACTGCGGGCCAGCAGCGTATCGAAGTCCACGTACTGCGCCCCGAGCCCGGCTTCGGTGCTGGCCGGCAGCGGCGACCGGTTGTGGTACAGGACCTTCATGCCAAAACCCAGCGCGCCCCGGCGGGCGATTCCCTGGCCGATGCGGCCCATGCCGAGAATGCCCAGCGTGCTGCCGTGCAGATCAGCCCCGAGCATGGTCTGGAACGACCACTGGCTCCAGTTGCCCTCGCGCAGCCAGCGCTCGGACTCGGTGATCCGGCGGGCAGCCGCCATCAGCAGCGCAAAGCCCAGATCGGCAGTGGTTTCGGTCAGCACGTCAGGCGTATTGCTGGCCAGAACACCGGCCGCGCTGAGCGCGGCCACATCCAGATTGTTGTAGCCCACGCCGACATTGGCGATCACCTGCAGACGCGCGGCGTCATCCAGCTGCGCCGCACCGATGCGCTCGTTGAGGGTGACAATGGCGCCGTCCACGCCGGACAGCTGCGCGGCCATCTGCTGCGGCGTCCAGGCGGTGACCTCGGTGGTCTCACGCAGATCCACCCGCGCGCGCAGCGGCGCGATGACGTCCTCGATCAGCGGCTGGCTGACCCAGACGGTCGGGCGTGGCTCAGCCATCGGCCTGCCCCGGAATGCGCGGGGTGATGGTGCCGACGTCACCACACTGGGCACGGTGGCGCAGCGCCTGGTCCATCAGCACCAGCGCCACCATCGCCTCGGCGATCGGTGTTGCACGGATGCCGACGCAGGGATCATGACGCCCCGTGGTCACCACCTCGATCACCTTGCCTTCGGTGTCCAGCGAGGTACCGGGCAGGCGCAGGCTGGAGGTGGGCTTGAGCACGATCGAGGCGGTCACCGGCTGGCCGGTGGAGATGCCACCGAGGATGCCGCCGGCATGGTTGCTGGCAAACCCCTGCGGAGTCAGCAGGTCGCGGTGTTCAGTGCCCTTCTGGGCGGCGCTGGCAAAACCATCGCCGATTTCCACGCCCTTGACCGCGTTGATGCTCATCAAGGCGGCGGCCAGTTCGCCATCGAGCTTGCCGTAGATCGGCTCACCCCAGCCGGGCGGCACGTTGTCGGCCACCACATCCACACGCGCACCGACCGAGTCACCGGACTTGCGCAGCGCATCCATGTAGGTTTCCAGCTCCGGCACCTGCGGCGCGTGCGGCCAGAAAAACGGATTGTCCTCGACCGCGCTCCAGTCGAAACCGGCCGGAGTAATGCTGCCGAGCTGGGAAAGATGGCCGCGCACGGTCACCCCGAAACGCTCGGCAAGCCACTTCTTGGCGACCACGCCGGCGGCCACGCGCATCGTGGTCTCGCGCGCTGAAGAGCGCCCGCCGCCGCGCGGATCGCGGATACCGTACTTGTGCCAGTAGCTGTAGTCGGCATGGCCCGGGCGGAACTGCTGGCCGATGCTGGCGTAATCCTTGCTGCGCTGGTCGGTGTTGCGGATCAGCAGGGCGATCGGCGTGCCGGTGGTCAGGCCCTCGTAGACCCCGGACAGGATTTCGACCTGGTCCTGTTCACGGCGCGCCGAGGTATGCCGGCTGCGTCCGGTGGCGCGACGCTGCAGGTCATGCTCGAACTCGGCTGCCTGCAGCGCCAGCCCGGGCGGGCAGCCATCAATCACGCAGCCGATGGCCGGCCCGTGCGATTCGCCAAAGGTAGTGACCGAAAGCAGCTTGCCGAAGGTGTTACTGGACATGGAAAACCGGGGCAGTGATGGGAGCAGAGCAGGCAGCTGGCGGCAGGTGCCGCAGAAGCCGCGTGGTGACCAGCAGCGGCATCACGGCCGCCGGATCAGCGCGACCCGGCGCCGCGGCGATGCCTTGGCCGAACTATCGGGCATTGGCCAGTTCGGTGATGCGGGCGGCGTGCTTGACCAGCTCGCTGCAGCGCACGCCGAAGATGCCCATCTGGCCGACCTTGAACTCGATCCACTCGAAATCCACTTCCGGCAGCAGCCTGTACAGGTGCTGCTCGGAGTCACCCACCTCGCAGATCAGCAGGCCATCGTCGCTCAGGTGCTGCGGCGCATCGCGCATGATCTTCAGCACCAGGTCCAGGCCATCATGACCAGCACGCAGCGCCATGTCCGGCTCGTGCGCGTACTCACGCGGCAGCGCGTCGGTCTCGTCGTTGGTCACATACGGCGGATTGGTGACGATCAGCTCATAACGGCGACCCTCAAGCCCGTTGAACAGGTCGGACTTGAGCAGGGTCACGTTGTGCGCCAGCAGGCGCTCCTTGTTTTCCTCGGCCAGCGACAGCGCGTCGTCGCTGAGGTCCACACCGTCCACCTCCCAGTTCGGGAAGTAATGCCCCATCGCGATGGCGATGCAGCCCGAGCCGGTGCACATATCCAGCGCGCGGTGCACCTCCACCTCGCCCAGCCACGGCTGGAAGCCGCATTCGATCAGCTCGGCGATCGGCGAGCGTGGCACCAGGGCACGCGCGTCGCTTTTGAAGCTCAGCCCCGCAAACCAGGCCTCACCGGTGAGGTAGGCGGCCGGTACGCGCTCATCGATCCGGCGCTGGAACAGGTTCAGCACCTGCAGCTTTTCCTCGTGCAGCACGCGCGCCTGGCCGTAGGCCGGGCCAAGGTCATGCGGCAGGTGCAGCGTGTGCAGCACCAGCTGGGTGGCTTCGTCCAGTGCGTTGTCGTAGCTGTGCCCGAAGGTAAGACCAGCAGCATTGAAACGGCTGGTGCCGTAGCGGATCAGGTCGATGATCGTATGGAGTTCGGCGGCCGTTTCGGCGGTCATGGCGGTGTGCGGGGTAGATTGGCCCACGATTATAGGCGTTGGCGCCGCCAGCGGCATCCGTTGCAGGGGAAACGACCGCCGCACACCCGTTATGATGGCCGCACCTTCCCTTGGCCCACGGCGCAGGTTCCCATGTTCAATCGCAACGCCGGCATCATTCTGCTGATCGCCCTGGCTGCCGGCCTGGGCCTGCTGCTGGCGCAGAAGGTCTTCGCGCCGAAACCGCCTGCAGGACAGCCGGTCACCGAGAGCATCACCTTCTACCCACAGCCGCGCGCCCTGCCCGAGTTCAACCTCGCCCAGTCCGACGGCACCCGGTTGGTGCCGGGTGAACTCAACGGGCACTGGACCCTGGTGTTCCTCGGTTTCACCTTCTGCCCGGATGTGTGCCCCACCACGCTGGCCGAGCTGGCCGGTGCGCAGAAGCAGTGGGAGGCGCTGCCCGAGACGCTGCGCCCGAGCGTGCTGTTCATCTCGGTGGATCCCGAACGCGACAGCAGTACCCGCCTGGGCGAATACGTGCATGCCTTCCACAAGGACACGCTGGCCGCTACCGGCGATGTGCCCTCGCTGGAGCGGTTCGCCACCGGCCTGGGCTTTGTGTTCCAGAAAGTCCCTGGCAAGGATTTCGCGCAGAATCCGGAGGACTACAGCGTTGAGCACTCCGCCAACCTGGCCGTGCTCGACCCCCAGGGCCGGCTTGCCGGCGTGATCCGCCCCCCCTTCAATGCGCAGGCCATCGCCCGCGACCTGCAGATGCTGACCGAGAAATCCGCACCATGAGCCTGACCACCACCCTGACCTACGCGTTGCCGCACCGCCTGATGTCCTCGATGGCGCGCAGCCTGGCGTACTCGGATAATCCACGTGTTGCCGCCTGGCTGATCGACACGGTGACCGCCCGCTTCGGGGTCAACCTGGAGGAGGCTGCCAATCCGGATCCGCGCAGCTACGCTACGTTCAATCAGTTCTTCACCCGCGCGCTGAAGCCGGGCGCGCGCGTGGCCGACGCCGACCCGCGCACCCTGGTGATGCCGGCCGACGGCCGCATCAGCCAGCTCGGCCCGATCCAGGCCGGCCGCATCTTCCAGGCCAAGGGCCAGTCGTTCACCGCCGCTGAGCTGCTGGGCAGCCACGAGGATGCCAAATCGTTCAATGATGGTCTGTTTGCGACGGTGTATCTCTCGCCCAAGGACTACCACCGGGTGCACATGCCCTGGACCGGCACCCTGCGCGAGACCGTGCATGTGCCCGGACGCCTTTTCAGCGTCGGCCCGGCCGCTGTCAGCGGCGTGCCGCGCCTGTTTGCCCGCAACGAACGGCTGGTGTGCCACTTCGACACCGACTTCGGCCCGATGGTGAGCGTGATGGTCGGCGCCCTGCTGGTGTCGGGCGTGGAGACGGTCTGGGGCGGCGAGGAGATTCCGGCCTACGGCGACACCATCACGCGCAAGGATTACCGTGGCAAGGGGATCCGGCTGGAGCGCTTTGCCGAGATGGCGCGCTTCAACTACGGCTCGACCGTGATCGTGCTGCTGCCGCCCGGTGTTGCCGAGTTCGCCGCCCACCTTGACGCCGAGCATCCGGTCCAGCTCGGCCAGGCGCTGGCCAGGCTGCGCCAGGCACCCTGAGCAACAGCGTGACGACCAGCGGTGCGCCGATCATCCTGACCGGCGCGTCACCTACCACGTAGTGCCGGGCTCTGCCCGGCAACCGTTCAATGGCGGGTGGCCGGCTCCATCACCGGTCCCACGTCCATCCCGTCGTAATCCTCGACCCCCGTCTCCACCGCCAGCGCCTCCAGCGCCAGGTTGCGCTGCTCCAGCGCTGCTTCGTCGAGTACCTCGATCTTCTCCACATGCAGCACGTGGAAGGGCTCTCCTTCATCGGGCTCCTGCATGTACAGGTTCACGAACCGATAGCCCTCGCTCTCCAGCCGCGCCTGCAGCCCGCGCAGCGGTGCCTCGGCGGCATCGGTGAAAAAGAAACCCCACACCAGCGGCCCCTGCAGGTCCCAATCGGTGTTTTCGCGGATGTTGGCAAACATCGCCTGGATGTCTTCAGGTGTCATCGCAGTGCTCCGTCAACGCCCACAGCCCTGCAGCTTGAGCACCTGGCCCTGCCGCAGCGCATAGGCCGGTGCGCGCAGGCCGTTGGCCCGTGCCAGCGCCGGCACCTGGCACTGGTAACGCGCCGCGATGGCGCCCAGCGTGTCGCCGCGACCCACGGTATGGGTGCGCGGCGCGGCCGGCGTTGGCGCAGCGACCGGCGCGGCCGGTGCAGCCATCGCCGGCGCGACGGGTGCGCCACTGGCCAGCGGCACCACGCCCCCCACCGCGACGTTGCCGGTAAAGGTGGCCGCACTCGGCCGTACGATGGCCGCATTGAGGTCGGCGGTGATCAAGGTCCGCGCCAGGTCTGCGCGCGGACCACTGACGCAGTAACGGCTGTACAGGCCGGCCATGCGCGTGGTCGCGTTGATCAGCGTGCCGGCCGGAATCCAGCCATCGGCTTCATAGCGCGGGTTGAGATTGCGCAGCGCCCGCATGTAGCCATCGCGCGTTCCCGCGCTGCCCATGCAGATGGTCAGCTCGTATATGGTGGTCGAGCGCGCCAGCCGGATCGTGGTCGGCTGCGCGTGGACTTTCGGAAACTCCACACCGTACTGCTGCGGGTGCAGGAAGATCCATGCCGCCGCAATGACCATCGGCACGTAGTCCTTGGTCTCGGCGGGGAACTGGTTGTAGACCCGGTCAACCCAGAAGCTCTGCCCGGGGTTCTCGCGGAACACACGCAGCGCGCGCCCTTCGCCCCCGTTGTAGCCGGCCAGCGACAGCTCGACGTTGTCGTTGAGCTGGCGCATGCGCTCGTTGATGTAGGTGGCGCTGGCCTCGGCGGCGCTGCGCGCATCGAAGCGGGTATCAAAGCCGGTGCCGTCCGGGCCCAGCCCGAAGCGGCGGCCGGTGGCCGGCATGAACTGCATCAACCCGGCCGCACCGGCGCGCGAAGAGGCGTGCACGCGTCCATTGGATTCCTTGGCCATGATGCCGAACAGCAGCGCCTCGGGCAGACCACGACGCTCCCATTCCGGCCACATCACCGCGCGCAGGTTCTGGTAGTTCTCGTAGCTGGTCAGCAGCGCCGGGCGCATGTCGGTCAGCCAGCGGCGGATGCCGGCCTGCACCGCCGGGTTGTATTCGACCATGTTGTCGAAGGCGTGGCGCTTGTCATTGAGCAGCGCGGCGGCACGTGCGGCCTCGGGTACGTCAGCGGCCAGCGGACCCACGTGATCCGGGTCGGCTTCCAGCGGTGTGCCCGCGTCCTCGGCGGCGTTTTCGTCGACGGTATCGCTCTGCTCCTTGAGCAGGCGCTTGTAGCTGGCCAGCAGGGTGTTCATCTGACAGCCCTTCTGCGCCACGCACGCGTTGAGCACATCTTCCATGTCCTCCAGCGCTGCATCGGACTCGGCCGTGCCCTTGGGGTCGGCGTTGGCCAACAGCACGCGTGCATCGTTGTAACGTTTTTCCGCAGCATCCATGCGCTGCTGCAGGGCCTCAGCCCGGGCCTTGTCACGCGCGGAGACACGCTGGGCGTGGGCATCGGGAACCAGGGCCATCGCCCCGGCCAGGGCAAGAACCGGCCAGAAACGGACGAACGGGACAGGAGCGGGCATTTTTGGCACTGTGGTGCGGAACAGACCGGCAGAGTAGCGGTGCCGCCAAGGCCACGGCAACCCGCGCACCGCAATCGCTGCAGCGGCGTTAACATGCATCGCATTCATCCACCCTGGGGCGCTCATGGATCCGATCCTGCTCGGCAAAGGCATCACCGACGACATCGCGGTAACCCTGCTGCCACGGCTGGGCAACCGGCATGGTCTGGTGGCCGGCGCGACCGGCACGGGCAAGACCGTGACCTTGATGACGCTGGCCGAAGGCTTCTCGCGCATCGGCGTGCCTGTGTTTCTGGCCGACGTGAAGGGCGACGTTTCCGGCCTGGCCGCGCCAGGCAATGGCAGCGATGCGCTGCTGCAGCGTGCCGCCCAGATCGGCGTTGCCGACTACGCCGCCGCAGCCAGCCCGACCGTGTTCTGGGACCTGTACGGCAAGCTTGGCCATCCGGTACGTACCACCGTCAGCGAGATGGGCCCCACCCTGCTCGCGCGCATCCTGGAACTGAGCGACACCCAGGCCGGCGTACTGGACATCGTGTTCAAGCTGGCTGACGACCGCGGCCTGCTGCTGCTGGACATGGACGATCTGCGCGCGCTGCTTGGGCTGGTGGCCGAAGAGCGCAAGGACATTTCCACCGAATACGGGCTGGTCAGCGCGCAGTCGGTGGCGGCGATCCAGCGTGCCCTGCTGCGGCTGTCGCAGGACGGCGGCGAGCAGTTCTTCGGCGAACCGGCGCTGGAACTGGCCGACCTCATGCGGGTCAACCACGATGGCCGCGGCGTCATCGGCATCCTGGCCGCCGACCAGCTGGTACTCAAGCCGCGGCTGTATTCCACCTTCCTGCTGTGGCTGCTCTCCGAGCTGTTTGAAACGCTGCCCGAAGTGGGTGATCTGGAAAAGCCCAGGCTGGTCTTCATCTTCGACGAGGCCCATCTGCTGTTCAACGATGCCCCGGCCGCACTCGTGCAGCGCATCGAGCAGGTAGTGCGGCTGATCCGCTCCAAGGGCGTCGGCGTGTACTTCTGTTCCCAGTTCCCTGACGACGTGCCGGCCAACATCCTGGGCCAGCTGGGCAACCGCGTGCAGCACGCGCTGCGCGCGTTCACCCCGCGCGATCAGAAAGCGGTGAAGATCGCCGCCGAGACCTTCGTGCCCAACCCGAAGCTGGACGTGGCCCGGGTATTGGCCCAGCTCGGCACTGGCGAGGCGTTGGTGTCCACGCTGCAGGACAAGGGGATCCCGATGCCGGTGCAGCAGACCCTGATTGCCCCACCGCGCTGCCGCATGGGACCGCTGACTGACAGCGAGCGCAGCCAGGTGCGCGCCGGAAGCCCGGTCGGCAGCCGCTACGATACGGCGATCAACCGCGAATCGGCCGCCGAGCGGTTGGCCCAGCGCGCGCAGAAGAGCGCCCAGGCGGCCGAGGCGCCCAAGGCACGCAGCCGCGAACAGGATGATGCCCAGCAAGGTGGTATCGGGCAAAGCATCAAGGATGCGATCTTTGGCACGCGTCGCCGCCAGGGCATGATTGAGACCATGGCCAAGCAGACCACCCGCACCGTGGGCACCAAACTGGGCAACCAGATCGTGCGAGGCATTCTGGGCGGCCTGTTCGGCGGCAAGCGCTGAGCGCGGCTGCCCTGCCCGTGGAGCGCGGACCGGCCGCCGCGCTCGGCGTTCGGCGCTACCTGTACCCTCCGCATTCTGGATGACCTGGACCATGTCACGTTGGCGCCCACCTGCAGAAAAAAGCACCGCCTTGATCACCGCCGCCGGCCACGCCCGGCTCAAAGCCGAACTGGACGAGCTGTGGCGGCTGCGTCGGCCCGAGGTGGTCAAAGCCTTGGCGGCTGCGGCGGCCGAGGGTGACCGCTCGGAAAACGCCGAGTACACCTATCGCAAGAAGCAACTGGGCGAGATCGACCGTCGCGTGCGCTACCTGAGCAAGCGGCTGGAAGCATTGCGCGTGGTGGACGGTCAACCGGCGGACCCGCAGGCCGTTTTCTTCGGTGCCTGCATCGAGCTGGAGAACGTGGAGACTGGCCAGATCAGCTGCTACCGCATTGTCGGGCCGGATGAAACCGACGCAGGCAAAGGCTGGATCAGCATCGACTCACCGTTGGCGCGCGCCCTGCTGAAAAAGCGCGTTGATGACGAGGTGAGCGTGGAACTGCCCGCCGGGCCGCATACCTATGCCATCATCGATGTGGCATACACCACCGCGCCGCCCACGTAGAGCCGGGCCCTGCCCGGCTGCTCTCCGGCCAGGTCGCGACGACCCGGCCGCGCCTGCGCGCGGTGAGCCGACCATGGGGTCGGCAACGCTGTTGGGTAGAGCCGACCCCACGGTCGGCTGCTCTTCGGCCAGATCGCGACGACCCGGCCGCGCTGCGCGCGGTGAGCCGACCATGGGGTCGGCAACGCTGTTGGGTAGAGCCGACCCCATGGTCGGCTGCTCTTCGGCCAGACCGCGAAGGAGCCCGCGCTGCGCGCTCGCCGGGCAGAGCCCGGCGCTACCGGGAATCGAGCAGCAACGGCGGCTTGCCTACAATGGCGGTGGATAGCAACGACCCTCGCGCAGGGGCCGGTAATAGCGCTCATCGTCCGTGGGTACGGCTGTGGCTGCATCGCTCCAGCCGGGTATGCCCAGCAGCGGCAACGGGCGCAGCTGCAGCGGATCGCTCAGAACCGCGCCTGCGTTGATCGCCGTAGCCACCTGCGCCAGCACATCAGCCCCGTTGCCGCCCCGTACCACCAGGCACTTGCCGACCAGTCGATGCCCGGGAACCAGGGCCTGTTCCATCAGCGCATGGCCGAACACTGCGGCAACGGATATCGCGCCGTGCTGCCATGCACTGTCATCGAACACGGTGCGCCACGCGTGCTGATCCCACGCGGCCAGGATCCGTTCGTCCTGCACGCGCACCACCACCCCGCTTTCATCGAACTGCGTCAGCGCGGCCTGCGCACGGTTGCGCGCGCCTTTGCCGTGCGTGTCGATGTGCAGGCACTGGCGCGTATTGAGCGCGCGCTTGAGAAGTGGGTAACGGGCCCAGACCAGCGCATTGAACAGGTCGTGCCAGTTCCGGGCGCGGGTCGCCAGGCGCCCGGCCGCAATGCGCTGCTCGTAGTGCAGGCCGTCGGCCAGCAGCGCCGCATCCTGCTCCACCAACCGCAAAGCAGGAAGCTGCAGGCGTGCATCCAGTGCGGCCACGTCCAGCCAGCACGGGCCGTGCAGCAGGTCCTCGAATCCGGCCAGGCCGGCAAACAGCGGATGCGCGAACACGCGCGCATCCACAGCGTCACGCAGCGGCGCCACGAAGCGGCGATGCACGCCGCCCGGCGCTGCTGACGCGGTCACAGCACCTTGAGATCGAACGCCGGACGGCCTGCAGGCGGCAGCGCGTCGCCAAACAGGTCGTGCTCGTCGCTGTCGGTGATCTCCACATCGACGAACTCACCGACACGCAGCTTGACCTGATCGGCGTTCTGGATGTGCACCAGCCCGTCGATTTCCGGCGCGTCGGCCTTGGAACGCGCGACAGCGATATCGCCCTCGATGGCGTCGACCAGGCACTGCTGAACACTGCCGATGCGCATTTCCAGGCGCGCGGCCGAGATCTGCGCCTGCTTTCCCATGAAACGGGCCAGGCGCTCCTGCTTGACCTCCTCCGGCACCGGATCAGGCAACGCATTGGCGGTAGCCCCTTCCACCGGCGAATAGGCGAATGCGCCCACACGATCCAGCTGCGCCTGGTCCAGGAACGAGAGCAGTTCTTCGAACTCGGCCTCGGTCTCGCCGGGGAAGCCGACGATGAAGGTCGACCGCAGAGTGATCTCCGGCGCGATGCGGCGCCAGTTGTGCACACGCTCCAGGGTTTTTTCGACCGCGCCCGGGCGCTTCATCAGGCGCAGGATACGCGGGCTGGCGTGCTGGAACGGGATGTCCAGGTACGGCAGGATGCGGTTCTCGGCCATCAGCGGCACCACATCGTCCACGTGCGGATACGGGTAGACGTAGTGCATGCGCACCCACGCATCGAGCTCGGACAGCCCCTCGCACAGCGACTTCATGCGGGTCTGGTAGGCCTTGTCGCGCCACATCCGCTCGGCGTACTTGACGTCCACGCCGTAGGCCGAGGTGTCCTGCGAGACCACCAGCAGTTCCTTGACGCCACCGCGCACCAGCCGCTCGGCTTCGCGCAGCACGTCATCGACCGGGCGCGAGGCCAGCTTGCCGCGCATCGAGGGGATGATGCAGAAGCTGCAGGCATGATTGCAGCCTTCGGATATCTTCAGGTACGCGTAGTGACGCGGGGTCAGCTTCACGCCGTAGTCGGGCACCAGGTCCACGAACGGGTTGTGCCGCGGCGGAATCGCCGCGTGCACTGCCTCCATCACGCTCTGGTAGTCCTGCGGGCCGGAGACGGCCAGCACGTCCGGGTACGCCTCACGGATCTGCTCCGGGCGCTTGCCCAGGCAGCCGGTCACGATCACCTTGCCGTTTTCGTTCATGGCTTCGCCGATGGCATCCAACGACTCGGTCACTGCCGAATCGATGAAGCCACAGGTATTGACCACGACCACATCGGCCGCGTCGTAGGTGGGCACGATGTCGTAACCCTCGACCCGCAACTGGGTGAGGATGCGTTCGGAATCGACCAGGGCCTTGGGGCAGCCAAGGCTGACGAAGCCGACTTTGGGGTTCAGCTGGGACATGGAATAGCGGGACTCTGGGGGCCTGGGCCACTGCCGGCAGGGCAGCGGAACCTGGGGGCCGGGGCCGGAAAGGGCGCCAGTATACCGGGCTTGGCGCCCGGGCCCTGAACTGCCGGGGGCATGCCCGCTGCGCAGACATGGCGCTAACCCGCCCACACCGGATAATCCATGCCCTCCCCTTTCCAGCGCAGGACCACCGCAATGACTCAATGGATCACCCTGGACACCCATTACGGCCCGGCACGGGCCTGGCATGTGCAGCCGGAAGGCAAACCACGCGGCGGGCTGGTGATCATCCAGGAGATTTTCGGCGTCAACCCGCATATGCGGCGTGTCGCAGAAGGCTTTGCCGAGCAGGGCTACGAAGTGCTTGCCCCTTCTTTCTTCGACCTGATCGACGGCACCGACGCCGACACCGACGCGCTGGCCTACGACCAGGACGGCGTGCAGCAAGGCCTGGCCAAGGTCAACGAGCTGGGCGAGGAACGCGCGCTCGCCCTGGTACGGGCGGCAGCCACGCGGCTGGCGCCTGCCGGCAAGGTGGGCACGGTGGGGTACTGCTGGGGTGGCTCGATCGCCCTGCTCTCGGCGCTGCGGCTGGGCCTGCCCTCGGCCAGCTACTACGGTGCGCGCAACGTCAAGTTCCTCGATGAAGCGCCCAAGGCGCCGGTCATCTTCCACTTCGGTGACCGCGACAGCAGCATCCCGCCTGAGGCCATCGCCGCCCATCGCGAAAAACTGCCGCAGATGGCCGTGCATGTCTACCCGGCCGACCACGGCTTCAACCGTGACGTCGGACACGCGTATGATCCAGACAGCGCCGCACTGGCGCTGGACCGCACCCTGGACTTCTTCAAGGAGCATCTTGGATGAGCGATTTCGAACTGGACTCCCGCCTGGCGCACGACAGTGTGCTGATCGTCGACGGTCCACTGTCACAGATCCGGCTGATGAACGATGAGCGCTTTCCGTGGCTGGTGCTGGTGCCGCGCGTGGCCGGCATCACCGAGTGGATCGAGCTTGATGGCGAGCAGCAGGACAAGCTGCGCACCGAGCTCAACCGCGCGTCCAAGGCACTCAAGGGCACCGATGGCGTGGAGAAGATCAACATCGGGGCGCTGGGCAACGTGGTGCCGCAGCTGCACTTCCATGTGGTCGGCCGCCACGCCGGCGACCCGGCCTGGCCGGGTCCGGTCTGGGGCAGCGGCCAGGCGCATCGCCACAGCGATGAGGTGCTGGCCGAACGTGTCGGGTACTGGAAGGAACGTTTAGGATACCCGTCCCTGAGCTGAGTCACGACCGAACCCGATGCGCTCCAATCTCGTTGCCGCCGTCATCCTGATCCTGCTGGGCCTGTTCCTGCTGGCCAGCAATCTGGGCTGGACCAATGTCAGCCTTGGCCGGCTGATCATCACCTGGTGGCCGGCCGCACTGGTGGCCGTGGGCATCGGCATGCTGTTCGGGCGAGGCAAGTAAGACGCGCAGCGCGCCCGGTCGGCAGGTGACGGCCGTTGGTTCGCTCTGGCAGGTGACGACCGTTGGTCGTCACGCTGTTGCCCGGCACGGCTGCGCCGCTGGGGGCGTGACGACCAACGGTCGTCACCTACCAGACGTGGTGCTGCGCGCACTGACGGGCATGGCCCGTCACTACCGCCGGGTCAGGTACGCGGCAGGGTGACGCCGGTCTGGCCCTGGTATTTGCCACCGCGGTCGCGGTAGGAGGTCTCGCAGACTTCGTCGGACTGGAAGAACAGCATCTGCGCGACGCCTTCGTTGGCGTAGATGCGTGCCGGCAGCGGCGTGGTGTTGCTGAACTCCAGGGTCACATGACCTTCCCACTCCGGTTCCAGCGGGGTCACGTTGACGATGATGCCGCAGCGCGCGTAGGTGCTCTTGCCCAGGCAGACCACCAGCGTGTCACGCGGAATGCGGAAGTACTCCACGGTGCGCGCCAGGGCGAAGCTGTTGGGCGGAATGATGCACTCGTCGCCGACGATGTCGACAAAGCTGCCACTGTCGAAATGCTTCGGATCGACAATGGTGGAGTTGATGTTGGTGAACACCTTGAACTCGCGCGAGCAGCGCACGTCGTAGCCATAGCTGGAGGTGCCATAGCTGACGATGCGCTCGCCGTTGGCATGCTTGACCTGGCCAGCCTCGAACGGCTCGATCATGCCGTGCTGTTCGGCCATCTGACGGATCCAACGGTCACTCTTGATGCTCATGCTTGGTCCTGGGGACGAGGGGGCCGCGGAAGTCTAGCAGGGCCGGCGCGGTGCACGCGCCGCCGCTTACAGCAACGAAGACACGATCGGGATCGCCGCGCGCGGTCGCTGCGCCAGTTCCTCGAGCAGGCGCGTGGCAGCGGCACGGTAGGCCAGTGCCGGCGTCGAATCAGGCTGCGCGGCGGTGATCGGCGTGCCGCTGTCGCCCTGTTCGCGGATATCGATCTGCAGCGGCAGCGAGCCCAGCAGCGGCACACCGTACTGCGCGGCCATGCGCTGCCCGCCGCCCTCGCCGAACAGGTGCTCGACGTGGCCGCAGCTGCTGCAGGTGTGCACCGCCATGTTCTCGACCACGCCCAGCACCGGCACATCGACCTTGCCGAACATCTGCAGCGCCTTGCGCGCATCCAGGGTGGCGATGTCCTGCGGCGTGGTCACGATCACCGCGCCGGCCAGCGGAATCTTCTGCACCAGGGTCAGCTGGATGTCGCCGGTGCCCGGCGGCAGATCGATCAGCAGCACGTCCAGGTCATCCCACAAGGTGTCCTCGAACAGCTGGGTCAGCGCTGCGGTCGCGCGCGGCGCGCGCATGATCACCGGCGTGTCCTCATCGACCAGATAACCGATGGACATGGTGTCCACCCCGAAGGCGCGCATCGGCTCGATCGACTTGTTGTCCGGGCTTTCCGGTCGACCAGACAGGCCCAGCATGGCCGGCACGCTCGGGCCGTGGATGTCGGCGTCCAGCACCCCCACACGCATGCCCAGCTGCTGGAGCGCGACCGCCAGGTTGACCGACGTCGTGCTTTTGCCGACGCCGCCCTTGCCCGAGGCCACCGCCACCACGTTGCGGATGCGCGGGTGCAGGCCGAGGCCGTTCTGCGCCTTGCTGGCATGGGGGCGACGCGCGGGGTTGTTCACTGCAGGCTCCGGTAACGGGGGGGTGGACAGGACCGCTCATGATAGCAGCGACCCGCTTCCCCCCTGCTCCGCCTGCGCACGCACCTGATCCGTCCAGGCAGAGCGACAATCCGCGCAAAAATTAGTTTCCAATGAAACCTGAATGCAGATGGAACTGCGCCGAGATTTTGACTACGCATGGTGACGGCTATGGCACGTCCGCGCAGATCTTTTGATTTCAAGAGCTTAAGCACTTTGCCCAGTCCATACGGGGACTTTTCCTAATCAGTCATTGTGACGAGCGAATGAACGCTTGACAGGTCAAGTTAAGCCTGTGTTAACGTCGAAGCCATCGGTGATGTGATGCCGATCACGACAGGGGCAACACCCCAACACATGGAGCGGCTCGACGGCCGCATTCAGTACCAGATTCATTAGGGGATTCACGAAATGACCAATCGCAAGCCGCTCAGCCGCAACCCGCTGAGCCTGGCGCTGACCAGCGCACTGCTGTTCTCCGCCGCCCTCCCGGCCTTCGCCCAGGACGCCAGCGCTACGGAAGACACCGCCCAGGCCAAGGCAAAGGCCACCGACCTGAGCACCGTCACCGTTACCGGTTCGCGCATTGGTCGCGACGTGTTCAACTCGGTGTCGCCGGTCCAGGTGATCACCCGTGAGGAAACCACCCTGGCCGGCTTCCAGTCGACTGCGGGCATCCTGCAGGGCACGGCGGTCACCGCCGGTGCCGCCCAGATCAACAACGCCTACGGCGGCTACGTCACCAACGGCGGC
>JAAIGF010042424.1_pt1 | contig 18088 bp, 7 predicted proteins | sample 6487441 | NCBI WGS metagenome assembly JAAIGF01 (sample SAMN13974129, study PRJNA590717) | phyllosphere metagenome | biome: pepper field; feature: multiple bacterial spot infested pepper fields; material: pepper leaves; isolation source: leaves from pepper fields | host: Capsicum annuum ... | reverse complement strand
GTCAAGAGCTTGCGGGATGAGTGATGAAAAGTCAAAATTAAAAAGTAAAAAGTAAAAAAACCGACAAGGGTGATAAGCAGGTTGCGGAGGTTTCTAAAGCAAATGTGTCGGCCACAATCTAACTACTATTATCTAAATACGAAGTACTATGATAAGGAATTACTTTAAAACAGCTTGGCGTAATTTGTGGAAAAACAAAAGTTATTCCTTTATAAATGTTATTGGCCTGGCCATTGGCTTAGCAGCAGTATTTATTATTGCGCTTTGGGTACAACATCAATTTCGGTATGACAACTTTTACAGTCATCAGGATGATTTGTATAAGGTACGATTGAAGACAACCGGTGCTGATAACGAAGTCTACGTGGGTGATATCACCTCCGCTCCAATTGCGCCATATTTTGAGCAAGAATATCCGGAAGTCGCATCAGCTGCACGAATGTACTGGTCGTCGGATGCCTTGCTGGCATTTAAAGATAAATCGGTAAAATCTCAGGGCAATGAAGTTGATCCTTCTTTTCTAAATATCTTTAATTTTCCAGTTCTTCAGGGTGCAGGAGCAGATGCGCTGGCAGGTACACATCATATCGTGCTAACCAAGAGCCTGGCTAAAAGCCTATTTGGTAATGAATACCCCATTGATAAAGTTATCGTATTAGACAATGATCAACCCTACAAGGTTACCGCCGTACTCGACGATCTACCCTCCTATACGGATTTCAATTTTTCTTACCTCATCCCGTTATCCAACACGGACACTTATGGCACAAATTGGCGCACAAACACATATTACACATTTGTGCGGTTAAAAAGTGGCACAAATATTCAAGCTTTTAACGAAAAAATAGAAAATCTGATCGCTAAAAATTCGAAAGAATCAGCAAACAATCAAGCTTTTCTATTTCCAATGGCAAAACAATATTTGTACACGCGGTTTGAACAGGGAAAAGCTGTAGGTGGGAAAATTGATGAGGTGCGTTTAGTTGCCGTCATCGGTATTTTGATCCTCGCCATCGCTGCGTTTAACTTCGTTAATCTAAGTACTGCACGTGGTCAAAAACGTGCGAAGGAGGTGGGGGTTAGAAAAGTGATTGGCGCCAGTAGAATCACTTTAATCAAGCAGTTTCTCTTAGAATCGATCATGCTATCTACGTTTGCTGGTGTTGTAGCCTTATTACTCATATGTTTTATGCCGCCGTTGCTCGGTTCGCTGTTGCCATTCGACGTACGTTTTGAAGCGGGTGACCTAACCATCTGGTCAACATTCGTCGCTTTTATTTTATTAACAGGTGTGTTTGCCGGTCTTTATCCTGCTTTTTTCCTTTCTGGCTTTGCTGTGAGTAAAACGCTTAAAGGCGGCAGCCTCACAAAGAAGGCTGGCTTTAATTTTCGGGAAGTATTGGTCGTGCTGCAATTTTGCATTGCGATTGTCCTCATCATCTCAACTATCGTTATTCGCACACAGATACAACATACACAAGACCGGAATACCGGGTATGATAAAGCGCAGCTAATTGAAATTCCATTGGAAGGAGATGCACCAGCGCATTATGAAGCGATACGATCTGAACTTTTGCAACATCGCTCGGTAGCCTCTGTAGCGCGCACCGGATGGTCTATTACGATTGATGGATCATCTGCCGGCGGAGATTTTTCCTGGGAAGGTGCTACACCGGAACAAACGGCAAACACATATTTCAGATTATATCGCGCCGAAGATAATCTTGTCAAAACGGTCGGCTTAAACTTGATAGACGGCCGAGATCTGGATTATATCCGGCTTCCTTCGGACAGTGCTTCTATATTGCTTAACCAAGCGGCTATTAAGGCGATGGGACTGAAAAACCCGGTAGGTCAGACTATAAAATGGAACGAAAAAACCTACACTATCGTTGGTGTGATTGATGACTTTATTATCGGCTCGCCGTATGATCAGGTTCGTCCAATGTTGATTTACACATCGAAATATTATATGGCAAACATGCTTGTGAAAATCAATACACAAGCGGATGTAAAAAGTAGTCTGACGGCTATAGAAAACGTACTAAAAAAATTCAACCCGACCTATCCATTCGACTTCAAATTTGTAGATCAGCGATTTGCCGAGAAGTTTAACGATCAGCAACAAACAGCGCAACTCACCTTTATATTTTCTGCATTAGCCATTGCTATTTCTTGTTTGGGACTTTTTGGGCTTATAGCTTTTATTGCTGAGACAAGGATCAAAGAAATCGGAATACGTAAGGTACTGGGAGCGTCGGTTTGGGGTATTGTGATGATGCTTTCCAAAGATTTCGTAAAACTAGTAGTACTCGCATTATTTATTGCCAGTCCAATGGCTTGGTGGGCAATGGATAATTGGTTGGCAGACTTTACTTATCGGATAGAACTAGCTTGGTGGATGTTTGCTTCAGCGGGATTTGGAGCGGTGCTGATGACCATGTTGACTGTCAGCGGACAGGCGCTTCGCGCAGCGACGAACAATCCAATCGACAGTTTACGGGACGAGTAGTTAGTAGTTAGTAAAAATTACATCCTATTTCGAGTTGAAGTGACGCATTTATCACTTTTTAATTTTGACTTTTTAATTTTTTAAAATGCTAAAGAACTTTATCAAAACAGCTGTTCGTTACATCTTGAAAAACAAGATGATTACCACTATAAACATATTGAGTCTAGCCATCGGCATCAGTGCTACTTTGGTTATTTTCTTACTGATTCAGTATGATTTGAGCTTTGATAAGGAAGTGACAGATCGCGATCGGGTGTATCGACTGGTAAGCGATGGCGATTTTAAGAACGCGGGAACTTTAGTTCCGTTGATGTCCACGTTGGAAACCGAACTAACCGGTATAGAATCGGTCGTGCCGCTGTTAAAGAGTCAAAACCCTAAAATCCAGATTGCCGACGAGGCAACTGATAAACTGCACGTATTTCGCAAGCAAAGTGCGTTTGTTTTTACCAATAGCCAGTACTTTGATTTTTACCCACACACTTGGCTTTCAGGATCGGCAAAGGCACTAGAGCGGCATAATACAGCGATTTTGACTGATAAAGATGTGTTGCGTTACTTTCCCAACAGCTCCGCTACGGACGTGTTAGGCAAAACCTTTATCTTCGGCGACTCGATAGTAATTGAGGTAGGCGGCGTGGTCGAAGAAATGGCTTACAACTCCGATTTCAAATTCTCCAGCTTTATTTCTCTCGTGACAATTCCACAATACCCCAGCTTAAAACAAAGCTTCGGTTGGGATGGATGGAGCAACTACTCCGATGCTAATCAATGCTTAGTTAAACTTGATGCGGGCACCTCAGTCGCGAAACTGGAAGCGGATATTCTAACCTTCGTATCCAACAATAAAAAGATCGATATTGATGGTTGGAAAGATAAATTTAAGCTACAGCCTATTTCCGATGTACATTTTAATACGGCGTTCAACTATTCGGCAATAAAGCCTGAAACACTGCGTAATTTATTGATACTGGCGTTGTTTCTACTTTCGCTAGGTGTCATCAACTTTGTTAATTTATCCACTGCACAATCTATTGAACGTGCAAAGGAAATCGGGATCCGCAAAACATTGGGTAGCTCGAAAAGAAAGCTTGTATTGCAATTTCTTACCGAAACATTCGTGGTGGCTTTGTTTGCAACCTTATTATCGATCTTCCTACTTCCGTTGCTGTTACAAGCTTTCGATGGTTTTATTCCCAAAGGACTGAACTGGCAAAATTTACCGACAAACAGTATCGGGTTGTTTTTGTTGGCTCAACTTATTATCGTTACGCTTCTCGCAGGCTGCTACCCTGCTTGGGTACTAACGGGATATGCACCGGTATTGGCCTTAAAAAATCAAGTATTTAAAAACAGTAACCTCTCCCGCAGTAGCGGCATCCGAAAAATATTGACGGTTTTCCAATTTGTGTTGGCCCAGGTATTTCTAGTTGCTGTGTTGGTTGTTAGCAAACAAATTCAATTCGCGACAAATAAAGACATGGGTTTCAGAAAAGATGCGATCATCAATTTTTATATCCCAGGCTTGATGAACAACAATGACAAAGGAAAATTATTAAAGACCAAGCTTGAAGCCATGCCGGAAATTAAGGCAAGCAGCTTTGGTAATCAGGCGCCAGCGTTTGCAGGCTGGATGAATACGACCATTACCACAGGAGGTGACAAGGAAAATAAATTGATAACGATGGACTCCCGAACGGGTGACGATGACTACCTCTCCGTTTACGATATTAAATTAGTCGCCGGTCGCAATATCCGCTTACTAGACAGCATAAGCGAAGCGTTGATCAACGAAAAAGCGCTAGGCTTATTAAATTTAAAATCTGCCGAGGAGGCCATCGGTCTATCATTAAATGACGGCGATTTAACCGTCGTGGGTGTAATGAAAGATTTTGACGTAGCTTCTGCACACTATGAAATTCGTCCGCTAATTTATTGGGGTGAAGATAAAGGCTACGTGATGCACATTGCACTTGATCAAAATCATCCAGAAAACTGGAAAGCAGCCATTGACAATATAGCAAAGGAATATAAAGCATTATTTCCGGATGAAAGTTTTGAATATAAATTTCTAGATGAAACCATTGCAGGCTTTTATCTCAAAGAACAACAGCTGGCAAAATTACTGCGCTGGGCGGTAACCTTATCTATAGTTATCGCTGGTCTGGGCTTGTTCGGCTTAGCTATTTTCACCGCAAACCAACGCTCCAAAGAAATCGGTATTCGTAAAGTATTGGGTGCAACAGTAGCACAGATTGTCTTTCTCTTGCTAAAAAATTTACTTGTGTTGGTTACCATCGCTTGCGTTGTTGCATTTCCAATAGCCTGGTTTCTCGTGAACAAATGGCTGCAGGACTTCGCTTATCGCACCAATATAAGTTGGTGGATTTTTGCGGTTTCCGCTTTAGGATTAATATTCGTAGCTGCGGCTGTGCTTCTGACACGAACGGTATTCGCCGCTCGTGCTAATCCAGTAGATAGCTTGCGGGATGAGTGATGAAAAGAAAAAAGTTAAAATTGAAAAGTTAAAAGTTAAAAGCTAAAAAAGCAGACATAGGTGGTAAGCATAGTGCTGAGGTTTTAAAAGCAAATATGCCGGCTACGATCTAACTACTAATATCTAAATACTAGAAAAAATGGTAAGGAATTACTTTAAAATAGCCTGGCGGAATCTGGTAACAAATAAGACTTTTTCCGTGATTAACATTGCTGGCTTAGCGATTAGTTTAGCTTCATTTATATTGATTGCATTGTATGTGACTGATGAGTTGAGCTATGACTTACATCATAAAAAATCCGATAGAATATATCGAGTCAATAGTGATTTAACAATAGGTGGAACCGACCTTCATTTGGCCACATCAAGTGATCCTATGGGAGCAACACTAAAAGCGGAATATCCGGAGGTAGAAGAATTTGTGCGGTTTTACAATTCGAGTGGAGGCCGACTACTTAAAAGAGGTGATCAATTTATCCATGAAGCTAAAATAGCCTTTGCCGATTCGACCTTGTTTGATGTTTTCACGATCCCGTTGGTTGCAGGCGAAACGACAAATGGACTAAATAAGCCAAATACGGTAGTGATCAGTGAGTCTGCCGCAAAACGTTACTTTGGAACGATAGATGCCGTCGGCAAATCTATTGAAACGAATAATCCGAAAGAATCGCCTTATCAAATCACGGCCGTTTTCGAAGATATGCCCCGCACCTCTCATTTCCAGTTCGATTTTATTTTCTCTATGCACCAGGTTGATTATCCATGGAATAGTTTTCTAAGCCATAATTTTCACACCTACGTACTGCTTGCAGATGGTGCAGACGTGGATAGTTTCGATCGTAAATTTGCACAGGTGATCCAAAAGCACATCTTACCACAAGCCCGCGAATTGATGGATATTAACTCGATGGAAGATTTCCAACGTTCGGGGAATAAAATTCATTACGGTTTAATGCCACTAAAAGACATTCACCTACATTCGGATCGCCATCCAGAACTAGGTGTTAATGGTGATGTACAATATGTCCGGATATTTTCATGCATTGCTATTTTTGTCTTACTGTTAGCTTGTGTAAACTTTATGAACCTTTCAACGGCACGGTCTGCGGCGCGCGCCAAGGAGGTAGGCGTACGGAAAGTATTAGGGTCCAAGAAAAAATGGTTGATTACCCAATTTCTCACCGAGTCTATGTTGATGGTTTGCGTAGCCTTTGTGTTAGCCATTGGTTTATCGGCTCTGCTTCTGCATTATTTCAATTCAATTGCAGGCAAAGAGTTAGGTTTTGCTGATTTATTTAGTCCAACTTTCCTAATGATGCTGTTTTTATTTACGCTTCTAATCGGAGGTTTGGCAGGAATATACCCGGCATTGGTGCTATCTCGGTTTAAGCCAGTGTTGGTATTAAAAGGTAAAATAGACGGCGGCTTTCGACGTAGCAAATTTCGCAGCAGCTTAGTGATTTTTCAATTTTTCACATCGGTGGTGTTGGTCGCTGGCACCATGATTATCTACCAACAACTTCATTTCATTCAGCATAAAAAAATAGGGTTCAATAAAGATCATGTGCTCGTCGTGAAAGGTACACAGGCATTAGGCGCACAAGCAGAATCTTTTAGGCATAGCATATCGCAATTACCAGAAGTACAAGCTTCCAGTTTTGGTAGGTTTTTACCGGTCGCCAATTCAGACAGAAATGATAATGCATTTTCAAAAGATCCGGTGATGAATGAATCGAATTCGTTCAACGCTCAGCGATGGGATATCGATTACGATTACATACGCACCTTAGGGATGGAAGTTTCACAAGGAAGAAATTTTTCTCGACAATACGGGAGCGATTCGACCGGTATGCTGATCAACGAATCCGCTGCCAAAGTACTGGGATATGCGAATCCGATAGGTCAAAAAATTTATATGCCCTATGGGAATGGGGAAAGTATGGCGTATACCGTGGTTGGCGTTGTTAAAAACTTTCATTTTGAATCTTTGCGGCAACATGTAGGTCCGTTGGTGATGCGCTTGGGAAATAACAGGACAGCTGCGGCATTCCGGGTTTCGTCAGACAACTTACAGCAGTTCATTCATAAGGTCGAGCAGGAATGGAAAGCACGTTCGCCAGCTTTACCATTCAGTTACCATTTTATGGACGAATCATTTAATGCGATGTATAAAGTCGAGCAACAAGTAGGAAAACTAGCTATATCTTTTTCGATTTTGGCCATTTTTATTGCCTGTCTTGGTTTGTTCGGGCTTACCACATTTATGGTCGAACAACGTGTGAAAGAGATCGGTATTCGCAAGGTGCTGGGCGCCTCCATTTCCGGTATTCTTATCATGATTTCGAAGGATTTCGTGCGATTAGTATTCATTGCCGTTGTCATCGGTACACCTCTGACTTGGTGGGCGATGAGCAAGTGGTTGGAAAATTTTGCTTATCGCATTGATATCCAATGGTGGATGTTCGCACTCGCCGGATTTTTGGCAGTTATCGTTGCTTTAATGACCGTAAGTTATCAAGCCATCCGGGCAGCAAAAGCCAATCCGGTAGCAAGCCTGCGGGATGAGTGATGAAAATTCAAAAGTAAAAATTAAAAAGTAAAAATTTAAAAAACCGACAAGGGTGATAAGCATGGTGCGGAGGTTTTAAAAGCAAATGTCTCGTCTAAGGTCTAAGTACTATCATCTAAATACTTGAAAAATGATAAGGAATTATATAAAAATAGCGTGGAGAACTATCCTGAAAAACAGATTCTTTAGTCTTTTAAACGTCGTTGGTTTAGCCATAAGCTTGGCGGCAGCGATTCTGTTATTTTCCTACGCTCGACAAGAATGGAGCTATAACAAACAATTCGATAAAGGATCAAATATTTACAGAGTTTATCTGAAAGCCAATGCAGAGTACAACTTCGAGAAGTGGACAAACCTGCCCAATGCCGTTGGACCTTTCATGCTATCTGACATTCCAGAAGTAAAAGCTTTTGCTCGCTTGGTGAAGCTAGACTTTACCGGTGTGGCTTCTATCCAAGCGAATGAAGATACTTTTGTCGAAAAAAAGATCATCCTCACCGATTCCGCTTTTTTTGATCTATTCGATGTAGAATTTCTGGAAGGTAGTCGAAATAGCAGCTTTTCAAAACCGGGAAGCGTAGTTATCGCCGCAAGCGAAAAAAGAAAGATCTTTGGCGACAGTCCTGCACTTAATCAAACCATGATCATTAACCAACGTGATACCGTCAATATTTCCGGTGTCATTCAAGATTTTCCTACAAACAGTTCATTCGACGCAACAATTATGCTAAATATCATGGACTCTTGGATGGGAAAGGATGTGTATTGGTCAAACGCTAGTTATCAAACCTACTGCTTACTCGATGAAAAAGCCGTTTCAACAGATGTGGAAGAGAAAGCTACCGCACTAATAGACAAATATATCCCTAAAGAAAATCAATACTACACGCACTTCTTTTTACAGCCTCTTTCCAAAGTCCATCTCCATTCTGCAGATCTTAAAGACAATATATTAAACACATCAGGAGATATTGCTAGCGTACGAATGGTTATGCTTTTAGCTACACTTATTATTGTTATTGCGTGCATAAACTACATGAATCTTGCTACGGCTCGTTCGCAACGCCATGCAAAAGAAGTAGGCATAAACAAGGTGTTGGGCGCTCATCCTTCACAGATCAAAACGCGCTTTTATCTGGAAACCGGGATGATAACTCTTTTTGCCATCTGCGCGGGTTTGCTTTTAGCGATGGGCACTGTACCCGTTTTCAACAAATTGGTGGGCGCTAACATAGCAGTGGAGCAGCTTTTTAGTTCGGCAAACGTAATTTTGTGCTGCGCACTTTGGCTGATCACCACATTACTGGGCGGGAGCTATCCCGCCACCTTGATGGCAAATATACCATCTTTGTCATTGATGAAAAAGATGACATCATCCAAACGAGGTGTGCCGATCGTTCGACAGGCGCTTGTTCTTTTCCAATTCACCTGTTCTACGATTCTGATTATTGGCGTCATCATCATCACATTACAAATGAAACACGTTGCCAGCAAAGATTTGGGTTACCAGCCGACCAACGTCATGATTGTGCCTATACGCTCCATTTCATCCATAGATAAATACAATAGTATCAAGCAAGCGGTGGAAAGTCTAGCGGGCACCGTAAGCAGTGCAACGTTACAATCTTTTCCGGGCTATGGTGAAAGTGGAAAAACAATTTACAAGCCTGGCGCGATCAATGAAGGATTGCCCACCGCCACCGCTAGCAGCAATGGACCAGTCATTTCGACCTTGGGCTTACATTTACTTGCCGGAACCGATCTACCACAGCAATTGCATCCTAACGATACCACTTGTTATGTGCTGATCAATGAAGTTGTTTCCTCCTACTTAGGATATGCTGATCCTAACGATGCCGTTGGAAAAAGCGTTGGCACAGAAATGAGCGCACGCTCCATCATTAGTGGCGTCGTACGCAACTTCAATTTCGACAGCCTGAAAGGTACTATCGGCGGTTATGTTTACGCCCGCATGAACCAGCCCTCTGAGGGTTATCGGTATTTATTACTCCGGTACGACAACAATAAAAAAGAGAATTATGTTCAACAGGTGAAGCAAATATTTGAGGCACAAGTACCGCAGGCGGCTTTTGATTATCAATTTCTGGACGATCATATCAAAAACTATTACACTACAGAACGCAGAACAAACAATATAGTATCAACGGCTTCCATCCTGACGATATTCGTTGCTTGTCTGGGGTTATTTGGTTTGGCGGCATTTACCGCAGAACGACGTAGAAAAGAAATCGGTGTGCGCAAGGTTCTTGGTGCTAGTATTTACAAAATTGTAAGATTGCTCTCTACCAATTTTCTCGTATTGATTATTGTATCCTTAATCATTGCCAGTCCCATTGCCTGGTGGATATTCTCCGTCTGGTTACAAAACTTCAATGACAAAATCGCTATTCCGTGGTGGTCGTTTTTGATCGCCGGATTATTTTCGACAGGTATTGCGATACTCACAATCGGCTTTCAAGCATTAAAAGCAGCACGTGCAAATCCGGTCGATAGTTTACGGAATGAGTAGTGAGTAGTGAGTAAAAGTTACTGTCTGCTTAAATTCAGAGCTATACTTTTTTTTACTTTTTAACCGAGCGTAGTGAGCTCATCGTAGATAATTTTGACTTTTTAATTTCCAACATGCTAAGAAACTACATAAAAATCGCTTGGCGGAATCTTTTGAAAAACAAGGGATATTCGTCAATTAACATCCTGGGCTTGGCTATTGGGCTAGCTTGTTGTTTACTGATTGTTTTATATATACAAGATGAGCTATCATTTGATCATTATCATGAAAAAAAGGATCGTATCTATCGTGTAGTCCATGATTGGAAAGAAAAGAATGGTATGGAGACGCATCAGGTATGGGGAAATGCACCGGTGGGTGCCGCACTGAAAGCAGATTTCCCGGAGATAGAAAAAGTAGTACAATTTTCCGGTCAAATTTCCATTCTACTGAAGCAGGGCGACAAAGCATTTCAAGAAGAACACGTTTTCTGTATGGACTCCACCGCTTTTGACGTATTTAGCTGGAAATTTATTGCAGGTAATCCACAGAAAGCTTTAACAGCGCCTTATTCGATTGTGTTGACAAAAACCACCGCAGAAAAATATTTTGGAGACACCAATCCTATCGGGCAGACCTTAGAAGGTGGCGATACAGGCGGACGGGCAGCACCCGGAACTTACACGGTTACGGCCGTCATCGAAGATATTCCGCCTAACTCCCACTTCTCATTCGATGCCTTGCTTTCCATGAGTTCTTTTCGTCAATCATGGTCTGACGTTTTTGATCAATGGGGTTATGTAGATTTCTACACGTACGTGCTCTTACCAGAAAACTATGCTATCCGCAAGCTTGAAAAACAGGTGCCTGATTTTGTAAAAAGACATCAAGCCTCGCAGGACGGTAAGTATAGCTTCCATTTTGAATCACTGCTTGATATCTATCTCGGATCGAAAGCTGGCAGGCAACCCGGACCGCTCGGAAGTATGCAAAACATCTACATTTTTGCTATTATCGGATTTTTTATCCTGTGTATCGCCTGCGTCAATTTTATGAACCTAGCTACTTCCAGATCCATGGAGCGAGCAAAGGAAGTGGGTGTTCGAAAAGTCGTAGGTGCGAGTAGAAAAAATCTAATCGTGCAATTTATGAGCGAATCCCTACTGTTGGTTCTCGTTGCCAGCATGTTGGCCGTTGCGCTCGTGATTTGTCTATTACCTTTCATGGAGATGTTTGCTGGCAAACGCTTTAACTTTACCAGTTTATTCAATACCAAAACCGTTAGCCTCTTTTTGGGCATCGTATTCATGACCTCGCTGGTTGCAGCAAGCTATCCGGCATTTGTATTGGCTAGCTTCAAGCCTGTTAAAGTGTTCAAGGGATCTTCTAATTCCACGAGCGGAAGCACTTGGTTGAGAAAAGGATTGGTTGTCTTTCAATTTGGTCTTTCTATTGCCTTGATTGCTGGTACTTTTATTGTTTTTTCACAATTAAGACATATACAACAGCGCGACCTCGGCTTTGAGAAAACGCAAATGCTTGTCATCGACTTTAATTATGATAACCAGGTTCTGCAGAATTTGGAAGCTATCAAGCAAACCTTCGCTCAGCAGCAAGATGTATTATCCGTGTCTGCCTCCCGAAGCATTCCTGGTTCTTATTTTCCCGATGCCGGCACGCAAATCGAATTACCCGACGGTGAAATGAAAATGCTTATTCAATCGTTATTTGAGGTTGATGTCGACTTTCTCTCGAATTTCGATATTCATATGGCGGCCGGGCGTGCTTACTCCAGAGATTTTCCAGCAGACACGATCAATTCTTTGATCGTTAACGAAGCTGCGGCAAAGCTCTGGGGTTATTCCGATCCAGAAAAAATTATTGGTAAACGTTTTGCCCAATGGGGTCGCGAAGGCCAGGTTATTGGCGTCGTCAAAGACTTCAATTACCTTTCACTCCATCAGAAAATAGAACCGCTTACCCTACGTTTAGAGCCGCGAAGTAGTAAGTTTATCACACTCAAGATTCGTAATGCCGGAAATCCGGAAACACTAACCAAACTCGCGGATATTTGGTCACGTGTTGCACCGCATCGCCCTTTTCTGTACAGCTTTCTAGACGACAGCTTCAATCGTCAGTATGAGGCCGACTACCGGTTCCGCGGATTGTTCTCCGCTTTTTCTGGCTTAGCGCTATTTATTGCTTGCTTAGGATTACTTGGGTTAGCGACTTATACCGCGCAGCTACGGACAAAAGAAATAGGTGTGCGTAAGGTTTTAGGCGCTTCAACTTTCAGCATTGTAAAACTACTTTCTATTGACTTCCTCCAGTTAGTCGTCGTTGCGGTATTTATCGCCGTCCCGATCGCTTGGTGGGCAATGAACCAATGGCTAAACGATTTTGCCTACCATATTACTATTCAATGGTGGATTTTTGCTATAGCTGGTGGGCTTTCCATATTTATAGCGCTATTTACGGTAAGCGGTCAGGCTGTACGTGCGTCGCTGGCTAATCCCGTGGATAGTTTAAGAGATGAGTAGTGAGTAAAAGTTACTGTCTGCTTGCTATAATTCCACACACGTTTTGACTTTTTATTTTTGACTTTTTATTTTTTTAACATGCTAAAAAATTATATAAAAATTGCTTGGCGGTCTTTGATGAAGACCAAGGCATTGAGTGCGATTCATATTTTCGGACTGGCTGTCGCGATTGCCGCATCTACGCTGCTGTATTTAACGGCAATGTTTGAGCTTTCGTTTGACGATTTCCACGAACATCGTGAGCAAGTTGGATTGATGTATACAGAAATGCATCCAGAGGAGGGAACTCTCCGCAGCTCGACGGTATCAACTCCGCTCGCTCCACTATTGAAATCAGCTTTTCCGGAAATTGAAAACGTAAGTCGGTATATGAACATCGAAGTTATTTTGCGTCATGGAGAAAAACAATTGGAAGCAACCAACAAGTATGTTGACCCCGATTTTCTATCGATTTTTAGCTTTCCGCTACTGTCGGGTAACAAACAAGCGCTTAATGAGCTGGACAATATCGTGCTGGATGAAACGACAGCAAACAACCTCTTTGGCAGCAGTGCCGTCGTGGGGAAATCGATCGAAGTTTATCAAAACGGAAAATGGGGATCTAAAACGATTTCTGCGGTTGTTTCGAAAATCCCGAAAAACTCCAGTTTAACATTTAATACGTTATTGCGTTTTGAACACAAGCCAAACTATACTGCCAGTCTCAACGATTGGGGGCATGAAGACCACAATGTATTTGTCAAGCTAAAATCAGGAACAATCAATGATGAAGCTTTTACAAAAAAAGCAAAGTCATTTGTCGATTTATACTACAAAGATGAAACCAATATGCGTAAGCGCGATGGCTGGGGAGTTGATAAAAACGGAGCCTATGTGTCGTTGCATTTACTGCCTTTGACGGAATACCATCGAAATGATCTAGATGTAGGTCATGGTTCCGCTCCTCTATTCCCCTGGATATTACTCATAATTGCTGGCTTAATTCTTTTTATTGCCTGTTCAAATTTCATCAACCTTTCCTTAGCCAACTCCTTTGCTAGAAATCGGGAGATTGGTACCCGAAAAACATTGGGCGGAACTACTTTACAGCTGATTCTACAATTATGGACAGAATCATTCTTACTCTGCCTGTTAGCAACGTTTATCGGCGTCGGCTTAGCCTGGGTATTATTGGCGCAATACAATGCCGTCATGAATTATAGCTTGTCTATCACCGAACTATTCACCCCAATTAATCTCAGCTTTTTCGTGCTTACATTCTTGTTGTTGACTTTACTCTCTGGTGGGTATCCGGCATGGCGCACAGCAAAAGCAAACATTATACAAACGTTGAAAGGAAAGGCTGCTATCAAAAGCAGCAAACTACGAAATAGCTTGACCGTGTTGCAATTTGCTATCGCCATCGTTCTGATCCTTGCTACCATCGTTATCAGCGTCCAATTACGCTATATTGCAGAACGTCCACTGGGATTTGATAAAAGCGAAGTGATCAGTATCCCGATAGGAGAAGGCATAGATCACGAAAATGCTTTGCAACAAATGCGTGTAGCACTCGCTTCGCAACCTTGGGTAGAAAGTGTGAGCGCATCGGATCTCAATTTGGGCCGCGGTCGCGATGGTTCCATGTCGACCAGCCGATTTGGCTTTGATTTTGAAGGACGCCAAATTTCCACCAATTTTATGCGAGTTGATTACGATTACCTAAAAACGCTCGGCATTAAGCTACTACAAGGTCGTGATTTCGACCGCAGTTATTCAAACGATACGTCGACCGTTATCATCAATAAACAAATGGCGGCGCAGCTTGGCGGTGTAGAAAAAGCATTGGGTAAAAATCTGGAAATAGATGGAAATCCAAAGATTATTGGTGTAATCGATGATTTTAACTTTCAGGATTTACGTCGGAAAGTCGGACCATTAACCTTATCCATAAATCCCAATATTTTCTCCATTTCTTATATGTTTGTGCGCGTCAAGACCGATAATTTAAACGAAAGTATGACGAAACTGGAAGCTATTTGGAAAAAAGTAAATCCAAAAGCAACCATTGCAGCTTCCTATCTGGACGAAAACACGCAAAATATGTATCGCGACGAACAACGCTTTGTGCAGATCGTTGTTAGTGGAGCCGTTGTGGCGATCGCAATTTCTTGCCTCGGCCTATTCGCGCTGGCTCTGTTAATGATCAACAAGCGTGTGAAAGAAATAGGCATCAGAAAGGTGTTGGGTTCTTCGGTTATGCAGATTGTGGTGTTGTTATCTAAAGAATTTATTCGCTTAATGTTACTAGCGTTCATTATTGCCTCACCTCTAGCTTGGTGGATGATGCGTTCCTGGTTACAAAGCTACGCTTACCGCATAGACATCCAGTGGTGGATGTTTGCCGCGGCAGGTCTTTTGACCATCTGCATAGCACTTGCCACCATTACATGGCAAACATTGCGTGCCGCAACCAGCAATCCAGTCGATAGTTTGAGAGACGAGTAGTGAGTAGTGAGTAGCGAGTAGTGAGTAGTGAGTAGTGAGTAGTGAGTAGTGAGTAGTGAGTAGTGAGTAGTGAGTAAAAAGTTACTGCCTGCTTAAATTCAGAGCTATACTTTTTTTTACTTTTTAATTTTGACTTTTGACTTATTAATTTTGACTTTTGACTTATTAATTTTGACTTTTTAATTTCCAACATGCTAAAGCTATTTTTCAAATCCGCGTGGCGAAATCTTCGCAAGAATAAATTTCATAGCCTTGTAAATATCGCTGGTTTGGTCAGTAGTATGGCATTTATACTTTTGATCAGTGCCTACATTTGGCAAGCCTACCAGGTGAATGACAACTTGCGTCATAAAGAAAGGCAGTTTGCGTTGCAAAGCACGTACGAGAAACCTGGAATCGGACTTGATCTGACCACGGTAGGCGCTTTGCCGCGGGCATTAAAAGAAGAGTACCCCGAACTGGTAGCCAACTATTACCGATTGGACGGCTTGACTTGCATCTTATCAAACGGCAAAGAAGTATTTGAAGAAAACGTATCGTTGGGCGATTCGACTTTGCTACAGATGTACGGATTTTCATTAATGGAAGGCGATGCCCGCACCGCTCTGTCCAATCCTTTTTCCGTCGTTATAGGCGAGCTTGCTGCCATGAAATATTTTGGAAAAAAGAATGTTGTAGGCGAGCGGCTAAGTATTCGAAATTTTGCTGGAGAAACCCGAGATTTTGAAGTTACAGCGGTATTGAGCGAAACAGGAGAAAATTCTATTATGCAGCTCATGCCTTCCATGCAGACGTCTATCTTTTTACCGCTGAGCAGTGAAAAATATTTCGGCCGAGATGTAGACAATTGGGAGAATCTATGGATTGCAGGTTTTGTAGAGCTTCAGGAAGGCATAACAGCAGATCAACTGCATGCACCGATCCAACATTTATTGCAACAACACGCTGATGAAGAGGTTGCCAGCAACCTACAAGCGAAACTAAAACCACTGGACACCTATTACCTGGATGATAACCAGGGCGCTATCAGACAACTTATTCTTATCCTCACCTTAACGGCTGCTTTTCTGATTTTAATGGCTATGATCAACTTTATCAACCTAAGTATCAGCCAAAGTCTAACAAGATTGAAAGAAGTTGGCGTTCGCAAAATCATGGGCAGCAGCAGAAAACAACTAATTGCACAGCTATTAATAGAATACAGTTTTACCGTCTTTGTATCCGGTCTGCTTGCCTTGGCAATTTACCCCGCTCTTCTACCCTTATTTTCGTCAATCATGATGAAAAAATTACCGGCTTTAACCGAATTACCAAACCTGTTTTTCTATCTATTCTTCATCGGAACACTCTGCCTGGGGCTTCTCACAGGATTATATCCTGCTTGGAAATTATCCGGCAATGCTGTTGTAAGTGCGGTAAAAAGTCAATTAAACGAATCTGGAGGCAAACACCTCATCCGCAGGTCGCTTTTATTTCTGCAATTTTCCGTTGCCGTCGTTGTTTTAATATCCTCGGTTGTCATTTCACGACAAGTAGATACGTTTATTAATGGAAAGCTCGGCTATAATAAGGACTATCTCTTGACCGCACAGGTGCCTCGCGATTGGTCTGCGCAAGGACTACATAAGATCGAACTTGTACAACAGGAGCTTAAACAGCTTGCTCAAGTACAAGAGGTCAGCCTGTCCTATGGTATCCCAAATTCTTTTGGTAATGGAATACAACAAATCAGTAAAGTAGGTGCAAACCATAGCGTAGACGCTTTAATCATCACATCCGATCAATACTTTGCAGCGGCTTACGAAATCCCTGTTTTAGCCGGAAAGTTTTTTGCAGACAAAGAAGATCCCTCGATTTCTTCAAAAATCGTTATCAACGAAAAGGCTGCAAAAGCGCTAGGCTATGCACGCGCTGAAGACGCCATCGGACAAGCGATTAGTTTGTTGAACGGTACGTTTACAGGAGTCATCACCGGCGTTACGGCAGATTTTTATGCAAATTCTATGCATTCCGCTTCGCCAGCTGTCGTTTGGTTTCCGGTAAAGGCGAGCATGCAGTACCGCTATCTTTCTATCCGACTCCAGGCCGGATCCATAGGCAGCGCGTTATCTTCGTTGGAACAGCGTTGGAAAGAACTGCTGCCGGAAGCGCCATTCCACTATAAATTTATGGACGAGACCATCCAAAAAATGTACAGCACAGAAATGCAACTCAAGCGCGCATCGCAAACGGCCACCGTTATTTCCGTGCTCATCGTCATCTTGGGCGTTGTCGGCCTGACTTCCTTATCGATCAATCTGCGGTTAAAAGAAATCGGTATCCGAAAAGTATTAGGCGCCAACCTTCGAAATATCGTTTTACTTTTTAGCAAAGAGTTTTTTGTATTATTTGCCTTTGCGCTGCTTGTCAGCATACCTATCGCCTATTTATTGATGCACAAATGGCTTAACAACTTTGCTGTAAAGATGCATTTACATCCGTTGTTCTTTGCGGTGCCTGTCCTCGCTTTGTTGGCCATACTATTATTTTTGATTGCCGGCATCGTCTTGCGTAACAATCAAACCAATCCGGTAAAAAGCTTAAGAGACGAATAATGACGAGCTACGGCATAAGAAGAGTATGATCATCAAAAAGGCCGTTTTAACTTCATAGAAAGGCTTAAGCTTAACAATGTGCTATTATTAACTAGTCGGATTAGTATACTTAAATGAATCAGCGTATCGATAAATAAAGAAAAGAAAGTGAAACAGTTAGATTGCTGAGAGCATTCTAGTTATTGATGCTGTACGAAAAGCGCTGCTTAGCTTTTCTTCTTCACATATTTCTTGATATTCCCCTCTTTGACATAACCCAGTTCACCTTCTTTGCAATAAGCGGTGAGATAGACAGAAAATTTATTGCTATCGCTTTTATCTGAATTGAGCTTTTTTAGCACGTCAGCCACTCGTTTGGGCGTTACAAAGAAATCAGAATG
>JAAIGF010199716.1_pt1 | contig 18095 bp, 15 predicted proteins | sample 6487441 | NCBI WGS metagenome assembly JAAIGF01 (sample SAMN13974129, study PRJNA590717) | phyllosphere metagenome | biome: pepper field; feature: multiple bacterial spot infested pepper fields; material: pepper leaves; isolation source: leaves from pepper fields | host: Capsicum annuum ... | reverse complement strand
GGGGGTGCGGGGGTGCGGGGGTGCGGGGGTGCGGGGGTGCGGGGGTGCGGGGGTGCGGGGGTGCCGCGTCCTTTCTCATGGTTGCTGCTCTCGAGGCAGCCCCATCTCACGGGTGCGACGCTCGAGGCGCCGTATCTCATGCGTGCTGCGCTCGAGGCGTCCGGTCTTCCAGCTGAAGCGCTCACGTCGCCCGTGCCTAAAGTTCACGCGACACGCGCCGTTGTCCTGCCATCGTGCCGCGACCCGAGGGTTGACGGCAACCAGCTCCCTGGAGATGTCCGTGCAGATCCCCGTTTCCCTTGCCAAGCCGCTCGATGGCGCGTCCGCCCTCGGCGCGCGCGAACCGCTGCACCGGCCGAGCGGCGGCGCCACCGCGCCCGGCCGCCCGTCGTCCGTCGTGGCGCTGACGCGCCAGAACGTCGCGGGTGATGTCGACCTCGCCCAGGTCCAGGCGCTGCGGGATGCCATCCGCCGCGGCGAGCTGCGCATCGACACGTCCCGAATCGCCGATGGGCTGCTGGACGGCATCCGGGAGCTGCTCCGATGAGCGTCCACGATCTGGTGCACGCCCTTGCCGCCGAGGCCGCCGCCGTGGGTCACTTCATCCACCTGCTGGATGAGGAAGGCCTTGCCCTGGCACGGCGGGCGCAGCCGTCGGTACTCGCCGAACTGACACGTCGCAAGCGCACGGCAGCCGACGAGCTGGCGGACCTGGCCATGGCGCGTGACGCAGCGCTGCGCGCCGCAGGCTTTGCGGCCGGGCACCCCGGCGGCGAAGCCGCCGCAGCCGCGGACCCTGCGGTCGCCACGGTGTGGACCGCGCTGACACAGGCAGCCCTGGCCGCCAAGGCGCTGAACGAGCGCAATGGTGCCATCGTGCGCACCTACCTGCGCAGCGTGCAGACGGCGGAAGCCGCGCTGCGTGCCGCCACCAGCGTCAACCTGTACGGCGCGGATGGCCGACACACCAATGCGGCGCGCAGCCACGCCGGCTGATCCTCATCCGAGCAGGCTGCGCGCCACGTCCCGCAAGCCGCGTGGGTCGGCACGACCCTGCGCGGGTGGTGGCGACAACCCGCCCAGCAGACGGAGCTCGAGGCCCAGGAACCGCGAGCTCACGCTTTCCAGGCGCGCATAGGCCGCCTGGGTCGAGCCCGCGTTGCCACCGCGCACCAGGATTGCGCAACGTGTCATGCCGTCCGACCGCTGCACACGCTTGAGGATGGCGTAGGTGTCGGTCAGACCCGCGGCAAGACCGCCCTGCCCGCCGATCGTCATCACGATCACACACTCGCTGGCCGCAGGCACGCCCGCGGTGGCGCCTGTTCCGAGCGTCACCGCCAGGACGATGCGCAGATCCGCCCCCGCCACCCCGGCTAGGCTGGCCGCATCCGGTGCGGCGCGCACCGCGCGGGCTGCCTGCGGACTCAGGCGGCCCCCGGGATGGCGCGTGGCCCCGCCATCGGCGGTCAGCACGAGGCAGGCCGCGTGTTGCCCGGCCAGGGCGTCGGCCAGCGCCGACAGGACGCCATCGGCATCACCGGCGGGGTCGAGCCAGTGCAGCACCCGGGGTTGCGGACGCGCCATGAGCCGACGCAGGCCGGCTGCCTGGTCCGTCGGCCCGGTGTCAGTCGTGCTCATCACACGACGCCGTCATCGTGCATGTCGAGCACACCCAGCATGCGCGCACAGCGGTCCAGGGCCTCGCGGCGCGCTCTCGGCCCGCAGCGCGCAGCGTTGCCGCCCTCGCCCGCCACCAGCGCGCCGTTCTGTGCGCCCTTCTGTACGCCCATCTGTGCGCCCTTCTGTACGCCCGTGTGTCCGCCCATCTGTGCGCCCACCTGTACCCCCTTCTGCGCGAGGTGCCAGGCAGCCAGTCCCAGCTGCGCGCCGAGAATGAGCCCGCGCCGCATCACCGCGGCATCCGGATGCGGCGGCAGGCAGGCCTCGATGCCCGTCTGCATCCAGCTTTCGGCGTCGCGCCAGGAATCGAGCGAGGTCAGCCACGTCGCCAATGTGCCGACATTCACGTCATGTGGATCCAGGCAGACCAGTGCGAAGGCACGCAGGCGAATCGCGCCCGCGTCATCGATGCAGCGCACGGCCAGCATCCGCAGCGGGCGCGCCGCCGCGTCTGCCAGGCCGGGCAGTTCGACCGGGGCGGTGGCGGCCCAGCACACGCACGCGACGTGGCGCACGCGCATCTGCCCCGCCGGCAGATAGCCCAGCGTCGCGGCCAGCCCGGCTGCGCTCGTCCGGGCGCCCGCGGCGATCAGCCGCTGCGTGGGCGTGCAGCGCGCAATCCAGAGCCAGTCGGCGTCCAGGCAGCTGCGCGCCAGCGCAGGTGACAGTCCATCGAACCCGTGGACCAGGCGGGCGTCCGGCCACGCGTGCCGCAACCAGGCTGCACGCGCCACTGCCAAGTGGATGCCGCCGCGTGATGGCTCGGCCGTGGACGCAAAGCTGGCCAGGGTGCCGTGAGCGCTTACGTGATGACGCGCCACCGCGGCGATGGGTTCGCCAGACGCGGACCAGAGCGTCGTGCCCGGGCAGACCGGACGCTGCGCAGGCGGCGCGCTCTGGTGCGGGCGGCCATGCCACGCCAGCCAGGCGGCGCCCCCTGCATCCGCCTGGCGCAGCCGGACATCGGCCCGTTGCAGATCGGTGAGGACGAGCGCATCCCCGTCATCGCGCGCTGCGCGCCACACCTGCCGGGTCAGGCGCACGAGTGCGTCGCCGCTCCAGGTGGCAAGGTCCGTCGCGCCCGCGTGCAGTCCGCCCAGCGCCGTTGCCAGCAGTCGTTCCCGACGGGCGCGATGCGCGGGACTCACGACGGCCCCGTGGCCGCGCCAGGCGGCGGCAAGATCCGTTTCGGTGGGCGCGAAGATCGCACCGGCGCTGGCGTCCAACGCCCGGCCCACCAGGGCGGGGGCATTCGGCAGCGCCAGGTTTTCGGGCACATTCTGGCCGTCTGCCACGTAGTGGATCGGCAGGCGGTGCCGCACGGCCACATCCAGCGCCGCGCCCAGACCCGGCGCTTCATCGAGCTTGGTCAGAATGCAGCCTGCCAGCCCGCCCGCTGCGTCCTGCCGATAGGCGTGGGCGACTTCATCGAGCGTATCGCCATGCGCCGCGGCGTTGAGCAGCAACAGCCGGCGCACCGGCCCGCCTGCGGCCGACAGCAGCGCCGCCTGGTCGGCCAGTTGCCGGTCACGCTGGCTCATGCCGACCGTGTCGATCAGCACCACATGGCGATCGCGCAGCTCGTGCATGGCGCGGCGCAGCTCGGCCGCGTCGCCGCAGGCCAGGACCGGGATGCCCAGGATGCGTCCGTAGATGCGCAGCTGTTCATGGGCGCCGATGCGAAAGCCGTCGGTGCTCAGCAGGGCGACGCGATCGGCGCCGTGTGCCATCACCCAACGCGCGGCGAGCTTGGCCAGGGTGGTGGTCTTGCCCACCCCGGTCGGTCCGACCAGCGCATGCACCCCGCCCTGGGCAAACACCGCGGCCTCGTCGAGATGCACGGGCAGGCGGCGCGCCAGCTCGTGACGGGCCCAGGCCATGGCGTCGTCGCGCGTCGCGCCCGCCGGCACGCGCACGGCGAGCGCGCGCGCCAGGGTGGCGCTGAATCCGGCCGCCAGCAGGTTGCGATACACCGCCAGCCCGACCGGCGAGGCAGCCGCCTGATCGCGCCATGTCATGCCATCGAGCCTGGCTGTGACTTCTGCCTGCAGCGTGTCGATGGCGCAGGCCAGCGCCCGTGCATCGGGCGTGGCTGCCAAGGTCGGGGGCGGAGGCGGCGACAGCGGTGGGGTCGCCGTGGAGGTAGGCGATGGGGTCGAGGTGGGCGACGGAGTCGAGGTCGGGACCGGGGTCGGGCTCTGACCCGGGGTCGAGGTCGGGGTCGGGACCGGGGTCGGGCTCAGACCCGGGGCCTGGGTCGGGGTCGGGACCGAAGTCGGGCTCAGACCCGGGGCCTGGGTCGGGGTCGGGCTCGGCCCTAGGGTCGGGCTCGGCGTCCGGGTAGGAGTCGGGATCGGCGTCGGAGCCGGGATCGGCGCTGCGGTCCGAATCAGAGCCGGGATCCGCACAGCGCTCGCCGCAGGGTCCGTCGCCAGGGTCGTTGCCGGAGCATCGGTCCGGGCCTGGGGACCGGTCAAGGTCCCGATAGTGATCCGCGCATCGATCGACGGCGTGATCGGGGTCGACGTCTCGGTCGATAGCGCAGTCGAGCTTGCGCGCTCGATCGATGTCGAACGCTCGCTCAAGGCCAGGCCCGGAACCTGCCCGGAAGCCATCGTCGTCCCGCGCGGCGCCGCGTCCGCCACGCATCCGGCATCGTCCTGCGCGCGCGCCGCCTGCGGCGTGCACGCGACAATTTCCACGCCGCCGGCCACGGCCTGGTTGGACACGATCATCGCGTCATCGCCCAGCGCCTCGCGCACGCGGCGCAGCGCGTCGCGCGAGGTGGCCCCCAGGAAGCGGGCGAGGTTCATCGCGGCACGCCGCCCATCACGTGGCTGACCCGCACGCTGCGGTCATCCGGGATCTCGGTGCTGGCCAGCACGGCGAGGTGCGGCAGGTGCAGGCGCAGAAAGCGCGACAGACCTGCCCGCACGCCGGGCGAGGTGACGAGCACGGGCGGATCGCCCGCGGCCTCCTGGCGCTGCACGGCCCGCTCGGCTTCGCGCAGCAACGTGTCGGCCAGGCCGGGCTCGAGCGCGCCGCCCGCGCCCATGGCCTGCCCGAGGACCCGCTCCAGGGCGTGGTCCAGGCCGATGACGCGCATGTCGCCCGCGCCCGGATACCACTGTTGCGTGATGGCGCGGCCCAGCGCACGCCGAACCAGCGCCAGCAGTTCCTGGGGATCGGGCGTCGCGCCGGCCGTGGACAGACGGGGCGCGTGCTCCAGCAGCACGTCGATGATGCCGCGCATGTCGCGGATGGGCACGCCTTCCTGCAGCAGGCCCTGCAGCACCCGCTGCAACACGGTCAGGGAGACGGTCTTGGGCACCAGGTCTTCCGTGAGCCTGGGCGCGTCGCGCCCGATGCGCTCGAGAAGTTCGAGCACGTCGGCGCGGCCCAGCAGGTCGGCGGCATGTCGGTGCAGCAGGTGGTTGAGGTGGGTCGCCGCCACGGTGCTGGCGTCCACGACGGTGTAGCCACCCATCTGCGCCGCATCGCGCTGCGCCTCGTCGATCCACGTGGCCGGCAGCCCGAACGCCGGGTCGGCGGTGGCGGTGCCCGGCAGGGTGACCGTGGTGCCGCCCGGGTCGATGGCAAGCCACTGGTTCGGCACGGCCTCGCCGCGGCCTATCTCGACGCCAGCCATCAGGATGCGGTATTCGGCAGGCTTGAGTTCGAGGTTGTCGCGGATGTGCACCACGGGCGGCAGAAAGCCCATGTCCTGCGCGAACTTCTTGCGCACGCTGCGGATGCGCAGGAGCAGTTCGCCGCCCTGGCTCACGTCCACCAGCGGGATGAGGCGATAGCCGACTTCCATGCCGAGCGGATCGACGAGCGCCACGTCGTCCCACGTCGCTTCCAGGGCGGCCTCGGGCGGGGGCGCAGCCGCGGGCGCGGTGTCCGGCCGGGCGAGCGCAAGCGCCTGGCGTCGGCGCAGCGATTCACCCAGGACGGCCATGGCGCCGGCCAGCCCGAGAAAGGCGAGGTGCGGCATGTTGGGGATGATGCCGATCAGCCCCAGCACCCCCGCCGTGATGAAGATCACGCTGGGGTTGGAGAAGAGCTGGCTGGCCATCTGCTGGCCGATGTCCTTGTCGGTCGCCACGCGGGACACGACCACGCCGGCCGCCGTGGAGATGACCAGGGCCGGGATCTGTGCGACCAGGCCGTCGCCGATGGTGAGCAGCGTGTAGGTGCGCGCGGCGGCCGCCGCGCTCAGGTCGTGCTGGAACATGCCGACGATGAGTCCGCCCACCAGCGTGATGGCCATGATGATGAGACCGGCCACGGCATCGCCGCGCACGAACTTGCTCGCGCCGTCCATGGAGCCGTAGAACTCGGCTTCCTCGGCGATGGCGCGCCGGCGCTGACGGGCTTCGTCCTCGCCGATCAGCCCGGCATTCAGGTCGGCGTCGATCGCCATCTGCTTGCCGGGCATGGCGTCCAGCGTGAAGCGCGCGCCGACCTCGGCGATGCGCCCCGCCCCCTTCGTGATCACCATGAAGTTGATGACGACGAGGATGAGGAAGACGACGATGCCCACGGCAAAGTTGCCACCGACGAGGAAATGGCCGAAGGCTTCGATCACCCGCCCCGCCGCGTCGGGCCCGGTGTGGCCATGCAGCAGGATGACGCGCGTGGACGCCACGTTGAGCGAGAGCCGCAGCAGCGTGGCGAACAGCAGGACAGAAGGAAAGGCCGCGAAGTCGAGCGGGCGCGTTGTGAACATCGCGACCAGCAGCACCATGATGGCCAGCGCGATGTTGAAGGTGAAGAAGAGGTCGAGGAGGAATGGCGGCAGCGGCAGCACCATCATCGCGAGGACCATCACGATGAGCATCGGGCCGGCGATGAGGCGGGCGCTGGCAGCGCCCTGCGCACGCCACGCGGAGATCCAGGCGCTCATGGCGTGCCGGGCCTCGGGTCGAGCCCGCCGGGCACGGGCAGGCTCGACGGCGCAACCGGCGCGACCTCGCCCTGGCTGCGGCTGCGGCGCAGCTGGAAGACCCAGGCCAGGACTTCGGCGACGGCGGTGTAGAGCGCTGCGGGGATCTCCGCGTCCACGGCCACATGGCGGTGCAGCGCGCGCGCCAGCGGCGGCGCCTCGAGCAGCGGCACGCGATGCGCGACGGCGAGTTCACGGATGCGCGCGGCGATGAAGCCCGCGCCCTTGGCCACCACGCGGGGCGCGCCCCCGCGCGTCTCGTCATAGCGCAGGGCGACCGCCACGTGGGTGGGATTGGTGATGACCACGTCTGCCGATGGCACCGCTGCCATCATCCGGCCACGCGCGAGCTGGCGCTGCTGCTGCCGGATGCGGGCCTTCAGCTGCGGATCGCCATCGGATTCCTTGCTTTCCTGGCGCACATCGTCGCGCGACATGCGCAGCTTGCGGCGATGACTCCAGATCTGATACGGCGCATCGACGCCAGCCACCAGCACCAATGCACCGATGACGATGCCGCAGCTGGCCAGCACCAGCAGGAGGGCCTGCGGCAGCGCCCCGGGCAGGGGCAGATGCAGGAGCCCGAGGATGTCGTCCCGCACCGCATACAGCGCCCACGTCGCCACGCAGCCCACGAGGGCCGCCTTGGCGATGGCCTTCAGGCCTTCGACCACGACCTGCGCGGACACGAGCCGGGCCAGACCTTTGATGGGATTCAGACGCGCCAGGTCCGGCTGCAGCGGCTTGCCCGCGATGACCAGGCCGCCCAGGGCGACGGAGCCGACGATGGCCATCACGGCCAGCAGGCCGAAGAGCGGCAGGACGGCGACGATGGCATGCCATGCCTGCGCCACGGCGGCATCGAGCATGACTGCGGGGTCGCGGCCGACGCTGCTGTCGAACGCCAGCCCATGGCGCAGCACGCGCGTCAGGCCCTCGCCCAGGAACGGCGCGCCGACCCACAGGCCACCTGCGCCGGCGCCCAGCATGAGCAGGCTGACGAGTTCGCGCGAACGCGGCGTCTGCCCTTCCTCGCGCGCCTTGTCGAGCCGTCGGGGCGAGGCGGGTTCGGTTTTTTCCAGGTCGCTGTCGTCGGCCATGCGTGGGGGCGGCACCGATGGCGATATGCCCGGCCTGCAAGGCAGGCAGGGCATGTGCCGGTAAAGGGATAGCGGCAGATTCTAGGCGGGTGACCCTGCACCGGATGACCTGAACAGACCGCCGATGCGGCGGCTGTTCAGGCGATCGCGGGCGCGCTGCCATAGCTTGGCAACACCGGGGCTGGCGCCGCGCCCGTGGGCGTTGCGCGGGCCAGGCGCTCGTAGAACTCGTAACCGCTGCCGCGCACGGCGCGCAGCGGCAGCCGCGCGCCGGCCCGGTCGGCCTTCTTGCGCAGGCGGCTCACCACCATGCTGATGCGGTGCGTGCGGCTCTCGATGGCGGGAGCCACGCGCGCCGCGCCGTCCAGCGCGCCGGCGATCGCATCGCGCGTCAGCACCTGGCCGGGGGACTGGGCAAAGCAGCTCAGGAGGCAGCGCTCGCCCTGGCTCAGGTCCAGGCGAGTCCCGGAGGGCGCGATGAGCTCCCAGTCATCGCCCGTGAGCCACCAGGCGCGCGGCGCGCCGGGCGGCAGGTGATCCACCGCGCGGTCCGGCGCCGGCGCGGCGGCAGCCGCCACGGCCGGTCGCGTGCTGCCCAGCCGCCGGCTGATGCCCAGGACGACCGCCGCGAGCTCGCGCGCGGACATCGGCAGGTTCACGCAGACGTCGGCACCGGCGAGCAGCGCGTGGATGCGCACGTCGGTGCCTGGCGCGTCGGTGGCGACGACCAGCCCGACGGCGCTGCGCGCGCGCAGCCAGGCCACCATCGTCAGGACGGCGTCGGGCGCCGTACCGGCGTGCAGGACGCACAGATCGACGACGCGCGTGGCAAGCAGCCCCGTCAGCGCGACCGGCGAGTCCACGGCGATGACCTCGAAGCCGAAGGGCGTGAGCGCGCCGGCGAGCGATTCGCGCAGCGACCCATCGGCCGTGAGCAGCGCGACGCGGATGACGAAGGGCGCGGACGCAGTCCACGACGGAACGAAAGAAGGAGTGAGGGTGTTCATGGCGATTCAGAATCCGAGGCTTGCCAGCAGGTCGTCGACCTGCCCCTGGCTGGTGACGACGTCCGCCGCGGCCTGCGGATTGGTCTGGGGTCCGTTGAGCAGTCCCTGGGCTTCCTGGCGCCGCCCGTCGGGAACGTTGTCCAGCAACACCTGCAGCAGCTCACGCTCGATGGCGCCGATGACGTCCATCATCTTCATGATCACCTGCCCCGTGAGGTCCTGGAAATCCTGCGCCATCATGATCTCGCGCAGCTGCGCCTGGGTGGCCCGCGCAGCGGGCGGCACGCCTTGCAGAAAGCCGCGCGTCTGATCGACGAGCACGCGGGCCTCGGGCAGTTCGAGCGGCTGGTCGAACCACTGCTGCCAGCGCGCATCGAGCGCCTCGGCCTCGGTGGCCAGCGCGTCCTGGATTGGGCGGGCCGCCTCGGTGGCGTTGAGCACGCGATGGGCGGCCTGCTCGGTCATGTTGGCGACATAGCGCAGCCGATCGCGCGCGTCCGGAATGGCTTGGGCCGCCTCCTGGATGGCGCGATCCAGGCCGAGCGTGCGCATGCTGTCGCGCAGCATGCGCGTGACCTGCGCGATCCGCGCGAGCAAGTCGTCGGCCGAATCGGCGGCGCCCGCGGGCGCGGCGAGGGTCGGTGGGTGAGTCATGCGTGTCTCCTGCGTGAAACGGCCTACTGGCCGAGTTTCTCGAATATCTTGGCGAGCTTTTCTTCGAGCGTGGCCGCCGTGAAGGGCTTGACGACGTAGCCGCTGGCACCGGCCTGGGCCGCGGCGATGATGTTCTCCTTCTTGGCCTCGGCCGTGACCATCAGGACCGGCAGGTTCGCCAGGGCGGGATCCGCACGGATGCGCCGCAGCATCTCCAGGCCGTCCAGGTTCGGCATGTTCCAGTCGGACACGACGAACTCGAAGTTGCCGGCGCGCAGCTTGTCCAGCGCGACGACACCGTCCTCGGCCTCGTCGACGTTCTCGAAACCCAGCTCCTTCAGGAGGTTGCGCACGATGCGGCGCATGGTGGGGAAATCGTCGACGACGAGGATCTTGAGATGCTTGCTGACCATGACGGGAAAACTCCTGGAAAAGGTGGCGCTGTCTCGCGAGCGCCGAGAATCAGACGCGGCTCGCGCGGGTGCCGAAGGTCGCCAGGCCGGCGAGGACGCGGCCGGCCATGGCGGCCAGCGGCACGACGTCGTGCGCGGCGTTCAGGGCGATCGCCTCGCGCGGCATGCCGAAGACGACGCAGCTCGCCTCGTCCTGCGCCAGCGTCAAGGCGCCGGCCTCGCGCATGGCGAGCAGCCCCGCCGCGCCATCGCGCCCCATGCCGGTGAGGATGACGCCGATGGCGTTCACACCCGCCACCCGGGCGGCCGATGCGAAGAGCACGTCGACCGAGGGCCGGTGCCGGTTGACCGGCGGACCGGGGTCGAGCTCGACCACATAGTTCGCGCCACTGCGCGCCAGCCGCATGTGCAGGTCGCCCGGGGCAATGTAGGCATGGCCGGGCAGCACGCGCTCGCCATGGGTGGCTTCGACGACGGTCACGGCGCAGATCTGGTCCAGGCGCTGCGCGAAGGATCGCGTGAAGCCCGCGGGCATGTGCTGCGTGATGAGCAGGCCCGGACTGTCGGCCGGCAGCGGCTGCAGCAGGTGCCGGATCGCCTCGGTGCCGCCCGTGGATGCGCCCACCATCACCAGCTTCTCGGTGCTTGCCAGCGGCCTGCGCAAGGGCGCGGGTGCGCTCACGCCTGCCGAGGCGCGCGGCCGGGCCCGCGAAGCCGCCCGGATCTTGTCCGCGATCAGGCTGGCGTACTCGAGCAGGCCGTCGCGAATGCCCACGGCGGGCTTGGCCACGAAGTCCACGGCACCCAGCTCGAGCGCGCGCAACGTGATCTCCGAGCCGCGCTGGGTCAGCGAGGACACCATGACCACCGGCATCGGCCGCAGCCGCATCAGCTTTTCCAGGAAATCCAGGCCATCCATGCGCGGCATCTCGACGTCCAGCGTGAGCACGTCGGGGTTGTGCCGCTTGATCAGCTCGCGGGCGACCAGCGGATCGGGCGCCGTCGCGACCACCTGCATGTCGGGCTGCGCATCGATGATCTCGCTCATCAGGCTGCGCACGAGCGCGGAGTCGTCCACGCACAGCACGCGGATCGGGGGGGTGAGGGACATCAGGCGGGCTCCTTGCGCGCGGGCAGGCCGAAGAGTTCGATGCGTGCGGTGGGCAGGGCGCGCGGCAGGCCGTCGCGCAGCGCCTGCTCGCGGCGCGCCACGACGACGTCGCTGCGTTCGGAGACGATCTTCTTCACACGCACCTGGCCCGTGCGCGGGAAGAAGTTGACGCGCCGGGCATGCGCGCCGCGCAAATCCTGCGCCCGCACGGGGATCTGCTCGAAGGCCAGGTACTCGAGCACGAAGCTCGCATTGCGATCGCCGATGTTGAGCTGGCGCATCTGGTCGATCATGGCGCCCCCGCCGAACACCTTGGCTTCCAGGCGGCTGCGCTGGGCCCCCGCCTTGAGCATCTCGTTGATCAGCAGCTCCATCGCGAACGCGCCGTAGCGCATCGCGTCGGAGGCGATGCGCCCGGGCTCGTCGCCGCCGGGCAGCATGAAGTGATTCATGCCGCCCACGCCGGCGCGCGCGTCCTGCAGACAGGCCGCCACGCACGATCCCAGCACGGTGCACAGCACGATGTCCTCGCCCGTGACGAAGACTTCGTTGGGCAGCAGCTTGACGACATCGCAGCCGAAGCGCGAATCGAAGTGCCGGTGCGTGGCAAGCGGGCGAAAGGGCTGCGTCATGACACCGCGACGCGCTGATACACGGTCTGCCCGCGCAGCTGGAACTCGCGCGTGAGCTGCGTGAAGTTCTCGGAATGCCCGGCAAAGAGCAGGCCGCCCGGCACGAGACAGCGCGCGAGGCGCTGCAGGATCTGCGCCTGCATGGACTTGTCGAAGTAGATCATCACATTGCGGCAGAACACGATGTCGAAGGGCACGGGCAGTCGCCAGTGAGGATCACGCAGGTTCAGCACGTCGAACGTCACCATCCGCGCAAGCTCGGGACGCACGCGCACGCGCCCGTCCTCCGGACCCCTGCCGCGCAGGAAGAAGCGGCGCAGGCGCGTCGCGTCCAGTGCGCTCACCCGTTCGGCCGGATAGACGCCCGCCTGGGCGCGCGCGAGCACCTGGGTGTCGATGTCGGTGGCGTGCACCCGGCTCGCGCCGGCGTGATGCCCCAGGGTCTCGGCCAGCGTCATGGCGATCGAATACGGTTCCTCGCCGGTGGACGCGGCCGCACACCACACCGAGACCGGTCGCGCGAGCGCGGCGACGTGCGCCGCCAGCAGCGGGAAGTGATGCGGCTCGCGAAAGAACGCAGTGAGATTGGTAGTGAGCGCGTTCACGAACGCTTCCCATTCGGGAGCATCGGCGTCGCGCTCGAGCGGTGCGAGATACGCATCGAAACTCGTCAGCCCGCGGGCCCGCAGGCGGCGCGACAGCCGGCTGTAGACCATTTCGCGCTTGTGCTCGCCCAGGGCGATGCCGGCACGCGCATGGATCAGGCCGCACACCCGGCGAAAGTCCGCATCGGTGAAGGTGAACTGCCGAGGGGTGGCGGTGTCGGCCGGGCCGACAGCGCGCGCGGGCGGAGGATGCAGACTCATGCGACGACGCCCGCCCCGTCCAGGCGCAGGCCGGGTGCACCGGTGGGTGCGCTGCCCGTCGGCTCAGGCGCCGCGTCGACGCCGCCGCCATGGCCGTCCAGACGGAACCGGGCGACCGCAGCCTGCAGGTCACGGGCCTGGGCCTCGAGTGCCGCCGCCGCCGCGGCGGCTTCTTCCACGAGCGCCGCGTTCTGCTGCGTGACGTCGTCGATCTGCGTGATCGCGTGCTTGACCTCGACGATGCCCTGGGACTGTTCGTCGGACGCCGCGGAAATCTCGGCCATGATGTCGGTGACCCGCTGCACCGCCGTGACCAGTTCCTGCATGGTTGTGCCCGCCTGGCCGACGAGCGCGCTGCCGCGCCCGACTTCCTCGACCGAGGCCTCGATGAGCGACTTGATCTCGCGCGCTGCCTGCGCGCTGCGCTGGGCAAGACTGCGCACTTCGGCTGCGACGACGGCAAAGCCCTTGCCCTGCTCGCCCGCGCGCGCGGCTTCGACCGCGGCGTTCAGAGCCAGGATGTTGGTCTGGAAGGCGATGCCGTCGATGACCGCGATGATGTCCACGATCTTGCGCGAGCCGCCCGCGATGCCCGACATGGACTGCACCACGAGTTCGACGACCTTGCCGCCCGCGGCAGCGGTGGACGACGCGTTGGCCGCGAGCTGGTTCGCCTGGCGCGCGTTGTCCGCGTTCTGCTTCACCGTCGCGGCCAGTTGTTCCATGCTCGCCGCTGTTTCTTCGAGCGACGCGGCCTGTTGCTCGGTGCGCGCGGACAGGTCGGTGTTGCCAGCGGCGATCTCGCGGGCGCCCAGGTGGATTTCGTCCACGCCCTGACGCACGGAGGCCACCGTAGACCCAAGTTCGCGGCGGGTGCGCTCGAGTGCGCGCATGAGCAGTCCGATCTCGCCGGCACGTGGCGGCGTGGCCCGCGCCGTGAGATCGCCCTGGGCCACGGCATCGAACTGCAGCCCGACGTCGCGCAGCGGGCGCAGCACGCGCCGGCCAAGAAAGATGCGTGCCCCGAGGAGGAGGATGAGCCCCAGCAGCACGGCAGCGCCAAGCGTCAGGATCGCCAGGTCGCGGTTGTGCAAGGCCGCTGCCTCCAGGCGCGCGCGGTCCTCGTCGATGAAGCGCACGAAGGCCTCGATTGCCTTCACGAAGGCGTCGCCGCGCGGCTGGCCGTACTCGGTGTTGATGAGGTAGAAGCCCCGCTCGTCACCGGACGAGATGGCGTCGACCATGGAGTCCACACCATCGTCGATGTAGCTGCGGTACGCGCGCAACACGGCCATGTAGAGCGGGCGGCTCGCCTCGTCACGCAACGGATTGGCCAGGAAGGTGGTGAATGCCGCCCGCGCCCGGTCCAGCGAGGCGCGGGTACGGACGAGCATCGCGTCGGCCAGCGCGCGCTCGCCGGTCTGCTGGGCGCGCGCGGCAGCCAGGAGCGTGATGCGGGCGCCCTGCAGCGACGAGTTCATGGTGTTGGCCTCGCTCGCCCGCGCGTTGAGCGGGCCGAGCTGGACCATGGCCTCGTAGCCGCGCTGCAGGTGCAGCACCGCCATGCCTCCCACGAGCATCAGCAGACCCAGGAACAGCGCCAGCACCAGCATCAGGGACGCGTTCACGGACAGTCCATGCGGTTTGTCCACGGCAACGGCGCGCGGGCGGCGCCACGTCATCAGACGGCTCACGTTGATTCCCACGTCAGAAGGCCTCCCAGTCGCCGGCCTGACGCCCGGCGGGGATCGGCGCGGGCGTGGTGACACGCTCCGGCCCACGCGGGACGGGCGGTGCATGGCCGGTGTCCGCGGCGAGCTCGCCGCGCGCCTGGCGCGGCATCGCGACGGCACCCTGCCCGCCCGCCGCCGGCGTGGCGGCACGCGGCGCCGCGCCGATCCGAGGCGGACTGGCGGGCGCGGCGGATCCCCCGCGCGACGCGGCCAGGGGCAGACCGTCGCCAGGCCCGCGCGCGTCGGGGGCGAGCTGCCCGTCCGCCAGGCGGAAGGCCGCGACGGCGGCATCCAGCGCCTGCGTCTGGGTTTCGAGCGAGGCGGCCGCGGCGGCCGCCTCCTCCACCAGCGCAGCGTTGTGCTGGGTCATCTCGTCCATTTCGCTCACTGCCCGATTCACGCTTTCGATGCCGCCCGACTGCTGCACGGACGCCGCGGAGATCTCGCCGATGAGGTCGCTCACGCGGCGCACCGACTGCACGATGTCCTGCATCGTCGCGCCGGCGCGCTCGACCTGGGCCGAGCCTTCGCCGACCTTGCCGGCCGAGGTGGCGATCAGGCCCTTGATCTCGCGCGCGGCCTGGGCGCTGCGCTGCGCGAGGCTGCGCACCTCGCCCGCGACCACGGCAAAGCCCTTGCCCTGCTCGCCGGCCCGCGCGGCCTCGACGGCGGCGTTCAGGGCGAGGATGTTGGTCTGAAAGGCGATGCTGTCGATGACGCCGACGATCTCCTCGACCTTGCGCGAGTTGCTGGCAATGTCGCGCATCGTCGACACGACCTGGGCGACGGCCTCGCCACCGTGGGCGGCGACCTGCGAGGCGCCGGCCGCGAGCTGGGTGGCCTGGCGGGCGTGATCGGCGTTCTGCCGCACGGCCGTGGCCAGGCCATCCATGTTGGCGGTCGTGGCCTGCAGCGCGCTGGCCTGCTGCTCGGTGCGCACGGACAGGTCGGCGTTGCCGGCGGCGATCTCGCGCGCCCCGGTGCCGATCTGCTCGACGCCCTGGCGCACCGTGGCCACGGTGGCGGCCAGGCCCGCCTGCATGCGCTGCAGCGCCCCCAGCAACTGACCGATCTCGTTGTCGGCGCGGCTGATCGGCGCCTGGGTCAGATCACCCTGGGCAATGCGATCGCACAGCGTGGCCGCCTGGCGCAGCGGCTGCACGACGAGCCGCTGCAGCAGCAGCCGCACCGCCGCGATGAGCAGCACGACGAGCACCATGGCCGCGGCGATCGCGGACTGCACGATGGCAGCGCGGCGCTGCATGTGCTCGGCAAGCTCGGTGGCGCGCGCCTGGGCATGGGTGGCGAACGCGACGCGGGCCGCCGCCAGTCGCGCGCCACCGGACGCAATGCTGCCATCCACGCTGGCCAGCGCGGCGGCGTCGCGCTCGACCAGCGCCGTGCGCAGCTGGCGCACCATGCCCACATAGGCATCCAGCGCATCGATGGCGGGCGTCAGCACGGCGGCATCCGCCGGCAGCAGCGCAGCCTGGCGCGCCAGCGCGCCCTTGGCGCGCGCCTCCTCGAGCGTCGCATCCGCCCGGCTGATTTCCTCCGGACGCAGCGAGGGCGATGCCTGGACGGCCCGCAGGATGCCGCCCGCCCGCGCGGCGGCAAGCATCGCCTCGTTGAATGGCACCTGCACGTCACCGCGCAGGTCCTCGAGCGACTGCAGCGCCCGGTTGCCGTCCCGCATGACGAGTGCCGCGCCGATGCCGCCCGCGACGATCACGAGGCCGAGCAGCACGAGCACGGCGAGCAGCAGCGAACTGACCTTCCACTGTCTGAGCATGGACATCCCCGTCAGGCCGCGGCCTTCTCGACCAGCGCCATGTCCTCGCTCGTCATCAGCTTCTCGATGTCCACGAGGATCAGCATGCGGCCTTCCACCGTGCCCAGTCCCGTCAGGTACTCGGTGGACAGCGTCGCGCCGAACTCGGGCGCGGGACGTACCTGGTCGCCCGCGAGCATCAGGACGTCGGACACCCCGTCGACGACGATCCCGACCACCCGGCCGAGCAGGTTCAGGATGATCACCACCGTCTGCTGGTTGTATTGCACCGAGCTCATGCGGAACTTCACGCGCAGGTCCACGATGGGCACGATGACGCCGCGCAGGTTGGTCACCCCGCGAATGAACTCGGGCACGTTGGCGATGCGGGTCAGCACGTTGGCGTCGTAGCCGCGGATCTCCTGCACTTTCAGGATGTCGATGCCGTACTCCTCGCTGCCGAGGGTGAAGACGAGAAACTCGTGGCCTTCGGCGTCCGCCGAGGCGGGATTCCGGGATTGCATGGCGTGCTCCTTCAAAGGACTGCCTCGAGCTGCCCGAGCCGATCACGGCCGGCGCGCGCAAGGGCGAAGACATCGACGATGAGGGCGACGCTGCCGTCGCCCAGGATGGTGGCGGCGGACACGCCATACACCTTGCGGTAGTTGGCTTCCAGGCTCTTGACCACGACCTGGTGCTGGCCGACGAGATGGTCGACCAGGAGGGCGAAGCGGCGCTCCTCGGCCTGCATGATCACGGCGATGGCGCGCACGGGGTCGGCCTGCGCCCCGGGGACCTGGAAGACGCGGTGCAGCTCGATCAGCGGCAGGTATTCGCCGCGCACCTGCATCACGCGTTCTTCGCCCGCCACCGTGTGGATGTGATCCAGGCGCGGCTGCAGCGATTCGGTCACGTGATTGAGCGGCAGGATGAAGACTTCGTCGCCCACCCGCACCGACATGCCGTCCAGGATCGCGAGCGTCAGGGGCAGCACGATGCGTGTGGTGGTGCCCTCGCCCGGTCGCGAGCTCAGCTGGACGTGGCCGCCCATGCCCTGGATGTTGCGCTTGACGACGTCCATGCCCACGCCGCGACCGGACACGTCGGTCACCTGCGCGGCCGTGGAGAACCCGGGCGCGAAGATCAGTTGCCACACCTCGTCATCGCTGGCCGCATCGGTGATGGGCAGGCCCAGCCGTTGCGCCTTGGCGAGGATGCGGGCGCGATCGAGCCCCGCGCCATCGTCAGAGACCTCGATGACGATGTTGCCCCCGCTGTGCTGGGCCGACAGCACGACCTGCCCCAGCGCGGGCTTGCCGACGGCCGCCCGCTGCGCCGGCGTCTCGATGCCGTGGTCCAGGCTGTTGCGCACCAGGTGCGTGAGCGGGTCGATGATGCGCTCGATGAGGCTCTTGTCGAGTTCGGTGGCGCGCCCGAAGGTGACCAGCTCCACCTGCTTGCCGAGCTTGCCCGCCAGGTCCCGCACCAGGCGCGGAAAGCGGCTGAAGACATAGTCCATGGGCATCATGCGGATGCCCATGACCGACTCCTGCAGGTCGCGCGCATTGCGCTCGAGCTGCTCCATGCCGTTCAGCAGCCGGTCGTGCAGCACCGGGTCCAGCGTGGACGCCGTTTGTGCCAACATGGCCTGGGTGATGACGAGTTCGCCCACGAGGTTGATGATCTGGTCGACTTTTTCCACGGCGACGCGGATCGAGCCGGCCTCCTTTTCGCCGCCCGGCGCGGCCGTGACGGCGGCCCGCGCGACCGGCGCCTCGTCGATCACCGCGGGCGCGCCAGGCGGGCCGGCACTGACCGGCTGCGCCTCGGGGGACGGCGCCGCCGCGACCTCGGGCGGCGGCGGGACCGCCGCCGCAGGCTCGCGCGTCACCTCGATCTGGTGCAGGTCGATGACGAAGCAGCAGACCGCGACCACGTCGTCCGGCTCGCACGAGGTGTCGAGCCAGAGCGTGAGGTCCTTGCCGGTGTCCTGCCGGGCCTCGATGCGACCCAGATGCGCGAGCTCATCGAGCAGGTTGTCGCGATCGCGCGCCGCAAGCCCGGACAGACGCACGCGCAGCCGTGCGAGCTCGCCGGCTGGCGGCGCGCCCGGGGCGGCCACGTCCGCCATCGCCTGCCCGGGGCCTGGCAGGGGCGCATCGCCCATCGGCAGCGCG
>JAAIGF010173996.1_pt1 | contig 18095 bp, 18 predicted proteins | sample 6487441 | NCBI WGS metagenome assembly JAAIGF01 (sample SAMN13974129, study PRJNA590717) | phyllosphere metagenome | biome: pepper field; feature: multiple bacterial spot infested pepper fields; material: pepper leaves; isolation source: leaves from pepper fields | host: Capsicum annuum ... | reverse complement strand
GGCTATTGACGTCATTCCAAATTCTTTTTGAATAAACGTATAAAAGCGCTCTCATTATCAAAGCCAAATTGGTGCACGTTGTTGCATATAAGACAAAGCGAGTTTCAGATTCTTGTGCAGGTCTAACTTAGATTGTTTATAAACGTTCTGTACCGAAGGGAAGGGGAGCATCGGGAGATCATGTTGGAGAAATCTACGCTATCGCTCTTGGAGTGAGGCGGGCTAATCGAACAACAAAGCTGTGTGAAGAGGAAAAAGAAAAGGCTTGTTCAACGCTGAGCATGAAGCAGCTGAACAAACCTTTTACGTATTCTTTTTGGAGAGCCTGTATTGGGCCACTCTCTTGGAGTCGTAAAAAAAACTATTTGCCTAAACGGTGTCCCTTCACAGCAAAGAAAAGGATGTAGAGGTAGGCCGGAATCATAGCATAAAGAAAGGCATGCTGAAAGTCTACATGCAAAGAGTCTTTTAAGAAACCGTAAACGAGTGGCCATATTGCCCCCCCAGCAATACCCATAACCATAATAGCTGAGCCAATTTTAGTGAAACTCCCTAGCCCTTTAATTCCCAATGGAAAAATTGCTGGCCACATCAGGGAGTTCGCGATACCTAGCAACGCGACAAACCAAAAAGACGTTAATCCAGTAGTGAAGACAGCGCATGTGGTGAAAATGATACCTACTATTGTACAAATTCTTAAAGAAAGCTGCTGACTTACATACTTCGGGATGGTGATGATACCAATGAGATATCCGACCAGCATAAACGATAAGGTAAAAGTCGTAGCGTTGTCTCTAAAAACTTGTGGCACCGTACCGAGTTCTCGCGCATACGTTCCGATAATATCGCCAGCCATCACTTCCACGGCAACGCAAAAGAAAATTGCTAGTGCGCCTAAAAACAAATGTGGATATTGCGTTAGGCGGGTCTTTGTCTCAACTTTGTCGGTTCCAACCACTTCGTCTTCCTCGGCCGACACTTCCGGCAACTTAACAAATTTTAAAAAGATGGCAAAAGCTACGAAAATAACTGCTAGCGCAATGTAAGGCGTGTGAAGGTGCTGTAAGAGGTCAGAAAGGATGGATTGTTTTTCTAGTTCAGAGGTAGCGGCATTGAGCTTTTCTTCCGCCGCATTTGCCCCTTTGAGCAGGAGTTGGTTGAAGATGATTGGCACGAGAATGCCTGCTGATTTATTGAAGATGCCGGCAATGGATATACGCTGTGCTGCGCTCTCGATTGGGCCAATAATGCTAAGGTATGGATTCACGGCAGTTTGCAGTAAGGCCATCCCTGCACCCTGAACAAAAATTGCGGTTAAGAACAAAAGATAGCTGCTATTTTCCGCAGCAGGAATAAAAATGAGTGAACCCAAACCGAGGATCACTATGCTGGCCACCAATCCATTATGAAAGCCGATTTTTTTTAGTATCCAAGAGCTGGGCAACGCCAAAAAGAAATATGCAATATAGGAGGCAAAGGTAACCAGGTAGGCTTGCAAGTCCGTTTCTAGATTAAAGGCGCGTTTTGAAAAAGGAATGAGCGAGCCGTTTGCCCAAGTAATGAAACCTAAAATAAAAAATAGTAAGCAGCAGATCAGCATGGGTAGCCATGCAGTCTTTTTCGTTGGTGTTGAAGTCATTTTTCTTTAATTTGTCAGTCTTTGTGTTTATGGATACGGGGAGCGCAGTTGCGCTTTTACTATCGTAATACAAGACTAATAAAATATATTGACATTTTGCACAGGAAAAGCGGATCAAACGGTTGCTTACTGTAAAAAGTTAGCGAGACTACGTTGGGCGGAGTCTCGCTAAAACCTAAACCGTATCATAAAACCAATTAATGGTATTTGTATATAATACAATGTAGATATGCATATTGTTTTAAAAAATATTATTTTTTTTCGACGATGGCCACTGTTAATCGGGATACGCAAATAAGCCTGTCGCTATCATCGCTTATCTTAATGTCCCATACATGGCTTTTCTGACCCAAATGCAGAGGAGAACAGATGGCGATTAGCGTTCCCGTGCGCGCTGATTTTAGGTGATTGGCATTGACTTCCATCCCTACGGCAGCATACTGCTCCGCATCGATCACCATGTTGGAGGCCACACTACCTGCTGATTCCGCTAGCACAACTGACGCTCCCCCATGTAGAATTCCAAAGGGCTGTCTTACCTTGTCCGTAACCGGCATGCTGACGACAAGGGCATCATCCCGGATTTCTATCGCCTTAATGTCTAAGTAGCCGGTCATGAATTTTTGGAAAATGCTATTCACTTCTTCCAATGCGTGCTCTTTAAACCAGATTTTCGGCGTGCTCGATGTTTTCATTATTTAAGTATCTCTCTTTTAGGATAATGCGATGATGGGTAAGGTGTCCGGCGATGACATATAAAAATGCTTTTACGGTTATTAAGCGGCCAGATGCCATTCCTTTTCTTGCCAATTCCGTTTCGTTGAAAGTGTCAAAAAGCAGTAGATTAGCTTTTCGCAGGTAGGTAAATTCTTCTGCAATACTGGATAAGGTTCGCTCATTGTGACGTCCATGCTGTACAAATTCGTCTTGCTCGAATGGCGCCAATTCTGTCATGTCGTTGCGAGCAAAACGTAGGGCTCGGTAGGCCATCACCCGCTCGGTATCCAAAATATGGCAAAGCACTTCTTTCACGGTCCACTTTCCTTCCGCATAGCTAAAGTCGCCACGATCTTCCGTGATGCCTTGGATAAAATCGGGGAAGCTGGTCAGTTGTTCTTGCAGTTCTTCTAGCACCGGGCGAACGACATTTTCGATGTAATCGCTATATATGGCTGGATATTCGTCAGACTTGAGTGGGTTCATATCGAAGATTGCTTTTAAGTATGATTCTAAATGTTGTTCCTTTGCCTATTTCTGATTCCTTCACAAATATCTGTCCTTGATGATAGTCCACCATGCGCTTGGTCAAACTAAGACCTAGCCCCCAGCCCCGTTTTCGGGTTGTAAAACCCGGTAGAAAGATGGTGTCAAAATTTGACTTTGGAATTCCTCTTCCGGTATCGCTAATGTCTATAAAAATTTCCTCTTTTGCAATGTTGTCTATGATGTTGACAGTTATTTTTCCTTCGGAATCGATTGCATTGACAGCATTTTTCAGCAAGTTTTCGATGATCCAGTCGAAAAGTTGCACATTTAGTTTAGCTTCCACTGTATTATCTCCTGTCAGTTCAAAGGATATCTTCTCACTCGTACGCACCCTAAAATAGTGGATAAATTCTTGGATAACCGGATAAACCACTTGACTGGTCAATGCGGGGATAGATCCTATTTTAGAGAAGCGATCGGCAACAATCTCCAGTCGTTTAACATCGCGTTCCATCTCGTTCAGGATGCTGTCATTTTCGGCGTCGAACTTGGTACGCACAAGCTCAAGCCAGCCCATAAGGGAGGAAATAGGTGTTCCTAGTTGGTGTGCTGCTTCCTTGGCCATACCTACCCAAACGAGATTTTGCTCGGTTTTTTTAATGGAATTGAATACGGTATAAGCAATGATAAGAAACAAAGCAATGAGAGAAAGCTGCAGATAAGGAAATATACGAAGCTGGCGCAAGGCATCTGAATCGCGGTAGTACACTGACCAAATTTCGCCGGTATCCAAATGCAACGCGATAGGGGCATGGTTTCGCTTCATCGTGGCGAGTTGTTTCTCAAAATAAATGGGGTCGTAATGTAGACTGTCGTTAACCGAGTCTGCGTGTTCCTTAATATTTGTTTTTGTTGAATCCAGATCGCGCCAAAAGATAATGCTTCCTTTTTCGTTGGTGATGATCGCGGGAATGGAAAGACTATCTCGAACAGCATATACAAAACTGATGAACTGATCATCTACATCGGGCATGGTCATGATGCTGCGCGTGCTCATTGCCCATACCTCAGCCTTGGTTCGCTCCGATTTGGATAAACTTTTCACCAGATAGTTGGTGTAAAATAGGGAAGCGGCAGCAATGAGTGCGGCGAATAAGAACAGGGATACTTTCCAGCGCTGCTTGGTATCGTGTTGATAGAGACGGTCCTTGTTAATCATCATGGTCTACAAAATAGGCATTTTTTTGACATTCGTAAAAAGATAGGCAGCAATAAGTGAGGTAGGGCGTTTCCGGGATAAATTCGTAATTTTGTGCATATGAGTTTGCAGAGAAAAGTTAGGGTGCGCTTCGCGCCAAGCCCGACGGGCGGACTACACCTGGGAGGTGTACGCACGGCCTTGTTTAATTATCTTTTTGCGCGTCACCATGGGGGCGATTTTATTTTGCGGATCGAGGATACCGATCAGACACGCTTTGTGCCTGGTGCGGAAGATTATATAACGGAGTGTTTAGATTGGTGCGGCATAAAAGCCGATGAGAGCCCGAGGAATCCCGGAAGCTGCGGGCCCTATCGTCAGAGCGAACGTAAACCTTCGTATCGGCAGTACGCAGAACAATTGGTTGCGGCCGGCTTTGCGTACTATGCTTTCGACACGGCAGATGAACTGGAAGAACAGCGCAAGGTTCACCCTAATTTTCGCTATTCGCATGAAAACCGATTGGGGTTGCGCAACTCTTTAAGTTTGCCTGCTGCAGAAACGGCTGCCTTGTTGGCCGATGGCGTTTCCCACACGATCCGTATCAAGATGCCTATCGACGAGACGGTATCTTTCGAAGATATGATTCGTGGACGCGTTTCTTTTGAAACCAGCTTAGTGGATGATAAGGTATTGCTGAAGGCAGATGGAATGCCCACATACCACCTTGCCGTCGTTGTAGACGATAAAAATATGGATATTTCACATGTGTTTCGTGGCGAAGAATGGTTGCCGTCGGCGCCAGTACACATCTTGCTATGGGAATATTTAGGCTGGAAAGACACCATGCCGGCATGGGCGCATCTTCCGCTGATTTTAAAACCCGACGGCAATGGTAAACTGAGCAAAAGAGACGGTGATCGCTTAGGATTCCCTGTTTATGCGATGAACTGGGCAGACCCGAAGAGCGGCGATGTTACGAAGGGATTTCGGGAAATGGGCTTTTTACCCCAAGCTTTCGTTAATATGTTGGCGTTGTTGGGCTGGAATGATGGAACGGAGCAGGAGCTTTTTACGGAGGAAGAGTTAATCGAAAAATTTTCTGTGGAACGAATCAGCAAGGCTGGCGCTAAGTTTGATTTTGAGAAAGCCAAATGGTTCAACCATGAGTGGATAAAGGGAGCGAGCAATGCGGAGCTTTTGCCGCAGGTGAAAGACCTCGTTGAACAACATGCTTCCGCTATTGTCGCTGATGAGTACCTATTGGAGATTTTATCCTTGGTAAAAGAAAGATTAACGTTTGTTTCAGACTTTTGGAGTCAGGCCTCATTTTTTATTGAGCGTCCTTCTACCTTTGATGTCGCTGCAGTGAAGCCAAAGTGGAATGCTGATAAGACGGCCTTCTTCCAGCAAGTGGCATTGAAATTTGATAGTTTTAAAGATTGGGAGCCCACTTCTCTGGAGGCCTTTTTTAAAGAGGAAATTGCAGGTTCGGGTATGAAGGTTGGTGAGCTCATGATGCCGTTCCGCATTATGCTTGTGGGCGGTAAATTTGGACCGGATGTCTTTCAGATCGTTTCCTGCTTAGGAAAAGATGAGACTGTTGCGCGCATTCATGCGGCATTACCACATTTTGAATAACGTAACTCTATATTTAAATGTATCGGATTTCGAGAGATCGAAATCCGATACATTCCTTAATCGAGATGTTCGTGTGAAAACGTTTGGTTGTTCTCCAGCATGTAGGCCATGGTACGAATTACTCGGTCATGCTTTTTGACAAAAGGATTTTCCTCGTTCCACACGTAGCCCGCTAAGACCGCACATATTTTCCGTTTGACATCTTGATTTTCTGGGCGATGGAAAAATAGGGTTTGCAGATTTCCAGTGTACCACTCTTTAACGTAGGTAGTAAATACATCGATGCCGCGCTGCATGTAGTCTGCAAAATCAGCTTGCCAATCTATGGATTCCCCCTGCAGCTGCCGAAACGCAAGCTTTGCAGCCAGAATGCCCGATTCTGTGGCGAAGCAAACGCCAGATGAAAAAACAGGATCCAAAAATTCAGCGCTATTACCCGTCAGCGCAAATCCTTCACCATACATTTTGGTTACCGCTGCCGAGTAATTTTTAAGGTGTACGGGTTCAAACTCGAAGGTTGTATTGGCGAACCGCTTTACATAAAAATCAGATAATGATATCGCTTTTTTGAGCGCTTCCGTTGTGCCGGCATCACCCTTCAGCTGCTCGATGAATGCCGTATCAGCGACAATGCCCAGGCTTGTGCGTCCATTGGAGAACGGAATAACCCATAGCCAAACCTCGGTGTCCAATACGTCGAAGGATATTTGCGTGCCCTCAATGCCTTCCGGTCGGTTGATGTCTTCCACATGCGAGAATATAGCTGAATGAGGATTCAGCTGCGAGGGTTTATTCAGGTGTAACAACCTGGGTAATACACGTCCATATCCGCTAGCATCAATGACGAACTTGGCACGTACCTGCGAACGATTTCCGTGTTTATCCTCGACCGTGGATAGCGATATGCTGCCATCGAAGGTGATATCAACCAAAGACGTCTCAAAAACGATATCAACTCCTTTTCTTTGCAGCTCTTGTGCCATCACCAAATCGAAGTCTGCGCGTGGTATCTGCCAAGTGTAGTTCCACCCTTCTCCAAATTTGTTTCCGAAATCGAAGATGCTGATCACTTCGCCGCGGATAAACCGTGCCCCGGGCTTCTTCTGGAAGTTTTGAGACTGCAGGGCAGGGAGTAGTCCAGCCTCATCGAAATGATCCATTACCCTAGGGATAAGACTCTCGCCGACAACCAATCTTGGGAACTTAGATTTTTCGATAACTTTAATGCGTACATCGCGCTGTTGGAGATATCCTGCCGCAACAGATCCGGAGGGGCCAGCACCAATAATTAAAATATCTACTTCTTCGATATTCATATGCGTAACGGATTACTACTAAATTATATTACTTTTGCAGGTGTCTAAATATGAAACAAATGTAAGAGTTATATTTGTGCTTTTTTGACCTTAATCTAAAATTAGAAAACAACGAGTAACTAGATGATTTCAGTTGATAAAAAGCTCACATTATCCCAGATATATGAAGTGTTGTTTGATGAACAACCACTTGATGTACAGCCTGAGGTAATCGATACGATAGAAAAAAGCCATTTATTTTTGAAAGAGTTCGCTGCCAATAAGGTGATTTATGGCGTGAATACCGGTTTTGGACCGATGGCACAATACCGTATAAAGGATGAAGACACCCATCAACTGCAGTATAACTTGATTCGGAGCCATGCGGCAGGAACAGGAGATTTATTATCACCTTTGCAGGTGAAGGCGGCAATGTTGACGCGTTTGACCAATATTTCCAAAGGTAAGAGCGGCGTGCACAGAAGCGTGGTAGACCTGTTGCAGGACTTTATCAATAAAGGCGTAACGCCCATAATTTTTGCACATGGCGGTGTTGGTGCTAGTGGCGACTTGGTGCAGTTGGCGCACCTGGCTCTGGTTCTTATTGGTGAAGGGGAAGTGCTCTATGAGGGCATGCGCCGGCCCACGGCAGAGGTGTTTTCGGAATTGGGCCTTAAGCCTATCGAGGTGGTCGTGCGCGAGGGGCTTTCCTTGATCAACGGTACCTCCGTTATGACAGGTGTGGGGTTAGTCAACTATTTCCATGCGCGCAAGCTCTTAGATTGGTCTATATGGCTATCCTGTACAATGAACGAGCTCGTGAAAGCGCACGATGACCATTATTCCCAGACACTTAATGGAGTCAAGTTGCACCACGGACAACAAGAAATTGCCGCACGGATGCGCGAGCATCTGCAGGACAGTATGCTCATCAAAAAACGAGAAGAAGATCTCTACTCTGGCAATAACCAAGAAGAGATTTTTAAGGAGAAGGTACAGGAATACTATTCTTTACGCTGTGTGCCCCAGATATTAGGACCTGTATTGGAAACCATCACACAGGTAGGGAAGATCTTAGAAGACGAACTTAACTCGGTAAGCGATAATCCCATTATTTCCGTGGAAGATAAAAACGTTTATCATGGAGGAAACTTCCATGGCGACTACATTGCCCTCGAGATGGATAAGCTTAAGCTGGCCATCACCCGCCTAACGATGTTGTCCGAACGACAACTGAATTATCTTATGAATACGAAGATCAACGAGATATTGCCTCCTTTCGTCAATATGGGTAAGTTAGGCTTTAATTTTGGGATGCAAGGTGCTCAGTTTACAGCAACATCGACCACCGCAGAAAACCAAACGCTATCTACCTCGATGTATATCCATAGTATCCCTAACAATAACGATAATCAAGATATTGTAAGTATGGGGACCAACGCCGCTGTAATAGCGCATAAAGTTTTAGTCAATGCTTTCGAAGTGTTGTCTATACAAATGATTTCTGTTGCGCAAGCGATAGATATTTTAAGTTATCAGAATTTTGTATCTTCAAAGACAAAAGCGGTGTATGAGGATATCAGAGCGATTATTCCTGCTTTTTCTGATGACAAACCGCTCTATCCAGCAATACAGCAGGTGAAAGAGTATTTGATGCGATAATTATGAAGAGTGCATTAGTAACAGGCGGATCACGAGGTATAGGGCGAGCGATTGCTAGAAAGTTGGCTGTCGAACTGGGTTATCACGTTCTGATCAATTATCAGGGCAATGAAGTGGCGGCGCGAGAGACCTTAGTCTCGATCGAGGCGGAGGGTGGCACAGGCGATATCCTGAAATTTGATGTCGGCGATGGCAAAGCGGTATTGGAAGTGCTAACTGCTTGGACGGAAAAGCATCCCGATGCGGTTGTTGAAGTGATCGTTAATAACGCTGGCATAACTCGTGATGGTCTTTTTATGTGGATGACACCTGAGGATTGGTCGTCCGTGCTCCAAACCTCACTACACGGTTTTTACAATGTGACAAACTTCTTTATGCAAAAGTTGTTACGTAAACGTTATGGTCGGATAATTAATGTCGTTTCGGTATCTGGCGTTAAAGGTACTGCTGGACAAGTCAACTATTCTGCCGCTAAGGCCGGGATAGTAGGGGCGACGAAAGCACTAGCGCAGGAAGTCGCTAAACGCAATATTACGGTTAATGCCGTGGCGCCGGGCTTTATTCGGACGGAGATGACGAAAGATATGGATGAGCAGGAGTTGGTAAAGATGATTCCGTTGAATCGTTTTGGAGAGGCGGAGGAAGTGGCGGATGTAGTTTGTTTCTTGGCATCGAAGAAGGCGGGCTATATTACAGGCGAAGTGATTAATATTAATGGTGGAATCTATTCATAAGGGGAAGGTATGGGTAAACGGGTCGTGATCACAGGTATGGGCATTTACTCCTGTATCGGAACCAACTTGGAGGAGGTTAGGCAGTCGCTTTTCGAAGGAAGGTCCGGGATTGTTGTAGATGCCGACCGATTGGATTTCGGGTTTAAATCGCCTTTGACGGGAATGGTGCCTACGCCTGATTTGAAGAAAGTATTAAGTCGTCGTCAACGAATAAGCATGGGCGAGGAGTCCGAGTATGCCTATATGGCTACTACGGAGGCCTTGCGCAACGCTGGTATCAGCGAGGGTGATTTTCAGCAACGTGAAGTTGGAATTCTATATGGTAATGATAGTGTGTCCAAAGCAATTATTGATGCAACCGATATTGCGCGGGAGAAGAGAGATACGCAGCTAATTGGTTCTGGCGCGATTTTCAAGTCCATGAATTCAACGGTAACCATGAACTTAGCGACTATCCTCGGTATTTCTGGTGTAAACATGACAATCAGCGCGGCATGTGCCAGCGGCTCGCATGCCATTGGTCTTGGTTTTATGTTTATCCAGCAAGGACTTCAAGATCTTATTATCTGTGGTGGTGCACAAGAAATCAATCCTTATGCTATGGCTAGTTTTGACGGACTAGGTGTCTTTGCTACGGATATTGATCATCCAGAAGCGGCATCTCGTCCTTTCGACAAGAAGCGTACAGGATTGGTTCCTAGTGGAGGAGCAGCCACTATAATATTGGAAAGCTACGAGTCTGCCATAGAGAGAGGAGCGCCTATCATCGCGGAGGTCATGGGTTATGGATTCTCTTCAAACCGTGGGCATATATCTACACCCAACATCGAAGGTCCTGCTAAGGCCATGCGACGAGCCTTGGAGCAGGCTGGTGTAAAGCCAGAAGAAGTCGATTATATAAATGCACATGCTACATCAACACCAATTGGCGATGCGAACGAGGCAAAAGCAATATTGGAGGTCTTTGGAAATCGTCCCTATGTCAGTTCTACTAAGTCGATGACGGGGCATGAATGTTGGATGGCCGGTTCATCAGAAATCGTTTATTCAACATTGATGATGCAGCATGGCTTTATTGCGCCGACGATCAACTTAGAAGAACCAGATGCGGATATTAAAGAATTAAATTTTGTTTGCAGGACAATAAAACAAGAATTTGATATATATTTGTCTAACTCTTTCGGATTTGGGGGGACTAATTCCGCATTGGTAGTCAAGAAATTTAATAATGAATAAGGTGAGCATACATCAAAAGATAAACGAAATATTGATCGAGGAGTTTGAGGTTGACGCGGAGGTTATCGGTCCAGATGCATCTTTGAAAGAATCGCTTGACTTAGATAGTCTGGATTATGTAGATTTGGTGGTTATCATAGAGTCTAATTTTGGCGTTAAATTGGTTGAGGCAGATTTTGCAGAAATGGTTACATTTCAAGATTTTTATGATGTAGTAGAACGTAAAATTGCTGCTAAAAACTAAAAATAACGATGAGCCGATGGGACGGAAAATCTAAAGGAACACTCCTTGGCTATAAAATCTTTGTATTTCTTATAAAAAAAGTTGGTATACGGGCTGCTTATTTGCTATTAGTCTTTGTATCTTTCTATTACTTCCTTTTTAATCCCAAAAGCTTCAAAGCTATTTACTATTACCTTCGCGAGCGGCAACAGTATCCTGCACTCAGGGCATTTTTTGCTGTTTATAGCGTTTATTATGTATTTGGGCAAACCATCATTGACAAAGTTGCAATATCGGCGGGGTTGCGGGATCGTTTCACCTACGAATTCGATGGTATAGACATTTTGAAAGAAGTGTTGGCCGATCGACGCGGAGGGATATTGATTTCGGCTCATGTCGGTAACTTCGAAATCGCCGAAAAGTTCTTTGCTGACATAGATTTGAATTTTCAGATCAATTTGGTCACCGTCGATCAAGAACGTACGATTATCAAGGAGTACATTGAACAGATTTCTGACGGTTCGTCGATAAAGTATATAAAGATCAAGGATGACCTTTCTCACGTATTTGAAATTAACGATGCGTTGTCTAATAACGAGTTGATCTGCTTTACCGGTGACCGGTATTTCGAAGGTTCAAAAACACTGGAAGGAAATTTGCTAGGAGAAATGACGACGTTTCCAGCAGGCCCTTTTCATATTGCCTCTAGACTTGCTGTTCCGGTCATTTTCGTATACGTTATGAAAGAAAAAAATTTGCACTACCACCTCTATGCACGTCGAGCCCAGCAGGTAAAGCGTCGTGATGTGGGTTCGTATCTCGCAGCATATACCGAAAGTGTAGAGCGTATACTAAAACGATACCCTCTGCAATGGTTTAATTTTTTCGATTTTTGGCATACACGGAAGGACAAGTAAATGGCGCACATGAAAAGGATACTTTTTATTTACTTCTCCCAATCGGGACAGTTGGAACAGATTGCAGCATCTATAGCAAAGCCATTTGTAGCGGACACGGACGTGATGGTTGATTTCTATGAAATTAAGATGCAGCAAAGCTTCCCTTTTCCGTGGACCTCTGAAGCCTTCTTCAACTCCTTTCCCGAAACATTCAAGCAAATTCCGGCGGAAATTGATCCGCCCGCTCCTCACATTTTGGAGAAAAGCTATGACTTGGTCGTTCTGCATTATCAGGTTTGGTACTTGACGCCCTCCATACCCATCAATTCTTTTCTGAAGAGCACCTTTGCGAAGAAATTATTAAATGGTAAGCCCGTCGTGTCCGTGAGTGGTAGCCGAAATATGTGGGCCTTGGCGCAGGACAAATTAAAGGTATTACTCCAAGCTGTAGGAGCAGAGCTTGTCGGCAATATTGCACTAACCGATAGACATCATAACCTGATATCCGTAGTGACGATCGTCGATTGGATGTTTTCGGGCGTAAAACGACGACCTTATGGGATCTTTCCAAAGCCTGGCGTATCCGATCAAGAGATAGAAACTGCCGATAAATACGGAAAAATTATTCTACCTTACGTAAAAAAGGGTATTTTTGAAGGTCTACAGAAAGAATTGGTAATGCATGGTGCCATTGACTATCGTTTTTTTCTAGTGTCAATGGATCAGAAAGGGAATCGGATGTTTAAAATATGGTCGTCCCTTATTCTACGCAACCCCAGCAAGCGCAAGCGCTTAGTCAATATGTTTAAGTACTATGTCGTGTTTGCGATCTATGGGATATCCCCTATTGTCTATCTGATAGAATTATTGCTTTACCCGCTTTTGTATTTTGTTAAATACAGAAAAGAAAGACAGCATTACGAAGGAATCTAACATGAGCGAAGTTTATATAAATAGAATAGCAAAATTTTTACCGAACGATCCCATCAATAACGAAGAGATGGAAGATTATTTGGGCAAGATTAATGATAAAGAATCGAAAGCGCGTCGGATTGTTTTGCGTAACAACGGAATAAAGACCCGGTACTATGCGCTTACGCATTCCGGTGAGCCTACCCATACTAATGCTGCGTTGACTGCTGAAGCGGTACGTTCCCTATTTGACGACGATTTTCGTTCCACCGATTTGGAGCTTCTTTCCTGCGGAACCTCGTCGCCCGATTACCTAATGCCCTCCCATGCGGTTATGGTACACGGCGCGTTAGGAAATACAAATTTAGAAGTAAATTCTGCAGCCGGGAATTGTTGTGCTGGAATGAATGCGCTTAAATTTGGTTACCTGTCGGTAAAATCCGGTAACACGAGAAATGCAGTATGCACAGGATCTGAGCGCATGTCATCTTGGATGTTGGCCGACCACTTCAATAAAGAAGTGGAAAACTTAAAGCAACTGGAGGAACAGCCGATAATAGGTTTTAACAAAGATTTTCTAAGATGGATGCTTTCTGATGGCGCTGGTGCTTTCTTGCTAGAAGATGTGCAACGCGGTAATTTATCCTTGAAGATCGAGTGGATGGAAGGCTATTCTTACGCGCACGAACTTGAAGTATGTATGTATGCAGGAGCAGAAAAGACTGCTGATGGTGCGTTGAAAGCATTTTCTGACTTTTCTTCGGAAGAATGGCTTTCAAAATCAGTGTTTGCCGTAAAGCAAGATACGAAGCTATTGGACAAACATATTTTGGTAAAAGGTGTGGAAAGTATGAAGATGGCGATGGATAAGCATGCCGTAACACCTGATGATATCGATTACCTCTTGCCCCATGTTTCTTCCCATTATTTTGTTGATGGGCTCTACCAGGGTTTTGCTGAAGCGGGTATCGAGATTGCACGCGAGAAATGGTATATGAACTTGCGTGATGTAGGTAATGTAGGTGCTGGTTCAGTGTATCTGATGTTGGAGGAGCTGTTCCATAGTGGACGTCTACAAAAGGGGCAGCATATTATGCTTTGCGTGCCGGAAAGTGCGCGCTTTACTTATGCCTATGCGTATCTGACCGTGTGTTGATGAATTTGCCCATCGTTGCTGAGCCGTTATTGGGGCTTATTCCCCAAAGAGCGCCCATGGTCATGGTGTCGTCCTTGGTTGCGTATGGGGAAGATCATCTTGTTGCTACACTTTTGGTAAACAAAGAAATGCTCTTTGTTGAGGACGAAGAGCTGCAGGAGAGTGGCCTGTTGGAACATATGGCGCAATCTGTGGCCTTGCACACTGGTTTTGGGTATTTTTTAAAAGGAGAGCCTGCGCCTACAGGATATATTGGTTCCATGCAGCAGGTCGAAATTGTTGCTTTGCCCCATGTAGATCAAGAAATTTTTACGGAGATCCGTATTATCCAGGAATTTATGGGGGTTACTTTAGTCGAAATTATTACTAAATTAGAGGGTGAAATCATTGCTAAAGCACAGATGAAAACCGTCATAGCGGATAAATAAATGAGCGAACAAGTATATAATACAAGCATAGAAATCGAGCATTTTCTTCCTCATCGGAAACCAATGTTGATGGTCGACGCTATTCTAGATATCTCGGACGAGCATGTGCTTTGCAGCTTTCTTATCACGGCGGATAACATTTTTGTAGAGCATAATATCTTACAGGAAGTAGGACTAATGGAGAATATGGCACAAACATGCTCCTCTATTGTCGGGCAGCGCTTTTATGCTCAAGATTATGATCCGCACTCAGATAAAAGAATTATAGGCTTTATTTCGGGCGTGAAGCAGATGACTGTGATCAAGTTACCCAAAGTAGGGCAGCAGATTTTGACGGAGTCCACGCTGACCTCGAAGTTCGATGCTGATGACTACTCCATTTGTACGATGCTGGTGCAAGCCAAGCAAGATGGTGAGCTGCTTTCCTCTGCTGAAATCAATTTGTTCCTTAAAAAACAGTAGTTGTTATGAAAAAATCAGAAGTACCTCAGGATAATGGACGTGTTTTTGAGAAGGGATCGCGCGAGCTATACTATGCCGTGGACGAGAAGGGCGTTTATACAACCGAATTGAGCACAGGATGGGATGCTAAGAATGTTGTACAGGATCACACCATGCAGGAGCTGCAGGAACGCATTGAGCAGGCTCAAGTAGACGTGCGGAACAATAAAGTGAGTCCCATCGTTTACTTTATGGAACTGCGAAGGATGGATTGGCAGCTTGTGGCTGACTACACCGGTTTGTGGAAATGGCGCGTGAAAAGGCATAGCAAGCCGAGCGTTTTCCGCCGACTCAATGAACGCACCTTGGCAAAATATGCTGACACGTTTGAGATTACCGTTGACCAATTACGCAATTATACAGGAGATTAATGCAATTAGATTTTGAACATCATATTACGGCACATTGTGAGAACGGGGTGGCGTCAAACCTGTTAAAAAATAGAGGATTGCCGATTAGTGAACCGATGGTATTCGGGATCGGCTCAGGTCTTTTTTATGTGTATCTCCCCTTTTTGAAGGTGAACCACGCTCCGGGCCTAAGTTATAGACCTGCGCCGGGATGGATTTTCAATCGATTGGCAAAAAGACTGGGCTTAAAGATAAAGCGGCAGAAGTTCTCCGACAAAAGGAAGGCGCAAGAGATGCTAGATCGAAATTTGGAAAATAACATTCCATGCGGTCTGCAGGTTGGTGTTTATCATCTTCCATATTTTCCTGAAGATTATCGTTTTCATTTTAACGCGCATAACCTTGTGGTATATGGGAAAGATGAAGGAGAATACCTCATCAGCGACCCTACGATGGAAGTCGTACATCGCTTGACAGAAAGCGAACTGGAGAAGGTTCGTTTCGCAAAAGGTGTATTAGCGCCAAAAGGACATATTTATTACCCGATTCATATTCCGGAGCATATTGACTGGGAAGGTGCTATTGTTAAAGCCATTCGTAAAACCTGCAATGATATGTTGGCACCGGTGCCCATTATAGGTGTGCGAGGGATGCGCATGGTATCGCGGGCTATTCGTAAATGGCCAAAAAAAGTAGGTGTAAAAAAAGCCAACTACTATTTGGCACAGATGGTGCGTATGCAAGAGGAGATCGGTACAGGCGGAGGAGGTTTTCGTTATATCTATTCCGCATTTTTACAGGAAGCTGGGCAAAAGATTAATAATACCGCGCTGATTGCGCTTTCGCAAGAAATGACTGCCATTGGCGACCTCTGGCGAGATTTCGCAGTGGATGCCTCCCGTGTGTATAAGAAGCGGAGCAACCAAGATGATGTGTACAATAAACTGGCGGATGATTTATTGCGTTTAGCCGATTTGGAAGAGCAGTTTTTTAAGAAGTTGAAAAAATCGGTGTGAGTAAAGCTGTGATACATATTGATTCGCTTTCAAAAAAATACAAAGGATCGCAGTCTTTTGCTGTTGAAAATTTAAATCTTAGTATTTTTCCGGGAGAAATTTTTGGTTTGCTAGGCCCCAATGGAGCAGGTAAGACAACATTAATTTCTATGCTCTGTGGGCTGATAAAGCCAAGTGCCGGAACGTTTACCATTAAAGGCTATTCCTACAGGAACTCGGCACGGCAACTTAAGGCTGCTATCGGTGTGGTTCCGCAAGATTTCGCGCTGTATCCCTCGTTGACAGCCAAGGAGAATCTATGCTACTTCGGCAGCATGTATGGCCTTAAAGGCAAATCTTTGGAAGAAAAGGCAGAAGTGGCATTGGCCAGTCTTGGCCTTGATACGCACCAGCACAAGCGCGTAGAAACATTTTCCGGAGGAATGAAGAGACGTGTCAATTTACTGGCCGCCGTTTTACACAGACCTACAGTACTTTTTTTGGATGAACCCACTGTTGGCGTCGATGTGCATTCTAAAAAAGCCATCATAGATTACTTGCAGGCGCTCAATGAGCAGGGTACCACCATTGTATACACCTCGCACCACCTGCAGGAAGCACAGGAATTTTGTACGCGCGTGGGCATTATCGAATCGGGTCAGCTTTGGCGTATAGGAGCGCCCGAAGCACTTATTGCATCTGTACCACAGGCGCACAATCTGGAGGATGTGTTTATTGATCTAACAGGGAAAGGATTTAGGGATGTCTAAACTTTTGATGTCAATCAAGAAGGAGTTGCTGCTGCTATCACGGGATATCGGCGGTATTGTCATCCTTTTTGTCATGCCCATTATGCTTTTGGTTGCGGTTACCATGGTGCAAAGCGGTTCGTTCGATTCTTTGTTAGGCACGCGGATGCAAGTATTGCTTGTTGATCATGATCAGGACAGCATTTCTATGCGTATCAAGAGAAGTTTTGCTAACGACGGAGCCCTAGAACTTATTAGTCAACTTGGAGGAAAACCAATAGGGGAAAGGGAAGCAAAAGCCTTGGTGCATCAGGGGGCTTATCAGCTTGCCATAGTGCTGCCCAAAGATCTTAGCAAAGATCTTAACGTACACGTGCGACAGAACGTCGACAAGATATTGGCGGAGTTTGATTTTAGTGGGGACACCACGACAAGCATCGCCTTAGGGCCTGTAGCAGCAAAAGAAATTAAACTCTATTTTGATCCGGCAACACAAGCCGCCTTCAAAACAGCCGTGAAGATGTCCATCGATAAGCTCGTATCTAACATCGAAACGCAGACAATATATAGCACCTTCCAGTCCGAGCTTGGCGAACAACAAGATAGCAGCTTTACCGAGCAGCAGTTTATTTCTTTTCGAGAAGTCGATGATAGCGAGGATGGAAAGGCTGTGATTCCTAACGCCGCTCAGCATAATGTACCCGCTTGGGCGCTATTTGCTATCTTTTTTATCGTGGTACCGCTATCGATTAATATTGTCAAAGAAAAATCACAGGGCACCATGGTGCGCATCAGCACCAGCCCAACTTCCTATGCTACATTTCTGTTGGGAAAGACCGTGGGGTATCTGCTTGTTAGTCTCATTCAGTTTTACCTCATGCTGCTCGTTGGAATTTATCTTTTCCCCTATTTGGGTCTTCATCAATTTCAGGTGCACGGCTATTTCCCCTTGTTGAGCCTAATTGCCGTTTTTAGTGGATTGGCTGCAATAGGTTTAGGTATATTAATAGGCACCATAGCGAGCACGCAGGAGCAGTCTGCTCCTTTTGGCGCTACATTGACAGTCGTGCTGGCGGCATTTGGAGGGGTTTGGGTGCCAGTATTTTTGATGCCCCATATCATGCAAAAATTATCGGTATTGTCGCCGATGAACTGGGGCTTGAATGCTTTTTACGATGTGTTGTTAAGACATGCTGGATTTGCGGCTATTCTTCCTGCTATTATTTTACTATTTTTGTTTTTTATCCTTACCCTAAGCATTGCCATCATCT
>JAAIGF010357853.1_pt1 | contig 18115 bp, 15 predicted proteins | sample 6487441 | NCBI WGS metagenome assembly JAAIGF01 (sample SAMN13974129, study PRJNA590717) | phyllosphere metagenome | biome: pepper field; feature: multiple bacterial spot infested pepper fields; material: pepper leaves; isolation source: leaves from pepper fields | host: Capsicum annuum ... | reverse complement strand
TGAAGCCCCGCTAATTGCCTGTAATTGTTTTAATAAAATTGAAGTGGATACAATAAATCTCATTTCCTGAATTTTATAGATTTTTATATGCAATATTACAGAAAAGAATCTACATTTTATAAACACAATGTGTCTTAATTCCCATCAGAAATTAATTAATTAGTACATTTGTGCAATCAAAATATGCAGTTCAAAGATATCATAGGCCATGAAGAGATAAAGACGCATTTGCTACAAACGGTGAAAGACAACCGGGTGAGTCATGCGCAGCTTTTTTTAGGTCCTGAGGGCTCTGGAAGCTTAGCTCTTGCCGTAGCGTACGCCCAATATATAAACTGCGAAAATAAGCAGGATGATGACAGCTGTGGAGTCTGCAGCTCCTGCAACAAGTATCAAAAGCTGATTCATCCTGATCTACATTTTTCCTATCCGTTCTTTGCCAAGGGAAAAGAAGAGGTCGCGGTGAGCTACTTGGATGAATGGCGAAAAGCCTTTCTTTCCAATCCCTACATGGGGATTGATTTTTGGCGACACAACCTGGATGCGGAAAACAAACAGGCCAATATCAATATTGCGGAAGCACACGACATTATCAAAAAGCTTAGCCTAAAGGCCTTTGAAGCGGAATATAAGGTGCTCATTATGTGGCTACCAGAATTTTTGGACGTACAGGGCAATGCTTTGCTCAAGCTCATTGAGGAACCACCGGCAAAAACACTCTTTTTACTGGTTGCCGAAAATCAGGACCGCATATTAAATACCATTATTTCGCGTACGCAATTGGTCAAAGTATTTAAGTTAAGCCATGACAAGGTAAAGGATTACTTGATTGCACAAAAACATGTGGATGCGCAGCGCGCTAATGAGATCTCTTTTATTGCCGATGGTAACGTACAGTCGGCACTCAATCTGCTAGAGGAAGAGGCCAACCCCTATTTCGAACTGTTAATACAGTGGTTACGGTTTATCGTCACCGACGCGGGGCTACATATTATCCGTTTTTGCGAGGAGGACTTTCCAAAGTTAGGGCGTGAAAATCAGAAAAATTTCTTACTTTATGCCATTAATATGCTGCGACAGATTATTCTTGTGCAGCAAGAATTACATCAAATGGTCCTTTTACAGGGTCAAGAGCTAGACTTTGTGCAGAAGTTTAGTGTCAATTTTAGGGGTGAGCAGCTGGAAATGGCGATTGACTTATTGGAGAAAACGCATTATAAAGTAGAGCGCAATGCAAATCCTAAAATATTATTTTTAGATTTATCTTTGCAATTAGTTTTAATATTTAAATACCAAACGTTCCCACAAGGGACTCAATATATATAAAAAAAGAAAATATGGGATGTGGCAGTTGCTCATCCGGAGGTGGGTGTGGTAGTACAGCTACTACTGGAAAAACCCCTGCAGGATGCCAAAATAATGGCTCTTGCATGACTAGCGGATGTAATAAATTAGACGTTTACGATTGGCTTTCCGATATGGATTTGCCATCAAATTATAAACCATTTAATATTGTAGAAGTAAGATTTAAAGGATCGCGTAAGGATTTTTATATCAATACCGATAACCTTTATTTGGAAATGGGCGAAATGGTCGCTGTAGAGCCTTCCACTGGGGGTTTTGATATTGGCCATGTGTCCTTGACCGGTGAGCTGGTACGCTTGCAATTAAAAAAGAGCAACGTAAAGGCAGATGCCGTGCTCAAGAAGATCTACCGAAAGGCCAACGAAGCAGATGTACAGAAGTACAATGCCGCCAAGGACTTGGAATGGGAAACGATGCACCGAGCGCGTAACCTAGCCTTAGAGTTGGGTCTGTCGATGAAGATCTCCGATGTGGATTACCAAGGAGATAAGACCAAAGCTACCTTTTACTACACTGCAGAAGGTCGAGTAGACTTCAGGGAGCTGATAAAACGCATGGCGGAAGCTTTCCGCATCCGAATCGAGATGCGGCAGATAGGCATGCGTCAGGAAGCCAGTCGATTGGGTGGTATAGGTTCCTGCGGACGCGAGCTGTGTTGCTCCACTTGGCTTACCGACTTCAAGACGGTATCCACTTCAGCGGCGCGCTATCAGAATCTATCGCTCAATACGCTAAAACTTGCCGGACAATGTGGGAAGTTGAAATGTTGTCTAAACTACGAACTGGACAGCTATATGGATGCCTTACGCGATATACCGACCAATGTAGAACGTTTGGACACGGAGGTGGGTATCGCTTACCTACAAAAGACGGATATCTTTAAAAAGGTGATGTGGTATGCTTATCCTGGTGCGGAAAACTGGATTCCTTTGGATGTGCGCAAAGTCAAAGAGTACGCCGAACTGAATAAAGAAGGCCGCAAGACGCAGGATATCACGGTTAATTTCACTCCTGAAGAAGTTCAAAAACCTATCTCTTACGACTATGAAAATGTCGTTGGCCAAGATTCGTTAACTCGCCTTGACGACAAAAACAAACGCAAAAAGCGTAAAAAAACAAAAGGGAGAAGAGAGCCCGGCACAGAAAATAAGGCTCCGGAACAAAGACGCCCGGAAGCAAAAAAAACCGTTACCAAAGAGGCACGACCGGCTCCTTCAGTGAGAAATGAGCAGCAGAAGGACGATGCATCGACGGCAAATAAACCAAAGAAGAAGTTCAACCGCAATAAAAATAGGAATAGGAACAAAGGTTCGGAAAGTAATAAAAGCGCAGGAGGCGAATCTTAATCTAGAAGCCTTGTTTGTTTAAAAGTGATGCATTTCGCCATGGCGAGCAAAAGGATGGACATAACAGACGGAGAAGGCTCCGCAAGAAAGCAATCAATATAGATTGTTTAGTCACACTTTCTCGCCATGACGTACGTTTAGGTGGGTTCATTAGATTTTTAAAACAGACTAATCTAGCTGAAGAAAGACTATTTATTTGATTTAGACTTATAGCATGAAAAATATTTCGGCACTCTTGGTACTGTTAACCACTCTATTTCTCGTTTATGCTTGTGGCGATCGTGCTTATTACGAACAGAATGCGAGTATTACCAATCACAGCTGGAGCTATAGCGATGTCCCAAAATTTGATGTCCATATAACTGATCCCAGCATCCGCTATGATATATGGGTGAATGTTCGACATACCAATGCGTATCGATACGCTAATCTTTTTTTTCTATTACACGAAAAAGGTCCTGCAGTAAAGGATACGGTACATCGATATGAAATAAAGCTCGCCGAACTGGATGGGCGATGGACCGGCAACAGTGCTGGCAGTCGCTACACCAATAAATTATTGGTGAAAGAAAATTACCAATTTCCCGATTCAGGTGTGTATACCTTCTCCATTGAGCAAAATATGCGCGAAAACCCTCTTCGTGATATTACTGATGTCGGTTTAACGCTTGTCAGAAAGCCATGATCAATTTTATCCGTTGGTTGCTCCTTCCTTTATCTTTTCTATATGCTTGTATCACTTGGGTAAGAAACCGACTGTATGATCTTCGTCTACTAAAAAGTACTTCCTTTAATATACCTGTGGTCGTTATTGGTAATCTATCGGTCGGTGGAACCGGAAAAAGCCCGATGACCGAATATGTTTTGCGTATCTTATCGCCAGCAAGGAATGTCACCGTTTTAAGCCGTGGATACGGACGGAAAACCAAAGGTTTTCGCGAGGTATCCGTGGAAGACGACGCCAGCCAAAGTGGCGATGAGCCTTTACAGATTAAGCGAAAATTTCCAGAAACAACCGTTGTTGTATGCGAAGATCGCGTAAAGGGGATACAACGTATTCTACCACTCACTAAAGCCGTCCTACTGGACGATGCGTATCAGCACCGGGCGCTAACACCTAGTTTTGCTATCTTGTTATTCGATTACAGATCTTTGCTAGCACCGCGCCTTCCCTTACCTACCGGAAATTTCAGGGACGGCATAGGGGAAAGTAAGCGAGCAAATATCATTGTGGTCAACAAATGTCCTGCAGATTTGGACGCCTCCGTAAAATTTGAACTCACAGCGAAGCTTCGTGCCTTTAGCAAAGCAGAAATTTTTTTTGCTAAAATAGCTTATGATCGTTTGATAAACAGCGCTGGATTCTATTTTCCGGAAGAGTTACTCGCAGAAACCACAGTTCTACTCGTGACCGGTATTGCAAATCCACAGCCTTTACATGAATATTTGTCAACCAAGGTGAAGTCCCTGCAGCAGATCAGGTACAGTGATCACCATCAATTCACTCCACAGGATCAACAGCGCATCGCAGAGAGATTCGAAAATATACCGTCCATAGGTCAGAAAATCATCGTCACCACGGAAAAAGATACCCAACGTTTACCCGTCGACTTTTTAGCCCAGTATCCTATCTATTTTACGCCAATTCAACCAAAGATACTTTTCAATGAGGTCGCCCTATTTGAAAAAATGGTTAATGATGCTTTTGGAAAACAAGAAATGTAAATAAACCTTAATGGAGGTTAAATTACGCTAAATAAACAGCTCTGAACAAACAAGTTAACATACATTACATTATTTTTATCCGAACAAATTTGTAGATAAGATGATGTATTTAAAAAGATTTTTAGTCGGCTGCATGTTCCTCATTGGCATCAGTGGCTATGCACAAGAACGACAAGGCCGTGGTAACATGCAAAATATGGATCCCGCAGAGCGAGCAAAAAATACCCTAATGCGGTTGACTGAGCAGTTGCAACTAGAAAAGAGCCAACAAGATTCCATTTACAAGCAGCTACTTCAACAGGCACAGGAGGAAAAAATAATGTTCAGCAATACGGGTGACGATCGCGAAAAAGCGCGCAACGCTATGCAGGCTTCTCGAAAAAAATACAGTGGAAAAATCAAAAATTTCCTGAATGCAGAGCAAGCCAAAAAATATGAAGAGCTTCAACAGCAATGGTCACAAAGACGAGCTCGACAAAATCAGTAACACTGATGCTATTATATTGAACAACTTAAAAGTGCCGGATAAGTTTCCGGCACTTTTTTTATATACTGACGATCAAAGCTCGGCGATAGGTCCCAAATTCGGCGATATAGTTAACGAATGTTAAATTGTAACAGTCATGATACAATTGGTGCAATAAATGCAGTCATATAGCTGTTATTATAACAAAAGGAATTATTCTTAATGGTTAAACAATAAAATTATAACGTCATGAAACAAATCATTTTAACAGGTATCAGTTTGTTATTTGCTATTACATTGACTTTTGCACAAAGCAACCCAGAAGAAGCCGCTAAACAGGAAGTTGCTGTACTTACCGAAAAATTGAGCTTGACGGAAGATCAGCAAACCACCGTCTTGCAGATTGTTTGGGAAGGAGCAAAAGCGAAGGCCGCCGTTAAGAAAGATGCCACACTATCGCCAGAAGTATTAGCAGAATCGCTAAACAAAATCCAAGCAACTACGGATGCACAGGTAGCTGAAAAGCTATCAGATGAACAAAAACCTGTATTTGAAAAGCTTGTTTCCGAACGACCAAAGGAAACGGTACCAACGCCGGTACAAACTCCAACGCAGCCCGCACAGTCGGAATAATAAGACCTTCTAACGTTTAAGCGTGTTATTGCTTGTTAACATCCAATAGACAGCGATTCTTAGTAATAGGTATATAAATAAACAGAAAATGCGAAGCTATTTAAAGCTTCGCATTTTCACATTCAAAAATTACACAAAATATCTTTAGGAAGTTTTCAGCTTCTTCTGTATATCCTGCACATAAGTTTTAAATTTCTTGTCGGTCTCGATCAAATCTTCTACCGTTTGGCAGGCATAAATCACCGTGGAATGATCACGGCCACCAAAGAAGCTTCCAATAGATTTTAACGACGACTTCGTGTGGTTCTTCGCCAGGTACATAGAAATTTGACGTGCTTGCACGATTTCTCGCTTACGCACTTTAGATTTCACCATTTCTACAGGGACCTCAAAATACTCGCAAACCAATTTTTGGATATATTCCATGGAGATCTCTTTGTGTGTGTTTTTCACAAAGTTCTTCAACATAGATTTAGCCAGATTTAAATCAATTTCCTTTCTATTTAGGGTAGACTGCGCTAAAAGTGAAACCATTGCGCCTTCGAGCTCGCGCACACTGTTGTCAATTTGCGTGGCAACATACTCCATGACATTTTCTGGCAGTTCGATACCATCAGAATACATTTTTTTCTTCAAAATGGCCATTCTGGTTTCCAGATCAGGGATCTGGATGTCTGCCGACAATCCCCATTTAAAACGACTCAATAAGCGCTCCTCTAATCCAGAAAGGTCTTTAGGAGCCTTATCCGATGTGAGGATAATCTGTTTCCCCGATTGATGTAGGTGATTGAAGATGTGGAAAAAGATGTCTTGCGTTTTCTCTTTACCCGCAAAATTGTGCACATCGTCCATAATAATAACATCCATCGCTTGGTAGAAGTTTACGAAGTCGTTGATCGTGTTATTCTTTAGGGAATCCACGAACTGCTGACAAAACTTCTCACAAGAAACATAAATCACGAGCTTATCCGGTAAGTTTCTTTTGATTTCATTACCGATAGCTTGCGCTAAGTGGGTTTTACCCAATCCTACATCGCCATAGATCATTAAAGGATTGAACGACGTTCCGCCAGGTTTGTTTGCTACTGCAAAACCTGCCGAACGCGCCAAACGATTACATTCCCCTTCAATAAAATTATCGAAGGTGTAATGATGGTTAAGCTGCGGATCGACCTGTAGTTTCTTTAGTCCAGGAATAACAAAAGGATTTTTGATATTCTTGTTTAGCGCTACAGGAACAGGAATAGATTGCTTTTTACCTTCCGCACCATTGCCGTTAGACGGAATGTTGGTGGTGTACGGGGTATTAGCAGATGATTTGTCTACGATGATGTTGTACTCCAAACGTCCTTGTTCACCCAAAAACTTCTTTATCGTTTTGCGTAGAATACCGACGTAGTGTTCCTCCAACCATTCGTAAAAAAATACAGAAGGCACTTGAATAGTTAAAACGCTTCCATTAAGACCAACCGCTTTCACGGGCTCGAACCAGGTCTTGAAACTCTGCGCAGGAATATTGTCTTTTATAATTTGTAGACAGCTATTCCAGACACTTGTACACGTTTTTTCCATTCTTAAATTGTTAATAACTTGAAAACCAATATTTGACAAAAAAATTGTTTAAAACTTTCACTTAAGACGAAGATGACAAAAAAATTTGAGCTAAAAAACTAAAATATTAAAAAATAGAAAACACACTACTAACCAATAACTTAAGTCTATTTTAAAGGTATTTTAATGCTAAAGATTTATCCTTTTAGTAGTTTTCAACACCAACGTTGCGCGGTCGGGAAACCATCAATTTTTTAAGCTAAAATTTATAATAGCGCAATCGTGTGTGGAAAACTATTGACTACTCTTCGTTTTTAAATATACGGGTTTTTAGGCCGAAAAAAAAAAGGAAGATTTGTTAAATCTTCCCCTTAAATTTTTAGTATCAATGGTTTAGGAAACCATGGCATCTGTCTTGATCGAGGTCGCTAGTTTTTTAGAGGCCATAACGATAGAAACAGCATCATATCCACACAGCTTCCAAAGCTCGGCTTGCTCGCCATGCTCAACAACCTCGTCGCCAATACCCAAACGTACAACCTGCGCATTGTAACGATGGTCAGCCATAAATTCCAACACGGCTGATCCAATTCCGCCCATTAACGCGCCGTCTTCAACGGTGATCACTTTGCTATATGTGTTGAAGACCTCGTGCAGGAGTTCCTCATCCAATGGTTTAGCAAAGCGAAGATCGTAATGCGCTGGATATATACCATCCTGATTGAGCAACTGCGTAGCTTTAGATACTTCGTTTCCAATCGCGCCAAAGCTCAGTATAGCCAATTCTTCACCATCATGTATTTTTCTGCCTTTTCCGATCGCAAGCTCAGTAAAAGGACGCTTCCAATCAGCCATGACGCCACTACCACGCGGATAACGAATGACAAAAGGGCCTTTATCAGGCAACTGTGCGGTATACATCAAATTACGCAATTCCTCCTCGTTCATCGGTGCAGAAACAATTATATTAGGTATACAGCGCATAAACGCTATATCGTAGGCTCCATGGTGCGTAGGCCCATCAGCTCCAACAAGACCTGCGCGGTCTAAACAAAGTACTACATTAAGTTTCTGCAGAGCTACATCGTGGATTACCTGATCATAAGCCCTTTGCATAAATGATGAGTAGATATTACAAAAAGGCACCATCCCCTGCGTAGCAAGGCCGGCACTAAATGTAACAGCATGCTGTTCGGCAATGCCAACGTCAAAAGCTCTATTGGGCATCGCCTTCATCATGATATTCATGGAAGAACCTGAAGGCATTGCCGGCGTAATACCCATAATCTTGCTATTGCTCTCTGCAAGTTCGACTAAGGTGTGTCCAAAAACATCTTGGAACTTCGGTGGCTGGGGTTTATCAACTACACTCTTCTTTATCTCTCCCGTAATCTTGTCGAACAATCCTGGAGCGTGCCATTTTGTTTGATCTTTCTCGGCAAGCGCATAGCCTTTACCTTTAACGGTCACTGCATGCAATAGCTTAGGTCCGGGAATATGTTTTAGATCTTCTATCGTCTTGGCAAGCTTCACAACATCATGTCCGTCCACTGGACCGAAATACCTAAAATTTAGGGATTCGAATAGGTTGGCGTTTTTTAGCAACGTTCCCTTAATACTTTGCTCCAATTTCTTCGCCCATCCATAAGCATCAGGGCCGTTCTTGGATATTTTGGCCAACACAGCTATGAGGTCGTCCCGAAATTTGTTGTAGCTTTTTGAGGTCGTTATGCTGGTCAAATATTCTTTCATCGCCCCCACATTGGGATCAATGGACATACAATTATCATTCAAGATGACCAAAAGATTGGATTTCTCGATTCCAGCATGGTTGAGTGCTTCAAAAGCCATACCACCCGTCAATGCACCATCCCCGATAATCGCGACATGCTGCCTATCGGTTTCGCCTTTATATTCGGAAGCGACAGCCATGCCTAATGCTGCAGAAATAGACGTAGAGGAGTGACCTACACCGAAGGTATCGTAGTCACTTTCCCCGCGTTTAGGAAATCCAGATAAGCCCCCAAAAACACGGTTGGTATGAAATACCTCTCGTCTACCCGTTAGGATTTTATGGCCGTAAGCTTGGTGTCCTACATCGAAAATAATCTGATCATAAGGCGTATTAAGTGCATAATGTAGTGCAACAGTCAATTCCACCACCCCTAGACTGGCCGCAAAATGCCCACCATTTACCGACACAATATCAATGATAAACTGCCTTAATTCATCGCAAACCTTCTCTAGCTCTGCGGATTTTAACTTCCGCAGATCGTCGGGATAATTTATTTGCTGTAACAGTGGACCTGCCTCTACTTGCATATTTTCTCTTGTCTATAAATAAGTTACAAATTAACAACTTATTCGCTAAACTACAGAACAATAAATCCAAATAAAAGTTTAGCTTGGCATCCCTAATTCAAAAATTATGCCGACATATTCGCTATCAAATACTTATTTTTGGTCTGAATATGCAGACGGAAGCTTACGAAATAAAATTGGAACAATTTGAAGGGCCTTTTGACCTTCTTTTGTTTTTCATAGAACGGGATGAATTGAATATCCATGATATTCCTATTTCCAAGATAACGGATGATTTTTTGGACTTTATCCAAAAGATGCAATCCCTCAATATCGAGCTGGCGAGTGAATTTATCTTCGTGGCCTCTACCTTGATGCGTATTAAAGCCAAGATGTTATTGCCGCGTCCGGAACTGGATGATGCTGAAAACGAAATAGACCTCAAGAAAGAACTTACACAAAAGCTTATTCTTTATAAACAGTTTAAGGAAATATGTGAAGATATGCGCCTTTTGGAAGAAAAGCGTGGCCGTGTGCACAGCCGAGGCAATATTCTTGGGGATAACAAAATAGCAAGAAAAAAAGACAATACCGACGAGCAGCTGGATTCTTTTGATCTGTATAAGCTTATGGTCGTATACGAAAAGCTAATGTTCAGCTACAAGCATCGTATCCAAGAGGTTACCCACACCGTCGTGAAATACCCATACACCATTGAACAGCAAAAACGGGCCCTCGCCGAGCTTATCGATATAAACAATAAACTCGACTTCCAACAGATGCGCCGGCACTCTGAAAACAAGGTGCAGTTTGTCTATAATTTTCTAGCTATGCTGGAAATGCTTCAACAGCGGTTACTGGAAATCCAAGTTGGTTTGGGCTACAATAATTTTTGGATAGAAAAAAGAACAGATTTAAACTAGATTTTTCCATCGCGTAGCTGTTCAAGGCTTTTTTTCAGGAAAGAAAATCTATCCGCTGCCGCTATAGTTGGCAATGTCCTACAGGCGGCAATCCCCGCCTTTAAAGCATCGGTTTGCTTATCGGCGAATAATAGTTTATACCTTTCCAAAGTACCTTCTTCGAGGATTTCATCTACAATTCCCAAGCCCAAAGCTTTGCTCACATCAAAATAGCTGCTATCCAAACACAATTGCAGCATCTTCTTTTCGGGCATTACTTTCATTAAGCTGGCCATTACTTGAAAGGGAAATATTCCCAGTTCTATTTCCGGCAATCTAAAGCGCACCGAAGCGGCAGACAGTACATAAGTACATCCTAATATAAGTAGGAAAGCCCCCGCTACAACGTCGCCTTCTACAACCGCTATGCTAGGTTTGTGAAAACGTTCCATAACCTCGCCCAGCGAGACGTCACTATTTTTAATATGCGGATTGGTTATATCCAATAGCGGATCCCGAAAGGTTTTCAGATCCATACCAGCGCAAAAGACCGGGCCTTCGGCGCGCAATATTAGCAGCTTTACAGCAGGGTCTGCATGCGCGATAGCCAAGGCATGTGCAATCTCGTTGACCATCGTAGGTGTAAACGCATTCCTTTTTTCGGCGCGTGCCAAAGTAAGATTGCATGTAAAGCCTTCGTTTTCTACCCGAATAAAATTATACTGCATGGCTTATTAATTTTCGAAATTTTTCTGTTAGCTGATCGATGCTTCCTTCCGCCTGCGGCCGAAACCTTTTCAAAAGCAATTCACTCGATATATTTCCGACAAGCTCATCCTGTGCAAATGGACATCCACCATAGCCCATGACGGCTCCTTCAAATATACGACATCCGGCTGTAAACGCTGCCTCTACCTTAGCTAAGGCCGTTTCCGGCCTACTATGCAGATGAACGCTCATTTCTACTTCTGGGAAGCTATTATACAACGTGGAGCACAGCTTTTCAATAGCATCCGGCGTAGCTGCGGACGTGGTGTCAGCAATGGAAAACTTTCGGATACCGATCGTCACGAGCTTATCCATCCACTCGCCTACCATCTCGGGATGCCAATGGTCTCCATAAGGATTACCGAATGCCATGGACATGTATACCATCAATTCTGGCGAAGTATTATCCGATAATATCGTCTGAGATGTTTGAATAGCCAAAAACGCTTCCGTGCTGCTACGATTGGTATTGCGCTGCTGAAAAGTATCCGATACTGAAAAAGGATAGCCGAGGTAGTCTATCTGATGATATGCACGTCCAAGTTCCGCTCCCCTTTCATTGGCTATAATGGCGATCAGCTTACTGGCCCCTTTGCTTTTTAATCCTTCTAACACCAAGCCCGTATCCGCCAATTGTGGCACCGCTTTGGGCGATACAAAACTTCCAAAATCAATATAGTCAAACAGGCCACTTAGCAGCAGACCATTTATATAGCTAATCTTATCCGCGGTTGGTATAAGCCCTTTTATTCCCTGTATGGCATCCCGCGGACAATCGACCAAGGAAATTGCAGTTTGTCTATGCATCTTTTCTGATCTCTCTGGATATAACCATTTTTTGAATGGCACTAGTACCTTCACCAATGGTACACAACTTGGCATCTCGGAAATATTTCTCTGCCGGATAGTCTTTTGTAAAGCCATATCCACCGTGTATCTGTACACTTTCATTGGACACTTCTACCGCTACTTCAGAAGCGTACAATTTAGCCATAGCACTTTCCTTGGTCACTTTCTTACCCTCGTCTTTTAGCTGCCCCGCTTGGCGAACCAGCAGTTCCGACGCTTCTATTTTTGTGGCTAGATCAGCAATGCTAAAGCCTACCGCCTGAAAATCATAGATCTTTTGATTGAACTGTTCGCGTTCATTGGCATAACGTAAAGCCGAAAGATAGGCGCCACGAGCAATACCCAAAGATAGTGCAGCGATAGAAATACGTCCACCATCCAATAATTTTAAAGCCTGCACAAATCCATCGCCTTCCTCACCAATAATCTGATCTTGGTGCACCTTACAGTTATCAAAAAATAAACTCGCTGTTTCTGAGGCACGCATCCCCAATTTATCGAGCTTCTTTCCTGCGGAAAAACCGGGTGTACCTTTCTCTATGATAAAAGCCGTTACGCCTTTCTTATCCCCTCTGCCGCCTGTCCGCACCATGACGACGGCTACATCGCCACTAATGGCATGGGTAATGAAAGTTTTGGAACCATTGATAATATAGTATTCGCCCTCTTTGACAGCCGTCGTGGATAACCCACCTGCATCAGATCCAGATCCCGTTTCAGTCAGTCCCCACGCTCCTATCCATTCTGCGGTAGCCAATTTGGGCAGATATTTCTGCTTTTGTGCTTCGTTGGCAAAGGATAAAATATGATTGGTACATAGGGAATTGTGTGCAGCTACCGACAGACCAATAGAACCGCACACTTGCGATATTTCATCCAAAATGGTGATATATTCTTGGTAACCGAGCCCTGCGCCATTATATTGTTCTGGCACGAGAGCCCCCATAAAGCCGTATTCTCCAAGTTTCTTAAACAGCTCCACAGGAAAATGTTGCCGTTCATCCCAATCCATCACGTATGGCTTAATATAATCGCGTGCAAATTGTTTGGCACTTTCCCGTACCAAAGCTAATTGTTCATTTTCATAGATACGTAACATAATATTTTGTAAGTTTATAGTGGATTTACGAAAAGTATAAAATAAAATTCATATTTTAAAATTCTAGTAATTCAATTCATATTAACCTTTTGTAAATTGATAATTTCTTAATAAACGACCACGTATGCTGGAATTATTACAACTGCTGAAGAGCAAAACAGAGAAACTTCATCTGGGCGGCGGTCCAGATAAAATACAGAAACATAAAGAGAAAGGAAAGTTGACGGCGTGGGAACGTGTATACACCTTATTGGATGCTGATAAGGCCTATGTTGAAATAGGTAAGTTTGCTGGTGATGACCTTTATGCGGAACACGGGGGCTGTCCGAATGCGGGCGTTGTGGTAGTTATGGGTTATATTTCAGGTCGCTTGTGTGTGGTTGTATCCAATGATGCGACCGTCAAAGCCGGCGCTTGGTTTCCCATTACGGCAAAGAAAACGCTGCGTGCGCAGGAAGTAGCGATGGAAAACAGCCTGCCGATCATTTATTTAGTGGATTCTGCCGGTGTTTATCTACCTATGCAGGAAGAGATTTTCCCAGACAAAGAGCATTTCGGTCGCGTTTTCCGAAATAACGCAAAGCTATCATCCATGGGTATACCTCAAATCTCTGCTATAATGGGTTCGTGCGTTGCCGGAGGGGCGTATTTACCGATCATGTCGGATTACGCCCTGATCGTGGAAGGAACAGGATCCGTTTTTCTGGCTGGCTCCTATTTGGTAAAGTCTTCTATTGGTGAAGTTGTAGACAATGAAACGCTTGGTGGCGCCCATACCCATTGCGAGATATCCGGCGTGACAGACAACAAATATCCCGACGATGAAAGTTGTTTGACAGCTATTCGCCATATCGTCGATAAATTTGGTGATCGTCCAAAAGCAAATTTTTCACGAATAGACGCCCTGGCTCCTGTTCATGGAGCAGACTTTATCCCATCCTACCTGCCTACAGACCGATTGAAAGCTTACGATATGCGGGAAGTTATTAAAGCCTTGGTCGATGCTGGATCTATGGAAGAATATAAGACCGATTATGGGAAAACCATAATCTGTACCTTAGCACGTGTTGATGGATGGGCGGTAGGTATCGTGGCTAACCAGCGTGAGGTTGTAAAGGCCAAGAAAGCTGGAAACGCAAATGAAATGCAAATGGGCGGCGTTATCTATTCGGATTCTGCAGACAAAGCAGCGCGATTTATCATGAATTGTAACCAACAGCGCATCCCACTGGTATTTCTGCAAGATGTTACAGGCTTTATGGTAGGTTCCCGATCGGAACACGGAGGTATAATAAAAGATGGTGCAAAGATGGTCAACGCGATGGCCAACTCTGTTGTACCGAAGTTTACATTCATTGTGGGAAACAGCTATGGTGCTGGCAACTACGCCATGTGTGGAAAAGCCTACGACCCTAGACTGATCTATGCTTGGCCCACCGCGCAGATGGCCGTGATGAGCGGTGCCTCTGCGGGGAAAACACTGTTGCAAATTGATGAAGCAACGATGAAAAATAAGGGCATAAACCTAGACGAAGAAGCGCAAAAAAAACGTTTAGATGACATCGAACAGCAATATAATGAACAACTTAGTCCTTATTATGCTGCTGCTCGATTATGGGTAGATGGCGTGATCGATCCACGTGAAACAAGGTCGATTATCTCTTTAGGGATAGAAGCAGCTAATCAAAACCCCGATATACCAAGATATAACGTAGGCGTTATACAGGTATAAGAAACGAACAATACTTGTCTATAGTAAGGGTATGAAATAAGATCAATTTGAAGTTTTTTTTCTATGTTACATAGCGTTTACCTACATGAAAGGCGTATTTGCGCAGTGTTAAGAGCTATAACTTATTTACTGCACTAAGCATCTTCTTCACTTCAGTATCATCCGAACTAAATGCGTAGTGGATTAACCTGAAAGCGCATGCATCTGCGTCACTTTAGTATGCATCTGAACAAAATGCATAGTGAAATAGCCTGAAAGCTTATGCATTTAAATTCCGATAACATTAACCGTTTGCCATCTCATCATAGATCTTTTTAAACGCTATCAAGCTATCGGGATTGCGTACCACGTCTCGCGAAGCGACCGCTGATAGCTCTTTACCCGAAAAAATCTTCTTAATAGGTATTTCCATTTTTTTTCCACTCAAGGTGTAGGGTATATCGGGTACCTCAAAAAGAAGATCGGGTACATGCCGCGGACTGTACTGCGTTCGAATAGCATCTTTCAGCGATTGGGCTATATCCGCTACCTGATATCCCGTCTCCATTTGTAAAAACAGTACCATCAGCGAGCTGCCATCGGATTCATCTGTACTAATAACAAGACTGTCCAAAATATGATCAACTGTTTGTACTGCATTGTATATCTCTGCTGTGCCGATACGTACACCTACGCGATTTAGCGTGGCATCTGATCGACCGTACATCATAATTCCTCCGTTCTCTTCAATAGCTATCCAGTCACCATGGCTCCACAGGCCGGGCCGCGTGGCAAAATAGCTTTCCTTATACTTTATATGATCCGCATCGTTCCAGAAAAATATCGGCATAGAGGGCATTGGCTTTGTTATGGCAAGCTCTCCCACCTCATCATACACTTCTTCCCCATCTTCATTTAATGCTACAATCGCCGATCCCAATGTCCTACATTGTATTCTACCCGCGTAAACAGGTAGTAATGCGCATCCAGAAAGAAAAGCACTACATACATCGGTTCCACCACTCAACGAGATAATTTGGGTATTCGGAAATTTAGCCTGCAGATTTTTAAAAGTAGCTTCCGGGAGTGGCGACCCTGTAGAACCGATTACCTTAGGCTGGTAATCATCTATCTGGAGATCATGTATGGCAGAAAAATAGGACGCACCAGCCCCGAGGTGATCAACCTTGACACGCTTGACAAAATTCCAAAAATCTTTATGTTTATTATAGGAAATAGCACCATTGAACAGGCAAAGACTGGCTCCGCAAAGCAAGCTAGAAAGTGCATAGTTCCACATCATCCAACCAGTCGTGGTGTACCACAAAAATTTCTCACCAGCCTGTACATTTTGGTGAATAGCCAAGGCTTTAAAATGTTCGATAAGGTTTCCGCCCGAACGATGTGTTATCGCTTTGGGCTTGCCGGTTGTTCCCGATGAGTATAGTATCCAAATGGGAAAGTCAAATGGTACCTGCATGAATACTAAATCCCTTGGCCTGTAGCTTTCAAACAGCTCGTGCCATGCTACGCTATCAACTTGCATACATGCGTTTAACGTGGAAACACCCTCTTTAATAGCTTTTAGCGTGCTTTCTTTCGAATAATCCTTACCGTTGTATCGGTAACTCGTTTCTATGAAAAGCAATTTGGGCGATACCATGGAAAAGCGCTCTACGATGCTTTTATCTCCAAAATCCGGTGAACAACAGGACCAGATCGCACCGATAGAATTTACCGCTAAAAAGATTGCTATTGCTTCGATGCTATTGGTTAATACAGCGACCACACGATCGCCACGTTGCACGCCCTGATCAATTAAATACTGCTGCAGTATAGATACCTTATTCCGAAGATCGGACCAGCTTAATTCTTGATAATTATACTTTTCATCGGTATAATATAAAGCTATTTTAGCTGCTGGCTTATCTTTAAAAATATGAGCTGCATAGTTCAGTGAAATTCCTTCAAACCATTTTACCTCCGTAAAATCTGTTGCACTATTATCCCAATTTAGCACCTGTTGATAATCTCCGCTGTACGTGATATTAAAGTACTGTAGTATTGCTTTCCAAAAATCTTCCAAATGTTCGATAGACCATGTATAGGTATCATCATAGCTATGCACCTCTTTAGACCAATAGCGGCGTACATACTCCTTAAAATCAAATATAGTAGAAGATTCCTGATACTGTATTGACGGACGCCAAAGCGGATTTTTCATCGCGTTTACAAATGGTTTACACCGCTAAAATAGTAAAAAAGTAAGTATAAGGTAGGATTCGGTTTAGTTATTATTGAAAAAAAACGCTCAATGGATTGTATCGATTGAGCGTTTGAAAAAAAAATACAATAATAAGCTAGTCTTTGTCCGTACTGCTTGGCTTAAAAGCATTCCATCCCTGTGCTTTTAAGCTGTGTACGTGACCAGATTTGGATACCATTTCGCAACCGGCAGCTTCTTCGGTAATATAACCAATGATGGAAATATCCAATTGGTTTTTCACCTTATCGTACTGTTCCTGCGGAACGGTAAACAACAGTTCGTAGTCTTCGCCACCACTAAGTGCACATACTGTCGGATCGAGCCCAAATTCACGAGCTGTCTCATAAGTCATTGGATCGATTGGGATCTTTTCTTCATACAACTTACAACCTACCTTTGAGGACTTACAGAGGTGTAAAATTTCCGAAGCCAATCCGTCCGACACATCGATCATAGCATGTGGCTGTATACCATATGTTTCAAAGAGTTCCACCACATCTTTACGCGCCTCAGGCTTTAACTGTCTTTCTACAATATAATCCTTACCTTCCAGATCTGGTTGAATATTAGGGTTTTCTAAGAATATCTGCTTCTCACGCTCTAACAGTTGTAAACCAACATAAGCCCCTCCCAAATCGCCGCTTACGCAAAGTAAGTCGCCTTCTTTCGCACCGGAACGATAAACAACTTTGTCTTTATCGGCATGACCAATACTGGTAACAGAGATAACTAAACCTTGTGCTGAAGCAGAGGTATCGCCACCAATAAGATCTACATTAAATTTTTTACAGGCAATCAGTGCTCCTTCGTAAATTTCTTCTACCGCCTCCAAGGGAAATTTAGAGGATAGTCCAATAGAAAAAGTAATCTGCGAAGCAATACCGTTCATCGCATAAATATCGCTTAGATTAACCTGAACAGCCTTGTAACCCAAATGTTTAAGTGGAACATAGCGTAAGTCAAAATGTATGCCCTCCAACAAAAGATCGGTGGAAATGAGTGTCTGTTTATTGGAAAAATCAAGCACAGCAGCATCATCGCCTATTCCTTTTATCGTCGAAGGTTCGTTGACTTCCACAGCCTTTGTCAGATAATCGATCAAGCCGAATTCACCCAACGTCTCCAACATCACC
>JAAIGF010093642.1_pt1 | contig 18135 bp, 13 predicted proteins | sample 6487441 | NCBI WGS metagenome assembly JAAIGF01 (sample SAMN13974129, study PRJNA590717) | phyllosphere metagenome | biome: pepper field; feature: multiple bacterial spot infested pepper fields; material: pepper leaves; isolation source: leaves from pepper fields | host: Capsicum annuum ... | reverse complement strand
TTTAATTTTTAACTTCTTACTTCTTTAACTTTTTACTTTTCAAAATGAAAAAATTTGAAAAATTAACGTCTCAAGTGGTTCCATTACCTATTGAGAATATAGATACCGATCAAATTATTCCGGCACGTTTCCTAAAGGCGACCACACGGGATGGTTTCGGTGATAATTTATTCCGCGACTGGCGTTACGATGCAGACAACCAGCCGAAGGCAGATTTTGTGATGAATAACCCTACCTTCTCCGGCAAAGTGTTGGTAGCCGGTAAAAACTTCGGTTGTGGTTCAAGTCGCGAACATGCTGCTTGGGCTATTCAAGATTACGGCTTTGATGTCGTAATCAGCTCTTTCTTTGCCGATATTTTTAAAGGTAACGCATTAAACAACGGTGTATTACCGATTCAAGTTCCTGAAGAGTTTCTACAGAAAATCTTCAGCGTGGTTTTTGCAAACCCAACGAGTGCGGTTAGCGTAGACTTGGAGGCGCAAACGGTAACGATCGACGAAACGGGTGATAGCTACTCTTTTGAGATCAATCCTTACAAAAAATCATGCTTGATCAATGGCTATGATGACATTGATTTCATCTTGAGCCACAAAGCGGAAATCGAAGTATTCGAACAAAACAGATAATGTCAAATCCCGTCGTCCATATCGCCAATTTAAATTTGCATTACGCGGCAACTGCCGTGCTATGCGATTTAAATTGGCGCATATATTCGGGAGAACACTGGATCATTGCCGGAAAAAGTGGTTCAGGAAAATCATCCTTGGCCAAAGCCATGGTAAAACTGGAAAAATCTTCCGGTGAGGTGAGCTTTCATTTTGATCCGGAAAACAGCATGCCTCCCCTAGCCTATTACGTTGCCAATTGGTACCAATTTGCCAACCTCGAAGGTGACCGTAATTTTTACTATCAGCAGCGTTACAACAAGCAACAGCAAAACGATACCCTTACAGTGTATGCTGATCTGCTGCATTTCGGACAAAAACACCAGTTGGATTTCCACGATGCAGAGCCTATTTTGTTGGCGTTAGGCTTCGAAAATTGTCGGCAAACCCAACTGATCGAACTGTCTAGTGGCGAGCACAAAAAGTTGCAGTTGGTGCAAGCATTATGGCTAAGTCCACAACTACTTATTCTTGATGAGCCTTATACTGGGTTAGACAAACGGTCTCGTAATAATCTCAATACATTGTTGGACGAGATGGCTAATGCCGGAAGTACGCTGATTCTTATCACAAACGATCGCGATATACCTACGGTCATCAACCGATCTGCGCAAATTGAAGACGGCCAACTGATCGCTGTGCAGGATTTATCAGCAGTTAAGCAAGACGCGGAAAGACAACGAAAACCTTTCCCCTATTTTCTGCAGAAAGCGCCTGTGGTGGATAACGACACCATGATTTCTCTACATAACGTATCCGTGCGCTATGGTGAAAAAGAAGTGTTAAGAAACGTAAGCTGGCAAGTAAAAGTCGGCGAAAAGTGGTTGCTGCAAGGACCGAATGGCTCGGGAAAATCTACGCTACTTAGTCTTTTAAATGGCGATCATCCACAAGCTTATGCCAATGATATCGTTTTATTCGGTAAAAAACGTGGGTCCGGAGAAAGCATTTGGGATATTAAACAGAAAATTGGTATCATATCGCCAGAACTGCATTGGTATTTTGACAAAAACGCTACGGTTTGGCATGCTATAGCATCCGGTTTTTACGACAGCATAGGCTGGTTTATACAGGTCAAATACGAAGAGAAAAAACAAATAGAACAGCTTTTAAACTTCTTCGATCTGTTGGAGGATAAGGATAAATTGTTGCACACCCTCCCTCTGGGCAAGCAACGGTTGGCGTTACTTGCGCGAACGATCATTAAAAACCCACAGCTACTAATTTTGGATGAACCCTGCCAAGGTTTAGACCGATCGCAGACAGCACATTTTAATGCTGTCCTAGATGAACTTAGCGGCTACGGCAAAACATTGATTTATGTAGGGCATTACGAGTCACAACTACCCAGCTGTTTGGACAACAGGTTAGTGCTCGAAAAAGGCGAAGTCGTTATTTTAGAGTATGCGTAATTAAATGATGATTAGCGCAGGTAGGGCTGCATACCTCCTACAATGATTTAAACATTAAATAAATAGAAATTAATAAGATAGGTCAAGTAAAAGGGTAAAGCCATTTTTACTTTTCAAGTGAAGCAAAATGAAGAAAAATATTTTAATTATACCCGGCGACGGCATTGGACAGGAAGTCACCACTTGGGGCAAGCAGGTTTTAGAGACCGTAGCACAGCATTATGGCCACGAATTTAGCTTCGATGAAGCAATTATGGGGCATACTGCCATCGAGGCTACTGGAAATCCACTGCCTGATGAAACCTTGGAAAAAGCAAAGGCTTCGGATGCCATACTTTTCGGAGCTATAGGGCATGCGAAATATGATAATGACCCATCGGCCAAGGTAAGACCAGAGCAAGGCTTGTTGAAAATCCGCAAAGAATTGGGACTTTATGCGAACCTAAGACCTATTCTTCTTTTCGACGAACTTTTGGATGCTTCTAGCCTCAAGCCTGAAGTGTTACGTGGAACAGATATTTTATTCTTCAGAGAGCTAACGGGTGATGTTTATTTTGGCGAGAAAAAACGAAACGAAGATAATACCTTCGCTTCCGATTTAATGAACTATCACCGCTATGAGGTAGAACGCATTACGCGCAAAGCTTATGATGCAGCGAGAACACGTAATAAACGTTTATGCTCGGTAGATAAAGCCAATGTATTGGAAACCTCCAGACTTTGGAGAGAGGTTGTCCAAGAGATTGCGAAAGAGTATACAGATGTGGAAACGGAACATATGTTTATCGATAACGCAGCTATGCAATTGGTAAAGAATCCTAAAAAATTTGATGTGGTATTGACGGCCAATCTCTTCGGCGATATCCTCACTGATGAAGCTTCGCAGATTGCCGGTTCCATGGGCATGCTTGCCTCGGCATCTATTGGTGATGGCACCGGATTTTTTGAACCAATCCATGGGTCGGCACATGATATCGCTGGTCAAAACAAAGCAAATCCATTAGCCTCTATCTTGTCGGCGGCTTTGATGTTGGATATCGCATTCGGATTACAGGATGAAGCGAAAGCTGTAACGAATGCAGTAGCCGAAACATTGAAAGCTGGCTGGAGAACAGGTGATATTGCAAATGCCGAAACAGCTCCCGATAAGATATTGGGAACCAATGAAATGGGCGAAAAAATATTGTCGTTTTTCAAGAAATAATCATATAAAACACTGAAAGTCAGTCGCTCTATACAATCATATTAATGAGGTAACACTAATGTATACAGTACAGGTTTTTGACTTTTTAATTTTAACTTTTTAATTTAACAGTTATGCTACACGATCCGAATCACTTATATATTTTCGACACCACGCTTCGCGATGGCGAGCAAGTACCAGGATGTCAGTTAACAACACCGGAGAAAATCGAAATTGCAAAAGATCTGGAATCACTGGGTGTAGATATTATAGAGGCAGGTTTCCCCGTATCGAGCCCGGGAGATTTTCAATCGGTCGTTGAACTTTCCAAAGCCGTAGACAACGTCATTATATGCGCGCTGACAAGAGCAAACAATAACGATATCGATGTTGCTGCCGAAGCGCTCAAATTTGCCAAACGCCCACGCATTCACACCGGTATTGGTGCGTCCGATATGCACATCAAACATAAATTCAACTCTACACGGGAGGATATTTTAGCTCGTGCCGTGGCCGCGGTGAAACATGCCAAATCCTATGTGGAAGACGTGGAATTTTATGCAGAAGATGCCGGTCGTGCTGATCTCGCTTATCTAGCGCAGATGGTGGAAGCCGTTATCGCGGCCGGTGCTACGGTTGTCAACATCCCGGATACGAATGGCTATTGCCTGCCCGATCAATATGGTGCAAAAATCAAATACTTGAAAGAGCATGTCAGCAATATTGATCAGGCCATTATTTCGGCACACTGTCACAATGATTTGGGCTTAGCAACAGCAAACTCTATTGCTGCTGTGCAAAATGGTGCCCGTCAGGTAGAGTGTACGATAAACGGTATCGGCGAACGTGCCGGAAACACTTCCTTGGAGGAAGTTGCCATGATATTAAAAGTACATCAGCAGCAGTTTCCAGGATTAACGTCCAATATTAACAGTAGGCTATTCACGGCGATCTCCCAAAAGGTAAGCTCCATGATGCGGATGCCTGTGCAACCAAACAAGGCAATCGTTGGAAAAAATGCCTTCGCGCACAGCTCGGGAATCCATCAGGATGGTTTCTTGAAGCATCGCGAAAACTACGAGATTATCCGTCCAGAAGATGTAGGCCTCGATGAAGCGGGCATTATCTTAACAGCTCGTTCTGGTCGTCACGCCTTAAAGCATCACTTAGAGCGTTTAGGTTATCAACTAGATAAAGACGAACTTGCGGTAACGTACGAGAAATTTTTGGTCGTTGCCGATTCCAAGAAAGATCTTTGTGATGACGATCTTAAAGCATTAATGCAATCCTAAACAAAAATTATAAAAAGAGCTACTGGGTTAGCTCTTTTTATAATTTCATATGAAGCAAAAGTACTAAAACAATATCGTTAGGCACTTACTATACGGTACATGTTTTTTTGACTTTTTATTTTTGACCTTTGACTTTCTATCCGCTATGGATTTATCAACCCTTTCTTTAGACTCGCAGCAGGCGGCACAACGCATCAAAGATGTCGTCAACCGCACGCCTTTGCAGTATAATTTGCATCTCTCGGAAAAGTACGACGCAGAGGTATATCTGAAAAGAGAAGACCTACAAGTGGTGCGTTCGTACAAGCTTCGCGGAGCCTATAACAAAATTGTCAGCCTTTCTGAAGAAGAGCGAAATAAAGGTGTCACCTGCGCGAGTGCCGGCAACCATGCACAGGGCGTTGCCTTATCTTGTAAAAGATTGGGCATTAAAGGCGTCATCTTCATGCCCGGTCCTACGCCACGCCAAAAAATAACGCAAACAGAGATGTGGGGAAATGGACAAATCGAAATTGTATTAACCGGCGATACGTTTGACGATTGCCAAAAAGCAGCTTTAGACTATACCAAAGAACATGGCATGACCTTTATCCCTCCCTTTGATGACTTGAAGGTCATCGAAGGCCAAGGAACGGTAGCCGTCGAGATTTTAGAAGATCTACCCGACTTAGATGCGATTTTCATCCCTATCGGCGGTGGTGGTCTATCATCAGGCGTGAGCTATCACATGAAAAAACATGCACCAAAAGTTAAGCTTTATGGTGTAGAACCGGAAGGGGCGCCTTCCATGCTGGCAGCTTTGGAAAACCAAGGCCCTATTGAGTTGGATCAAATCAACAAATTCGTGGATGGCGCCGCGGTAAAGAAGGTAGGGTCACAGACCTACCAAATTAGTAGCCAACTGTTGGATAGCGTAAAACCTATCCCCGAAGGAAAGATTTGCACAACCATCCTTCAACTGTATAACAAAGATGCAATTGTGGCTGAACCGGCCGGCGCATTATCCATTGCGGCCTTGGAATTTCATAAGGAAGAGATAAAAGGCAAAAAGGTGGTGTGTATCGTCTCCGGGGGAAACAATGACATCGACCGCATGAGTGAGATTAAGGAAATGTCGCTCTTGTACGAAGGCTTTAAACATTACTTTATTGTTCGCTTCCCGCAACGCCCTGGCGCCCTTAGGCTGTTGGTTACAGAGGTGCTCGGACCTAAAGATGACATCACAAGATTTGAATACATCAAAAAAACGGAACGCGAACGTGGCCCCGCACTGATTGGTATTGAGCTCAATGACCCGAAAGATTACACCAGCTTTATCGAAAGACTGAAAGCTTATAAATTTGACTTCATTGAAATCAATAAGGACCAGACACTTTTTGAGTATTTGGTGTAATGATCGCGGAGTTTCAAATTAAAAAGGGTCGAAAGCTGATGAACTTTCGACCCTTTTTCCTATCCTGTTGTACAGAATTACTCTTTCTTCTTCAATAAGTTCTTTTCTACCGGCTTATTGATAACGCCCAATTTCCTTCCTGCCGATGCGGTCGAAGAGCTACTGTTGCGCGAAATCGACGATCGATTGACATTTGTTGAGGTGGCTCCTGAAAGGCTGATCGCTCGCGCTATCATACTTTCTGTAGGGTCGCCAAAATTTTTCGATATGTTATCCGGCACATTGGACACGTTCACTGTTAAGCCATCCCAATAATCTGTAGCGCCTTCGCTATTGAGCGTTTTGAACGATGTTGCCCATAACGATATCGTTGACATAATCTCCTGCTCGAAGAAGCCGACAGGCTTACCATAGGTGCGATTCGTCTCTGCGATCAGCACAACGTCCATATAGGGCTTCAAGACATTGATTAACAGCTCTGAAGCGGAGGCTGTTTCCTCGGTAACCAAGAAGTAAACTTTTTGATATTCGGGATTAGTGTTCTGTCCGAAATTCACCGGTGTAAAATCATATCCGTTTGAAGCTCTTACGGTGTAGGGTTGAAAGTTGGCATTTACTTGATAGGTAAACATGGGTTTGCCCGATGCGGACGGACCCACAATCTTATTTGCTAGGTAGCGGGCTGTACTTACATATCCGCCCGTATTGTAACGCATATCAATAATAAGGTCTTGAACTCCTGCAGTAGCAAATTCCTGAAATATACGTTCGAAATCTTGGAAAGTTTGGTTGTTGCCTGTCACTTCTTCAAACGAAGAAAATGCGAAATATCCCATTTTTCTAGAATAGTTGTAAATAGTATCCGCCAGAATAGGATTTATGTTGTAGGTCTGATAGCTCAAAGTAAAATCTTTATCTGCACCCTCTACAGTACGCATTTTCAAACGTAAACTGTTCGCGGCGATGGCCGTATTTAGCTTTGTCTGGAAATTATTAAATGCCGTCGTCTCCACAAAGCAGCTTCCACTTTGGTTACAGCTGTAGGTTGCAGTAACATCTGTATCATCGTTAATCGCTAAAAGCATAGAGCCACGCGTGATACCCGCTTTCTGAGCGGGCGAGCCACCTTCGACCAGGTAGAGCACAGGAGCAGCCAAAGTCTCAGAAACAATCCGCCATCCAAAATACATCCCATAGCCATCATTGGTGTCCATGCGCAGTCCATTGCTGCTGCGCTGTTGACTTCCTGAGCCGTTGTCTTGAATAAACGAAAAACGATCTATGCTTCCTCCATAGTTAGGATAAGGAGGTGTAAGTGCTTTTAAAGCGCTCAGCACATCCTCATTACTACTATAGGGCGCTGTAAAGGTTCTAAGTACGGTGTTATCAGGCACATATTCTGTCCACAGTGATTGTTGATTGTAGTAGTAATAAATACTATCACGTATTAATTGCTCCTTTGTATCCACAGGTTCAGGATCCGGTGTCGGTTCTATGTCCTTTTCGCAGCCTACAAGAAAGCCCAGACATATTAGCAAAAGTAAATATTTACAAGATCTCATACAGCGGTATTTAGCCAAATATACACGAATATACGAGGAAATCTAGATCGATGGATTTGTGCACTGAAATTTAACACATTTTAAAGTTAATTAACGTCAAACAATGTCAGATAGCAATTGTTTAATCTCGTAAACGTAAAGAGTAAGCATATGAAAGCAGCAAGTATTTTATTTTTTCTGACGATGATAAGTTTCGTTAGTTTTGGGCAAACAGACAAAAGCAAAAGAGCAAGTCCTCCCGACAGTGTCATAATTAAAACGCAGGACGGTGTTCAGATAGCGATACAGTACAGTAAACCCTCTTTAAAAGGCCGACAGTTGGGAGTAGACATTGCACCGATTGGTAAAGTATGGCGCACTGGCGCTAACGAAGCTACAACTATCGCCTTCGATAAGAATGTGACGGTCGAAGGTAAAGCGCTCGCTGCTGGCAAATACAGTCTATACAGCATTCCTGGTGAACAGCAAACGACTCTTATTTTCAACAAAGTGTGGAAGCAGTGGGGAACGAAGTATGACGAAAGCCAAGACGCTTTGCGCGTAAATGTTTCCAGTACCGCGGCAAGTGCTAGTCAAGAACAATTTACCATCACAGCTGCCCCTACAGGCATTGTAACGCTTACTTGGGGAGAATATGCCATTCCTTTTCAGGTAAAAGCTGCAAAATAAAAAATAAAAAAACGGGCTTTGCGAATAACAAAGCCCGTTTTTTTCGACGCCTACGATCTATTTATTCTTTAAATATTTTTCTAAAAACTGATCCTGCTCCCATAAAGTGTGTAGGATATTCGCTTCTGATGTGTAGCCATGCGCTTCGAATGGGAGAAGCACCATCCGCACAGGCGCTCCAAGGTTCTTGAGCGCTTGGAAGTAACGTTCCGTTTGTAGGGTGAATGTACCCGGATTGTTATCGGCAGCACCATGAATCAACAACATCGGTATTTTCATCTTATCGGCATGCATGAATGGTGACATGCCGTTATATATTTCGGGCACGTCCCAATAGTTACGCTGCTCCCGCTGAAAACCGAATGGTGTCAATGTACGGTTATAAGCGCCGGAACGGGCGATACCCACAGCAAATAATTTAGAATGTGTCAATAAGTTGGCTGTCATAAATGCACCGTAAGAATGCCCACCAACCCCAACCTTGCTACGATCAATATACCCTAACTGATCTACCGCATCAATTGCGGCTTCTCCATTGGCAACGAGCTGCTCTATAAAGGTGTCGTTAGGTTCTTCTTCGCCTTCGCCAATAATCGGAAAAGCGGCATCGTCTAGCACAGCATAACCTTTGTTTACCCAATACACAAATGATCCGTAAGAAGGATAGGTAAAGCTGTATGGATTAGCCGTGCTTTGACCAGCGGTGCTCTTATCCTTATATTCTGTTGGGTAGGCCCATATTAACAAAGGCAATTTCTCTTTCTTGTTTTTATCGTAGCCTGCAGGTAGGTACAGGGTTCCTGAAAGATCTACACCATCTTTGCGTTTGTAGTGGATCACTTCTTTTTGAACGCCAGCCAAAGACTTAAATGGATTTTCCAATTGTGTTAACGCGGAGATCTTTCCTGTACGCATGTTGCGTACGTAGTAGTTTGGGTAATCTGTTGGAGATTGTAAAGAAACCAAGATGTCTCCTTTCTTCACATCCAGAATGCGGCTTATACTTTCTTTTTTTCCTTCCAACTTCGAGGTATAAAGACGTTTCTTTTTGAGCGAGGCCAGATCAAATTCATCGACAAAGGGGAACTGTCCCTCCTTGGTGTAGCCATCTCCTACCCAATAGCTTTTATTATTCGCAACAAACATCACGTAAGCCCCCCATTGATTCTTTGTTGTATAGACATTTCCCGGATCACTATATACATCCTGCGAATTTCGCGTACAAATGATCTTAGACGCCTTAGTCGTCGGGTTCAATAATAGCGTTGTCTCATTCCGCGTATCGTACCATTGCGTATAAACCAAGGCATGGTTATCATCGCCCCACAAAATGCCGGCATACCGATCGGCAACTTTAATTAATGATGTGGCAGCATCGGTAAATGGCGCGTCCCAAGAATAGATTTCGTCTCTATATTCCACTTTCTTAGCCGCATCGCCTCCATCCAATGCTTCCACATATACCAACGATGATGGCTTATCGCTACGCCAGTTTAAACTTCTCTTCCCTGTGCGTGTAGATGAAAATCCCTTAGGCAAAACCTCCACCAACGGCGTTTCATTGACGGTTTTAACCGTCTGCTTAGTTTCCACGTCAAATACAATGGTCTGCTGTGGGAAGTTGTAATAAGGCACAACATAAGAAAAAGGCCGTTTCACCATCGTTAGCAGTAAGTATTTTCCATCTGGCGAAAAAGACCGTTGGCTGTATATATCGGCATCCCGCACCTTAGTTTGCTTGCCTTCAAGATCGACGGCATACAACGCCGATTGAGTCAATGTTTCGAAATTGCTTTCATCTTGCGGAGTTTTCAACAAATCTTGGTAGGTGCGCAACTGCGACACTTGGCCTCCACTTGTGGAAACAATAGGCCCTTTAGGTAGATCTCTACTGCTATCTATCCAAGCAGCGCGGTTTGTGGGCATCATACTAATCAACAATCGTTTTCCGTCTTTGTACCATTGGATAGGGCTGCCCAAGCTTGCGTTCAGCACACCTTCACTCAATCGTCGCGCTTGTGCGGTGAGCAGATCCAAAACCCACAACTCCACACCAGTAGCCGTAGTGTGTGTAAAGGCTACGTTTTTAGAGTCCGGCGAGAACAGCATATGCGCTATCCGCGCATCGGCAGGAAGACCCTGCACCTGCACTTCTTCTGAAGCGTCAAACTTCTTAATTTTTACATTGTTCAAATAACTTGTCGCACTCGCCATAGTAGTTTGCGGATTCACCCGCAGTCCACCCAAACGTACCTCAGGCGCATTCAGCTCATCCAAACTTTTATAGGTTGCTCGGTAAGAGAACACGATCCAACGCTCATCAGGACTAATCGTCACCGCCGGTGGTCGCTGGTAATCTGCGAGCTCCAAAATCTCTGCCGACGGCTTTTGGTAGGTAACATTCTCCTGTGCATACACATAGGAACAGAAAGAAATAAATAGTAGGGAACATATACGCTTCATAGTATTTGGATTTCGTGGCAAGTTAGAAAATATTTACTGGAGCACTTTGATGTTAACACAATTGTTATCAAACAAACAAAAAATACGTAATAACTCCGCAAATACCGTTAAAATTAAGTCAAAAAAATGGCGATTTTATACTTAAAAAGTTGGTTAAAAATACGGTATATTTTACAGACAATTATGCCAATAATTTCTGTTTTAAAGTTTTCAACATTCCTTGCAAAGGCTGTATACCAGCATTTTATAAGAAAAAACAAGCAGGGAACCGCATTTATTCCTTCCTTTTCACAGACATGTGGAAAAGTATCATTAACGAGCCCAAGTAAAATGTTGGATATTTGTTTCACTCTAAATGCAAGTCTGCTTTCGAGTCTCGTGTTTTAAACTTCTAGGCTGTCGTACGGACATCCGACACATAAACTTAACAACAACATGGCAAGAATCATTAAATTCGAAAAAAATGACTGTGCTCCATGCGCACAAGTGTCAGCTTACTTAGATAACAAAGGTATCACATACGAAACAATAAATCCTTTTGACCAACCTGATTTGGCAGCAAAATTCCGGATCAGAACAGTACCAACCGTTCTTGTGTTGGACAATGAGGAAGTACAACAACGTATTATCGGGTTTAAACCTGAAGAGCTGGCGCAAATCGCCTTATAAAAGTCCTTTATCACGACACCGAAAATCGAGCGAGCAATGGTCCATTTATATTACGATTCAAAAACTGGAAACGTACAACGTTTTATCAACAAGGTGATTCAAATCACCGGTTGGCAGGCCCACAAAATTGAGGAAGACCTCAATGTGCAGGAAGCAGGACACTTGGTAACCTTTACGACCAAGCTGGGCTGCGTACCTGAAAAAACGCAATCGTTTATGGATAGCTATGCTAGTAAGATTTTTTCGGTAACGTCTAGCGGAAATAGAAATTGGGGCAAGAACTTCGGACTTGCTGCAGATAAGATTTCCGAAGATTACGACGTCCCATTGGCCATGAAATTCGAACTTTCGGGAACCATGGAGGACATCAATAAATTTATTGACATTATTAAACACCAATACAATGATAGCAAACGAGGTAGCCAAAAATTGGATATTGCTTAACAATGAAATCATGATTAAGCATGATGACGAGTACAGCTTACATAAAGACAAAGAAGCTGTGCGCGCCTATTTCCTGGAATACGTAAATAAAAACACAGTTTTCTTTTACACGTTGAAAGAAAAGATCGACTATTTGATAGAAAACAACTATTACATCAATTTCTACGAGTCCTTTACATTCGAAGAGATTGAAAAGGTGTTTAACTTCGTTCACGCGAAAAAATTCCGTTTCCAGTCCTTTATGGCGGCTTTTAAATTTTTCCAAAGTTACGCCTTGCGTGATGACTCTGGAGAAAAATTCTTGGAACGCTACGAAGACCGTGTGGTGGCGGTTGCTCTTTTCCTAGCACGTAAAGAAGGTGTACAAAAAGCTATCGAGTATGCCGAGATCATGATCAATCAAGAATATCAACCTGCTACCCCGACATTCTTGAACGCTGGTAAGAAACGTTCTGGAGAGTTGGTATCTTGCTTTTTAGATGAAATTGGTGACAACCTTAACGGTATTGGATATGCCGTAGATTCTGCCATGAAGCTTTCTTCTATCGGCGGAGGTGTATCATTCAATATTTCTAAAATACGTGCTCGCGGCGAAGCGATCAAAGGTGTAGAAGGCCGCGCAGGCGGAGTGCTTCCGATCATGAAAATCATGGAAGATACCTTCTCTTATGCCAACCAACTTGGCCAACGCCCTGGTGCCGGTGCCGTATACCTTAATATCTTCCATTCGGATATCGAAGAATTTTTGGATTGTAAAAAAATTAATGTCGATGAGAAAGTGCGCATTAAGTCTCTTTCCATCGGTATCATCGTGCCCGATAAGTTTATGGAACTTGCGGAAAAAGACGAGGCTTGTTACCTGATCTACCCACACACGGTTATGCAGGAATACGGTCAATATCTGGATGAAATGGATATGGACAAGATGTACGATGAACTGATTACCAATCCGAACGTCAAGAAAAAGAGAATCAACGCACGCCACCTATTGGTTCGCATTGCGCAAACACAAAAAGAATCGGGTTATCCATATATCTTTTTCAAAGAAAACACCAATAAGGCACATGCCTTAAATGGTTTGGGTAAGGTGAAATTCTCCAATCTGTGTACCGAGATCATGCAGGTTTCTGAAGTATCGGACATTAACATTTACGGACAGGAAGACACTATCCGTTACGGTATTTCCTGTAATTTGGGTTCGTTAAATATCGCTACAGTGATGGATAACAAGCGCATCAAAGAGACCGTAAAAACTGCTATGCGGAGCTTGACCGTAGTAACCGACGTGACCAACATCGATATGGTGCCTTCCATTGCAAAAGCAAACAGGGAGCTACACTCTGTTGGACTTGGCGCCATGAATTTACATGGTTTCTTAGCGAAAAGCTTTATCATGTATGAATCTACAGAGGCTTTGGATTTTGCCAACACCTTTTTCATGATGATGAATTTCTATTCGCTCGAAGCATCTATGGAAATTGCCAAAGAAAGAGGCAAAACATTCACAGGCTTTGAAAAATCTGCCTACGCAGACGGCTCATACTTTGATCGTTATACAGAACGAGAATACCAACCAACAACCGATAAGGTAAAAGAACTCTTTGAAGGCATCAACATTCCGACAAGCCAAGACTGGGAAAACTTGAAAGCACAGGTCAAGGAGCACGGTATTTACCATGCCTACCGCTTAGCCATTGCGCCAAATCAGTCTACATCCTATATCATGAATGCTACAGCTTCTGTTATGCCTGTCGTGGATATTATTGAAGTACGCGAATATGGTGATAGTACAACCTATTATCCAATGCCTTATTTGACGAACGACAACTACTTCTATTTCAAGTCGGCTTATGATATGGATCAATTTAAAGTGTTGAAATTGATTTCCGTGATACAGCGCCATATTGATCAAGGAGTATCCACCATCTTGCATACCAATTCCAAAGATTCTACACGTGATTTAGCTAAATATTACATTTATGCGCACAAAATAGGGTTGAAATCTTTGTACTACACACGTACACGGAAATCTACCGTAGAAGAATGTATTTCTTGTTCAGCATAATCGTCGCTGAAAAGATAATTTAACAAATCGATTAGGTTCATTACACACGTCACAACGTATTTGACAGCAAGGAGAAACCAACGGCTAAAGGCTGTGTTTCTCCTTTCATTTCTTCCAAAGGCGGAAGGCGTTTGTTTAAAAAATATTAAATATGAGTAAACAATTTACTGCAGTAAACTGGAATACACCAGATAACGATTACGTTCTGATGTTTTGGGAACAGAATATCAAACAATTTTGGATTGATACCGAATATATACCATCCAAAGATATTGACAGCTGGAAAGGCTTAAGCTGGGATATGAAAGAATGCTACAAAAAGGCATTGGGAGGTTTAACCCTACTGGATACGCTACAGAGCCATACGGGGATGCCAAAAATTATCGATCATATCAGCTCCCTACAGAATAAGGCGGTGTTATCGTATATGTGTATGATGGAAGCTATACATGCAAAATCATATTCCACGATCTTTACCACCGTATCCACCACCAACGAGATCAACGACGTATTTGGCTGGGTAAAGGAAAACAAATTCTTGCAATACAAGGCGGCGACCATCGATAAATACTACCGCGCAATCGATAAAGAGAGCGTGACCGACGAAGAACTGTTTATGGCCTTAGCCGGATCAGTATTATTGGAGTCGTTCCTATTCTATTCAGGCTTCTTCCTACCATTATGGTTATGCGGACAGGGACAAATGGTGGCTTCGGCAGATATCATCAAGAAAATCGTTGCGGATGAGTCTATCCACGGTGTATTTGTTGGATTAATCGCTCAAGAGGTATACAACCGTCTACCAAACAAAGAGGAAGTGAAAGCGCGTTTCTTAAACCTGTTGAACGACCTTTACGAAAATGAATTGAAATACACCGAAGAGCTATATACAGTTGTCGGTTTGACTGCTGAAGTAAAAGAATATGTTCGTTACAATGGAAACAAAGCCTTGATGAACCTAGGATTTGAACCAATCTTTGAAGTAAAGCAGGTTAATCCAATCGTATTGAACGGCTTGAATACCGAAACAACGCAACACGATTTTTTCTCGAAAAAATCAACCAACTACGAAAAAGCTATGGAAATTGTGCATTTAAAAGACGACGATTTCAAGATGGAAGTTGCTATTGAGATTTAAACAGTAGCTACTGTTTAAAAACATAAAAGGCTCCAAAATCGGAGCCTTTTATGTTTTTATTCGTTTAGAATGATGACCATTCTACCGCTCTTGATAATCCTTATTTTGCGTTAAATTAGGATTACGTTGCAATTCATCCATCGAGATCGGGAATAGCAAGTCGGAGTCTTTGAATATTGCTCCAGAACCGTTCGCGGCTCCAATTAATGGCTGAAAGGTCACTTGTCCTTTTACGCTTTCTGAGATATTCGGAAACATCATAGTGCGCAAGCAATCGTCCCACATTTTGAATTCCAACGGCAGTTCACGTAAACGCTCTTTCCATACTTCTTCTACGAATTGCTGCACAGACAGCCCCTGCAGCTCGCTTATGTAAGCAGCCTCTGTTTTCCCTGTGGTACTTGCACGTGCTTTTACCGCGGCTAGATAAGTTGCAGCAGTAGCGACACCCGTAGCACGCGCCTTGGACTCTGCAGCGATCAATAGGGCTTCCGCATAGCGGTAAATATTTCGATCCTTCGTCGAACGTCCTGTATTCAACAAAGCATCCTCATCAACAAAATACCAGACTCCCGCAGTAGTACCACCGTTCCATGTTTTCCCGTTATCGGGATTGGTGTATGTCCAATGGTAAAACTGATTCGGTTTGATACGTAAATCATCCTCCTCATAGACGTTTAAGAACCGATTTGTAGGTCCATACGCGCGTTCAAAAATCGTATATTTCTCAAAGACATCGTTTGCGGACGCTGAGAAACCATAAGTTGGCCACGATCCCCCGGGATTGATGACGGGATCAAATTCAAAAGAATAAATGGTTTCGGCCAAATTATCCGATGTACGTAATTTATTATAAGCACTGTTTGCTGCTAGGTCTCCATTAGGTTCCAAGGTATGGCCAGACTGTAAAACCATGTCAATGTACCTTGCTGCCTCCACATAATTGCTGCGCTGCAAGTAAACATTCGCTAGTGCCATCGCAGCGACATTCTTATTTACGCGTCGTCCACTACTATTAAAAGTACCGTCGGGTAATGCCTCCACAGCTGCAATTAAGTCGTCTTCGATCACTGCATACACGGAATCCACGGAGCTGCGGCTTAAGAAAAAATCACGATCCAACGAATCATAGGGCTCGGTAGATAAAGGCAAAGGGCCATACATCTTCACCAAAAAGAAGTAGTTGAAAGCTCGGAAAAAACGAGCCTCAGCAACAAAACGATTTTTTAAATCATCAGCCATTTCAATGTTCGGGATATTTTTAATTGCGCCGTTTGCAATATTAATGGCCAAGAACGAATCATTCCAGATATCATTCATCCTTCCAGACACCACACGTGTATTCTGTTGTCTGGTTAGTAAGCGTGAATATTGATTGATCTGTTCCTGCCCTTCATAGCTATTCGTAAAATAACCTGTCAGCATAATCGGAATAGAGGCAAAGGGCGCCTGGTACGCACCATTTGCATCTCCATACAAAGATGGTGCGCCTATACGATACAAGCTATTCACATTCTCTTGTGCCTGGTCGGCTGTTTGGTAGTAGCTATCCCCACCAACTTCTGTTCTGGGATTTTCGTCCAAGAAATCTTTACAGGAATTCATTGATAATATGGCCGTCCCACAAAGTCCAAGTATGATATATTTAATTCTCATTGTTAATCTAGTTTTTCGTTAAATTACAAGGTAAGATTCAATCCAAAGGTGAAGGTCTTCGCTCTTGGATAAGAGAAGAAGGTCACGTTTTGACCAAATTTGTTCCCATCTCCTGTGGATGTACTTTCTGGATCGTATCCTTTAAAGTCCTTTGATGTAATGACCCACGGATTGTTTGCACTCGCATAGACGCGCAATGAAGAAAGCCCTAAACGTTCTGCCCAAGTTGAATCGAAAGTATAACCTAACTGTATTAAGTTAAAACGTAGGAAAGAGCCATCGACGATCCACGAAGAATCTACGCGCGTATCTTGTCCAGCGTGTCCGCTATTGGTTAAATAGATAGCCTGTTGCATCGTGTTAGGATTCGAGGGGCTGTACGCGTCTGTCAAGATATCGCGCAAACCGTTGGTGATACCAAAACGATCATAGGTGGAGTGGAAAAACTGCTGTAGTGTCTCTACTCCATAAACGACCTGCATATCCACGGTCATATCAAATCCTTTGTAGGCGAATGTATTAATAAAACTACCGGACCAATCTGGAATCCCCTTACCCAAGATTTCTTGGTTTGCCGAACGCTTTGGACGACCTATTTGTTCTCGGGTAATGTCGCCATTCTCAAAATCTGCCTCGGTATAGATGCCCTCACGGCGGTACCCATAAAAACTGTTAAGGTTTTCACCAACGCGGATAATACTATTAGGCGCCCCAACAAAATTATTCAATAGGATATCGGCATTGTCATCGCCCAATCGAATAACCTCATTCTTATTGTAGTTCATGTTAAGGGTAGAAGTCCATTGGAACTTCTCATTCCGTATCGGACTACCACTAATCATAATATCAAACCCTTTGTTATTTACAGCACCGATATTACGCATAACGAAGGGAAAACCAGACGCGTACGGTAGTGGATCTTCCAGCAAAAGATCTGTTGTTCTACGGTTGTAATAAGAGATATCAAAATTTAAGCGATTTTGAAATAATCCCAACTCAAACCCACCATCAATCGTAGCCGTCTTCTCCCAGCGAAGATCTGGATTCGGTAAGAACTGCAAATACGAATATGGAACGCGCGTATTGTTTAAGACCTGCGTACCATTCAGTGCGCGCGCAATCGCTTGATAAGGATTGATCTCGGAGTTACCTGTTATACCAAAGCTGCTACGGAACTTCAAATTGCTTAGCCAGGAAACATCTTGCAGGAAAGATTCCTCCGAAGCAATCCATGCCAATCCCATAGACGGGAAGAATGCATATTTATTATTGGCACCAAATCTTGAAGATCCATCATAACGTCCCGTCACCGTTGCTGTATATTTATTGTTCAAGGTGTACGACGCACGCATAAAGTATGAATTCATTGCCCAACGATCGTATGCTGACTCAGGGGCTTGCGGTAATGAACCTGCAGCCATATTGTTCCACTTGAAAAAATCGCTCGTAAAACCTTCGGTGCGGTTGAAACTGAAGTCTCGCGTACGTTCTTGCCAAGACAAACCAGCCATCGCATTGATG
>JAAIGF010225209.1_pt1 | contig 18164 bp, 17 predicted proteins | sample 6487441 | NCBI WGS metagenome assembly JAAIGF01 (sample SAMN13974129, study PRJNA590717) | phyllosphere metagenome | biome: pepper field; feature: multiple bacterial spot infested pepper fields; material: pepper leaves; isolation source: leaves from pepper fields | host: Capsicum annuum ... | reverse complement strand
GACAACCAGGTGCGGATCTGGGACGAGTGGGCCGACGAGAACGGCCACCTTGGCCCGGTCTACGGCAAGCAGTGGCGCAGCTGGGCCACCGCCGACGGCGGCGAGATCGACCAGATGCAGTGGCTGGTGGACGAGATCAAGCGCAACCCGGATTCGCGCCGGCTGGTGGTCAGTGCCTGGAACGTGGGCGAGCTCTCGCAGATGGCGCTGATGCCGTGCCACAACCTGTTCCAGTTCTACGTGGTGGACGGCAAGCTCAGCTGCCAGCTGTACCAGCGCAGCGGCGATATCTTCCTGGGCGTACCGTTCAACATCGCAAGCTATGCGCTGCTGACCCACATGGTGGCGCAGGCTACCGGCCTGGGCGTGGGCGATTTCGTGCACACGCTGGGCGATGCGCACCTGTATTCGAATCATTTCGAGCAGGCCAGGGAGCAGCTTTCACGCGAGCCGCGCGCGCTGCCGACGTTGTGGCTCAATCCCGATGTCAGCGATCTGTTCGCTTTCCAGTTCGATGACATCCGCATCGATGGTTACGATCCGCATCCGGCCATCAAGGCACCGGTGGCGGTGTGAGCATCAAGCTTTCCCTGATAGCGGCGCTCGACCGTAACCGCAGCATCGGTCGCGACAACCAGCTGCCCTGGCATCTGCCCGACGACCTGAAGCACTTCAAGGCACTGACGCTGGGCAAGCCGGTGCTGATGGGGCGCAGGACGGCGGAATCGCTGGGAAGGGCACTGCCTGGCCGGACCAACCTGGTGCTGACCCGGCAAGGCAGTGCGCCGTTTGCGGGCATGCAGGCGGTGGCAACCCTGGACGACGCGCTGGCCATCGCCGCAGGCGAGGAAGCGCGCGAGGTCTGCGTGATTGGCGGCGGAGAGATCTACCGCCTGTTGATCGCCCGTGCCAGCGATCTGTACCTGACCTGGGTGGACACCGAAGTGGCCGCCGATACGCATTTTCCGGACGTGGATACGGCAGTATGGAGCGAAGGTGACAGCCAGCTGCATGGGGCCGATGAACGCCACGCGTTTGCTTTCCGCTTCGTGCATTACACGCGCCGTTGAACCCCGGGGGCGGGTGCGTGGTGCCGGCCGCTGGCCGGCAGCAGTGGCTTTCCCGCCACTGGACAGCTACCAGGGCTTTCAGCAGCCGGGCAGAGCCCGGCCCTACGGGGCCGGTGGGCGACCCCGGCCGCGCCGGCGACGCGACGAGCGCGTCCGCGGTTCGCCGGCGTCCGCCTTCGGCGGCGACGCCGCCGGGCGCTCTGCCGGGAGCCGTGCCGGGCGAGGCCGTGCCGGTGCCCGCGCGCCCGGCACCGGGGCCGGTACATCGCGTCCGGGCACCTGCACCACGCGCAGGTCCTCGCTGTCCAGCTGCAGCGCAGTGAGCTTGCCGCCCCACACTGCGCCGGTATCGATGGCATGCACGCCCTGGGTGATGGTCAGGCCCAACGAAGACCAATGACCGCATACGATCTTCAGGTCGCGCTCGACCCGTCCCGGCACCTCGAACCACGGGTAGAGACCCTGTTCCTGGGTGCCCGGAGTGCCTTTGTCCTCGATGCCGATACGACCGCGTGGCGTGCAGTAGCGCATGCGCGTAAAGAAATTGATGATGGCGCGCGAACGGTCATGACCGGTCAGGTTGGGTGCCCAGATGGGCTTGTCGCCATACATGTTGCGCAGCAGCTTGCGGTAGCCATTGCCGCGCAGCTGCAGCTCGATCTCGCGCGCATGCTTTTCCGCCAGCTGGGTCGTCCACTTCGGCGCCAGACCGGCGTGCACCATCATCCAGCCAAGCTCACGGTCCACGTGCACCAGCTTCTGCATGCGCAGCCAGTCCAGCAGCACGTCGCGGTCTTCGGCCAGGACCACGCGCAGCAGGTCCGGGTTGACCTTGCGCTGTTCCTCTTCGCTGCGCGCACCCACGGCCAGCAGCGACAGGTCATGGTTGCCCAGCACCACGACGCTGTTCTCGCGCAGCGAGTGCACCAGCCGCAGCGTTTCCAGCGATTGCCCGCCGCGGTTCACCAGGTCGCCGGCGAACCACAGGGTGTCCTGCGCCGGGTCGAACCGGATCTTTTCCAGCAGCCGCTGGGTCACGTCATGGCAACCCTGCAGGTCGCCGATCGCCCACACGCTCATGGTCCGGCCTCCTTGTCAGTGCAGGGTTCGTGGAACGGTGAGCACGAACGGAGCTACCGCAGCGGCGAACTCGGTGCCATCGTCGGCCACCATGTCGTAATGGCCCTGCATCGTGCCGTGCTCGGTGCCCAGCATGACACCGGAGGTGTATTGGAAGTCTTCACCGGGACGCAGGCGTGGCTGCTCGCCGATCACGCCATCGCCGTCCACGTGCTCCACGCGGCCTTCGGCATCGGTGATGCGCCAATGCCGCGCGACCAGACGCGCGGCGACGCGCCCACGGTTTCGGATGCGGATGGTGTAGGCGAAGGCGTAGCGGCCTTCCCCTGGGGAAGACTGGTCATCGAGGAAGCGCGGGGCGACTTCCACATCCACGGCGTAATGATCTGCGTCTTGCATCAGGGAAGTGTAATCAGCTTGCATTGGCCAGTGCGATGAATTCCGCCACATCCAGCTGTTCGGCGCGCGCATCCGGACGTACCCCGGCGGCCTGGAACTGTTCTGCGCTGATCACGTTGTTCAATGCGTTGCGCAGTGTCTTGCGGCGCTGTCCAAATGCCGCGCGGACCACCTCGGCGAAGCGCCTGTGGTCGTTGATGCCGATCCGCGAGGGATCGCGCGGCACCAGCCGCACCACCGCCGAATCCACCTTCGGTGGCGGCCGGAATGCACCCGGCGGCACCACGAACAGCGAGGTGACCTCGCAATACGCCTGCAGCATCACGCTCAGGCGACCAAACACTTTGCTGCCGGGCCCGGCGGCCATGCGGTCCACCACTTCCTTCTGCAGCATGAAGTGCATGTCACGGACCACCGCTGCATGCTCCAGGGCGTGGAACAGGATCGGCGAGGAGATGTTGTAGGGCAGGTTGCCAACCAGCCGGATCGGCGCACCGTCGGCCAGTGCGGTGAAGTCCACGCGCAGCACATCGCCCTGCACGATGGTCAGCTCGCCCAGCGGCGCGGCCGCGGCGGTCAGCGGGGCGATCAGGTCGCGGTCGAATTCGATGACCGTCAGGCGCGGGTGCTGGCGCAGCAGCGGCAGGGTGATGGCACCCTGTCCGGGGCCGATTTCCACCAGGCGGTCGCCATCCTTCGGGTTGACCGCCATGACGATGCGGTCGATGTAATGGCGGTCGGCCAGGAAGTGCTGGCCAAGCTGCTTCTTGGCCGGGGCGGTGAACGCCGGGCCAGCGGGGGAATGCGGATTCATGCGCTCATTTTACGTTGCCGGGCCAGCTGCGCGCACAACGATGTGGCCGCCTGCAGGCTGGAGGGGTCGGCGGTGCCCAGTCCTGCCAGCTCCAGCGCTGTGCCATGGTCCACGGCGACGCGTGGATAGGGCAGCCCGAGGGTGAGATTCACCGCCTGCTCGAAGCCGGAATATTTCAGCACCGGCAGGCCCTGGTCGTGATACATCGCCAGTACGCTGTCAAAGCCCACCAGCTTGGCCGGCAGGAACGCGGTGTCGGCAGGCAGCGGCCCGACCAGATCCATCCCTTCGCCGCGCAGGTGCTGCAGCAACGGGATGACCAGGTCGCGTTCTTCGTGTCCCAGGTGCCCGTCCTCGCCCGCGTGCGGGTTGAGTCCCAGCACCGCGATGCGCGGCGCGGGCAGGCCGAAATCGCGGCGCAGGGCCGCGTGCAGGGTACGCAGCACGCGCTCCAGGCGGTCGCGGGTGATCGCATCGGCCACCTCGCGCAGGGGCAGGTGGGTGGTCGCCAGAGCGACGCGCACGATGTCGTTGGCGAGCATCATCACCACCTTCACCCCGGCCTGGTCGGCCAGCAGCTCAGTGGTGCCGCTGTAGGCGATGCCGCCCTGGTTGATCACCGCCTTGTGCACCGGTCCGGTGACCACACCATCCAGTTCGCCGGTCAGGCAGGCGTGGCCGGCGCCGAGCAGCGCATCGATGACCGCCCGTGCGTTGCGGGGGTCGGCATGGCCGAAGCGGCTGGAGGTGGCATTGGTGATCGGCCGCAACGGCAGGTCGCCGGGCACGCGGGCATGCGCGTGTTCGGGCAGCAACTGCAGCGGGAGACGCAGCGCGGCGGCAGCCGCGCGCAGGGTATCCGGATCGGCGAAGGCCAGCAGCCGGCAATCGCTGCGCGGCTGCTGGATCAGGCGGATGCAGAGTTCCGGCCCGATCCCGGCGGGCTCGCCCGGTACCAGAGCGAGCTGGGGAAGCATCAGGACTGCGGCGGGGTCGCGGTATTCTCCGCGCGGTCGCCACTGCGGAAGCTGACGTAGGCTTCGCCGCGCAGTTCGGCCAGGAAGCGGTTGTACTCCTCTTCCAGCTTGCGACGGCCGATGGTCTCGCGGATCTGCGCACGCTGGTTGTCCACGCCGACGTCGGTCTGGCGGGTGGCAACGCGCTGTACGATGTGCCAGCCGGCGTCGGTGCGGAACGGCTGGCTGATGCCGCCGTCGCTCACGCCTTCCACCTGGCGGCCGAAATCCGGACCGAAGGCATCGGCCGGGAACCAGCCAAGGTCACCGCCCTGGCCACGGCTGTTGTTGTCCTCGGAGGACTCCTTGGCCACGTCCTGGAACTCGGCGCCACCGGCAATGCGGGCACGCAGCGTATCGATCTTCGCCTTGGCGGCGGCGTCATCCTGCTGGTCAGTCACGCGCACCAGGATGTGACGGCCGTGGTATTCGGTGACGGTCTGGCCGGTACCGTCTGCGGCATTGGCGTCGCGCAGTTCCACCAGCTTCAGCAGCTGGAAGCCGCTCGGGCCACGCAGCGGACCGACCACGTCACCGGGCTTCATGTCCTGCATGACCTGCAGGAAGGCCTGCGGAATCTCGTCCATCGAACGCCAGCCCAGGTCGCCACCTTCCAGCGCGTTGGGGCTGTCGGAATAGCGCACCGCGGCCGCGTTGAAGTCCAGTTCGCCCTTGTCCAGCAGCGCCTTCACGCCATTGGCCTTCTGCTGGCCGGTGGCGATCTGGTTGGCATCCGCGCCGTCCGGCGTGGCGATCAGGATGTGCGCCAGGTGGTACTGGGTGCCCACCGCCGCCTGCTGCTTCAGGGCCGCGTCCACTTCGCCCTCGCTGACGCTGACGCGGCTCTGCGCGAAGCTCTGGCGCAGGCGCTGGACCACGATCTCATCGCGCACGGAACGGCGGAACTCGTCGAAATCGATGCCGTCCTGGGCCAGGCGGCCACGCAGCTGGTCGACGTCGCCGCCGTTCTGCTGGGCGATGGACTGGATGGCCTGGTTCAGTTCCTGGTCCGAAACGCGGATGCCGCTGCCTTCGGCCCGGGTCACCTGCAGCTTCACCAGGACCAGGCGTTCAAGCACCTGGCGGCTGAGTACGTCATCCGGCGGCAGCTGGTTCTCGCGTCCGGCGTACTGCGCGCGGATGTTGGCCAGCGCGCGGTCCAGTTCGCTCTGCAGGATGACGTCTTCGTCGACGACGGCGGCGATGCGGTCCAGCGGTACGGTCTGCTGCGCCGATGCCTGGAAGGGCGCGGACGCCGTGGACACCGCCAGCAGGGAGGCGAGTAGGACGGGGAAGGTCTTGGTCATGGGATCAGGTTCGGATCGTAGTCGTCGCGCGTGGCACCGGTGTTGCTGGGCGGCACGAGATAGAGGTCGTCGCGGTTGTAGCCGAGGATAGCACGGCGCAGGGTGCGGTCCGTGTTCTGGCCGATGGAGCTCAGGCCCTTGAGCACGAACTCGACCTGGAAGGAGTTGTTCAGTTCTCCTTCGCGGTTGCGCACGTAACGGCGGGCCAGCGCGCGCACGGCCAGGCAGCAGCTGTCCCACTGCACGCCGCCGATGATTTCCAGCGGCTTCTTGTCTTCAAGGGAGTAGTAATACCGGCCCACCACGCTCCAGCGCGGATTGATCGGGTACAGGAAGGACAGGTCCGCCTGTTCCAGCAGGGTGCTGCCATTGGGATTGAGGCGGTTGCGGTAGCTGACGTTGACGATGCCATCGTTGGGCATCACGTAGCGGGCGCGGATGCTGGCCAGGTCCTCGCGCTTGTACTTGGGGTCCCACTGATAGGTGGCGCCCAGGTTCCAGCGGTCGTTGATCTGCCAGTTGGTGTCGGCGATCCAGGCCGATTTGCCTTCCTCGACCGGCACTTCCACGCCGCTGATGTTGACCCGCGAGTCCTCGAAATACTGGATCTGGCCGATGCTGGCCGAGAACCGCTCGCGGCCGCTGCTCTGGTCGATGAAGCGGGTGCTCAGCGCCAGGGTCAGCTGGTTGGCATCGTTCTGGCGGTCGGCGCCGGTGTAGCGCGAATCGCGGAACAGCTGGCCCCAGCTGAAGGTGAAATCGCGGGTATCGAAGATCGGCAGTTCGCTCTGGTCGCGATAGGGCGTGCGCAGATAGAACAGGCGCGGTTCCAGGGTATGCAGGTATGGCTTGTCGCCGATGGTGGTCTCGCGGTCGAAGAACAGGCCGGCATCCAGGCTGGCGATCGGCACGCTGCGGTTCGGCGAGGTATTGCCGCGCAGCTGGTCCGGTGTGGCCGTGGCCGGGTCGATGCCGGCCGCGCGCAGGTTCTCGGCGCGGATGCTGTCGGCCAGCCCCTGCTCCAGGTCGTAGCCGGTGTAGCGCCAGGCCAGCGTCGGGGTGACGTACCACGCGGCGCCACTGAAGGGCAGGGTGACGTAAGGCTTGATGTCCACGCGCGAACCGCCGAACACTTCGCGTCGGCTGCCGTCGCGCACGTACTCGCCTTCGCTGTCGATGATCTTGCCGTGCACGTCGTCATGCACGAAGCGCACTGCTTCGGCATACACGCCCACTTCCAGCCACGGCAGCAGCGGCTTGTCCCAGGTGCCGAACAGGCGCGGCTGGCGGTTGTAGGGCAGCGCTGCCTCGGTGAGGGTGTAGTCGGTGAGCTGCCAGTAATCAGCCATCAGGCCGGCGGTCCAGTTCTCGCCGGTGCCGTAGATGCCTGCCTGGCTCTGCAGGTTGGATGCGGTCACACCGAGCAGCCGGTTGGAGAAGTCCTCCACGTAGCGTTCGTCGCTGACCCAGCCCAGCCCGGCGCGCGCCTGCCAGTTGGAATTGAAGTTGTGGTAACCGTTGAATTCGACCCGCCCGCGGTCGCGGTCGCGCAGCTCGTCATCGGGCATGTAGGCCGTATCCAGCTCGCCGCGGCCACCGTCGTACAGGTAGCGGAACTCGTTGTCCAGCATCAGCCCGCGCTTGCTCATGTAGCGCGGCGTCAGGGTGTCGTCGTAGTTCGGCGCCAGGTTGAAGTAGATCGGCTGCGCATAGTCGAAACCATTGCGGCCGGACATGCCCAGCTGCGGATACAGCAGGCCGGTCTGGCGACGGTCATCGATCGGGAACTTGAAGTAGGGCGCCCACAGTACCGGCACCTTGCCGACCCGCAGCACGGCGTTTCGGGCCGTGCCGAAGCCTTCGTCGTTGTCCACTTCGATCTGCGGCGCGGACAGCTTCCACACCGGCTGCGACGGATCGCAGGTGGTATAGGTGGAGCGGTGCATCTGCCCCACCGCTCCCTGCAGGTCCACCGATTCGGCGCCACCGTTGCCGCGCCGCGACACCAGCTGGTACTGGATGTCGGAAATCTTGTGGGTGTCGGCTTCCTGGTTGCCCTCGGCACGCTTGGCCACCATGCGGATGGACGAATCCTGGTAGCGCACGTTGCCTTCAGCGACATAGTTGCCGCTTTCGGTATCGAAGCTCAGGTGGTCGGTGCCCAGGAACTGGTCACCGCGCTTCAGCGCCACATTGCCTTCGTACTGCGGCACGGTGGAGGTGCCGGAAAGCTCGTCGCCTTCAATGTCGGTGGGCTGGTCCACGCGCGTGGCGGCGGCCGCCTTGTCCGCCGGCGGGGCGTCATCGAAGACGGGCAGGACATCGGTGGCAGGGCACAGCCCCCAGTTGAGTGGCTTGTCGTCGGCCAGCGCCGGCAGGCACAGGGCGATACCCAGGGGGAGAGGCAGCAGGCGGAAGGCTTTGCGCACGCGTGATGAGATTCAGGCGAAAACGGCCAGTAGCTTGCCCCATCCCTTGCATAGGGGCAATGAAGGCCGGGCGCCAGTGGCGGCTCGGGTTCATCCGGCACGGCCGGCGGTGCCCTCCAGCAAGCTGCCGACATGCGCCACGCAGCAGTCGGCCAGTGCCTGGGGGTCATAACCGCCTTCCAGCATCGACACCAGCCGGCCGGCCGCATGCCGCCGCGCCAGCGCATGCAGCTCGGCGGCGATCCAGGCGAAATCCTCGGTTTCCAGCATCAGGTCGGCTTGTGGATCGCGCAGATGGGCGTCGAAGCCGGCCGACACCAGCAGCAGCTGCGGCCGGAAATCATCGATGGCCGGCAGCATCTCTTCGATCCATACATTGCGGAAACGCAGGCTGCCGCTGCCCGGCGGCAGCAGGATGTTCATCAGGTTGCCCGTGCCACGGTCGCGGCGCAGGCCGGAATGCGGGAACAGCCCGGCCTGGTGTGTGCTGTAGTACGCCACGCGTGGATCCAGCTGGAAGATGTCCTGGGTGCCGTTGCCATGGTGCACATCGAAATCCACCACCGCGATGCGCTCCAGGCCATGCCGGTCGCGCGCATGCGCGGCGGCCACGGCGATGTTGTTGAGCAGGCAGAAGCCCATGGCGGTGCTGGCGGTGGCGTGGTGCCCCGGCGGCCGCACCGCGCAGAACGCCAGTGGATCGTTGCCCAGCATCACCGCATCCACCGCAGCCACCCCGGCGCCCGCCGCATGCAGCGCGGCGGTCGCCGACGCAGGCGAGGTGCGTGTATCCATGTCGATCTGCCGCAGCGCCACCGTCTGCGGCTGCAGCACCAGGTCAAGCAGGCTGTCGTCATGCACGCGGGCAAGGTCGCCGCGCTTGGCCGAAGGCGCCTGCCGCCAGTCCAGGCGGTCGGGAAAGGCGGCGTGCAGCGCATCCAGCACCGCCTGCAGGCGGTGCGGCGATTCAGGATGGTCCGGGCCGGGATCGTGCTGCAGGCAGGAAGGGTGGGTGAAGACCAGCATGGGCGCAGTCGTTCCGGAGGTCGGTCAGGGATGGCGCCGGGCATGCTGCCAGAGCACTTCGCCCTGGCCGTCGGCGCGCGCCAACACGCGGGCAAGCACGAACAGCAGGTCGGACAGCCGGTTGAGATACTGCAGCGCCTGTGGCCGTACCGGCTGCAGGCGTGACAGCGCCACGGTCTCCCGTTCCGCGCGGCGGACGATGCAGCGCGCCAGGTGGCAGCGTGCCGCCGCTTCGCCGCCAGCCGGCAGGATGAACTCGCGCAGCGCCGGCAGGGTGGCGTTGTAGTGGTCCAGGTGGCGTTCCAGCGCATCCACGTCGGCGTCGGTCATCGCCGCGTGGCCGGGAATGCACAGCTCACCGCCCAGGTCGAACAACTGGTGCTGCAGCATGGTAAGCAGCGTGCGCACGTCGTCCGGCAGCGGCACGGCCAGCAGCACGCCCAGCGCGGAATTGGCTTCATCGACCGTGCCGAACGCGGCAACCCGCGCGACATCCTTGCCGACCCGGCTGCCATCGCCGAGACCGGTGCTGCCGTCGTCGCCGGTACGGGTGTAGATGCGTGAAAGCCGGTTGCCCATGCCCGCGCTCAGCCGCGCACGTCACGCTGCGCCTGGCGCAGCCTGCCCACCTGCTCGATGGTCACCTGCAGGGCCGCTGCCAGACCGACATACAGCGCGGTGGTGCCCAGGTAGGGGCCGAACCAGTCGGCGTAGTTGCGCAGCCAGCCGGCCAGTGTCGGTTGGGGCACGTTGCGGCTGGTCCAGTAGAAGCCGCCCTGCGCGAACAGGTGGCAGACCGCCACCGCAGCCACCAGCAGCAGCGCAGCCCTGCCAAGCGCACTCCAGTGCCCGGGCTGGTACCCGCGCGCCAGCAGGATGCCACCGGCCCACATCGCGAAGTACGCCGGTGCCAGCATCCAGTAGCCCGGCGACACGCAGTAGTGCTGCCAGAAATCCAGTCCGGCGCCGCGGATCACCCACCAGTCCACCAGCACCGCCACGGCCATCAGCAGCGCAAATGCCCAGCGCGTCCACGCACGCAGGTAGAAGCCGCCGATGAAGAACACGGCCCACGAGGCATCGGGGATGGCGGCGAAGTGGTGGACCCGCGTAGCTGCCATCAGCAGCAACAGGCAGGCCAGTGCAAAGGCACGATGCGAAGTGGTGGTGGTCATCGGGGGCGCAGCGGGAAAGGACGATGCCCATTCTAGACCGCGCCGCGGAGCCGCGCAGGGCGTGTGCCATGGACGGGCTGTCACGGGTGAAGGCGTATCATGGCGACATGAGCGAACGTGTTGATGTCCTGATCGTCGGCGGCGGCCTGGTGGGTGCCAGTCTGGCCATTGCCCTGCAGCGCAATGGGCGTACGGTGTGCCTGCTGGAAGCCACCGCTGAAGGCGGCCTGCCGGCGGTGTTCGACCAGCGCAACCTCAGTTTCGCTGCGGCAACCGTCAATGCCCTGACCGCGCTGGGCGTCATGCAGAAGCTGACCAGCCCGCCCGGTCCGATCACCCGCATCCACGTCAGCCGCGCCGGCGATTTTGGCCGTGTGCAGCTCGCAGCCGCCGATTACGGCCGCCCCTGGTTCGGGCAGGTGGTGGTGGCGCGCGATTTCGGCAATGCGCTGGAAGCCCGGCTGCAGGAGCTGCCTGGGCTGCAGCGACGCCGGCCGGCGCGTTTCCTTGGCCTGGGCGAGGTGGTGGACGGCTACCGCCAGGTGCGCGTGCTGGACGGCCAGGACGAACGCACTGTGTCGGCGCGGCTGGTGGTGGGGGCCGACGGCACCGCCAGCGGTGTGCGCCAGGCACTGTCCATCGACGTGGACGAACATGATTTCCAGCAGACCCTGTTCGTGGCGCGCCTGCGCAGCCAGCGCGCGCCCGATGGCACGGCGTGGGAGCGATTGACCGGCAACGGTCCTACCGCACTGCTGCCGCGCGGCGACCGCCATTTCGGCGTGGTACACGGCGTGGCCCGGCAGCAGGCCGATGCGGTGATGGCACTGGACGATGCCGCGTGGCTGCAGCGCCTGCAGCAGGCCATTGGCTGGCGTGCGGGACGGTTGCTGGAATCCGGTCAGCGCAGCGCCTATCCGTTGCGGCAGGTACTTGCGCGCGCACTGGCCGGCGAGCGGGCGGTGCTGCTCGGCAATGCGGCGCAGACCATCCACCCGCTGGGCGCACAGGGCTTCAACCTGGGATTGCGCGACGCGTTGACGCTTGCCGAGCTGCTGGAAGCCCCCGGCGATGCGGGCAGTGATGCGCTGCTGCAGGCCTACGCGCGGCGGCGCGAGGAAGATCGCCGGCGGACCGTGGCGTTCTCCGGTGGGCTGGCACGGCTCACCGGCAATTCCGCGCCGCTGCTGCGTCCCCTGCGCAGCCTGGGGTTGCTGGCCACGCAGGCCACGTCCGTGCAGTCGATGCTGGTCGGCGGCGCCATGGGCTTTCGGGGCGATGTGCCAAAGCTCTGCCGCGGAGAAGCCGCATGAGCCGGCGTGCCAGCCTGGATGTAGTGGTTGTCGGTGGCGGCGTGGTCGGTGCCAGCTGTGCGCTGGCACTGGCCGATGCAGGCCTGGCGGTCGCCCTTGTCGAAGGACGCGAGCCATCGCCGTGGCAGGTAGCGCAGCCGGACCTGCGGGTGTTCGCCTTCGCGGCCGACAACGTGCAGTTGCTGCAGCGGCTGGGAGTATGGGAATCGGTGCAGCGCGCCCGTGCCCATCCCTACCGACGCATGCAGGTATGGGATGCGGCCGGCGGTGGTGATCTGCTGTTCGATGCTGATCGTTTCGGTCGCAGCGAACTCGGCTGGATCGTCGAGAACAGCCTGCTGCAGGATCGCCTGTGGGCGGCGCTGCCTGCCGCAGGCGTGGAGATCCACTGCCCGGCGCGGGTGGAGGGGCTGGAACAGGATGAGCATGGCGTACGGCTGCGGCTGCAGGATGGCCGCCGCCTGGATGCAGCGCTGGCGGTGGCCGCCGACGGCGCTGAATCCACGTTGAGGATGCTGGCCGGCATCGAGGTGGATCGCCATGACTACCATCAGCGCGGCGTGGTGGCCTACGTGGACAGCGCGCAGGACAACGCCGCCACCGCCTGGCAGCGCTTCCTGCCGACCGGGCCATTGGCGCTGCTGCCGGTGGCGCCACAGCGCAGCTCCATTGTCTGGACGCTTCCGGAACAAGAAGCCGCGCGCGTGCTGGCGCTGGATGATGAGGCGTTCGATCGCGAGCTTACCCGGGCTTCCGGTGGCCGGCTGGGCGATCTGAACGTCATCTCCGCGCGCGCTGCGTTTCCCCTACGCCGTCAGCTGGCACGGGCGTATGTCGCCGGGCGTGTGCTGGCGCTGGGCGATGCAGCGCACGTGGTGCATCCATTGGCGGGGCAGGGCGTGAACCTGGGCCTGCGCGACGTGGCCGCACTGCAGCGCTGGATACAGCCCTCCGCCCAGCGGCGTGGACACGCGCAGTTGTCGCCACAGCGGCTGCAACGCTGGGCACGCGAACGCCGCAGCGACAACCAGATATCGGCCTACGGCTTCCACGCGATCAACAAGGTGTTTTCCAACGATGAGATGCACCTGACCCTGGCGCGCGGGCACGTGCTTGGCTTCACGGGGAAATGCCCGCCGTTGCTGCAGGCGTTCTGGAGGCGCGCGGCGCGGGCATGAGGTCGCCTGCGGTGCGATAGCTGCGGCTGGTGCGGAAGCGTCGGAGTGAGCGATCGCTGGCAGCGTGAAATGGCAGGCCGGGCGAGGATGCGGCGCTTTCTGCCGCTGCAGTGATCCGGCCCCGGCTGGACCTGGTGGCGGTGTTCTCCGTAGAGGATCGACCATGTCCACCGTTTCATCCATCAACGACCTGCAGGCGCGGCGCGCGCAGCTGCAGGGCTGGCTTGCGGATTTCAAGCAACAGCGCAGGGTCAACCACAGCATCTTCTCGCAGCAGCTGAATGCACTTAAAAATATCTGCACCACCATGGATGTGCGTCATGGCAACGATGAGCTTCTGACACAGCGCCAGAAGCTTCTGCTGGTAGACCTTGCGGCGCTGAAGGACACAGCGCTCGATCAGGAGCTGCGGCTGAAGGGGGACAGGATAGTGCCTCTGCAGAGCCGCAGCATGTTGCGCCGCCTGACCGGCATCGGACAGGCCGAGCGCAAGTTGCAGGCACTCGCACTTGCGAATCGTCATCACCTGGGAGCATGCGTGATGACGCCGCGGTCGCTGCGGGATATGGCGCGCAGTATCGAGCAGACGGCTGAAGGCCAGTACGGGCGCAGGCAGGCGTTCCTCGTCGCCATGCGCCCCGCGCTGACGAAGGTTGCGTCGGTGGCGACGTTTGAGCAGATGACTGCCGAAGAGATCAAACGCTCTGTCGACCCGGCATTTGAGGAGATGCAGAGCGGCCCATCGTTCGAAGCGGCATTCAAAGCATTTCGTGCAGAGATAACGAAGAGGCGGGAGGCCGTCAAGCAGCAGTCCATCGCACCGGAAAAGGCACGGCTCAAGGCCGGGATCGAGCGCGCCGGCAACGAGCTGCGCGATGCCGAACACGAGGCAAGGCGTACCGCGGAACTGCTGATTCTGCGCCGACAGCTACCCGCAGACCCCCGGCAGATCATCGCGCAGCGTCTGCACGATGCGGGATGATGGAGCTGTTCCGACGCGCTGGACAGCGCCACGGCGGGCTGAAACGCCGCCAACGGGATGCTCAGTCGCGTCGCGACCAGCCAGCGGGTGGAGTGGGACGATCCTGTTGGCGCCCTCTCTCCTGACGCGCATGGGTGGCGATCTACGCGATCTACACGATGTTGCTGGCCGAGTACGGTGAAGCGGTTCGCGACCGTCGCCTGAGGAGGCGCTGTGGGGTCACGCTGCCGGTGGCGCCGCGGCGCAGTTGCATCGCGTGAACGTTGCCGCAGGAAGAAGCCGCGCACATGCCGGCACCGGAGCTTGCCCTATGTCGCCGGACGTGTCCTTGCGCCACAGTGGCTGCAACGCTGGGCATGCGAACGCGGCCGGGCACCCCGGTATCGGCCTGCGGCTCCGGGGCGATCGCCAAGGTGTTTTCCAGCGACGGGATGCACCTGGTGCTGTCAAGCCGGCATGCACGGGGCTGCGCGGGCAAGTGGTCGCCGTTGTTGCAGATGTTCTGGAAGCATGCTGCTGGGAGGTGGACGCCGCCCGGTAAGTGCCAAAGCGTCGCGCGACTTATGAAAGTTGCCGCGTTGGAAACCGCGAAAATGGGGAACTCCTTCTTTTCAGGTCCCTGCTCATGAACCTCTTGGTGAAATTATTCAATCCTGCTCTGCATATGCGCCGTAAGGTGGCCAGGGTTGTCGCAGAAAAACCAGGTATCGAGTACGCCGCCGTCAAGACGCTGCTTCGAAATATTTCCAATACCGCTTCCCTTACGGGAATGTCTCCGGGCTCGGCCGGGGACAGACTGAAACTTGAAAGCATCATCCACGCATCCCAGACCGGGAAGACAGTCCGTTACGAGGGTGAGGCGCTGCCCAACATGGTACGCAACATCAGGCATGCGGCGAACCAGCAACTCAATCAGCTGTTGGCCAACAGTGCCGGCATGCAGCCGGGTAGTGCCCTGGACAAGCAAATCAAGGCGATGAGCGCTTTCATCGAATCCACTGACGGGTTTTACACACAGATCCTCCAAGCGCGCCTGAACGCAGTGAAGTAAACAGCCCTCATGTTTCAGTCCAGCAGCCAACCCGCCAGATCCGCGCGGTCCAGACGGCCGCGACGGCTTACGTCCAGCGAATCGAATTCGTCGGCCAGCGATGGATTTACCTGCGCTTCCTCGCGGCTGATGAAGCCGTCGCCATCCGCATCAAGCAGAGCAAAGTGGATGCGGTACTGGCCGACCGCGCTGGAAGGCGTCAACGAGCGGACAGTGACCGGTGTCTCACCGTGAGGCACGGTCAGGTCCACGCTGCCGGTGACCTCGCCGGCAGCAAGCGGCTGCTGGCGGATCACTCCGGTTTCATCGCGCAGCGGCTGGCTGAGCGCAGGGTCACTGCGGAGCTGCTGCGCCGACAGTGGCGCGGCAAGCAACAGGAAGAACAGGGTGATGCAACGGGTCATGGCAGTCTTTCCTGGGGCTGATGATGCAATGCTGGATGCCACGAGCGGATCATTGCATGAACCTGATGGAATCAGCGGATTCAGTGATAGTGAAATCGCCAATGCGCTTCCTTGTCAAAGATAGACCTGCCGGACAGGTGCGCGGATGGGCCTGAGCCGCTGCATTACATCGGTGTTGCATGCCTGTGGACGTCGCTGGGCACCGGGCTGCGCACGCCCCCCCGAGGTGCGTGCCGAGGAGCTGGCAGTCGTGTATCCCGTACTGGAAAAAATCGCCAACGCAAGCCGCCTGGGACTGCCCCCTGGTGAGGAGGTGCAGAAGATCCATGACCTGCTGCTGGATGCACAATGCGGTGAGACACGCAAGCCACTTTCGTCGAACAGGCTGGCACGCAGCCTGCAGAGCCTGGAGAACCAGTACACGGCCCAACGGGATGTACTGCAACGCCAGAGCAATGAATGGGCACGTGCATGGCTCAGTGGAACGGAGCCGTCCAGCGCACAGCATTTCAGTACCGTGCATCGGCGCTTTGAGCTGGCAAAGGAAGTGATCGGTGATATCCGCAGCGCGAGACAGGATCTTGACAGCGTAAAACCGAGACCCCGATCGTGCTGATCCGGAGTGGCGCGCGAGACGGCGGCCGGGGCTCGATCGGGCCGCCTGCATTCAGCGCAGCGGCGAGGCCAGCACCGTGATTTCTTCCCTGTCGTGATACAGCTGTTTGGCGCGTACCACCAGCGGCTTGCCGGCCTGTTCCTGGAACAGCTCCAGGCACAGCCGGGTTTCGTCCCAGCGCTTCTTCATCGGCAGCTTCAGATTGAAGATGGCGTGCCTGCACCAGCCTTCACGGAACCAGGTGGCCATGCGCTCGGCAACGCGGCGCGGCTGTTCCACCATGTCACACACCATCCAGTCCAGCGCCTGTTCGGGGTGCCAGTGGAAGCCGTCGGCGCGCAGGTGTTCCACCAGCCCGGTATCCAGCACATGCTGGCGTAGCGGGCCGTTGTCGATGCTGAGTACCTGCAGGTGCTGACGGGTGAGCACCCACGTCCAGCCACCGGGCGCGGCGCCCAGGTCCGCCGCACGCATGCCGGGCCGCACCAGCGCTTCGCGTTCGTCCGTGGCCAGCAGCGTCAACAGCGCTTCCTCCAGCTTCAGCGCCGAACGCGATGGCGCTTCCGGCAGCAGCTTCAGGCGCGGGATACCCAGCGCCCACGGTGCGCTGTCGGCGGGGTCGGCCATGCACACGAAGGCATGCGTGCCGTCCACGAAGACCACGTGCAGGCGTGGCAGCTTCAGGTTCGGTTTGTCGGTCAGCTTGCCGGCCTTGCGCAGCGCTGGGCGCAGGGCATTGCCGAACGCACGGGCCAGCCCGGAAAGCGGCTTGCCGGCGTCCGAATCCGGATGTTCCACCCACAGATCACCGAAGCGCGGTGCTGCGGCCAGCGCGGCCAACATCGGCGTGATGCGGTCGGATGCATCCAGCTGTGGCAGTTCGGCAAGCACCACCAGCTTCTGCCGCGCGAAGATCAGTTCCCGCCAGGGCAGGACTGTCGACAGCGCTGCGGCCTGGTCGCACATGAAAAGCACGAAGCCATCGTTGCGCAGGGTGCGCGCATAGCCGGCGAACCCCGCTTCGCCGGCACGGGTGGCGAGCTCGCCGGCCAGTTCGGGCTCGAAACCCTGCCGGCACAGGCACAGCAGGCCGACGACCGTTTCAGTAGCGGGCGCCATCGGCCTCTCCATAAGCGCGCAGCACCGTGCGCGCGTCGTCGCGCTTCAGTCCCTGCACCACCTCGATGCCGCGCTTGTTGAGCTCTCCCACCCAGTCGGCCGGCAGGGGGCCTTCGTCGAACGGCGTCAGTTCTTCCACATCGGCGGCACTGGCGCCGATCAACAGGCGGTCAATGCCCGCCCACACGGTGGCGCCGTAGCACTGGCAGCACGGCTGCGACGACGTGGCCAGGGTGACCGGGGCCAGCACGTCGTTCAGGCGCGGGGTCTGCAGGCGCTGCTGGGCCAGCATGTAGGCCATGTTCTCGGCATGCGCCAGCGAAGTGGCGTGCGGCATCACGCGGTTGACGCCGGCGGCGATGACCTTGTCATCCGGTCCGAACACTACCGCGCCGAACGGGCCGCCGCTGGCGTGTTCGACGTTCAGCCGCGACAGCTCGATGGCCAGCGCGACCTTCGCTTCGTCGCCGGGATAGGTCCGCTCCAGATCGATCTGGTCATGGATCCAGGCGGGAAGGGTCAGGTGGACTTGCGCATACAACATCGCGGGTGCCTCATGGTGGAGAAGGTGCAGGAGCGGACAGGACCTGCCGGCGCGCAGTGTAGCCCGCCCCCGATGACGGGCGCGGGTTGGCGATGACAGGCAGGTTGCATGGCGCGGAGCATGTCCGCGCCAAGGGCCGGTTTCAGGCCGACCAGGTATCGCGCAGGGTCACGCTGCGGTTGAACACCGGCCTGGCTTCGCTGTGGTCGCGGCGGTCGGCGACGAAATAGCCGGTGCGCTCGAACTGGAACGACTGCTCCGGTGCAGCTCCGGCTGCGGCTGGCTCGACATAGCCGGTGACGGTGCGGCGCGATTCCGGGTTGAGATGGTCGCGGTAGGTCCTGCCTTCGGATTCGTCGTCCGGGTTGGGCACCGAGAACAGGCGGTCGTACAGGCGGATCTCGGCCGGCACGCCGTGCACGGCGCTGACCCAATGGATGGTGCCCTTGATCTTGCGGTTGGCGCCTTCCATGCCCGGGCGCGATTCCGGATCCAGCCAGCCGCGCAGCTCGGTGATGGTGCCGTCGGCATCCTTGATCACCTCATCGCAGCGGATGATGCCGGCGCCGCGCACCGCGACGACCGTGCGGTCGCGCACGAGCACCTCGTCCTTGCCGGGGAACAGCGAGGCGACGTGGCCG
>JAAIGF010285141.1_pt1 | contig 18175 bp, 17 predicted proteins | sample 6487441 | NCBI WGS metagenome assembly JAAIGF01 (sample SAMN13974129, study PRJNA590717) | phyllosphere metagenome | biome: pepper field; feature: multiple bacterial spot infested pepper fields; material: pepper leaves; isolation source: leaves from pepper fields | host: Capsicum annuum ... | reverse complement strand
CGGCAAGGGCGGCCAGGAGCCGATCGCGAACCCGTACGTCGGCAACGCCGCGGGCACGGTCAAGCCGGCGCTGCGCTCCGCGTCGCCGACCGGCCAGACCGCCGGCAAGCAGGTCACCATCATCGGCTCCGGCTTCTCCGGCGCCACCGCCGTGAAGTTCGGCGCGGTCGCCGCCGGGGCCGGCACGTTCACCGTGGTGAACGACAGCCAGATCATCGTGGCGGTGCCGGCCGGCTCGGCAGGCTCGGCGCCCATCACGGTGACCAACCCCATCGGCGAGTCCGACCCGCTGCCCTATACGCGGGGCGCGTAAGCGATGGCGGGCGCTGTCGACTTCGACTCGTGGGCCCGCCCGGATCTCGACCTGACCCTCGGCGGCCGCACCTTCCCGGTGCGGCCGCCGTCGGTCGAGACCGGCAAGCTGCTCCTCGCGCTGGCCGTGCGCGGCGAGCTGAACCTCGGCATCGTCCGCGGCGAGATGCCCGACGAGCTGCAGGAGCTCATCGACGCCATCGAGCCGGGCGAGCACCCAGCTCTCGGCGCGACCTACGACCAGCTGCAGGCCGCCGGCGTCGACCAGGTGACCATCGACCGGATGGCGTACTACGCCGTCTTCTACTGGGCGAAGGGCAAGGAGTACGCCGACTGGATCGCTGAGTTGCTGTTCTCCCTCGAGGGTGGCGGCCCGGCGGGAGGTGCGAGCTCGGCCCCAAAAGGCTAGAGACGGCGGAGGACTGGGCGCCGTTCGGCATCGGCGAGCCGGACGCTGACGGCTGGTACCCCGAGTACCGCACGCCGCCGCCTGAGATGCAGCCCGAGCCGGTCGCGGTCACCGGCAAGGGCGCGGCCGAGGTCGTCGACTCGTCGTGGTTCGCGATCGTCACGCACTGGCACTTCGTCGAGCGTGATCTCGCCGACCGCGGCATCAACCTCCACGCCCCGGCCGTGCTTGCGCAGCCGTGGCCGTGGCTGCGCTCGGTCATCTTCGGCCTGCTCGATCCTCCGCTGTCCGCCTTCGCACCGCCGACGCGACTGCGCGCGGCGCTCACCACCAGGAGGTAGCCCGATGGGACTGCGCGCCAACGAGCTCGAGACGCTCTTCACCGCGAACACCGCGCAGCTCGACAAGGCCGACAAGAAGGTCGCCGACCTCGCCAAGCGCATCGAGTCGAAGCCGATCGAGCAGACGGTCACCGCCGACACGAAACGCGCCGTCGACGGCATGGACCGCGTCGAGGCGAAGGCGAAGACCCTCGTCTCGCGCGAGACCGCGATGTCGCTCGACATCAAGGTCGCCAACGCGGAGAACAACCTCGACCGCACCAAGAAGCGCATCGAGCTGCTCAAGGTCGAAGGCGAAGCCGGCATCGACGTCAAGGCGAACCTCGCCCGCGCTGAGGCCGAGCTGTCGAAGCTCGAGCGGAACCTCACGAAGCTGCGCACCGCGCGCACCGAGATCGAGATCGAGGCGCCGGCCGACGACGCGGTCAAGTCCATGGACCGCGTGGAGAAGCGAGCCAAGGAGCTCGTCTCGCAGCAGATGGCGCTCCGCATCAACGCGGAGACCACGCGCGCCGAGCAGAACGTCGGCAAGCTCGAGGCGAACCTGCGCGTCCTGCGCACGCTCGAGCCGACGCCGCGCGTGAACGTCGACATCGCCTATGCGGAGAAGCGCCTCGACACGGCACGCTCGCGGCTGCGCGACCTCGAGGGCGCCCGCGCGACCATGGTCGTCGACGTCAACGAGGGCGGCGCCAAGCAGAAGCTGCAGGACGTCGCCGACTACGCCGAGGACGCGGGTGACGACGGCGGCGACCGGAGTGGCAAGGCGCTCGGCGCGGGCATCGCGGCCGGCATCGTCGGCCTCCCGGTCATCGGCGCGCTGCTCGACCTGCGCTCGAAGATCGACGCCACCCTCCTCGACACGCTCTTCCGCGACGGGCAGGCGACGCTCGGCGGCGCGAACCGTCTCGGCGCGCTCACGGGCCTCGACCCGGAGCAGGCCACGCAGATGGCGCGCGCGGCCGCGGAGGCGTACGCCAGCGGCTTTGGCGAGTCGATCGAGGCGAACATGGACGCCTCGCGGCTCGCGCTGCAGTTCGACCTCATCGACCCGGCCGCCTCGGTGCGCTCGTCGCAGCAGGTCGTGCAGGGACTCTCCGGTATCGCCGACGCTCTCGGCGAGGACATCCGCCCCGTCGCCACCGCGGTCACCACCCTGCTCAAGACGGGTCTGGCAGCAAACGCGCAGGAGGCGTTCGACCTCCTGGCGGCCGGGCAGCGCGAGGGTGTGAACCGTGGCGAGGACTTCCTCGACACCTTCACCGAGTACCCGGTCGTGCTCAAGCGGCTGGGACTCAGCGGCTCGGAGTCACTGGGTCTCATCAACCAGGCGCTCGACGCCGGCGCGCGCAACAGCGACGTCGCGGCCGACGCGCTCAAGGAGTTCCAGATCCGGGCGACCGACGGGTCGGAGGCCAGCAAGACCGGCTTCGAGCGCCTCGGCCTGAGCGCCGAGCGCATGACGGCGAAGATCGCCCGCGGCGGGCAGGACGCCCGCGACGGGCTGCAGGAGGTCCTCACCAAGCTGCGCGAGACCGAGGACCCGGTGGTCCGCAACGCGGCAGCCGTCGAGCTCTTCGGCACCAAGGCTGAGGACCTCGGCGAGGCGCTCTTCGCCATGGACCTCTCGACCGCGGTCGATCAGCTCGACGGTGTCGAGGGCGCTGCGCAGCGCATGTTCGACCGGCTCGCGCAGAGCGACGAGGCGAAGCTCGAGAGCGCCAGCCGCAACATCGAGGTCGCCGTCGAGGGGATGAAGGCCACCCTCGCGACAGCCTTTGCCGAGCCGCTTGGTGAGGCGGCGGACTGGATCTCCCAGAACCGCGGCCCGCTGCTGTCCTTCTTCGGCGACCTCCTCGAGGGGGCCATAGAGTTCGCGAAGGCCGGTGTGAACGGCGTGGCCGGCATCTCCGATGCCGCCGCGATGCTCGTCGGCGGCCCGCTCGCCGGACTCGCGGACTTCTTCGCGACCTTCGCCGAGCTCGCTGGCGAGGACCAGGCCGCCGCGGACCTGCGCGGCATGGCCGACGACATGCGCGCCTTCGAGGAGAGCGCCACCGACAGCGCCAACTTCCTCCGCAGCGAGCTCATCCCCGCCATCGAGGAGGGCGGCGAGAAGGCGCTCGGCTACGTCCGTGGCGCCGAGGCCGTCGGCTACCTGAACGACGCGAGCCTGCGCCTGGCCGACACCCTCAGCCAGGTTGGCTACACCGCGGAGGGCACGGCCATCGGGCTCGACCAGCTCGACGCGTCGAACCTGCGCGGCAGTGAGTCGGGCCGTCTCCTCGAGGAGCAGGTGCGCAACGCGATCGCGGCGCTCGGCGACGAGGTCTCCGCGGCCGCGAACGCCGGCGAGTCGCAGGACCAGCTGCGCGAACGCTACGACGCCACCCGTGGGGCGCTCGAGGGCCAGCTCACGCAGATGGGCCTCACGCAGGAGCAGGCGCGCGCGCTCATCGACGAGATCCTCCGGACCCCCGGCAGCGTCTCGACGCACTTCGGCTCGAACGCCGACGCCCAACGGCAGGGTGTGCAGTCCCTCGCGGACCGCATCACCACCCTGCCCGACGGCACGGTCATCATCGAGGCGGACGACTCCGACGCCCGCACCACCCTCAGCAACTTCATCACCCTCGCCAACGGCACCAGGGTGCGAGTCGCTATGGGCGCGGGCGGATCCGGCGGGCTCACCCTCCACGACGGCGCCATCGTCGAGTTCATGGCCAACGGAGGCATCCGCGGCGGCGGCCTCACGCCGATGCAGTCAGTCGCGCAGATGGTTCCGCCGAACACCTGGCGGGTCGTCGGCGACCGCTCCGACGTCGATGAGATGTACGCACCCCTCGACGGGTCCGCCCGATCCTGGGCGATCCTCCGCGAGGGACTGCGCCGCATGCCCGGCGTCATGCCCATGGCCGCCGGTGGAGTCCTCGAGCGCCACATCGGCGCCCCACCCGCAGCCATCACCGCGGGCACGGCGCTCGCCGCAGCGCCAGGCGGGGGAGCGGATGCGTTCGCGCACCTCGCCGCCGCGATCGTCGCCGCGCTCGCCGGCGGCAGCAGCACGACCGCCCCCGCGGCCGCGCCGCTCCTCGGCAGCCTCACCCTGCAGTCCACCGGCGACCAAAGCCAGGACCTGCGCAACGTCACCCGCGAGCTGCGCGTGCTCGACCTCGGAGGGAGGAAGCCCAGTGGCAGGTGATTGGGCCCTCATCACCGAGGCGGGCGAATTCGCGTTCGGCAGCGACGCGACCGGCTACCCCCTCGCCGGGCAGCCGGTCGTCGACCTCCACAACGCCGACCAGGCCCGCACCGCACAGCCCCGCCGCGACGGCGTCTTGCCCGGCGTGGACTACCTGCGCGGCATGACGGTCAGCTCCACCCTCCGCATCCGCGAGGCGAACGCCACCGCGGCGCTCGCCTCATCCGGGCCCCTGGTCTCGGCGTGGCGGGCGGATGCGGAGCGGGGCGTCGCCGGGGCGGTCGCCGAGCTGCGCGCGCCGTCGGGCCGGTCGGTCATTGGCCGGCCCGATCCGCGCGTGAGCTTCAACGACGACGCCCTGCACATCGGGCGCCGCACGGCGCTGGCGAGCTTCGAGGCCATCTCGTCGCTGTGGTACGGGCCGGAGTGGACGGCGGAGGTCGCGCTCATCCCGGCCGAGTCGGGCGGCTTCGTCGCCCCGTTCGTGTTCCCGCTGTCAACCACCGGGCACGCCGAGCGCTCGTCCCTGTTCACCGTCGGCGGCGACACCCCGACCGACCACCTCATCCTCGAGGTGGCCGGCGGGGCGATCCTCAACCCGGTGCTCGAGGTTGTCGGCGTGGCCCGCTTCGAGCTGGCCCTGTCGATGGCCTACGACGGGCAGCTGCAGCTCGACGGGCGCCCGTGGGCGCGCACCACGCTGCTGAACGGCGGCTCGGTCGCCGGCACCCGCTCGCGGCAGTCGACGCCGCTGAGCAGCTTTCGCATCCCGCCGGGGCAGCACGAGCTCGTGCTGCGTGGTCAGTCCGCCGGCAACCCGCGTCTGCGCCTCCGTGGCCGCGACGCGTTCACCACACACTGAGAGGGGCCGTCATGGCTGCAGTAGAAGTCGACCCGGTCCCGTGGGCCACCGGCGGCGGCGCCCAGAACCCCGCCGCCAACGCCCGCCTGGCAACGTACGCCGCGACCGGTGGTGCGGAGGGCGTGATCCTGCCGGGCGATCTCAAGGTCACCCCGCTGAGCGTGCCGGGCGCCGGCGTGCAGATCGCCGCCGGCGGTGCGCTCGTGCGCAACCGGTCGCAGGGCGGCGGCGCGGAGACCTTTGTCACCCGCGTCGCCGCGCCCGGCGACTTCACCGGCCTCGCCGGCACGGGCTCGTCGGGCGGGCGCAGCGACCTCATCATCAGCGAGGTCGTCGAGACCGCGACCGATGGCCGCTACCACCGCATCAGCGTCGTCTCCGGCGTGACGGCGGGCACCACCCGGCTGCAGGACATCGCGCAGTACGCGGGCCGCTCGGCAGTCACGCTCGCGCGTATCGACTACCCGGCGTCGACCAGCACCATCACCGCGGCCATGATCGTCGACCTGCGCCGCGTCGCGCGCCCGCGCACCGAGACGCAGGAGACCGTGCTGCGCACGGCCGATGTCGAGCTCACGGGCACGAGCCGGATGACATGGCCGGTGCCGACCTTCGACGTCGACGTGCCGGAGTGGGCCACCCACGTGGTGCTCACGGTCACGCTCGCCGGCTACCTGCAGCGCTACGGCGCAGCAGATGCCTACCTCTGGGTGCAGCTCGGCACCGGGTCCTCGTTCACCGACTTCGGCCAGCTCACCCTCGACAGCGACGCGCTCACCGACGGTGTTGCGCTCACGTCCATCCTGTTCGGCTCCGGCGTCGTGCCGACCGCTGCGCGGGGCCAGCGGCGCACGGTGCGGATGCAGGGCCAGAACTACGCCGGCCGCAACGGCCGGTTCGCGACCGGCCTCGGCACGCAGGTCGGCATCGTGGCGAAGTTCCTCGAGAAGGCGGTGTAGCCGGTGGCCCGCTTCACCTACATGGTGCAGCGCGCGACGACGAAGGCCTGGCTCGACCGCGAGCTGCCGCTGGCGACCGACGGTCCCGAGTGGGCGCTGTCGGCCGCCGGCACCCTCACCGGCACGCTGCCCGAGGGCTGGTCGGAGGCGCACGCGCTCGCCGACCAGCGCCCCCTCCTCGAGGAGTGGGGCTCGATCATCCACGTCGACGCGAACGGTGTGCACCGCGGCGCGTTCATCGTCCACCGCCTCGCCGTGAACGCGCGCGGGCAGCTGCAGGTCGAAGCGATCGGCTTCTCGTCCTACCTGCACGGCATGCCCTTCGACGGCGGCGGGGCCGCCGGCTACTCGCGCATCGGCATCGACCCCGCCGACGTGCTGCGCGACCTGTGGGCGCACGCCCAGTCGCAGCCCGACGGCGACCTCGGCGTGCAGGTCGTCGGCTCGACCCCGGTGCGCCTCGGCACGCCGAAGACCGACGAGGACCGCACGTCCGGCCCCTACGAGCTGCCGTGGTGGGAGACCCCCGACTGCGGACGCGAGGCCGACACGCTCGCCGCTGAAGCCCCGTTCGACTGGGCCGAGGAGACCGAGTGGGACGGCGAGGACGCGCGCCTGCGCATCCGCGTCGGCCACCCCCGGCTCGGCCGCCGCCGCGAGGGTCTCGCGTTCGTCGAGGGCGAGAACATCGTGGCCGTCGTCACGCCCGAGCGCGACGGCGCCAGCTTCGCCAACAGCGTCGTCGGGCTCGGCTCCGGCGAGGGTCAAGGGGCGCTGCGCCACACAGCGAGCACCCGCGACGGACGCCTCCGCCGCGTGGCCGTGCTGCCGGCCAAGGACGTCACGAACCAGGCCCGCCTCGAGACGCTCGTGCGCGGCGAGCTCGACCGCCGCCAGCCGACCGCGCTGCGCGTCGACGAGATCACCGTCCGCGACCACCCGAACGCGCCCATCGGCTCGTGGGTCGAGGGCGACGACATCCGCGTGCAGGCGTTCGTGCCGCACTTCGGCGCGATCGACCTGTGGTGCCGCGTCGTCGCCTGGCGCCTGGCCGGCGAGCACAACGCGATCCTCACGCTCGAGCGATCGGACACCTTCAACTACGGGAGCTGACAGATGACCCAGCCGGACGCCGAACTCGCGCGCCTCCTCCACGACTTCGGCGCCCGGCTCGAGTCGCTCGAGCGCACCGGCATCCTCAGCCGCAGCACCATCCCCGGCAGCGACGGCGCCCCCATGCCGCTCGTGCCGGCGGTGCAGGCCGGCGTCGGCGCTTCCGTCGAGATCCCCGGACTGCGCGACGACCTCGCCGCCGCTGCGGCTCTCATCGCGTCAACGCGCACCGAGCTCGAGGCGCAGCTCGCCGACGCTGAGCTCGGCCTCGAGGGTGCCGGCGCCCGGCTCACCGAGGCCGAGGGGCTGCTCGCTGACGCCTTCGGACGTCTCGACACCGACGTGCCCGCCGCGATCGAGGCCGCCCGCGCCAGCGCCGTCTCGACCGCATCCGCGGCCGCCGCGACCGACGCCCAGACGAAGGCCACCGCGGCGCGCATCGCCGCGATCGAGGCCGCCGAGGCGCTCGCGATCGCGAAGGCGAACGGCGCGCAGTCGGCAGCCATCGCGACCGCCGAGACGAAGGCGCAGCAGCTCGCCAGTGCAGCGGAGGCAGCGGCGAAGACCGCCGCAGCGGCCGACGCGAAGAGCAAGGCCGACGCCGCCCAGGCCGCCGCCATCAGCGCGGCCGCCACCGACGCGACCACGAAGGCCAACAACGCCCGCACCTCCGCCGTGTCGACGGCTGCGAGCGACGCGACGACGAAGGCGAACAACGCCCGCACCGCGGCCATCACCGCCGCTGCGACGGACGCGAAGGCTCAGGCCGAGGCCGCCGAGGCCCGCGCCGCCGCGACCGCCGCTGCCGACGCGAAGAGCAAGGCCGATGCCGCGCAGGCTGCCGCGATATCCGCGGCGGCCGAGACCGCCCAGCTCAAGGCGAACGGCGCTCAGTCGGCCGCGATCGCCGCCGCCGAGACGAAGGCGCGCGAGCTCGCGACCGCCGCCGAGTCCGCCGCAAAGGCCGCAGCCGCGGCCGACGCGAAGAGCAAGGCCGACGCCGCCCAGGCCGCCGCCACCGCGGCAGCGGCCACGGACGCGAAGAGCAAGGCCGACGCGGCGCAGGCTGCCGCGATCGCTGCGGCCGCCGCGGATGCGACCTCGAAGGCCAACGCCGCCCAGGCCGCCGCCGCCCAGGACGCCACCGACAAGGCCAACGCCGCCCGCACCGCGGCGCTCGCGGAGGCGGAGGCGGCGAAGACCGCCGCGGCGGCTGCCGACCGGCGCGCGCTCGACGCCCTCGGTATCGCTCAGGGCAAGGGCGCCGTGTACCGGCAGCCCGAGCCCCCGGTCCCGGTCGACGTGTTCGGGCTGTGGCTCGACACCGACGACGGGAACAAGCCCTACGCCGGGCAGCCGGGCGCGCGGGTGACGGACGAATTCGAGGGCTCGACGGTTCTGACGAGCACCGGCACGTCGAGCCGGTGGGCGCTCGACGCCTCGGCCGGTCGCACCGGCGGCGGGCTGACGCACGACGCAAGCACCGCGCACGACATGATCGTCGACCCGTCGTCCTCGTTCAGCCGGACCGCCGGGTACACGGTCGAGGCGTGGGTCAACGTCAGCGCCGGCACCGTGCTTGGTGGCCTGCACGTCTGCGCCGGGCTGACCGGCACGAGCGGCTACCAGGTCCTCGTCGACGCGCGCGGCGCGAGCAGCGGCGGCAGCGCGGCATTCCAGATCCGCGAGAGCGCCGGCACCACCCCGCTCGCCGCGTCCGGGCTGCCCGGCGGCAGCGTCGCGGCCCGCTGGATTCGCCTCGTCGCGATCGTCACGGCGGACACGATCACGGCCCGCGCCTTCAACGAGGCCGGACTGCAGATCGGCGAGCTCGTCGCCACGAGCACGACCCGCACCGGCTCGCAGGTGGGCCTCTACGGGTACGGCCCGGTCCGCCTCGACGGATTCCGCGTCGAGGGCGCCCCGACCTGGCAGCCGGTCCAGGACCAGGCCATCGCTGCGGCCGCGGCGACGGCGACCAGCGCGGCCACGGCTGCCGCTGCCGCCGACCGCAAGGCCACCGACGCGAGCACCGCGGCCGCAACCGCGCAGGGGCGCGCGAACGACGCGCACGCCCTCGCCGGCAACGCCGGGGACCACGCGCAGTTCGCGATGACCGCGGCCGCGACAGCCGACGGCAAGGCCGTGACCGCGCAGCAGAACGCAGCGACCGCTGACGGCAAGGCCGTGACCGCTCAGCAGGCGGCCGCCACGGCTGACGGCAAGGCCGTCACCGCGCAGCAGGCAGCATCGACCGCGGACGACAAGGCCGTGACCGCGCAGCAGGCCGCAGCAACCGCCGACAGCAAGGCGGTCACGGCCGATGGCAAGGCCGTCGCCGCGCAGACGACGGCGAACACCGCGAACACGCAGGCCGGTCGGCCGCGCGTGCTCTACTCCACCGCGGCCCCGTCCGGGTCCGCGCTGCAGCACACCATCTGGCGCCGCATCAACGGCTCCGGTGACGTGATCGGCGAATGGCGGCAGACAGCTGGGTCGGCGACCACGGTCGGCTCGACGTGGGCGGCGGTGAACTACGGCGACGAGATCCTCCGGGCCCTCGATGTCGGCAAGCTCACCGCAGGTATGGCGGCGATCGCGTCCGTCGTGGCGCAGAAGATCGCCGGCGCGACCGCGCAGTTCCAGCAGGCCGATGTCGGCAACCTCTTCGTCACCGGCACCAGCACGCTGACCGAGGCCGTCATCCAGAAGCTCTGGGCCGACGTCGTGCGCGCCCGCCTGCTGACGGTGACGGAGCAGATCATCGCGCCGGCAGCGATCATCGAGGACTTCGCGGGCCACACGATCCGCGGAGCGTCGATCGAGGGTGTCGACATCACCGGTACCAGCTCGATCACCGGCGCGCGGTACACGTCCAGGCCAGAGGCGTCGACCCGCGTCGAGATCGTGCAGGACCGGATGGACTTCTACAGCGCGGCGAACGTCCGCGCCGGGTCCATGTTCGGCATCCAGTACGCCAGCATCGAGCACCTCATCGGCCTCGGCGTGCCCTCCACCGAGGCCACGCCGCTGCCGTACTTCGGCGCGACGTTCGGGAAGATGAGCCACCAGGTCGCGGGCGCCGCGCGCGACGTCGGCTTCTACACGAACAACGCCGCGATCGGCGGGAACCTCTACTCGTACGGCGACATCTTCGCTCGGAACCTCCGCGACACCGAGAACGGGCTGCTGCTGCAGGCGCCGATCGTCGGCACCACCGCGCAGCGCAACGCCCGGCACTGGACGTCGTCGGCCGAGTTCCGCAAGCTGCTCGCCGACGCGAATGTGCAGTGGTTCAACACCGACACGAAGTGCCTCGAGCAGTACTTCATCTCCGTCGCTGACGGGGGAGTCGCGGGCAAGGGAGCGGTCACCGTCTCCGGCTGGTACCCGATCGCCGGGAACCTGCCGGCCGGGCGGGCGTGGAAGTCGGGCGGGGCCCACAGCTTCGGCTTCCCGAACGACAACACCCTCATCGGCACCGGCAACGTGCTCTGGCAGACCGGCGTCACCTACCAGCAGAACGTCGACAGCTGGGTGCTCCCGCACGCCGGCCGCTACCGCATCGCGTCGAACCAGATGTTCTCGTCCGCCAACGGCAACGTCACGCAGACGCTCCGCAACCACGACACCGGCGAGGCATATCTCGTCGTCTACGCCCGCCCCGCCGGCAACCACTTCCAGGGCTTCCCCCTCGAAACCGAGGAAGTGCTGCCCGCAGGTGCACGCATCCGCGCATCCGTCGCCGGGTCGAGCATCAACGCCGTATGCGAGCGCAACACCTGGCACGTCGGCATCGAGTACCTCGGCCCGCCCTTCGTCTGACCCCTGAGAGGAGCAAGCATGCACCGCATCGCCCTGCCCGACGGCACCGAGTCCGTCACCGAGCTGCGCGAGGAGGACGCCCGCCGCCACCTCGACGGCTTCACCGGCCTCGTCCGCGGCCTCCACCTCCTGCACCCGGTCACCTTCGAGCTGCGCCGCTACGCCGACGCCGACGCCACCGAGTACGAGGTCATCGACTCCGTCACGATCGACGCCTGGCCGCCGCTCGACGCGCTCGCCGAGGGGGTGGTCGGCGGTGACTGACCGGACCCTCGACGAGGTCCTCGACGTCGCGCGCTCGGGGCTCGGCACGTGGTGGCCGAACCCGTGGTGGCCGACGGGCGCCAGCAGTCACAACGACTGCATGGCGTTCGTCAGCTGGGCGCTCTACGGCCTGAACGGGCGGCAGCCGTTCTACACCTACGTGCCGCACATCATGGACCGCGCGATCCGCGAGGGCCGCTGGTACGGCGGCAAGGCCCTCACGAAGCGGGCCACCGACCGGCGGAACGCCGAGGGCATCCGTGTCGGCGACGTCGTCATCTTCGACTGGCGCTTCGTCGGCTCCCGCGATCACGTCGGCATCGCCCTCGGCGCGCCGAAGGACGGCGGCATCCGCGTGCGCCAGGCGAACAACGGCGGCGGCGGCACCGGCCGCGGCGGCGTGCGCGACCCCGCCGAGGACATCACCTACGGCACCCAGTTCGTCCTCGGCTACTACCGGCCGCCCTACCGCTCGTCGGCGCCCGCCGGCGGCAACACCTCCCCGATTGGAGACGATGACATGGCACTCTCCCGCGAAGCGCAGGACCAGCTCAACCGCATCGAGCAGTTTGCCAAGTGGGCCGCGGATTACGTCGCGGTTGGCGAGGCTGGCAAGCGGCCCGACGGGCAGCTCGCGCTCATGGTCCGCGAGGGTCGCGACGCCGCCCGCCTCGCCGCGCAGCGCGCCGGCTGGGCCGCGGACTACACCCGCGTCGAGCAGTTCGACGAGCACGGCAAGTCCGACGGCGTCCGCGACGGCGCCATGGCGCAGCTCATGCGCCGCATCCTGCAGCGCTCGACCTGGGCCGCGGACTACGTGCGCGTCGACCAAGGCGACGGCGTCTCCGACGGCGCGCTCGCCCGACTCATCCGCCGCATCGTCACCCCGAAGGCGTTCGCTGCCGAGATCGCCCCGCTGCTGCAGGTCGACCTCACGAAGCTCAGCGACGCCGACGTGGCCCGCCTCGCGACCGCCAGCGCCGACGAGATCGACCGCCGCGACCGCAAGCGGCTCGGCAACGGGGCATGAGCGACCAGGGCCCCGAGCCGACCGGCTGGGAGTTGCTGCGCGCGCTCGCGGCCCTGCGCGAGGAGGTCTCGAAGATCGGCGGACGCGTCGTCCCGCTCGACGTCTACCAGGCCGATCAGAAGGGCGTCGCCGAGCGCTTCGGTCGGGTCGAGTCTCGAGCTCGCGACCTCGAGGTGAACCTCACCGCGGAGAAGAACGCGCGCGAGGCCGCCGAGAAGGAGGCGCTCGAGAAGCGCGCCGAGCAGGCCGAGCAGATCGTCCGCGCGCGCCGCTCGACGCAGCTCTCGATCGCGCTCGCCGTCGTCGGCCCGGTCGCCGCGTTCATCCTCGCCCGCCTGCCGTTCGGAGGTGCATGATGCGACACCTGCGCACCGCGCGCGCCCACGGCGTGCGCATCCTCACCATCGGCGTCTACGTCGTCGGCATCGCCGTCCTCGCGTTCCTGCTCTACAGCCAGCAGGACCGCATCAACCGGGCGAACGACCGCTATGACACCCTGCTCGCCGCGTACTCCGAACTCGCCCAGGACTGCGGCGACGCCGCCGACTGCATCACCTCCGCGCCATCGCCCGCCGAGGTCGTCGAAGGCGACCCCGGCGCCCCCGGCAGCCCGGGCGAACGCGGAGCCCGCGGCATCCCGGGCCTGGACGGACGAGACGGCCGCGACGGCGAGCCCGGTGCCAACGGCGCACCCGGCGCGCCGGGCGCCGACGGTGAGACCGGCTCTGCCGGAGCCGACGGCAGCCCCGGCGCCAACGGCTCCGACGGCAGCGCCGGACCACCCGGCCCCGCCGGACCCGCCGGCGCAGACGGAGCCCCCGGCGCGACCGGAGCCCAGGGCGCACCAGGCCCTACCTGCCCCGACGGCTGGACCAGCACGCCCGCCACCGTGCTCACCCAGCCCGAACCCGACAGCCCGCCCACCCGGCAGGCCGCGATCATCTGCGTCCCGACACCCGCCGAGACGCCCAGCACGACGCCCGAGGAGGCACCCGCATCATGACCACCACCCTCGACCGCCCCCGCCGGTCCACCCTCACCGACGGCGCATGGTGGCAGGCCGCCACCAAGCGCGCCGCCTACACCGCCATCGCCATCGCCCTGCCCTACCTCGGCTCCGCCACCCTCGGCGGCGTCCCCTGGATCACTGCAGCGCTCGCCGCGGCCCTCGGCTTCGTCGCCTCGCTGGTCACCTCGCTCGCCGGTCTGCCGGAGGCGCAGGGCGTCGACCTGCCGTGGTGGCTGGCCGCGCTCGAGCGCAGCGTGAAGACCTTCGCGCAGGCGCTCGGTGCCGGCTTCCTCGGCGCGGTGCTCATCACCGACGTCGACTGGGGCACGGTGCTGCAGTCCGCCGCGATGTCGACGCTCGCGTCCCTGCTGCGTCTCGTGCTCGCCACCCTGCCGGCCGACCCGACCATCGACGCCCGAGACGCGACCGGCGTGCCCGTCATCACCTCGCTCGGCGCAACGGCCGTAGCGCTCGACGAGGCGCTGCCGAGCCGCTCCGATGTGCTTGGCACCTCGCGCCGCGACGGGCGCTACTCGCCCTTTGCCGACGACGCTGCGGCACCCACCGACGCGCCCGCCGAGCACATCGTCGGCGAGCCCGTCGACGAAGCCGAGGCGGCCGCGCTGCCGCCGGCGATCGTCGAGCCCTACCCCGGCTCGCCGACCGTCGTCACGTACGACGAGCACGACGTGCCGACCATCCACAACCGGGCCGACCTCGGTCTCTGAGTTCGACCCCGAAACGCCCCCGTCACCGCATCCCGCGGTGGCGGGGGCGTTTCGTCGTCCCCAAACCAGGGGCCTGACGCGCTGAATGCTCGCGCGGAGGCCGGCGAGACCTATAGCGTGCTCGATGAGCTACATAGGGGGAGCAATGCTCGAAAAGGTAGAGTTGTCGTGGCGAGATCTGCGAGACCTGGATCTCGACCCGCAGAATCCTAGGCATGTACCCGGGCTGAACCGCGCGGAGGTCATCGCTCAATTCGTGAAGCGCGAGAACATCTACGAGCTGGCTCGTGACATTGTCACCAACGGGCTGAGCCCGTTAGAGAGCTTCGGGGCCATCACGGATGCTCAGAACGAGCTCGTGATCGTCGAGGGGAATCGCCGGCTTTGCGCTCTCATGCTGCTTCATGATCCCGCCCTCGCTCCGACACCAGTAGACAGGAAGCGCTTCGAACGCCTGCAGAAGCGCTTCGATCCCAGCGGCATCAAGCTTGAGGTCGCCGTGTTCGAGGACCGCGACGAGGCCCAAGTGTGGCTTGAGCGAAAGCACATGGGGCAGAACAACGGGCTGGGTACCCGCGGTTGGAACGCCGTGCAGCAGGAACGTGCCTTCGGCACGACCGGTAACGCGCTCGCGCTCGCTCTGATCGACTACGCGCTCGATAATGGGCTGGTCGATGAGAGCCCCGTGCTGACCACCGTCACCCGCTTCATGTCGAACCCCTACGTTCGTCGCCACTCGCTGCTCATCCAGACGGGTGTCGGTGAAGCGAAGTTCAAGTTCGCGGGGACGCGAAGTCTCTTCGACCGCCGGTTGAAGACGTTGCTCACGGACATCATCGCCGGCGCGAACGGTGCCACCTCACGTACTAAGGCGACGGATCGAGAGAAGTACGCGAAGGCGCGGCTGGACGTCTTGCAAGACGATCCGACCGATGTTCTCCTCGACGATGCCGATGCCGATACCGATGCCGATGCCGAGGTCGAGCAGCAGAATGGTGAAAAGGCGGGAGAGGAAGAGCGTCCAGGCGCCGACGCCCAGGACGGAACCGGAGGTTCCGAGGGCAGCGAGGGTGAGCCGAACAGCGAAGAGGGAGGGGATGCGAGCTCCCGAAACACGGACCCCGGGAAGCGGAGCAAGCTCCTCTCGCCCGACTTCCAGCCGCCGCTGCGAGACCTAGGGTTGCGTCGCATCCTGCACGAACTCCACCTCGTGGGGAAACGCACGCCGATCCTGGCAGCGGTTGGCGTGCGGATCTTCCTCGAGGCCATAGCAGTCTCGTACATCGAGAGCCAGATCGAGCGCTCCGTGGGTGACCGGGAGAAGCTGCACCAACTGGTCCACGAGGCTCTCGGACATCTGGGCGAACGTCACAAGCGCGGTGAGCTCCGGCTGACCAGCAAAGAGCGTGCAGCTTTGACGATGCTGAAGAACAAAGCGGGAGAGCCGAGCTTCATCTACAGCGCGGCCTATTTGGGTGCTGTGGCGCACAACTCTGCTTACCCGCAATGGCCCACACTGACGGCCGCTTGGGACGAGATCGCACCCGTTGTCCACGTGCTCGCGGCCAATTGCGAAGAGCCGCTCGGCAGCCGGTAGCCCCCTGGCCAACAAGTTGACGCTCTGTTAATCTGCAGGGGTAGAAAGGTGCCCATCAGATGCCGATAACGCCATCCCCGCTTCGCTATCCGGGAGGCAAATCTGCGCTGTTCGAGCTCACGGTGGAGATGCTCGACGCGGCCGAGCTTCGGCGTCGGAGCTACGCCGAGCCGTTCGCTGGCGGCGCGGGCCTAGCACTCAAGCTGCTCTTCGAGGGCGCCGCCCGCCGCATCATCCTCAACGACCTCGACCCCGGGATCCACTCTTTCTGGGCCGCCGTCCTGTCCGAGCCCAATCGGCTAGTGGAGCGCATTCACGAGACCCCGGTCACGATCGACGAATGGCACCGACAGCGGGACGTGCACCGTCAGGCGTCGGGTCGTTCCTTCGAGCTCGGCTTCGCGACCTTCTTCCTCAACAGAACCAACCGCTCAGGGGTCGTGAAGGGCGGCGTCATCGGCGGTCTGCAGCAGACCGGCGCATACAAGCTCGACTGCCGGTTCAATAAAGCAGACCTGGTCTCCAAGATCGAGCGCATCGCACGCTACAGCGATGACATCGAGCTCCACAATCGCGACGGAGCCGACTTCCTCAACGTCGTGGATCAGCGAGACCGGGTTGTGTTCTTCGTCGATCCGCCCTACTTCGAGAAGGGCTCTGGGCTCTACACGAACTTCTATGAGAAGGGGGATCACGCTGACCTGGCATCCGTGGTCTCTGGGCTGAAGAATCCCTGGCTACTGACCTACGACAACGCGCCCGAGATCGCGCGTCTCTACGCGGGTCACCGTCAGCACCGCTTCGATCTGAACTACTCGGCTGGCGTCAAACGCGTCGGCACGGAACTCATGGTCAGCAGCCCCCACTTTGCGAAGTTCAGGTCCGAGCGTCTTTCGCCCAGCTGTGAGCCTTTGCCCGCGTCCGCCTGACTGCGGTCAAGCTCGAGGAGGGAGGCGCGCGTGCGGGCCGGTCTCCGGCTTGCGGCGTGACGCGAGCGCGTGCCGGGCGCGCGAGGCTGCGAGGTAGAGCTCCCACCCGGCTTCGGCCGCGGCGCTGCCCGAGGCGTAGGTGTCGACGAGTCGCCCGTCGCGGTCGTAGAGCTCGTACTCGAACGAGGCGGGGCCGGTGCGGATGCGGACGATGACGCCGTGCTCGTCGGCGTGCGGCCCGGCGCTGAGCGCCCACACGACGGGGTAGGCGTTGCCGCTCGGATGCCACGGCCTGTTCACCATCGCGCGCCCTCCTCTCGGCGGCCACGATGCTACTCCGAATCGAACGCATGTTCGAACGCGTGAGCCGCTCAGTACGGCAGATCCGGCTCGGCGTCCTCGTCGTCGACCCGGTCGAGGTGGTCGGTCCAGGCGGCTTCGACGGCAGCGTCGCCGGTGGCGTGCACGCCGAGCTCGCGGCCGTCGGCAGCGCGCACCTCGAAGGCATGCGGTCCGTCGGCGTCGTCCTCGAGGCGCTGCATGGCGGCGTAGGCGACGCCGTGCTCGTCGTGCAGGTGCCAGACCACGGGCACGGCGCCATGCCGCGGGTGCCAGCCGTCGCGGCTGCCGCCGGGCATCAGGCTCGCGCGGCCCGGTCGTCGCGGAAGTAGAGCGGCCACTCGCCGCCGGCGGCCGCGATCATGTCGCGCAGCTCGGTCTCGGCATCCTCGAAACGCTGCAGGTCAGAGGTGACCTCCACGACCTCGCCGTCGGCGTTCCGGTGGGCGCTGCTCCACGTCGTCACGCGCGCCAGCCTACGGGTGCAGCACCGCGACCCGGCACGACGGGCACCACCAGTGCGGGCGCGTGTCGTCACCGGCGACTTCGAGGCTCGTCATGCAGGTCGGACAGTGCGGCACTGCGCCGCGCAGCTCGTCGTCGTCCATCCGGCGAGGGTAGCCTGCGGCGATGGACGCGCAGCCGACACGAAACCCCACGCGCCAGGAATGCCTCGAGGCTGCGGCCGCGGTGATCCTGCGCGCGGCAAGGAGGATCGAAGGCGTGCGGGCTGCGGCGTGGGCGGAGCTCGATCCTGACCGGCGCGCCGCCCTCGTCCGCACAAATCACGGATGCTGGCTTGCGAGCGATGGCGAGAACGAAGGCGTGACGCGACTCTGTGGCGAACCGCGTTGCGTGTACCCGCCACACCTGCCGTAGTTGCCCACGTTCTGCCCACACTTTGCCCACACTCTTCGCCGCAATTCGCACCCTTTCGCGCTCGTTGACCCCTGCGAGATCAGGGGTCGAGCGTGATGCAGGGGCGGCGCGCAGAACCACGACTTCTTCTCGGGCTCCGGCTCGAGCTACGTGATCGGCAAGGCCGTCAACACGGAGGACGAGGACTGGGACTTCTGACCCCACCGCTCCTCTGACGAAGCGCCCCGACCGTCTCGGTCGGGGCGCTTCGTCGTTGCGCACCCGAACCGCTCATTGCCAGATGCAGAGCCCAGCTATATAGTGAGGCTATGCGAAACGGTCTGGACGAGCTCGGCGAGCTGCTCGCGCTCGTGCACCGGGCCACACGCGGGGCAGCG
>JAAIGF010037778.1_pt1 | contig 18177 bp, 14 predicted proteins | sample 6487441 | NCBI WGS metagenome assembly JAAIGF01 (sample SAMN13974129, study PRJNA590717) | phyllosphere metagenome | biome: pepper field; feature: multiple bacterial spot infested pepper fields; material: pepper leaves; isolation source: leaves from pepper fields | host: Capsicum annuum ... | reverse complement strand
GTGCTGGTCGATACCCAGCTGATGCAGATCGACGGCCGCCTCGAACGCGTCGATGGCGTGCAGCATGTGATCGTGCAGCGCATGCTGTGCCTGGATGAACTGCTGCAGGGCCTGCGCAGCCACAGCCGCGATTTCCATTGATGGCCATCGACCGGTAGAGTCGACCGTTGGTCGACTGCATTTTCTTCGCGCTGGCGCGCGATAGTCGACCAACGGTCGACTCTACAATCCAAACGAAGCAGTCGAGCAAGCTCGACGCTACACACCGCACACCGCCCCCAGGTCATCGGCTAACTGCCGCAACTGCGCCGTCGACAACGCCGCACAGGTAATGCGCAACCCATGCGCCGGTGCCGCCACCGCAAACACCTCACTGCCACGCACGTGCCAGCCGCGCGCCGCAAGCGCCAGCACCTGCGCGTGGCTGTCACCCGGCAGCGGCAGCCACAGGTTCAGGCCCTCCATCGGCAGCGGCGTCTGCAGCCCACGCGCGCGCAGCAGTTCCTGCAATGACTGCAGGCGCTGCTGGTACCGCTCACCCGCAGCGGTGATCTTCGCCCGTTGCGGCGCCGACTCCAGCACCGCGCTGGCCGCATCCTGCAGCAGGTGGCTGACCCAGCCGGTGCCGGCCGCCAGACGCAGGCGCAGCACGCTGGCAGTGGCAGCATCGCAGCCCAGCCACGCCAGCCGCAGGTCCGGCCCCAGCGCCTTGGACAGCGACCGCAGCAGCGCCCAGCGCCGGCCATCGTCCGGCAGCACTGAATGGTAGGGCTGCTGCGAAAGCAGCGCGTAGTGATCGTCGATCAACACGGCCACCTGCGGGTAACCGGCCAGCAGCTGCCGCAGCGCCCGCGCCCGCTTCGCATCCAGGCTGGCGCCGGTGGGGTTGTGCGCACGCGGGGTCAGCAGCACCGCCCGCGCACCGGCCTCCAGCGCCGCACGCAGCGCCTCCACCTGCATGCCGTGCGCATCCACCGCCACCGGCAGCACCGCATGCCCGCCCGCGGCCAGCACGTTGAGGCTGCCGAGGAAGCACGGATCCTCGATCGCGATGCGGTCACCCGGCAGCAGCCACGCCGCCAGCAGGCGCTCGATGCCATCGACTGCCCCATGAGTCAGCTCCAGCGCATAGCCGGCCGGGCAGTGCGGGTCCAGCGAGGCGCGCGCCAGCCGCTGCATGCGCGCATCCACCGTCTCCGCGCCGTACAGCCGCGGGGCCGCCGCCTGCACACGCAGTGTGGGAAGAAGCCGCGGGTCCGGGTTGCCCCCGGCCAGGTCGTGCAGGGCCAGCCCCGGCGCGCTGCCCTCGCGGGCCATGGCCTGTACAGGCCCACGCACCACCGTGCCACGGCGGCCGCCGGTGCTGGCCAGGCCGGCACCGTCCAGGCGCTTGTAGGCGGCCGCCACGGTATTCCGGTTCACCCCCAGCTGCTCGGCGAGCTCCCGCACCGGCGGCAGCACGCTGCCCGCGGCCAACTGGCCTTTGCCAATGCCCTCACGGATGCTGTCGAAAATGGCCTCGGCACTACGCCCGGTGATTTTCATTTTGTCCTATGTCAAACTAAGCCTTGTCCTGTGCCAGTGTATCCCACCCTGGCCACCCCGCACCGGAGGTCCCCCATGCCCCTAGCCGCCGCCGACTGGCCCGTCGCCCAGTCCGTCGAACAGATCGCTGCCAACCTGGTCACCGTGCGCCAGCGCATCGCCGATGCCTGCATGCGTGCCGGCCGCGACCCGGCCAGCGTGCGCCTGTTGCCGGTCAGCAAGACCGTCGACGAGGCGCGCATCCGCATGGCCGTGGCCGCCGGTTGCCACGAACTGGGCGAGAACAAGGTGCAGGAAGCCCAGCGCAAGGCGGAGTCCATGGCCGACCTCGGCGTGCACTGGTCGGTCATCGGCCACCTGCAGACCAACAAGGCCCGCCATGTCGCCCGCTTCGCCAGCGAGTTCCAGGCCCTGGACAGCCTGCGCGTGGCCGAGGCCCTGCAGCAGCGGCTGCAGCTGGAAGACCGTACGCTGGACGTGTTCGTGCAGGTCAACACCTCGGCCGAACCCAGCAAGTACGGCTTGGAACCGGACGCCGTCGCGGCCTTCGTGCAGCAGCTGCCCGCCTTCGACCGCCTGCGCGTGCGCGGGCTGATGACCCTGGCGATCTTCACCACCGACGTCGAACGCGTGCGCGCCTGCTTCGTGCGCCTGCGCGAACTGCGCGACCAGCTGCAGCACAGCGCACCGGCGGGCATCGACCTGTCACAACTGTCGATGGGCATGTCCGGCGATTTCGAGGTCGCCATCGAGGAAGGCGCCACCGTGGTCCGTGTCGGCCAGGCGATCTTCGGTGCGCGCGCGACGCCGGACAGCTTCTACTGGCCCAGCGCCGGGGAGCCGGCATGACGGCCGCTGCCGGCAAGCACGCCGTGGTGCTGCAGCACGTTGCCTTCGAAGACCTGGGCACGCTGCAGCCGCTGCTGCTCGCGCAGGGCTGGACCGTGCAGGTCCTGCAGGCCGGCGTCGATCCGCTGGAACCCGCCGAATGCGCGGACCTGCTGGTGGTGCTCGGCGGCCCGATCAGCGTCAATGACACAGCGCTCTATCCGTTCCTGGCCGACAGCATCGCCCTGCTGCAACACCGCCTGCAGCAGCAGCGGCCGACGCTGGGCATCTGCCTGGGCGCGCAGCTGATGGCGCGCGCCCTGGGCGCAACGGTCGCGGCCAGTGGCGGCAAGGAGATCGGCTTCGCGCCGCTGCTGCTCACCGAAGACGGCCAGCACTCGCCGTTGCAGGCCCTGCAGGGCATCCCGGTGCTGCACTGGCATGGCGAAGCCTTCGAGCTGCCCGACGGTGCGCGGCGCCTGGCGAGCACGCCGGCCTGCCGCCACCAGGCCTTCGCTGTCGGTCAGCATGCGCTGGCCCTGCAATGCCATCCGGAACTGGACGCGCGCCAGTTCGAGCGCTGGCTGATCGGCCACACCCTGGAGCTGGCCCAGGCCGGCATCGATCCCAACGACCTGCGTGCGCAGGCCCGTCGCTACGGCGCGCCGCTGGCCGCTGCAGCCAACGCCATGTTCGCGCAGTGGCTGCAGCACCTGCCGGAGAACCCGTGATGCATTACCGCCTGACCATCCATCGCCACGGCCAGTACTGGGGCCAGTTCGACTGCGAGGGCCCGGGTGCCCTGCAGCATCTGGACGCCCTCGCCGCGCGCCTGCCCGCCGAAGACGGCTTCCAGCTGCAGCGCCTGAAGGGCGTGGGCGAGGAACGCATCCTCTCCAGCGGCGCCGACGGCCTGCGCGTGCTGGCGGCGCAGATCCAGTACAAGCCGCTCTGAAACCGGACGACTGCTCTCGCCGCAGCCGTAGAGTCGAGCTTGCTCGACTACCTCGGCGTGTAGAGTCGAGCTTGCTCGACTCTACCTCCGGCTCAGGCCTTCAGCACCTCCACCCGGTACGACACGCCATCGCCGTCGTGCTCGATGATCAACCCGTGCACGTCCGATTCGAAGCCCGGGAAACGCGCATTCTGCTCACGGGCGATCCGCAGCGACTGGATGATCGGCTCATCGCTGGCACCGAACCGCTCACCCGGCATGATGGTCGGGATGCCCGGCGGGTACGGCACCAGCATCGTGGCGGCAATCCGGCCGCTGATCTGCTCGATGTCGACCCGCTCGATCTCGCCCTTCACCAGATGGTTGTAGGCATCGGCCGGTGTCATCACCGGGGTCGGCAGATCCACGTACATCTCGCGCATCACCTTGGCCACCGCGAATTCCTGGTTGAATGCGTGCAGCGCATCGCACAGGTCACGCAGGCCCCAGCCGGCGTAGGCAACCGGATAGTCGGCAGCCAGCGTCGGCAGAGACTGGCTCAGGGGCGCATTGCGGTCATACAGTTCCTTGAACGCCATCAGCTCGGTCACCAGGGTGCTCCACTTGCCCTTGGTGATGCCCATCGAGAACAGGAACAGTACCGAATAGAGATTGGTCTTCTCCACGGTGATGCCACGGCTCCACAGGAACTTGCTCAGCACCGCCGCCGGAATGCCCAGCCTGCCCATGCTGCCGTCCATCGACAGGCCCGGGGTCAGCAGGGTGACCTTGATCGGGTCGATCAGCACGTAGTCGTCGACCAGGTTCTCGAAGCCATGCCAGTGGCCATCGGGCTGCAGGTACCACTCCTCGCGCTTGGCCACCATCGGTGCGGGCGTATCGCCCTTGTCCAGGCTGCGCTCGACCTGGGTGGGTTGCCACACGCTGAACCACCAGTCCTCGCGCCCGAGGTCATCGCGCACATGCAGCATCGCGCGACGGAAGGCGATCGCCTCGTCATGCATCTCCTGCACCAGCGAACGGCCCGCATCGCCCTCCATCATCTTCGACGCCACGTCGCAGGCCGCGATCACCCCGTAATGCGGGCTGGTCGAGGTGTGCATCATGAACGACTCGTTGAAACGCTCGGCGTCCAGGTTCCGCTGCGCCGAGTTGCGTACATGGATCATCGACGCCTGCGAGAACGCGGCCAGCAGCTTGTGGGTCGAATGGGTGGTGAAGATGATCGCGTCCTGCTCGCGCGGCTTGCCCTTGGCCATGCCGTAATGGTTTTCGTAGAACGGATGGAACGCGGCGTAGGCGTACCAGGCCTCGTCGAAGTGCAGGAAGTCCACCGCGCTGCCGATCTCGTCGGCGATCTTCTCGGCGTTGTAGCACAGGCCGTCATAGGTCGAATTGGTGACCACGGCGATGCGCGGCTTGGAGCCGGCGGTGTAGGCCTGGCTGGCCAGCGGATTGGCGGCGATGCGCTGCTGCAGTGATTCGGGGGTGAACTGGTCCAGGCTGATCGGGCCGATGATGCCGTGGGCGTTGCGGCTGGGGGTGAAGTACACCGGCACCGCACCGGTCATGATCAGCGCATGCAGCAGCGATTTGTGGCAGTTGCGGTCGACGAAGACCACGTCGCCGCGGGCCACCGTGCCGTGCCAGACGATCTTGTTGGCGGTGGATGTGCCGTTGGTGACGAAGAAGGTGTGGTCGGCGCCGAAATTGCGCGCGGCCTCTTCCTCGGCATCCTTGATTGGACCGGTATGGTCGAGCAGCGAGCCCAGTTCCGGCACCGAGATCGACAGGTCGCTGCGCAGGGTGTTCTCGCCGTAGAACTGGTGGAAGGCGCGCCCCACCGGCGATTTGGTGAAGGCCACGCCACCGGCATGGCCCGGCGTATGCCAGGAATAGTTCGATTCGGCGGCGTGGTGGATCAGCGCCTTGAAGAACGGCGGCAGCAGGTTCTTCATGTAGTCTTCGGCCGCGCGCATCACCTGCCGCGCGATGAAGCTCTTGGTGTCCTCGAACAGGAAGATGAAGCCATGGATGTGCTTGAGCAGCTTGCTCGGCACCTTCTCGATGGTGCGCCGCTCGCCGTACAGGAACACCGGCAGGTTGGCCCGGCGCGCGCTCTGTTCGCGCAGGAATGCAGTCAGCCGCTGGAACTCGCCGTCCACTTCCTCGCTGCCATCGATGGAGATCAGCACCGCCGAGGCCGCCACGTAGGTGCGTGCACCGGCACGCGCATCATCCAGGTTCAACCCGCACAGCACGCGCTGGTCATTGCCACGCAGTTCCTCCACCAGCGCGCGGATCAGGATGCCGCCGATGCGCGGCGACTCGTAGTCGTTATCGATGACAACGACCGGGTAATCCAGGGACTTGAAGTACACGTTGATTCTCCTTGTCGAACTCAGGACCGCTGGGCGCCGGCGCCCATGGCCGATGCCTCGCGAGCGCGCTCCCGCTGCTGGCGGCGCTCCTCGCTGAAGAAGGGATAGAACACGGTGATGAACAGCACGAACAGGAAGGCGTACTGCACGATGCTTCCCGACGAACCGTAGATCGCCCACAGGCAGTACACGACGGTCAGGCTGGTCAGGGTCCAGAACGCACCGGTGTGTACCAGGGTGTGCGAGCGCTCGACCACGAAGTAGCAGGCCACGCACGAATAGATGTACGGCAGCAGGGTCAGCACCACGGCAGCGGAGGTGATCACATCGAACTGCGCCGATGCGGTTTCCGAGGTCGAGGTGACGAGCACCGCCAGGGTCATCAGCACCGCCACGATCAGCACGCCCTTGACCGGCACGTCGTCCTTGTTGGTCTTGCTGAAGATGCTCGGGAACAAGCCATCATCGGAGGCGGCCTTGGCGCTCTGTGCGGTCAGCAGGATCCAACCGCCCAGCGAACCGGCCGCGCCAACGAAGGCGCACAGGCTGACCAGCGCTCCGCCCCACCCGCCCACGGCCTTGGCTGCCGCCAGCGCGAACGGGGCATCGGACAACTGCAGCTCTGCATTGGGCACCATGCCCATGATCACCGAGGAACTGGCGATGTAAGCGATGGCCGCCAGGAACACGCCCGCCAGCGTGGCGCGGGCCACGTTCTTTTCCGGGTTCTCGACCACGCCCGCGGTCACCGAGGCCGACTCGACACCGATGAAGGCCCACAGCGTCAGTGCCGCCGCGCTGGAGATCGCACCGAAGTTCGACTCACCCGACACGTTGTAGGCGCCCTTGAAGATGTCCGCATCGAAGAAGAACCAGCCGAAGATCGCGATGCCCAGGATCGGTACCAGCGCGAAGCTGGTGGTGACCGTCTGCACCCGCGTCACGAAGGCCGGGCCGATCATGTTGGCGAAGCTCAGCGCCCACACCAGCGCCAGCACCGCGATGCAGCGCACCAATGGTTCGGACAGGATCGGGAAGAAATAGCTGAAGTAGCCGACGGCGGCGATCGGGATGGCGACATTGCCGATCCAGTTGGCGAACCAGTAGATGGTGTTGGTCTGGAAGCCCATGTAGGGCCCGAACCAGTCACGCGCATATGCATACGGGCCGCCTGCCTTGGGCGCCAGCTTGCCCAGCTTGGCAAACACGAAGGCCAGCAGCAGCGCGCCAGCCGTGGTGATCAGCCAGCCCCAGATGGAGGCGGTGCCGATCTTGGCCAGGCTGGAGGGCAACAGGAATACACCGGAGCCCATCATGTTGCCGGCGACGAGGAAGGTGGCTCCGACCACCCCGATTTTCTTTGCTTCTGCCATGACACTCTCCTGAAGCTGGCATTGGCCCGGCAGCACCGGGCATAGGGACTGGCTGCGCTGGCGTCGACCGCGCTGGCGGCTATCTGATGAAGTTGTATTGCAGGCTGCCCTGTACCCGGACGGTGTCGCCGCGCGCGCCGCCCTGCTGTTCCAGGCGTCCGTACAGCAGCTCCATGCCCATCGTCCACGACGGTGCCGGGCTCCAGATCAGGTTGAACACGCCGTAGCGGCTTTCACGGAACGCCTCGGCGGCCAGTGCGCTGTTCCGCTGCAGGGTCAGCTGGCCGAAGATCAGGTTCGAGCGCCACAGCTGCGACCAGTAATGGGTGTAGCCGACGAAGCCGCCGTGCAGCTCCAGCGCATCGAGCCGCCCGTTGGCATCGACCACCGCATCCAGCCCGGAACCGGTGAGGTCGGCGGTGTAGCGGCTCAGGCCGCGCCCGCCCAGCGCACCGAACAGCAGCAGATCGCGCTCACCCACCGCCGCCGAGCCGCTGAGCTGCAGGCCCCCGCCCATGCGCCGGTCGCGCTCGCCCTCACCGTCGTAGGCCAGGCTGCGGGCCACCGCACCCAGCTGCAGATGGCCCCAATCGCGTTCCATGCGGGCGGTAACGCTGACGTCGGGCAGACGGTTGGCGGCCGCCCGCGTCTCGCTGGCCCCGGCCAGTTCGGTGTCCGGGTCCTCGGCGGCCAGGGTCAGCGTATTGCCCTTGCCCATCGTGAAGCTGTGGTGGATGCCGGCCACCAGCAGATAGCCCGCGCCGCCCGGCCCGGCAAAGTCCAGGGTGTCAGGCAGGCTGTCGGCATCCATGAAGCTGGAATAGCCGTAACCGGCATAGGTATTGCCGAGCTGGCCATAGGCATGGCGCAGGCGGAACTGATAGCCGTCACTGCTGCCGAAGAAGTCGTTTTCCAGGTAGAAGCGCAGGTTGCCGTGCGTGGTGGGCCGCCGCGCCTCGAAGCTGAAGCGGGTCTGCTTGGCGTGGATGTTGAAGTTGGACACATCGCGGTGGCTGCCGCCCACGGGTATCGACGAGGGGATGAACTGGTCCTCATCGCCGGCCGCGCGTGAATCGGCGATGGCATCGAGCTTGGCGTAGCCACCGATGCGGATGACGGTATCCGTGCCGGGGATGGCGAAGAAGCCCTTCAGGTCAGGATCGGTCGGGCCCGCAGCGCTGTCCGGTCGCGATGCGGCGGTGGACGGATCGGCCACCGATTCACGCTGTGGCAGCACCGGCGACGCCACGCCGGGCACCTGGGTGGGATGCAGCATAGCGGTCGCGGCTGGCGTGACGGGCGGGGTGGCTGGCGGGGCAGCGGAGGCCGTCGTCGCCGCACTGGCAAGGGCTTCGCGCTGTTCGAGGCGATCCAGGCGCTGCTGCATGCCTTCCAGTGCCTGGCGCAGGTTCACGATCTCGCGCCGCAGAGCCTGCGCGTCCTCCTCTTCGGCATGGGCCGGCGTTGCCGCCATCGCCGCCATGCACACCAGACTCAGTCCTGCCAAGCGCATTGCATCCTCCATGGACGAACACCTGCCAGACACTGCCGGACGGGACGCCTGCGCGTTCCCGACAGCGACCTGCCGTTGCTGGGTTGCGGAGTACTGCGTCGATGCCCGCAGGCAGCCTGCATGCTGCAGGCAACAGGACCATGACATCGCCCTGTTGTTTCCGTGGGCCGCTCGACTGCGGCTGCGCTGCCAGCGAGGTGGCGACCGCAGGCGTCTGGGTAGCAAGCCCGAAGTGAGAGTGTCGTGAATGACGCGGCGAGAATCACCGTTTCCAAGCAGATCCGTGACGCTGTCCCTGTCGTGTTGACGCAGTAATCCATGCGTCAAGGCTAACGAATCTGTCGCTTTCAGCCTTGATTGCGATCAACCTACGATGTTTGATCTCAGTCACTGTTCATAAGTGACGCCCCACCACCTACTGCGCAGCCATATCGCGCCGCCCTGTCGCAGAATGCAGCAGGCCCGCACGTTACCATGCGGGCCTGCTGTTGTTGATCACGGGCGGGCAGCGCGGTCAGCGCGGGCCCAGCACCTTCAGCAGGTCGTCGCCCTGCGGCAGGCCGGCACGACGCTCGACGCTGCCCTCTGCATTCTGGAACAGGATGCCCGGCGTACCCTGGAAGCCCATTTCCACCATCAGCACCTGGTTGGCGTCGAGCTTGCCAGCGACGTCGCGGCTGATGCTCGGCAGCGGCTTGATGCCACCACGCTCGAACTGGTGCTCGTTCTCCAGCAGTGCGGCACTGGGGTCGCGGGCGGACAGGATGGCCGCGGCCTTGGCCGGGCTGTCTTCACGGATCACGCCGACCATGATGTGACGCAGCTGCACCTTGCCTGCATCCACCCAGGGACGGGCAGCATCCCAGAACTTGTGGCAATACGGGCAATTTGCGTCACTGAAGGTGTAGACGATCCGCGGGGCGTCGGCCTTGCCGTCACGCACCCACGCGCTGGCTTCCAGCTTGGACCACATCTTGGCCGACATCGGCGCGGACACCAGCTTCTCCACCGCCTCGGCGGCCACGTCGTTGCCCTCGGCATCGAACAGGCTGCCGACCAGCACATGCTTGCCATCCGCGGTGACATACGCCGCCGCCGGCTGCTGGCCACCGACCACGCCGGCAAAGCCGCGCAGGCCGCCCGGTGCATCGAATTCGGAAACGACCTCGAAGCCGTGCTTCTCGATGCCCTTCAGGACCGCGGGGCGCTCACCCTTGCCTGCGGCAGGGGCCGCCGCAGCGGTGCCGGCGGGCGTCTTGGCCGGCGGCGTCTGTGCCTGGCTGCAGGCGGTCATGGCCAGCAGCACCGGCAGGATCAGGACCGCAGGCGCGGTGCGCAGGGAAATCGACAGCATGGGAACTCCAAAAGGAAATGCCCGCGCAGGCTACCGCAGCCTGCGCAGTTTGTGTTCAAGACCGGCCTGGGTCAGTTCACCGAGGTGCAGATCCTGCAGGCGCCCCTGCGCATCGAAGACCAGGGTCGAGGGATAGGCGCGCACGCCCAGCGCGGTGGAGGCCGACGCAGGCTCGTCCAGCAGGACATCGCGCAGCGCAAGCTGCTCTGCGGCCAGGAACTGCCGTACCTCCTCCTGGCCTTCGCCCTGGTTGAGGAAGACGAACTGCAGTTCGGGGTGGGACTGCTGCGCACGGGCCAGAACCGGCATTTCGCGCCGGCATGGACCACACCAGCTGGCCCAGAGATTCAGCACCACGGGCTTGCCACGGAATCGATCCAGGTCCAGCGACTGACCCTGCAGATCCACCACCTGCACCGCTGGCAGGGACAGCGTGTTGGCCTGCCACTGCGACAGACCATAGCTGCCCACGCCCCACAGCAGCGCACCAGCGAGTGCACTGCACAGCACCGGAACACGCAGCGAAGGATGGCGACGCAGGCGCCAGACACCCCACCCCAGCGCCGCAGCCAGCACGACGACCACGTGATAGCCGCCATCGGCAATCTGCAACATGCTCCAGGGCGCGTCACGATAGAAGGCAAAGTTGGCGGCAATGAAGGACACGCGGCCGCAGAGCAGGCCGACCAGCAGCATGTCCAGCACCTGACCCGCGCCCGAGGGCCGCGGCGGCACCGGCTGGCGCGCCGGCCAGAGCCGCGCGATGCCCATCGCCAGCAGCAGACAGATCAGGATCACCACTACCGGCATCGGCACCGGCCCCACACTTGCCATTACATCACCTGCACCACATTCCAGAGTCCTGCATGGTCGGAGCGCCGCGCCCGCGTTGCAAGCGCGGCGCCCTGCCCGCGGTCGTCAGGCCGCGTCCAGCCGCGAGTCCGCAACCGGTACCACCGGCACGGCCCGCGACGCCATCGCCGCCGGTGCCGGCAACGTGCGCTCGCGCCGCTTGCAGTTCACGTGTCGCCGGTAATTGGCCGGCGTCATGCCGACGATGCGCAGGAACAGGCGCCGGAACGCGCTCTGGTCCGCATAACCCACGCCCCAGGCGACCTCGTCGATGCTGGCGCCCTGCTGCAGCAGGGTCTGCGCCTTGGCCACGCGCAGCCGCTGGCAGTACTCGATGGGGCGCAGCCCGGTGGCTTTCAGGAAGCGGCGCTGCAGCGTCCGCGGCTCAAGACCGGAGACCTCGCAGATGGCCGGCAGCGTCGCCCCGCGTGCGGAGGTGGTGTGCAGCCAGCGCTGGGCCTTGAGCACATCACGGTCGCCGTGGGCGAAGTTGGCACTGAACCGCTCCAGATCCTGCTGCACGCCCGCCGGTACGACAATGCCCAGCTGCTGCGCGACCGCGCTGGCCACGCCCTGCCCGTGCAGGCGATACAACAGGCGCAGGCCCAGGTAACGCCATGCCTGTGGGCCGGCCACGGTGAGCAGGTCACCGTCATCGACCAGCGCCCGTTCGCTGGGGGCCCAGCTGGCGGCCTGACCCTGCAGGCCCGGATGGCGCCGCAGATCGGGGCCCGACACGGTGCGCCCGGCGAGCAGGCCCGCCCGTGCCAGTACACCGACGCCGTCAGCTGCTGCGGCCAACAGGCTGCCGCCGTCGTAATGCGCACGCAGCCAGTCCAGCAGGACTTCCTCGGCGCGCACCGAGACCACTGGGCTGACCTGGCCCGGAAGGGCGATCACGGCGGGAATCGCCGCATCCAGCATTTCCGCACCGGCGACGCGGGTCACACCGCGATTGCTGGCCGGCACGATCCAGCGGGTGACCAGCACGCGGGCACTGGGGCGCCGCTGCTGCTGGGCCAGGCGATTGGCCACGTGGGCCATTTCAGCCAATACCGAAGCTGCAGACGGATCTCCTCCCGGATACTCGACCACGGCAACCTCGACGAAACCTTCGTTGTTCAGTCCCTCCACGCTCCCCTCCTCCATTCGTTCTGGCCGTCGAGCGGCCGGTTCAGGCGAAGGGTAGGAAGTGCCGCAGCGGCAGGGCTATGAAGAAAGTTGCAAAGTGCGCTGAATGGGGGAAACCCACAAACTCTTGACTCTTGACCAGACTCCAGGGTTGACAATGGCGGCATCCACCAGGAGTGCGCCATGAATATTGGACAGCTGGCCCGCGAGGCTGGGGTGCCGATCGACACCGTCCGCTACTACGAACGCCAGCAGCTGCTGCCCACCGCAGCGCGCTCTGCCGGCGGCTACCGCATCTTCGGCGAGCAGGACCTGCGCCGGCTGCGGTTCATCCGCCGCGCCAAGGGGCTGGGTTTCAGCCTGGAGGAAATCGCCGAGCTGCTGGCACTGAGCGACCGCCACCAGCAGGACATGGCCAGCGTGCGCGATACGGCACAGGCGCGCCTGCTCGACATCGAGCAGCGCATGGCCGAACTGCAGCGCATGCATGCCGCACTGGCACAGCTGGTGGACGCCTGCCCCGGCCATGGTGCGCTGGAACAGTGCCCCATCCTCGCCGCACTGACCGAGGACAACGCATGAACACCGGACATTCCCATCACGACCACGGCCCGTCGCCCACTGCAGGCGGCTGCTGTGGCAGCGCGAAGAACGCGCCAGCCACGGTGAAGGACCCGGTCTGCGGCATGGACGTGGACCCGGCCCGCAGCCCCCACCACGCGGAACACGCTGGAAAGCAGTGGCACTTCTGCTCGGCACGCTGCCGCGAGCGCTTCATCGCCACGCCCAGCGCCTTCGATGGCAGCACGCCGAAGGCCGCCGACGGCTGCTGCGGCGGGCACAAGGCAGCAGCCGGCACCGCCACGGTGAAGGACCTGGTCTGCGGCATGGACGTCGACCCGGCCAGCACCGCGCACCACACCCATCACCAGGGCCAGGACTACCACTTCTGCAGTGGCGGCTGCCGGCAGAAATTCATCGCCGATCCGCAGCGCTACCTCGACCCCTCGTCCTACGTCGCCCCCGAGGTGCCCGCGGGCACGCTCTACACCTGCCCGATGGACCCGGAAATCGTGCAGGAAGGCCCCGGCACCTGCCCGATCTGCGGCATGGCGCTGGAACCGATGATGCCCAGCCTGGACGAGGGCGAGAATCCGGAACTGACCGACTTCCGCCGCCGCTTCTGGGTGTCGCTGCCGCTGAGCGTGGCGACCATGGCGCTGGCGATGCTGGCGATGACCCCGTTGCTGCATGCACTGTCGCCGACGCTGCGGGTGTGGATCGAGGGCGCGCTGGCCACGCCGGTGGTGCTGTGGGCCGGCTGGCCGTTCCTCGAACGCTGGGCGCAGTCGATCCGCAACCGCAGCCCCAACATGTGGACGCTGATCGGCACCGGCGTCATCGCCGCCTACGGCTACAGCGTGGTGGCCACGGTCGCACCGGGCGTGTTCCCGCCCTCGTTCCAGCAGCACGGCCACGTCGGCGTGTACTTCGAAGCGGCGGCAGTGATCATCTCGCTCACCCTGCTCGGCCAGTTGATGGAACTGCGGGCGCGGGCCAAGACCTCGGCAGCGATCAAGGCCCTGCTGGGCCTGGCACCGAAGACCGCGCGGCGCATCGACGCCGATGGCAGCGAGCATGACGTCGAACTGGCGCTGGTAAAGGCCGGCGACCGCCTGCGCGTGCGTCCCGGCGAGAAGGTGCCGGTGGATGGCCGCGTGCTGGAAGGCCGTTCGACGCTGGACGAATCGATGCTGACCGGCGAACCCGTGCCTGTGACCAAGCAGGCCGGCGACAGCGTGATCGGCGCGACCCTGAATGGTTCCGGCGCACTGGTGATCGAAGCCGAACGCGTGGGCGATGACAGCATGCTGGCGCAGATCGTGCAGCTGGTGGCGCAGGCGCAGCGTTCACGCGCGCCGATGCAGCGCATGGCCGACAAAGTGGCGTACTGGTTCGTTTTGGCGGTGCTGGCGGTGGCCGCGCTGGCGCTGTTCGGCTGGGGCCTGTTCGGACCGGAGCCGTCATGGACGCATGGCGTGCTGAGCGCGGTGGCGGTGCTGATCATTGCCTGCCCATGTGCGCTGGGGCTGGCCACGCCGATGTCGATCATGGTCGCCACCGGCCGCGCCGCGCAGCATGGCGTGCTGTTCCGCAATGCCGAAGCCATCGAAGCACTCGGCAAGGTCGATACGCTGGTGATCGACAAGACCGGCACGCTCACCGAGGGCCGCCCAGCGTTCGATGCCGTGCATGCCTGTGCGGGTTTCGAAGACACCCAGGTGCTGCAGTGGGCGGCCAGCCTGGACCAGGGCAGCGAGCATCCGCTGGCCGAAGCCATCGTCACCGCTGCACGCACGCGTGGACTGCCATTGCTGGCGGTGGAGGATTTCGATTCGATCACCGGCCTGGGCGTGCGGGGCCGCGTGGACGGCCGCTCGATGTGGCTGGGGAACACCGCGCTGATGGCCGGGCAATCGGTGCAGGTGGCCGCCGTGCAGGAACAGGCCGATGCGCTGCGCCGTCATGGTGCCAGCGTGATGTACCTGGCGGTGGACGGGCAGCTTGCAGGCCTGTTGTCAGTGGCCGATCCGATCAAGTCGACCACCGCCGAAGCCATCGCCGCGCTGCACCGCGATGGGCTGCGCATCATCATGGCCACCGGCGATGGCCTGCTGACCGCGCAGGCCGTGGCGTCCACCCTGGGCCTGGATGAAGTGCATGGCGAGAGTCGCCCCGCCGACAAGGCCGCATTGGTGCAGCAGCTGCAGGCACAGGGGCGCGTCGTGGCGATGGCCGGCGACGGCATCAACGATGCCCCTGCGCTGGCCAGCGCCAACGTCGGCATCGCCATGGGCACCGGCACGGACGTGGCGATGTCCAGCGCACAGGTCACCCTGGTGAAGGGCGATCTGCGCGGCATCCTGCGTGCGCGCCAGTTGTCGCGTGCTGCCGTGCGCAACATGCGGCAGAACCTCGGCTTCGCCTTCCTCTACAACGGGCTGGGCATTCCGGTCGCGGCCGGCGTGCTGGTGCCGTGGGGCATTTCGTTGTCGCCGATGCTCGCTGCGGTGGCGATGAGCCTCAGTTCGGTATCGGTCATCAGCAACGCGTTGCGCCTGCGCGCGCAGCGTCTGCCTGGCGGCTGACATCGACCTCGCAACGGACGTGAAGAAAAGTGCAACAAACGCTTGCCAACCCCCGGGGGCACAGCTATTATTTCGCTCCTCAGCGACGTGGGGCCATAGCTCAGCTGGGAGAGCGCCTGCATGGCATGCAGGAGGTCAGCGGTTCGATCCCGCTTGGCTCCACCAATCTTTCGGCATTAGGCCGTCGGAAGAGTCGCAAAAGAACATTGATGAGATCTGCGTCCCCATCGTCTAGAGGCCTAGGACATCACCCTTTCACGGTGGCGACCGGGGTTCGAATCCCCGTGGGGACGCCAACTCATCACGAACAACGAGGACCCGGCCGATAACCGGGTCTTTTTTGTTCACCGCCTACCGGCGTTCAGGTTGTGGCGTTGCGGTTCCCCTGCCCTTGTGGCCCTGGTGAACCACAACGAAGAAAGCGAAAAAAAAGCTTCCACAAAGGTGAATACGCTGGTAAGATAGGCGGCTCGGTAACACGGGGCCATAGCTCAGCTGGGAGAGCGCCTGCATGGCATGCAGGAGGTCAGCGGTTCGATCCCGCTTGGCTCCACCACTTTCGACATTAGGCCGTCGAAGGTTCTACAACTTGAAGTTTTTCGTGCGTCCCCATCGTCTAGAGGCCTAGGACATCACCCTTTCACGGTGGCGACCGGGGTTCGAATCCCCGTGGGGACGCCAGTTTCAAAACGGACCCTGCTCCCATGCAGGACAATCCGGAGTTTCATGGGGCCATAGCTCAGCTGGGAGAGCGCCTGCATGGCATGCAGGAGGTCAGCGGTTCGATCCCGCTTGGCTCCACCACTTCGACATTAGGCCGTCGAAGATCTACAACTTGAAGTTTTCGTGCGTCCCCATCGTCTAGAGGCCTAGGACATCACCCTTTCACGGTGGCGACCGGGGTTCGAATCCCCGTGGGGACGCCAATTCTTGAAGACCCCGGCCTCGGCCGGGGTTTTTCTTTGCCTGCGATCCAGGCATGCCACTCAGAACCGCCGGTACATCCCGATCGAGGCCGGGGCCGTCGGTGCAAACCCGAACTGCGCGTATAGCCGGTGCGCCTCACCATCGGCCAGCAGGCTTACATAGGCCGACGGCGGCAGCGTTGCCTGCATCCAGGCGTCCAGCCGCCGCATCACCTCCTTGCCCAGGCCCTGCCCCTGCAACCGGGGCACGACGGCGATATCGCACACCTGCAGGTGGCAGCCACCATCGCCGACGATCCGCCCCATCGCCACCAGTTCGCTGCCCTGGTACGCGCAGACCCCGAACAGGGTATTGGGCAGCGCGCGGCTGGCGGCCTCGGCAGTCTTGGCGCTCAGCCCCGCCAGCAGGCGCAGTCGGCAGTAATCCTCAACGGTCGGCACGCCATCGCGGAACTGGCAGCTCGTCGAATCGTTCATGCGTCATCTCCCGGGTGTCGGGCTATCCTGCCGCAGTCTCGTCGCAGCCGCTGCGACCTTCGCCCATAGAACGCCCATGTGCTATTCCGCCCTGATCCGCGCCGACTACGCCAAGCTCGTCCGTGAGTACGGCGCCGTGCTGTCGCTGGAAGAATTCGCCGAGCTGTACGCACACGATCCCGGCAAGAAGCGACCGAAGACGCCCAAGGCCATGGACGATGGTTTTGCCGGCGCGCGCACCGAACAGGGCCGCGACATCGTGGCGAAGATCCAGCAATGGCATGCCGAGGAGCAGCAGACGCTGCAGGCCGAACTGCTGAAGCAGGGCGAGCGGCGCGACATCGCCAACGCCACCCTGGCCACGCGGCCGACGCAGAAGGCGCGCAACGACCTGCGCGTGGCCAGCAACCGCATCGAGCGTGCACAGGCCCGCTTGGACGATCTGCATCGTGTGCAGCTGCTGCCGCGCGACAACCGCATCTTCCCCGGCACCTATGCACCGGTGATGGTCAGCGAGAACGGGCAGCGGGTCATCAAGCCGATGCGCTACCAATGCCGCCTGCCGGACAAGCCCGCTCGCAACGACGTGCTGTACCCGGGCACCTACAACGCGCGCCGCGACAGTCTGGAAGGCTACTGGCGCGGCGCCTTCGGCCTGCGCCACGGCGTGGTGGTGGTCAGCGCGTTCTACGAGCATGTGCCGCGCCATGTCATCGCCGGCCGCAGCCTGGGTGCCGATGAAAAGGAACAGGACGTGGTCCTGGAATTCCGCCCCGATCCACCGCGCGATCTGCTGCTGGCCTGCCTGTGGGCCGAATGGGAAGGACCGGAGGGGCGCCTGCTGTCCTTCGCCGCGATCACCGACGCACCACCGGCCGACGTGGCCGCCACCGGCCATGACCGCGGCGTGGTACCGATCCGTCGCGAACACCTGGACGCCTGGCTCAATCCCGATCCGGACCAGCTGGCCACGCAGTACGCCATCCTCGATGACCGCGAGGATCTGCGTTACGTCTACGAGGAAGCGGCCTGAGCCGGAAGACTGCGCTCAGGCCCGCGCGCTGCTACGGCCGACCGCGCGCAGCAAGGCCTGCGACAGATCCACCGACAGATAGGGTTTCACCAGCAACACGCCGTCGGGCATCGATGCAGGTAGCTGATCGGCGGTCATGCCGGTGGCCAGCACGAAGGGCACGCCCGCTGCGGCGAGCGCCGCGGCGACCGGTTCACTGGTTTCGTTGCGGGCCAACCGGTAATCCAGCAGCGCCACGTCCGGCGAGGTTTCCTGCAGCAGGCGCAGCGACTCTGCGACCGTCGCCGCCAGGCCGACGACCACGGCACCGGCCTGCACCAGCTGCATCTGCAGCAGGGCCGCGCTCATTTCGTCGTTTTCGACCACCAACACGCGCAGATCCTGCAACGCCGCCATGGGGCCTCCCCCCACCTGTTAAGCCAATCCAGTATAGCCATCAGCCAGCCATTGCCGACAGGACGGCGGGCTTCCGCCCCCCTCCGAAGAGGCCTCTATGAAGGTCCGCCGGGCTCGGTTACACTAGCCCGCTGCTGCCGGTGTGGCGGAATGGTATACGCAGCTGACTCAAAATCAGCCGGGGGTGACCCCATGAAGGTTCGAGTCCTTTCACCGGCACCATCGAACAAAAGGCCAGGTCATCGACGTGGCCTTTTGCGTTTC
>JAAIGF010151267.1_pt1 | contig 18189 bp, 16 predicted proteins | sample 6487441 | NCBI WGS metagenome assembly JAAIGF01 (sample SAMN13974129, study PRJNA590717) | phyllosphere metagenome | biome: pepper field; feature: multiple bacterial spot infested pepper fields; material: pepper leaves; isolation source: leaves from pepper fields | host: Capsicum annuum ... | reverse complement strand
GGGCCTGCTGCTGCTGCCGCACTACCTGACCGAAGCTTCGCAGGACGGTGTTGCCGCGCACGTCGAACAGGTCTGCAAATCGGTGAAGATCGGCGTGGTGGTCTATAACCGTAACGTCTGCCGCCTGACCGCGCCGCTGCTCGAGCAACTGGCCGAGCGTTGCCCGAACCTGATCGGCTACAAGGACGGCCTGGGCGATATCGAGCTGATGGTGTCGATCCGTCGTCGCCTGGGCGAGCGCCTGACCTACCTGGGCGGCCTGCCGACCGCCGAAGTCTACGCCGCGGCCTACAAGGCCCTGGGCGTGCCGGTCTACTCCTCGGCGGTGTTCAACTTCATCCCGAAAACCGCGATGGACTTCTATCGCGCCATTGCCCGTGAAGACCATGCCGCCGTCGCCAAGATCATCGACGACTTCTTCCTGCCATACCTGGATATCCGCAACCTGAAATCCGGTTACGCCGTGAGCATCGTCAAGGCTGGCGCCAAGATAGCCGGCTACGACGCCGGCCCGGTTCGGGCGCCGCTGACCGATCTGCTGCCAGCCGAGTACGAGAAGCTGGCTGCGCTGATCAAGAAGCAAGGCGCCCAGTAAACGCCTCGCTTTCAAGGCACTCGAACAAGCCCGGGCCTCATGCCCGGGCTTTTTGCATTCTGCAGGGCCGCAGCCGATTGCAGCAGGCTCGCTGGTTACTGCCTCTGCGGCTGGTTAAGATGCGTGATCTCTCACGCAACCCGCGGCCCGTAATGGCAAAGAAATCTTCTCGCGCTTCATCTTCCAGTACGCCATCGAGCAAGGGCGCGAGCGTGACGCTGATCGACGTGGCCAAGGTGGCGGGTGTTTCGCCGATCACCGTATCCCGTGCGCTGAACCGACCCGACGTGGTCAGCGAGAGTGCCCGCAAGAAAGTCCTCGAAGCGGTGCGGGTTACCGGCTATGTGCCCAACATGCTGGCGGGCGGCCTGGCGTCGAATAAAAGTCGGCTGGTGGCCATCTTCGTGCCGACCATCGCGCACTCGATCTTCGCCGAAACGGTCCAGTCGCTGATGGATCATCTGACCGCCGCCGGCTACCAGACCATGATCGGCCTCACCGGTTATTCCGCCGAGCAGGAAGAGCGCCTGCTCGGCGCCGTGCTTGGCCGGCGCCCTGATGGCATCGTGCTGACCGGAACGCTGCACACCGAGGAAAGCCGACTGCGCTTGCAGGCAGCGGGCATTCCGGTGGTCGAGGCCTGGGATCTGGGAGCGTCGCCCATCGACATGCAGGTGGGCTTCTCCCACGAGAAGGTTGGCCAGGCGATTGCCAATCACCTGCACGGCAAGGGCTATCGCCGTTTCGCCATCGTTTCGGTCGACGATTCCCGAGCGCTCAAGCGCGGCAGCAGCGTGATCGATCAGCTCAGGACACTGGGCATTGATGAGGTGCCCATGGCAGTGCTCGCCGCGCCGGCCACCCTGCAAAGCGGAAGGGAAGGGCTGCGCCAGCTGCTCGCCGACGGCCATGCACCGCAGGTGATCGTGTGCAGTTCGGACACCGTGGCCCAAGGCATCCTGGCGGAGGCGGCGAGCAGGGGCATCGCCGTGCCTGGCCAGCTGGCCGTGATGGGCTTTGGTGACCTGTCCAGCGCCGCCCACCTTCACCCGGCGCTTTCCACCGTGAACGTCGATGGTCGGCGCATGGGCAAGCAAGTCGCCAGCGCGTTGCTGCAGCGTTTTCGCGAGGGCAGCGAACAGCAACCGGTACGGCTGGATAGCGGTTTCACGCTGATCGACCGGGAAACCACCTGAGCGAAATAGCCATCTCATCAGACAACTGACAACAAGGTAAGAATTTGCTTGAATGATTGCGCAATCATAGTAAAGTCAGTCTTGTAGCGAACTGCATGACGGCTTGCTCCCTGGTGGATTGATTGCGCAATCATCGATTGCTGATCAGCGCAGGAGGCACCGTCAGCCAATAAGGATAATAAAGCCGTGAAAAACAGTATCCGCACACCCGTCCCATGCCCCCATACGGGCAGCTTGCGCATATCCCTGTCTGCGTCCACCGCCTCGGTACCCTATCCGGGTGTCGCGACGGCTGCTGCCACGAGCTAGCCGGCCAGACCCAACTCCGTTTCAGACTTCATGACCCCGCCCTTGGGCGGCTGGCGCGTCCGTACGCGCCTGTCAGTAATAAAAATAACATTGAGGTGAGATCTCCATGGGAGACGCAAAGAAAACCCACGTCCGGTACCTGATTCTGCTGATGCTGTTTCTGGTCACCACGATCAACTACGCCGACCGCGCCACCATCTCCATTGCCGGCTCCAGCATGCAAAAGGATCTGGGCATCGATGCGATCACGCTCGGCTATATCTTTTCCGCATTCGGCTGGGCCTACGTAATCGGGCAGATCCCGGGTGGTTGGCTGCTCGACCGCTTTGGCTCCAAGCGCGTGTACGCCGCGGGCATCTTCATCTGGTCGCTGTTCACCCTGTTGCAGGGCTTCGTCGGCATGATGCCAGTGGCCTGGGCCGTGGTGACCCTGTTCGTGCTGCGCTTCATGGTCGGTTTCGCCGAAGCGCCGTCGTTCCCGGGTAACGCCCGCATCGTCGCGGCCTGGTTCCCCACGGCAGAGCGGGGCACCGCATCGGCGATCTTCAACTCGGCGCAGTACTTCGCCACCGCGCTGTTCGCGCCGCTGATGGGCTGGATCGTCTATTCGTTCGGCTGGGAACACGTGTTCGTGGTGATGGGTGTGCTGGGTATCGTCTTCGCCGGCATCTGGATGAAGACCATCTACAACCCCAAGGAGCACCCGCGCGTCAGCGCTGCCGAAATCGAGCACATCGCCAGCAATGGCGGCCTGGTTGACATGGATCAGGCGAAAGGCAGCAGCGGCGGGCCGAAGTGGAATTACATCACCCAGCTGCTCACCAACCGCATGATGGTCGGGGTGTACCTGGGCCAGTACTGCATCAACGCCATCACCTATTTCTTCCTCACCTGGTTCCCCGTGTACCTGGTGCAGGAGCGCGGCATGACCATTCTCAAGGCCGGTTTCATTGCGTCCTTGCCGGCCATCATGGGCTTTATCGGTGGCGTGCTGGGCGGGGTGATTTCCGACTGGCTGCTGCGTCGCGGCCATAGCCTGACCCTGGCGCGCAAGCTGCCTATCGTCTGCGGCCTGATGTTGTCGACCAGCATGGTGCTGTGCAACTACGTGTCGGCCGAGTGGATGGTGGTTGGTTTCATGACCCTGGCATTCTTCGGTAAAGGTCTCGGTGCCCTGGGCTGGGCCGTGGTATCCGACACCTCGCCAAAGCAGATCGCGGGCTTGTCCGGGGGCCTGTTCAACACCTTCGGCAATATCGCTTCGATCACCACCCCAATCGTCATCGGCTACATCATCAGCGCCACCGGCTCGTTCAAGTGGGCGCTGGTATACGTGGGCGCCAACGCCCTGGTGGCGGTGTTCAGCTATCTGTTCATCGTCGGCAAGATCCAGCGCGTGGTGCTCAAGGATGAACACGGCCAGGCAATTGTTGACCCGGCTTCGCCTACGCCGGCCACCTGATATGCGGCCGGGCCTGCCACTGGCTGGTCCGGCTGAGAGTAACTGCAGAACAATAAAAGGATTAGCCTCCATGGATCTCATTCAACATCAGGACTCTCCGCGTTGTATCCGCCTGCATCCCGACGATAACGTCGGCGTCGTGGTCAATGAGCAGGGGGTAGCCGCCGGCGGTCATTTCGCCGATGGCCTACAAGCACTGGAAGGCATTCCACAGAGCCACAAGGTGTCGCTGGTGGCGATTCCCGAAGGCGGCACCGTGGTGCGCTACGGTGAGGTGATCGGCTATGCGCTCAAACCCATCCCTGCCGGCACCTGGGTGACCGAGGCGCTGCTGCGCATGCCCGAGCCACCGGTGCTGGACAGCCTACCCAAGGCGACGATCAAGAGTCCCACGCCAGCGCCGCTGGAGGGCTATACCTTCGAGGGCTTCCGCAATCCGGACGGCACCGTGGGCACACGCAACATTCTCGGTGTGACCACCACGGTGCAGTGCGTGGTCGGCGTGCTTGACCACTGTGTCGAGCGCGTGCGCAAGGAAATCCTGCCCAGGTACCCGAACGTCGACGATGTGGTACCGCTGTCGCACAGCTACGGCTGCGGCGTGGCGATCAATGCGCCGGATGCCGTGGTGCCCATCCGCACCCTCTACAACATCAGCCGCAACCCCAACCTGGGTGGCCAGGCGCTGGTGATCAGCCTGGGCTGCGAAAAGCTGCAGGCCAACCAGTTGATGGATGGTGACCTGCTCACCAACGGCATGGACGAAGAGGAGTGGCTGTTCCGCCTGCAGGATTCGAGCACCGGCTTCACCGGCATGGTCGAAGAGATCATGGCGATGATCGAGACGCGCCTGAAGGTGCTCGATCAGCGGCGCCGCGAAACCGTGCCGGCCAGCGAGCTGGTAGTGGGCATGCAGTGTGGCGGCAGTGACGCCTTCTCGGGCATCACCGCCAACCCGGCATTGGGGGTGGCGGCCGACCTGCTGGTACGCGCCGGCGCCACCGTGATGTTCTCCGAAAACACCGAAGTGCGGGACGGCATTCACCTGCTGACGCCACGCGCTGCCAGCGTGGAAGTTGCCGATGCACTGATCCGCGAGATGGACTGGTACGACCGCTACCTGGAGCGTGGCATGGCTGATCGCAGCGCCAACACCACGCCGGGCAACAAGAAAGGCGGCCTGAACAATATCGTCGAGAAGGCCATGGGCTCCATCGCCAAGTCCGGCAACAGCCCGATTGCCGGGGTGGTTGCGCCAGGCGAGCGGATTCGCGGCAAGGGCCTGTGGTTCTGCGCCACGCCGGCCAGCGACTTCATCTGTGGCACCCTGCAGCTGGCGGCCGGCATGAACCTGCACATCTTCACCACCGGGCGTGGCACACCTTATGGGCTGTCCATGGTGCCGGTGATCAAGGTGGCGACGCGCACCCAGCTGGCCGAGCGCTGGCCGGACCTGATCGATGTCGACGCCGGGCAGATCACTTCCGGGCGCATGACGCTCGAGGAAATGGGCTGGTACATCTTCCAGCTCTATCTGGATGTCGCCAGTGGCAAGAAGCAGACCTGGGCAGAGAAGCATCGCCTGCACAATGACCTGGTGCTCTTCAATCCCGCCCCGGTGACCTGAGAACCCGCCCCAAGTCAGCTGCGCGTCGGCCCTGCGGCGTAAAAAACAGGCTCGGAAAGCCGCTTTCGGCTAACGCACTTTAGTGCGGCCCCGAAGGGGCGAGTGAAGCGAGTAATGCTCATGTACACCAGTACAGTCGGCCGCCCTGCCGCTTCCTCGCCTGTTTTTGCGGGGCCGCCTAGGCCTAGCAGGGCTCCAGCTGGCAAGACTTGAAGCGGGTTCTTTTCCGAGGAGATTCCGAGCCGCGTTGCTTTCGCCCGTGCCGCGGCAGGTATCATCCGCACTTCGTTATCCACGACAGGAGAGCTGCATGAGTCGCCCCACCGTGCTTCAGGTCGGCCGTTTCCCGGCCCGCTTCAACGAACGCCTGCAGCGGGACTATCAACTGATCCGCCTGTGGGAACAGAAGGATTTCATTGCCGAACACGGCGCCGAGGTCGATATCGTCGTTACCTCGGCGCGCTATGGCTGCTCGGCCGAGCAGTTGGCGCAGATGCCCAACCTCAAGGCCATCTGCAGCTTCGGGGTTGGTCATGATTCGATTGCCGTCGAGGAGGCCAAGGCCCGTGGTATCCCGATCAGCACCACGCCGGAGGTACTCAACGAATGCGTGGCCGATACGGCCATCGGCCTGATCATCGACACCGCCCGGCAGTTCGCCGCCTCCGACCAGCACGTGCGCCAGGGCAACTGGCTCAAGGGCCAGTATCCGCTGACCCGCAAGGTCAGCGGCAAGAGGCTGGGCATCGTCGGCTTCGGGCGGATCGGCAAGGAGATCGCCAAGCGCGCCGCCGGTTTCGACATGGACATCCGCTACCACAACCGCCGGCCTGACCCGAGTGCCGATTACGGCTATGAGGCCGATCTCAAGGCATTGGCAAGCTGGGCCGACTTTCTGGTGCTGGCCTGCCCGGGCGGTGCTTCCACTCATCACCTGATCGACGCCGAAGTGCTGGCGGCCCTGGGCGCCGAGGGCATCCTGGTCAACATCTCGCGCGGCAGCGTTGTCGATGAGCCGGCACTGGTCGCCGCGCTACAGGCGGGTACCCTGGGCGGCGCAGGGCTGGACGTGTTCGAGGACGAGCCGCGGGTGCCCGAGGCGCTGTTCGCCATGCCCAATGTGGTGCTGTTGCCCCACGTTGGCAGCGCCACCGAGGAAACCCGGCTGGCCATGGAGAATCTGGTATTCGATAATCTCGACGCTTTCATCGAGCGCGGTGAGCTGATCACCCCGCTCTGAGAACATGTTCACGATCTAGCGAGCTAGAGCCCTGCAAGGCAAAAACAGGCGAGGAAGCGGAGTGTGCTGGTGTACATGAGCATTACTCGCTTCACTCGCCCCTTCGGGGCCGCACTAAAGTGCGTTAGCCGAAAGCGGCTTTCCGAGCCTGTTTTTAACGCCGCAGGGCCGACGCGCAGCAGATCTTGAGCATGTTCGAACCGAATAGGCGAGCCGCGCAAGCGATTTTCGCTTATACGCGTCGGGCCACAAGCTCGAACGCGGTTTCTACCCTTGAGCGTCACCCGGTGCGCCACAAGCGCACCGGGCTCCACGAATTGTTCAGGATCTGATACCGCCATGGTGTCGCGCGTGGCGCGCTCCCACACGGCTGGCCCTGTTGCCTTCACTGGCAAAGTGGCGCATCCAGAACGTGATCGGTTCTCAGGCCACCGTGGACTCACCTCTGGCAATGAACGCCATCATTTTCTGATTGCCATCGAGAATGTCGGTGCAGATCGCCTGACGTGCCGCCGCGCCATCGCCTTTTTCCAGCGCACGCAACACTTCCCAATGGTGCTCGATGGCCATGCGTTCGTTGAAATCGCCGTAGGCCCGGGCAATCAGTGGGCCGGTGCGCATCCACAGACTGTCGAGCACATCGCGCAGCAGCGGCATGCCGGCGATATCGGCCAGGGCGAAGTGGAAGGCCTGGTTGAGCTTCAGTGCGGCGATCAGGTCGCCACTGTGCACGGCCGCCAGATTGTCGCGGATAGTGCGTTCAAGCATCTGCAACTGTCCGGCGGTTACCTTGCCTGCCGCGGTTTCTGCGGCCAGGCCTTCGAGTGCCAGGCGTATGCTGCGGATTTCCGCGTACTGCTCCTGGGTCAGCACCGGCACGCGAATATCGCGCGGGGTCTTGAGAATCAGCGCCTTTTCCTTCGCCAATTGCAGGATGGCGTCGCGCACCGGGGTGACGCTGGTGCCCAACTGCTCGGCCAGGTCACGGATACGCAGGCGGTCGTCGGGCTGGAAGCGGCCAGTGATCAATGCCTCGCGCAGCAGGGCGTATACGCCGCTACCCAGGTAGGTGTGGCTGAGACCGTCGATGGGGTATTTCATGGCAGTGACTTCCGGGGCGCGGGCCAGGCGATTCTACCTTGCGGTGCTTCACACGTGCTGACCACCGTTGACGTGGATTTCCGCGCCATTGACGTAAGTCGCGCCGGACGTGCAGAGAAAGTACACCAGCGAGGCGACTTCCTCGGGCTTGCCCAGGCGGTGCATGGGAATGTCGCGCTCGACGATCTGTTCGGTACCCGAGGAGAGGATCGAGGTGTCGATTTCCCCCGGCGCGATGGCGTTGACGCGCACCCCATGACAGCCGAATTCATGGGCCATCTCCCGGGTCAGGGCGGCCAGCCCGGCCTTGGAGGCGGCATAGGCGGAGCCGGCGAAAGGGTGCACCCGTGAACCGGCGATGGAGGTGACGTTGATGATGCTGCCCTGGGCCGCCTTCAGTTCCTCGAACAGGCCGCGGGCGAGCAGGGCGGTGGAGAACAGGTTGACGTTGAATACCTTGGTCCAGGTCGCGTAGTCGCTGCCCAGCACGCCGAGGCGCTGGCCATCCTCGCCCTTGGGCGACACGCCGGCATTGTTGACCAGCGCATCCAGACGCCCACCAAGTTTTTCGCGGATCAGCGGCAGGCTCTCCTGCAGGTGTTCGATGTCCTCGAGATCAAGATGGATATGGTTGAGCTTGCCTTCGGCCCACGGGCACTCGGCCACCCAGTCATGGCGCGAGGCGGTGAAGATACGCCAGCCCGCGGCATTGAAGTGCTTGACCGTGGCATGGCCGATGCCGCGGCTGGCGCCGGTCAGCAGCAGGGTTTTCGAGTGGCTCATGGCGGTTCTCCGCATTTGGGTGAGCAATGACTGTGGCAGCAGATGAATCATGGCGCAGCCGTATTTATGATGCATCATATTTTTCACGATGCTTTAATGGCTTTGCCGTAACAGCCAAGCAGATTAGCTAGCCCGGTGAAGGTCGTCGTCGGTTCGATGGCCCGAGGCGGCGAGCGGTGGCGAGTAACGTGGCGATGGGCCAGGCGTCGAGCTTCGCGAGGTAGCGGATATGTCGTTGAATACCCAGGTTGTGCATGACCCCTTATTGCAGGCGCAGCCGGCGCAGGTCAGCGCGGTTCGTGCCGGCATCATCGCCAGCGAGCGCTTTGGCGTGCTGGGCAGCGTGCGGCCGCTGGCTGGCGAGCGTGATTTGAACTTCCACCTGGCCGGTACCAACGGAACAGCCTACCTGCTGAAGATTTCCCACCCGTTGGAAAACCCCCAGGTGGTGGACTTCCAGAACCAGGCGCTGCTGCAGATCCAGCGCGCCGACCCCGAGCTGCCGGTGCAGCGCGTGTACGCTGCGCGCGACGGCCGCTATCAGGCGGCCGTCGATATCGATGGCCGACAGATGCTGGTGCGCCTGCTGTCGTTTGTTGCTGGGCGACCTCTGCACCAGGTCAAACACGGCAGCGTGGGCCTGCGTCGCAATCTTGGCGACGCCATGGGGCGGCTCGACAGGGCGCTGGCCGACTATCGACATCCGGCATCGGGGCACGAACTGCTCTGGGACATGCAGCAGGCTGCTCGGCTGAGGCCACTGCTGGTACATATCGACGACCAACCGCTCAGGGCTCTGGTTGGCGAGGCGCTGGACGCCTTCGAGGCGTGCGCGCTGCCGCGTTATCCGGTGCTACGCCGACAGGTGATCCACAACGACCTCAACCCGCATAATGTCATCGTCGACACGCAGCAGCCGGAGCGCGTGCTGAACATTCTCGATTTCGGTGACATGGTCGAGGCGCCGCTGATCAACGAGGTCGGCGTGGCTGCGGCTTACCAGCTGGGGCAGCAGGGGGACGTGCTGGCGCCGGCCCTGGATTTCGTGGCCGCCTATCACCGGCGCAACCCGCTGCGCGAAGACGAGTTGGATATCCTCGGCGAGCTGATCGCCACAAGGCTGGTGATGACCATCGCCATCACTGCCTGGCGAGCCAGCCTGCATCCGCAGAACCGTGCCTACATCCTGCGCAACGTGGCCCAGGCCAGCGCCAGCCTGCGCGGCCTGGCATCCATCGCGCCTGCGGTTGTGCGTCAACGTATCCTTCAAGCCTGCGTGGGAGCCTAACCATGAGCATGATCAACGGCTTCAATGCGGCGGATGCCGAACGCCTGAGCGAAACCGAACGCCGCCTGATCGAGCGCCGCGAGCGGCTGCTCGGCCCGGCCTACCGGCTTTTCTACGAACGGCCGCTGCATACCGTGCGCGGCGAGGGGGTGTGGTTGTACGACGCCCAGGGCCGCCGTTACCTGGACGCCTACAACAACGTGGCCTCCATCGGCCATTGCCACCCGCGGGTGGTGAAGGCGATCGCCGCGCAGGCGGCGCTGCTCAATACCCATACCCGCTACCTGCAAGAAGGCATTCTCGATTATGCCGAGCAACTGCTGGCGACCTTTCCGGCGGGCTTGGAACAGGTGATGTTCACCTGTACCGGCAGCGAGGCCAACGACCTGGCACTGCGCATCGCCCGGCATTACACCGGCGGTACGGGGGTGATCATCACCCGGTTCGCTTATCACGGAGTGACCGGCGATATCTCCTCGCTGTCACCATCACTCGGAACGGCTATCCAGCTTCCCGCCCATGCCCGCAGCGTGCGTGCGCCTGATGTCTATCGCTGCGGCCCGCAGGCCGGCAAGCTGTTCGCCGAGGACGTGCGCGCCGCCATCGCCGATCTGCGTGCCCATGGCATCAAACCGGCCGCGCTGCTGATCGACGGTATCTTTGCCAGTGATGGCATCTTCGCCGAGCCTGCAGGTTGCATTGCCGAAGCGGTCGCCAGCGCCCAGGCCGAAGGGCTGCTGTATATCGCCGATGAGGTGCAGTGCGGCTTTGCCCGCAGCGGTTCGCACATGTGGGGCTTTCAGCGCCATGGCGTACAGCCGGATCTGGTCAGCCTCGGCAAGCCCATGGGCAACGGCCAGCCGATCGCCGGCGTAGTGGTGCGCCCGGAGGTGCTCGAACCGTTCGGGCGCAGCCTGCGCTACTTCAATACCTTTGGCGGCAACCCGGTGTCCTGTGCCGCCGGGCAGGCGGTGCTGGACGTGATCCGCGACGAAGGCCTGCAGCAGCGCTCGGCGCAGATCGGCAGCTATTTGCTGGCGGGCATCCGCCAACTGGCGCAGCGGCACGCGTTGATTGGCGATGTGCGCGGGGTGGGGATGTTCATCGGCGTCGAGCTGGTCAGCGACCGTGCCCTCAAGACCCCTGCGGCCGAGCAGGCCAAGCGGGTGGTCAACGGCATGCGCGAGCGCGGTGTGCTGATCAGCGCCGCTGGACCGCTGGAAAACATCCTGAAGGTTCGGCCGTTGCTGACGTTCGAACAGGTGCACGCCGATCTGCTCATCACCGCGCTGGATGAAGCGCTGCAAGCTCAGGTCCGCTGAAGGAACTCAGCGGGCACCGCTTGCGTCAGCCAGACGCCATTGTCGGCCTGGAAGAACGAAAAACCCTGTTCATGCATGCGCAGCGCCTCGACCGCCAGGATCACCGGGCTGCCATAGCGCTGCCCGACCTGCAGAGCCGTTTCCACGTCCTGCGACAGGTGCACATGGTGGCGCGCCCCAGCGACCAGCCCCTGGGCTTCGATGGCTTCCAGGAAACGGCTGGCCGTACCATGGTAAAGCCGCTCGGGTGGGCGCTTTTGCACATGCTGCAGCTGCACCTGGGTGGTCGAGTGGCCTTGCACCGCCCGAATCCTGCGGCCGTCGTCGGACAGGCTGAAACGCTTCTTGTCGCTGCCGGCAACCACTGCGCGGATGGTATCGATATCCAGCCGGCGACCACTGGCGGCTGCGCCTGCTATCAGTGCGTCAAGGTTGGCCCAGCCTTCGCTGTCCAACTGCAGTCCGATGGCCTGCGGCTCGTGGCGCAGCACATAGCTGAGGAATTTACTGGTGTCGCTGGGCGATTCGCTATTCATGCGTTCCCTGCCAATGGCGAAAAATCGGTACGGGTCGCGGATTCAGGCGCCCGGTGCGCTGTCCAGTGCCTTGCAGCTGGCGGCGAAGTTCTGCTTGCAGGCGCTCTGGAACAGGCGACGCGCCTGGTTGGGATCACGCTGCACGCCATCGATACCGCGCAGGTAAAGGTTGCCGAGAATATGCTGGGCCATGGGGTTGCCGCTGCTGGCGGACTGGTTCAGGTATTTGAGCATGGCTGGCGGGTTGCGAAATTCCGGGTTGTCACGGCCAGTGTAAAGGTAGGCCAGGCTGACGGCTGCTTCGGCATGGCCGCGATCGGCTGCCTGCTTCCACCAGTACTCGGCCTGCTTGAGGTCCTTTTGCGGCTTGCCGACGAAGTAGAAGCTGCCGAGCTTGAACTGGCTGTCCAGATCACCGCGGCGTGCCAGCTCGGTCAGGCGCTGGATGTCGCCGTCGACGGCCTGCTGTTCGGGCGACACGGTGGCGCTTGTGCCTGGGGCCGCAGGCGCCCTGGTTTCATCGCGGTTGGCACAGCCTGCGAGCAGGACAAGGCAGCTGGCGAGCAGCAGGGGAGTGGTCAGTGCGGACAGTTGGATCATGTTGGGCTCCAGATAGACGGCCCATGCTGCGTGGCCTATAGCGGTCAGGGAGCCGTCAGTGCTTCGATTGTTGTCGATCTTCGACCGAGCCGCCGGCGAACGGTTCGCTTGCACTGGGGGAAATGCACTGCGAGCTGATCCGGCTTGGCGATATGAAAATAGTCGTGTATTTTTTCATGAAATAATCTTTTGATAATTTCATCGCATGTTCATGCATTCTTCCAGGCACCTCGCCACCTACTATGTAGGCTGCTACCCCGGCACCATCGCTCAACGCCCGCGCCTTGAAGCCAGCCTCGACTGCGATGTGCTGATCGTTGGCGCCGGTTTCAGCGGCCTGCATTGCGCATTACGGCTGGCGCAGCGTGGCAAGCGTGTGGTCGTGCTGGAAGCCAGCCGGGTGGCCTGGGCAGCCTCGGGCCGCAATGGCGGGCAGGCGCTGCTGGGCTGGTCGTGCGATATGCCGCCGCTGGAAAAGGCCCTCGGCCTGCAGGGCGCCCGCCAGCTGTGGGACAGCATGTGCTGGGCCGCCGACGAACTGCGTGAGTTGCCGGCACGGCATGGCTTCGAGGTCGATTACCGGGTCGGCAGTCTATGGGCGGCAGTGCTGCCGCGCCGCGTCGCCCAGTTGCGCGATGCACAGCACGAGGCGGTGCATAAATGGGGCTACCGCGACTTGCGCCTGATCGAGGGCGCTGAGCTTCGCGAATGGGTCGACAGCCCGCGCTACGTGGCGGCGCTGCACGACGCCAGGGGCGCCCACCTGGATCCGCTCAAGCTCGCTCAGGGGCTGGCCACGGCCATCGAGGCGGCTGGCGGTCGGATCTTCGAGCAGAGCCGCGCGCTGGCCTACGAGACGCTTCCCGAAGGCTATCGGGTGCGCACGCCTGAGGGCGAAGTGCGCGCCGACGTGTTGGTGCTGGCCTGCAATGCCTATCTGGATGATTTGGATCCAGCGCTGTCGCAACGAGTACTGCCCGTGGGCTCCTACCAGGTGGCCACAGCCGTGCTCGACCCACAGCTGGCGCGCTCGTTGTTGCCCCAGAACAGTTGCGTGATCGACAACCAGTTCGTGCCCGACTATTTCCGCCTGACGCCGGACAACCGGCTGCTTTTCGGTGGCGGCTGCACCTATCTGGGCGGCTTGCCCAAGGACGTGCCCGCGGCGACACGGCCCTATCTGGAGCGGGTGTTTCCCCAGCTCAAGGGCGTCGCCATTGATTACGGCTGGGGCGGGCATATCGACGTCACCCTGAAGCGCACGCCGGATGTCGGTCGTCAGGGCCAGCGTTACTGGTTGCAGGGGTTCTCCGGGCACGGCGTACTGCCGACCCTGGCCGCGGCGCGGGCGGTAACCGACGCGATTCGCGGTGATGAGCAGTTGCTGGCGCTGTATCAGCGTATCGGCAACCCGCGTTTTCCGGGCGGCGCCTGGCTGGCGGCGCCCATGGAGGCGGCCGGCAAGGCCTGGTACCGCCTGCGAGACTACCTATGAAGGGCTCCACCGGCATGGACATGCAGGAAGAAATAGAAGGCCTGGCGATCCTCATCCGTGACCTGCGCAAGCACAAGAACCTGACACTTGGCGAGCTGGCCGGGCGCATTGGCCGCTCGGTGGGCTTCCTGTCCCAGGTCGAGCGTGGCCTGTCGAAGCCGACCGTGGCGGACCTGACCGCCATCAGCGAAGCGCTCGGCGTATCGACCACCTATTTCTACAGCCTGGAAAAGCCGCGGGCGTTGCCGTGGGTCACCCGGCCCGGTGAGCGGCGCACCCTGTATTACGCCGGCGGCATTACCGATGTGCTGGCGTCGCCGAGCATGTCGGCCGGCTTCTCCATGCTGGAAAGTCACCTGGCACCTGGCGCGACCAGCGGTGACGGGCACCTGAACGACAGCTCGGAGCAGGGCGGCTTCGTGCTCGAAGGCCAGTTGAGCATCTGGCTGGATGACCAGCCGGAGCCCGTTACCCTCGGGCCCAATGACAGCTTCCAGTTGCCGCCGCACAGCCAGTTCCGTTACGCCAACCTAACCGACCAGCCCGCACGGGTACTCTGGGTGTTCCGCTAGGCGGGCACAGGAAATCTCACATGACCTTCACGTGTTTGTCCGACGAAGTCCGCGCCTTTCGCGCCGCCCACCCCGACGTGCGTTATGTCGACCTGATCTGCCTGGATATCCCCGGGCATTTCTACGGCAAGCGCTACCCCATCGACATGCTGGAAAAGGTCGCCGCCGGCAGCCTGCTCAAGCTGCCGCAGAACTGTGTGCTGCTCGGTGCCCAGGGCGGGCTGCACGAGATCGGCGACTACTGTTTCCATGATGGCGACCCGGACGCCACGCGCCGGTTGATTCCCGGCACGCTCAAGCCGGTACGCTGGGAACAGCAGCCCCTGGGGCAGATGCTGATCAGCTCCGATGGCACCGAGTCGCCCATCGAGTTCGAACCCCGGGAAGTGCTGGCGCGGGTGATGGCGCGCCTGGCAGCCAAGGGCATTCATCCGGTGGTGGCCTTCGAGCTGGAGTTCTACCTGTTCGACCGGGCCTTGAAGGACGGCCTGCCGCAATACCCCCGCGACCCGCTGTGCGGCGATGAGGACGACCAGCCCAACCTGCATATCGAGCGCTTGTCGCGCTTCTCTCCGGTGTTGCACGAGATCGTCGAGGTGGCCAATGAGCAGGGCATCGACGCCAACGTGATCACCGCGGAAATCGGCCCCGGGCAGTTCGAGATCAATTTCGGCCACTGTGAAGACGGTCTGCAGGCCGCCGACTGGGCCGCACTGTTCACCCGGCTGACCCGTGGCGTGTCACTCAAGCATGGTCATCGCGCCAGCTTCATGAGCAAACCGTACCTTGATGTGCCGGGCAGCGGCATGCATGTGCACGTCAGCCTTTACGACGAGCAGGGCAACAACCTGCTGGCGGCGGACGACGGCAAGCCCTTGCGCCACGCGGTGGCCGGCTGCCTGGACTGGCTGCCGCACTGCATGCCGATTTTTGCCCCGCACCATAACGCCTATCGCCGCTACGGTTCACGGGTGAACGCTGCCAGCCGCGCCAGCTGGGGCTACGAGGACCGCGATGCCTGTGTACGCATTCCCGATTCGGATGCCCGCAACCTGCGAATCGAGCATCGCCTGGCAGGCGCCGATGCCAACCCCTATCTGGTGCTGGCGGCCATCCTCTCGGCCATGGAGCATGGCCTCGAACAACGCGCCGAGCCCATCGCGCCGTTGAACGAGAACCGTCAGAGCGGTATCGACTTTCCCATGGACATGCTCGCGGCGGTGGCGCAGATGCGCTATCACCCGGCAGTCAATGCCGGGCTGGGTGAGGAATTCGTGATGGTGTATTGCGAGAACAAGCGCCAGGATCACCTGGCGTTCATGGAGCACATCAATGCCCGCGAGTACCGCTGGTTCCTCTGAGGCTCTGTGCGAAAGTACCTGCGCTCGGTGATGCTTCGCTAAAAATCGCTTCGGCCTGCTCATTTACAGCTCGTAAACTCCGCGGCCTCACCGATTTTTGCCTCGCCTGACCTTCGCTCGGAGACTTTCGTACAGACCCTGAGGTATGTGCATAAATAGAAAAACCCGCCGATGGCGGGTTTTTTTCTATGGGCAGCCGGTTAGCGGAACAGCGACCAGCTCACTGCATAGTCGTTGAAGCCCAGGCCCCACAGCGCGACGGTCAGGGCCAGCAGTAGCTCCAGCACCAAGACGCCGATGGCCAGGGTGCCGCCGGAGATGGTCAGCCCTTCGCTGACCGGAATGCGCAGGAACGCCGGCATGCCCACGTACAGCAAGCGTGCGCTGTAGGCCAGCGCGACGATGCCGACCATCAGCAGCAGCCAGGCTTTCGGATAGAGCAGGGCGATACCGGCGATGAACAGCGGCGTGGCCACGTAGCCTGCGAAGATGATGCAGCGGCTACGGCTCGGGCGGCTGGCGAAGGAGTCGGACATCCAGTGGATGACGTTACCCATGATGGCCACGCCGATCAGCATCAGGATGTAGAACACGATACCCAGCGCTGCGGCGGTCGGCACTGCCACCTTGTAGGCTTCGCCGCCCAGGTGCCAGCCGATCTGCGTGGTACCGATAAAAGCACTGACGACGGGGATGAGTGCCATCAGCAGAACGTGGCGGGCATAAAGGTTGGTGATGCTTTCCTTTTCCCGGTCGATGTTGCGCCACTCGCGGCCCGGATTGGCCAGCAGCCCCCAAATGTGATTGATCATGACTCTTCTCCTCTGACTCCAGCATCGTGCCGGCATGAGATACCCGAGAGCTGATCAGCCTGGATTGTGCGGCAGGTGCCATTCAATTCAGCCCTCACAGCTATGAGTGAAGTTCACCGCAATAGGTTTGACCAGAAATTCACCGTCCAGCCGCACCCGCACTTTTCAACGCCATCGATGCGCCGTCGTATACCGCGGCTGACGGGGCATCGCAGCGGTTGTGCATAAGCTGCAAGGGCTCGTAACCGGGTATGTCCAGCGAGCCACAAAAAACACCGGCCGGCGCCGCGCAAAGCCCAGCCGCTGCGCATGGTAGCGGGCTGGCGGGGGAGGGGAGGGCGTATTGCCCTAGTTTTTGTGTGTGCTCTTTGGCCCCTGCCTTGGCCTGGGCAAAGGTGCTATGTTGCGCACCCTCTCAGGCAGGGCCAGAACATGAGCGACGACAAGGCACGTAACCAATCCCCAGAGCAGCCGAACAGCGGCAAGCGCGGCGGTTGTCTGTGGCTGACCCTGTTGGGTCTTGGCTTTATCGTGTTGGTATTCGGCATCATCATCTATGCCATCACCCGTGAGCAGACCGCTGAGGTGCAGGCCAACGAGCAGCGTGCCATCCAGGCCTGCTGGGTCAAGGCCAATGACCCTTCGGCAACGCCGACCTCGCGTGCCTTCGCCACCGACAGCTGCAAGGAGATGGAGAAGCAGTTCCGCATCAAGTACGACCGGGATCCGGAGTGATGAGCGGGGAACAGGTCGCGCCGTCCAAGCGTTTTCTGCTGATCCTGTGCCTGCTGGCGCTGGTCCTCGTCGTGGCCATGGCGGCCTGGGCATGGAGCCGCTTCGGCGTGGCGTACCTGCGGCCCTTCGGAGACCAGGAGCAGCAGGCGGTGTTCTTTCAGGGCGGCGGCCTCAAGCTGCCTGCCGAACTGGCCGGGCCGGGCAAGATCCGCGTGGTGCATTTCTGGGATCCACAGTGCCCTTGTCACAAGGAAACCGACGCCCACCTCAATTACCTGATCGGCCTGTATCGGTTTTCCGGGGTCGAGTTTTACAGCGTGCAGAAGCCGGGCAGCACCGGTGAGATGCTGCCATTTTTGCGCGGTAAGCTGACGCCCCTGGAGTCACTCGAAGGCATGGAGTCGATTCCGGCCAGCCCGGCCATCGCCATCTGGGATCAGCAGGGGCGCCTGGCCTACGCCGGCCCCTATAGCGAAGGATTGGTGTGCAACTCGTCGAACAGTTTCGTCGAGCCGATTCTCGACGCGCTGTCGGCCAACCGCAGCGTCTCGGCTGCCAATACCATGGCGGTGGGTTGCTACTGCGACTGGCAGGCGAAAGAGGGTTCTTGATTTACCCCAGTAACCCATGAGTTTTCTTGTGGTTATGGTCGTGCGACATATTGCCGCGCAACTGCGCGGATATGAGCCACTATTATGAGTCGCAACTCTCTCCGCAATGCGTACCCGGTGCTTGAGCGGTTCTCCGCTCTCGGGCTACAGGTGCGGTCATGTGGGGCTTTGCGAGTAAAGCGAGCTGTTGCCAGCTGCAGGGTTGCGGCTGGTTTGGCAGGGTCGGGGCAGGCCGGGGCGAGCATTACACCCCGACTATTTGTAGGCCCATCGTCGTTATGCGGTTGGTTTTTTTGGCTGCGTAACCGAAAATGTCGCCCCCTCCGTTTAGTAGTTTCGATGTTGAAACGATTTCGGTGCCTCGGCGCATCGTTTTCCTGACATGCCCGGCTGTATTGGGTGCCAGGCTGAACAGAACGCTATGTGGGATATCACTTTGCTGAAGGTCGTGAAATGAGAGAAGAGAAGTACCACCGCTTGTTCCGCACGCTTCTGACGATTGTCGTGGCCGTCTCCCTGAGTGGCTGCGACTGGGTTCTTTTCG
>JAAIGF010267849.1_pt1 | contig 18215 bp, 16 predicted proteins | sample 6487441 | NCBI WGS metagenome assembly JAAIGF01 (sample SAMN13974129, study PRJNA590717) | phyllosphere metagenome | biome: pepper field; feature: multiple bacterial spot infested pepper fields; material: pepper leaves; isolation source: leaves from pepper fields | host: Capsicum annuum ... | reverse complement strand
TCAGATGTCGCAGAGGCGCTTTTCAGCAAGTTGGCGCTGGTTGTGGCGCAGTCAGACGTGGACGCAGAACGATTTCGCGACCTGGGCTCCTGGCCGGTTGTCGTGTCAGGAAACCTGAAGGGCGATACCGATCCGCCGCCGTGCGACATGGCATTGCTCGAAAACTATCGCCGCCAGATTGGCGGACGCAAGACCTGGGCCGCTATCTCCACCTTCGAAGGGGAGGAAAAGGCGGCGGGCACGGTTCACACTGCAATCAAGTCCCGAAACGGTCAACTCACCATCATCGTGCCCCGGCATCCTGAGCGGTGCGATGAGATCGAGGCGATGTTGAAGGGCATGGATCTGGTTGTTGCCCGCAGAAGCCGCAACGACGTCATCACGCCGCAGACGGATATTTTCCTTGGTGACACGATCGGCGAAATGGGTCTTTACCTGCGGCTGACCGAACTTGCCTTCGTGGGCCGCTCGCTGATGGCGGAGGGTGGTCAGAACCCGCTGGAGCCTGCAATGCTGGGCTGCGCCGTTCTTTCCGGTGCGCATGTCCAGAATTTCCGCGAAGCTTACCAGAAGCTTTTGCGTTCAGGTGGCGGTCGCATCATCCGGGATGTCGAGATGCTGGCAAAGGCCGTGCATTATCTGCTGGTCAACGACAACGAACGTTACAAGATGATCGATGCCGGCGGCAGGGTCATACAGGACATGCGCGGTGCGTTGTCCTCAACCGTCAAGGCGCTTGAGCCTTACATCAATCCGTTGACGGTAACCGCCAAGCTTCAGCCGCGCAGTGCTGTTGGTTGACGATGGACGCGGCCGGATTGGTTAAATCGCCGGATGATATTGCGGCAATCCTGTTCGACAAGGACGGAACGCTGATCGGCTATGATGCGAGCTGGGGTCCTGTTAACCGTGAGCTTGCGGCAATTGCCGCCCGTGGCGACGCGGCACTGGCCGACCGCCTGCTTCTGGCCTGTGGAATGGACCCCGTGACCGGCCATGTCATAGCCGACAGTCTGCTGGCCGCTGGCAATACGGCCCAGATTGCCGCTGGTCTGGTTGCTGCCGGTTCGCCCTGCGACGTGGGTGAACTAACGCAACGCCTCGACCGGCTGTTTACCGATGCGGCTTCCAAATCGGTGCCAGTCACGGATCTGCAGGGGCTTTTTTCCCGCCTGAAGCAGAGAGGCTACAGGCTCGGCATCGCTTCCAGCGACAATGAGGCCTCTATACGCGAAACCGCGCGACGCTTCGGCATCGAACACAGTGTCGATTTCATCGCCGGTTACGATAGCGGCCACGGCACGAAGCCGCAGCCGGGGATGGTTTACGGATTTTGCGAGGCAATCGGTCTTACCCCGGATCGCATCGCCGTTGTCGGAGACAACAACCACGATCTGCACATGGCGCGCAATGCCAAGGCCGGTCTGGGCATCGCGGTGCTTACCGGCACGGGCACAAGGCAAAGTCTTGCAGCAGACTGTGACTATTGTTTTGACGATATAACAGGTCTCGAAACTCTTCTTCCGCCCCGCGCTGCGCTCTAGACTATTTCCCCTCTTTGCAAAATCCTTACCTTTCTGGCAGATAGCTTCTGCTAACAAACAGGGAATAGCGGGAGTTTGTGGACGGATGGTTTCGGAAGCACCGCCATTCTGGTGGGAAAAATCCGGCTGGCAGGCCTGGGCACTGGCTCCTTTTTCCTTCGTTTATGGCAAGGTCGCCGGACGGACGATGAAAAGGGCAAAACGTGCATCCGTGCCCGTACCGGTCATCTGTATCGGCAATTTCACAGTCGGTGGTGCGGGCAAGACCCCGACCGCCATTGCAATTGCGCGCGCAGCCATCGCAATGGGGCTGACGCCGGGTTTCCTCAGCCGTGGCTATGGCGGCACACTGGACGTGACGACACGGGTCGATGTCGGGCATCATCGGTCTGTCGACGTCGGCGATGAGCCCCTTTTGCTGGCTCGTGAGGCGATAACGGTCATTTCCCGCAGGCGTGTCGAAGGCGCAAAACGCCTTGTCGAAGAGGGTGTCGACCTCATCATCATGGACGACGGCTTTCAAAGCGCGCGGCTGACACTGGACTATGCCTTGGTCGTTATCGATACCCGCCGAGGCATCGGTAATGGGCATCTCGTGCCCGGGGGACCCGTCCGGGCACCGCTGGACGAGCAGATGCGCCAACTGTCTGCAATTCTCAAGGTGGGCGATGGACCTGCGGCCGATGCGATCATTCGCACGGCTGCACGGGCGGGCAAACAGATTTACGTCTCATCCATACGTCCCCGGCCACAGGCGGATCTCAAGGCCAAACCTGTCCTCGCCTATGCGGGCATTGCAGATCCCGAGAAGTTCTATCGTACCGTCTCGTCTTTGGGCGCCGATATCGTGGTCCGTCGCTCATTCCCGGATCATCACCAGTTCAGCGATGAAGAGATTGCCGATCTGATGGAGGAGGCAGCCAAGGCCAACCTCTTGCCGGTCACAACAGCCAAGGACGCGATGCGGCTTGAGGGGCGTCATGGGCCGGCATCGGCTCTGCACCGCGCCAGCCGTGTCATCGAGATAGATATGGAATTCGATGACCCGAATGCGGCTGCGGCAATCATCGACACGGCCATGGAAAATTGCAGGCGCAGAAGGCTTCAGCAACCTTAATAGGGCCCATGGTCCGAATATGGCAGCGGCGAAGGAACAATACGACCTCAGCGCGCTTTTCCTGAAGAGTTGAGCACTTGGAGTGCTCTCCATTGCTTCAGGAGGAACACATGCCGCAGGGTACCGAAAAGAAAGTTTTCACCCCACGCGAGAGTCGCCAAGGTTTTCGGGGAAGTCCCGTTCTGATCATTCTCGTTATCAGCCTACTATTGGCAGGCGCCGTCTGGATTGTTGCCGAGACCTGGGGGGAGAGCACCGCGCCAGCGACGACAGAAACACAGTCCGCGCCTGGCCCATCGACACCAAATGCACCGGCAGACCCCGGCCCAAGCGGCACAGGTGCTTTCGACAACAACGCCCCGTCTGGCACACAGCCAGCAACAGGTGGGACCGACAGCAATCCAAATCCAGGCCAGGCCTCGCAGCCAGCCCGACCCGCGCAGCCGGCGCAATAACAACAGCAAAAAACCGGGCATTGCCCGGTTTTTTTATGTCTGTAATGCAGAACCGGGTGGATCGCCCGGTTCTGCTATAGAGCTGTCACGCAGCTTTCTGAGCAGCAGCGTTGACCGATGTCGTCGCTAGTTTGCTGAGCGATTCGTCTGTCGTGGATTCTTCGGTCAGCGTGGCCTCCAGCAACGGAACAGCCTTCGAATAGCCGAGCTTTTCTGCCCAGGCCTTCAGCGTGCCGTAACGGGTAATTTCGTAATGCTCGACAGCCTGCGCGGACGAGATCAGGCCAGCGTCGAGTGCAGCGGTGCCCTTGTAGTCTTCCATGATTTCTTCGCCTTCAGCGATGATACCCTGGATTGCTTCACAGGTTTTGCCCTGTGCGCGCTTGCCGATGATTTCAAAGACTTCCTGCAGGCGTTCGATCTGGCCCTGCGTTTCTTCCTTGTGCTTCTCGAAAGCAGCTTTCAGCTTTGGGTCGGTTGCTGCGCGTGCCATTTTCGGCAAAGCTTTCAGCACCTGACGTTCGGCGTAATAGATGTCCTTCAGCGTATCGTAAAAAAGATCGTCGAGTGTCTTCTCGGCCATTGTCAGCTCCTGTTGAAAATTGTGCCGTTGCATTGCAACGCTGATCTAACCAGCCCCGTCAGCGATAGTTCCTGACGGGTTGCGCACAATGTTCAATTTACTTGAGCAGATCGTAATGTAAGGCCGATGCCGTTCAGGCACTTCTCTTCTGGTTTGGAAGCGCACCGGCTCGCTTCTCTGCCTCAAGAGAGGCTGCTGCGTCGGCATAGGGCTCCTGCCTGATAACGCTCCAGTAACGCAGCTCATCCAGCGGAATGAATTTGCCCGTCATGGCGCAGACGACGTGTGAACCGTTTTGAACGATGCGCATATCTCCATCGAGATATTCGATCTTCGCCTCACGGCTGCCGCCGCCTTCAAATCTGTTCATCTGTCCTGTCTCCTGACGATCTCTGTTTTCTAGCTTTTTCCTTGCGAAAATGCCAGCGGTGGCGCGTGGGATTGGCTCAACTTCTGCCGAACAGCCTTTCGATATCGGAAAGCTTGAGTTCGATATAGGTGGGGCGGCCGTGGTTGCACTGGCCGGAGCCGGGTGTGTTTTCCATCTGCCGCAAAAGCGCATTCATTTCTTCTGGCCTCATGCGACGGCCCGACCTGACCGAGCCGTGGCAGGCCATGGTGGCCGCGACATATTCGAGTTTGTTGCCAAGACTGGCGGCGCTGTCCCATTCGGCAATTTCGTCCGCCAGTTGCCGCACCAGACCCTGAACGTTGACCTCGCCCAGCATGGAGGGAGTCTCGCGCACGGCGATGGCTCCGGGGCCGAAACGCTCAATGGCAAGGCCCATGCTGTCGAAGCCAGCAGCATGTTCCATCAACCGATCGCAATCCTCCTCCGGCAAATCGACAATCTCCGGAATGAGCAGAACCTGAGAGGCAGGACGCCTGGAATGGAGCGCCTTGCGAATTTCCTCAAAGACCAGCCGTTCATGGGCTGCGTGTTGGTCAACGATGACAAGGCCATCATCCGTTTGCGCCACAATATAATTGGCGTGCACCTGTGCTCTTGCCGCGCCCAAAGGATAGCGCGCCGCATCCATGGTGGGATTGCCATCAACAGAAGGTCCAGCCTGTTCGGCACGTGCCGTAGGCATGGTAATATCGGCAAATTGCGCCTGCGCGGTTTCGCGCAGCGCCAGCTCGCCGCCGACGGATAGCGGCCGCGACGGCGAGGTTGTCGGCGACCACGCCTGCGATGAAAAAGACCGAACGGAAGAGGGGCTGTAGCCGGGACGAAACGCGCTCATCATCTGCGCAGCACCCGTCGTTGCCGCCCGGTCTCCCTCGCGTGTCAGAGCCTGCCGCACGGCGCCGACGATCAGCCCGCGTATAAGGCCAGGATCGCGAAAACGCACGTCGGACTTGGCGGGATGAACGTTCACATCCACAAGGGCGGGATCGAGCGTGAGAGAGAGCACCGCTATGGGATAGCGGCCATGGGGGATTGTTTCGGCATAGGCACCGCGAATGGCGGACAGAAGCAGTTTGTCCTGCACGGGGCGTCCATTCACAAACATGTATTGATGCGCCGAATTCCCGCGGTTGAATGTGGGAACGCCCGCAAAGCCCGTCAGGGTTACGTCCTCGCGGATGGCATCAATTTCGATGGCATTGTCCTTGAAGTCGGCACCAAGAATTTGCGCCATGCGCGCAAGGTGGTCATCACCCGTTGCCGGGAATTCCAGCGTCGACCGGTCCGTTCCCGACAGGACGAAGCGGATATGCGGGAAGGCAATGGCCATGCGTTTGACGATTTCAGTGATCGCGCCCGCTTCGGCCTTTTCCGATTTGAGGAATTTGAGGCGCGCCGGTGTGGCAAAAAACAGATCGCGCACCTCCACCGTCGTTCCCCTGTTGGAGGGAGCGGGCCGGACAGGCGACACCTTGCCGCCAGCAACAGAGATAACGGCGCCTTCGGCCGCATCCTTCTGACGACTGGTGATCGTCAGTTTGGCGACCGAGCCGATGGAGGGCAGGGCTTCGCCGCGAAAACCCAGCGTCCGTATATCGTCCAGGTTCAGGGAAATCTTGGATGTGCAATGTCTGCGGATTGCCAATTCCAGATCGGAAGCAGACATGCCACAGCCATTGTCCGAAATTCTCACGAGACCCTTGCCGCCGCCAGCGGTGGCGATTTCGATCCGGGTAGCGCCCGCATCGATCGCATTTTCAATCAATTCTTTTGCAGCACTGGATGGGCGTTCAATGACTTCGCCGGCGGCAATCTGATTGATAAGGGTTTCGGAAAGCTGTTTGATGGACATGACGCCATTTTCGAGGATTCGAGAGGTTTGCGAAAGCAAAATCCATCCAAATGGCGAAAAATGCGGGGTTGTCCCGCCAAATATTTCTTGGGCACAGCGTTAAGTGCGTCTTAAGCTAATAATTTTAGTGTGCAACCAGCTCGCAATGAATGCAGCATCATCCGGCGCCCACCGCAGCAGGATGATTTGTGACGAAAAGCAGAGGGCGTTGCCAGAACGTGCCAGTCTGCTTCAGGTTTCACACAACATGCCCTTTATCTTCAGCCATTTTCCCCCGGCCAGAGGCCGATTTTGTGAGTGTAATTCGCTTTGAGACAGGCATGTGAGGAAGTGCAATGAATGGTGGGGCGTCGACCTGCGCAGATATGTATACTGCCATGCTCGAAGCCTTTTGCGATGCCATGTCGGTTGCCCTCATCGGCTATGATCGCGATGATCACATTGCCTTCGCCAACCGGCGAGTGCTCAGTCTTCTGCCCCTCAACGAAGCGGACATAGCCACCGGAACGCGCCTTCGCGATTTCATTGGCGCTGTCTACGATTGCCGCAGGCCGGATGGCGATGCCGTGCAGCCGCGATTGGCAGATCGCGAAGACTGGATTGCCGAACGTCTCGCCTCACACTGGAAAGAGCGGTCGGAATTTACCGAGCGCGGACTTGGCGATCGCTGGCTGCGCTTTACCCAACGACGATTGCCGTCAGGCATGGGCATCTGCGTCATTTCCGACATTTCCGAACAGAAGAAACGCGAGGACCAGTGGCGTTCCGATATTGAACGGGTGCAACTGACCGAAGAGATACTGGACACGCTGCCGCTTTCGATTTTCGTCAAGGACCGCAACGCGACCTATGTCGGTGTCAACAAGGCTGGCTGCGCCCTGCTGGAAACATCGGCAGACCTTATCCTCGGGCGCACGGTTGCCGACATTCATTCCGATCCTGTTGCCTCGCGGATCGATGCCATGGACCGCCATGTGCTGGACACCGGCAGACCAGCTATTCTGCCGGAGCGTTTAACGCGCCTGACGGGAGAGGAAATTCTCGTCATCACAAGAAAGCAGAGGGTCGGTAAACCGGGCCGATATTTTCTCGTTACGACCATGGATGATGTATCTGCCTTCGCCACCACCGGAGCGGACGGAAAACAGGTCATTTCCGGGCTGGAGCACATGTCATTCGTTCAGACGTCCTACATGGACGATGAGCACCATCAGGCTTCCCGAATTTTGCAGGGTCGCAGCATTTTGATCGTTACGCCCAATGCAAAGCTTGGCGAACAGGCGTCGAAGAAGATGAGCGCCATGGGTATCGATTGCGCAGTTGCATCGGGATACCGAGAGCAGAAAGCCTTTATGGAGTATGCCGCCTCCGCCAATGTGCGGATCGATCTCGTGGTCGTGGATATACAACTGGACGTCGCCTGCCTTGATCTGCCGCCAGTCTACGGCGTCGATGTCATGACGGTCGATGATTTTCAGCTTGAAGGCATGATCATCAGTCAGGTTACGCGTCACTTCCGTCTCATTGCCCAGAATGCGATCGCTGAAAGGGCAGGGGAAGGCGTGGACATCTCCACCGGCACGGAGAAAGCGCCCCCTAAACGAGCGACCGAAGTTCTGGTCGTGGAAGACAACACGATCAACCAGATTGTCTTTTCACAAATACTCGAAAGCATGGGGTTGACCTACAAGATCGCGGCTACGGGTGCTGAGGCCCTGCGGCTTTACGAGCAGGAAAAACCGTCTTTCGTGCTGATGGATACGACACTGCCGGATTTCGATGGCTTTGAAGCGACCCGCAGGCTGCGCAAGATATCGCATCAACAGGACCGCGTCCCCGTTATTGGTGTTGTTGCGCTTGCTTTCGAGGGTGACCGACAGGCCTGCTTGGATGCGGGAATGGACGATATGCTGTTGAAACCGATCAGCCCCGACATGATAGAAGCATTACTGAAACGATACATGCCTCAGAAAAACCAGTTCAACCATGGTTGAGCCGGGAAAATATAGAAATCGGGCCCGGAAAATCGGTGGCAATTTCGCAGAGTTCCGCGATAGTGTTTTCGCAAGAATCAAACATTATTGATCAACACTGACTTCAGTTTGTTGACTAGGACATGCGCATGAAACCGCCCGAGCCAAATGCGCCACAAGTGAGCCAGCACGAGTTGCAGGCCATGGCGTATAGCGACCCTTTGACAGGGTTGGGCAACCGGTACAGGCTTCGCGACAAGATCAGAATGCTTGCCGCAGAACGTGCGACGGATCCCGCGCCGTTTACCATCGGCGTGGCGAATATAGACGGCTTCAAACCCATCAACGATCTTTTTGGCGCCGAAGCGGGCGACGAAATCCTGTGTCAGGTTGCGCATCGTCTTAAAGCCTGTGTGCCTGATGGTGCTGTCGTTACGCGTCATGATGGCGACGAATTTGCTTTCGTTTTGCCGCTGGTGTTCGAACGGCTGGGTGCCGAGCGCGTCGGCAACATGATCAAGGATGTCCTGTCCGCTCCCTATGATCTGGGCGATCGCAACGTTCGCCTGTCGTCATCCTTTGGCTTTGCCATTTATCCCTTCGCGGGTGAGGAATTCGAGGATCTGCTGAAAAGCGCGGAAACTGCGCTTTATCGTTCCAAGCGTCGCGGTCGCGGGCAGATTACTGTCTATTCGCGTGAGATTGCGCAGGAGATGAAACGTGCCACGCAGCTCGAGCAGGCTCTGCGCAATGCCATCATCACCGATGCGGTGGACGTGCATTTTCAGCCTATCGTACGGTTACACAGTGCAACGGTGATCGGCTTCGAGGCACTCGCGCGCTGGAACGATCCCGATCTCGGCTTCGTCTCGCCCGCCGTTTTCGTGCCGCTGGCGGAAGAGCGCGGTTTTATCGACGCTCTCTCCGAAACGCTGTTGCGCAAGGCGGCGGAAGCCGCGCTTTCATGGCCGCGAGAGCTGTTCTTGTCTTTCAACCTCTCGTCCGCGCAATTGATGGACCCGACGACGGCTGGCAACATCCTGTCCATCTTGCGGCGCGTGGGGCTCGATCCCAGAAGGCTGGAGCTTGAGATCACCGAAACCGCGGTCATGACATCGGCAGACACGGCCCAGCGCATTATCCGCGAGCTTCAGCAGGCGGGCGTCAAAATCTCGCTGGATGACTTCGGCACAGGCCAGTCAAGTCTTGGCCGCTTGAGAGATTTCTCGTTCGACAAGGTCAAGATCGATCGGGCGTTCGTATCGCGGATTAGCACCGACCGTCCGTCCGAACATATCATCAAGGCAATCGTGGCCATGTGTGATGGTCTTGATCTGGAGGTCGTAGCGGAAGGGATCGAAAACAAGTCCGAGGCCGACAAGCTGCGCAGTCTTGGCTGTGCCATGGGGCAGGGCTATTTCTACGGACGCCCGGTAGATGCCGCCGCCACCCAGCGATATCTTCAGGAAAACTACCGCGATCTGCCGACATCCGGTCTGGATTTCAGCTGACCTGGGAAAGGGCCAAAGGGCGCCTTTCCCGGGTCAGGGATCAGGCGATGTAAGCGCCATCGGCCATGCCTTTAACCTCTATGCCAAGGTCGAAGGTCGCGCCAAACATCGGATTGGCCTTGATGGTGGCCTCGTCCAGACCTTCGCAGGCTGAGGTGAGGCCAAGGCGGTTGAGGCCGCTGCCGAAAAAGACCGGACACGTGGATTGTTCCGCTGGCACAAGATAGCGATCGAGATGCTTTCCATCGGCGGAGTAGCGATCAACGGCACCCATTCCCCAACGTGCATTCCAGATATGGCCATCCGCATCGCATACGGAGCCATCGATGCCACCGTCCTCACCAGCCTGATCAACCAGTATCTTGGCTTGTCCAACCGGCAACCCGGTTGCCGGATCGAGTGGAACGGCCATCAATCTGTTGACCTTGGTATCCACATAATACCCCGTTGCTCCATCGGGAGAAAAGCAGATGGAGTTGGAAATGCTGATGTTCTCGACCAGCGTCGTCACCACGCCCCTGGCGACGTGATAGATGCCGCCTGCTCCATCTTCGGCCTTCTTGCCCATGGTGCCGATCCACAATGCACCGCAGGGATGAACGCGGCCGTCATTGGAGCGATTGCCAGGCTTGCCCGGCTCGAAATCCGCATGAAAGGAAAGTTCGCCTGTTGCCCGGTCACGGAGGAAGAGTCCATCTTCGGACGCGAGCAATTGACGCTTCTCGTCGATGCGAGCGACGACGCTTGCCATGAAAGGCAGGGCGTGAACAGCTTTCTGGCCGCTCGAAAGATCGAGTTCGTGAAGTTCCTTGCCGAGAATGTTCAGCCAGCAAAGCTTGCCTGTGATCGGATCGAACGCCGGTCCTTCACCGAGATGCATCTGCGTGGCATCCAGCACGCTGCCTTTGAAGTCGTGTATGGTGGCCATGCCTATGCTCCGATCGCTGTTTCATAGGCCTTGACGGTCATCAGCGCGCGTTCGTGGACATCTGAGGCCGTCATGCCTGGCTTGTACAGGCTCGTGCCAAGGCCAAAGGCCGTGATGCCTGCGCTGGTGTAGTCGCCGAAATTCTTGTCCGACACGCCGCCGACTGCGGCAACCAGCGTATCCTTCGGCAGAATCGTTCTGATGGCGTTGATACCCGACGGACCGATTACGCTGGCGGGGAAGAACTTGAGGCCGGTCGCACCCGCTTTCAGCGCCAGCAGCGCCTCCGTCGGTGTCAGGACGCCGGGCATGGTAACCATGCCTTTTTCGCGTGCAGCCGTGATCACCTCGACATCCACATTGGGGCTGACCATGAGCTTGCCGCCCACCGCATCAAGCCTTGCGACATCACCGATTGTCAACACCGTGCCCGCGCCGATCAGGGCATCCGCCGGTGCCAGCTTCGCAGCGATTTCGATGGAGCGAAAGGCGTCCGGTGAATTGAGCGGTATTTCGATGGCGCGCAAGCCGCTTTCGAGAAGCACACTGACAATGCCTTCTGCTTCTTCCGGCTTTATGCCGCGCAGAATGGCGACCAACGGATATTTCATGGGTGGAAAGGGGATACGCATCTTAAACTCCTCAGTGCCATATGGCGTTTGCGGCGGCGACAAGCCCGTTGCGAACGGCTTCATCGGCATCAATGGTAACGAAATCTATGGAAAGCGCCTCAAAAGCGGCGCTGTAAAGAGCACCAAGCGCGCCGGATGCGATCAGCACCACCTTGGCGCTCTTGGGTGCAGTGGAGTGCGCTCCGGCAATCTCCAGCCCAATCATGGTGCCCGAAAGTCTCGCCTTTGCGTCGGTGGGTGTAAGGCCATGCAACAATTGCCCGGACCGAACGGTAAACAGTCGGTTGGTCGCCATATACGGATGCGCATAGCTATCGGCCACCGCAGAACGAAACGCGGGAAGATCGCCGGTAAATGCGCCTGCGTCTGCAAGGGCGTGGGACAGGATGGAATGCTTTGAGATGACGTCGAACAATTCCCCGGTCATGAAGGTTGAAAATCCGGTGACCTTGAGCGCGTTGACGCTGACCCATTTGGAATGGGTTCCCGGCATGCAGACGAGCTGCTCGCCGGTCTTGTGGTGTTCGGACAAGGCCCCGAGCAATTGTGTTTCCTCGCCACGCATCACATCTGGCGCATCGTTCGAACGTTGCGCCAGTCCGGGCAGAATACGGATGTCATCCGTTTGGCCCTCGACGCGCACGGCACCCTTCAAGACTTCTGAAAGATCAGCCGGGACATCCACATAGCCAGCCTCCACCCAGCCCTGACGAGCGCCAGCCATGCCGCAGATAATCACGGGCAGACCGGCAGGCGCAGAGAGTGCCGCCAGATGGGAAGACAACACCTTTGCAAAACCCGTCTGCATGGCGGTCGTCATGCCTTCGCCGCTTCTGCGTTCGCCGAGGATTTCCCCGGACGCGCTCATCAGCCAAAGCCGGAAACTGGTCGTACCCCAGTCCACAGCAACAAATGCGGCATCGGACATTACAAAAGACCTCCATCGATGATGATTGTTTGCGCCGTCATGGCGGCAGATGCGGATGAGGCAAGAAACATGCAGGGGCCGACAAGGTCTTCGGCCGACAGCGCACGTTTCAGGCATTGGCGCGACACGCCCTGGGAAATGGACTCGTCCGTCAGCCAGAGGTCGCGCTGCCTCTCGGTGACGATCATGCCGGGCAAAATCGCGTTGACGCGGATGTTCTCCGGACCCAGCCGCCCGGCCAGACTTTTCGTAAGCCCGATGATGCCGGCTTTGGCCGCAGCATAGGCGGGCAGTTCGCCCATATTGAGAAGGTAGGAGATGGAGGAGAAATTGATGACCGAGGCGGCCTGGGCCTGACGCAGATAGGGCAGGGCGGCCTGAGTGACGAAAAAGACCGGCTTCAGATTGACCGCATGGTTGGCGTCCCAGTATTCGCTGGTCACCTCATCAATATCATGCCGGTCATCCCAGGCGGCATTGTTGACCAGGACCTTGATCCCGTCTGTAGCCTGTGCCGCAGCATGAACGGCGCTCGAGAGCTGATCGGCTACGCGCAGATCGCCATGGACGAAGGTGACCGGATGACGGGCGCCGCCACTCAAGGATCTGGCAAGCGCTTCTCCCGCCTGGACGTTGACATCGATAAAGGCGACTTTCGCGCCGCTTTCGGAAAAGGCGCGGACCAGTGAGGCTCCGATCCCGGTGGCGCCGCCGGTGATCAAGACGCCTTGATCCGCAAACTCAGGGTCGTGCCTCGTCACCTGCGCCATCCCGCTCTCCAGATTGAGGATTGCCTGTTCCATTATTTGGAACTATGTTTCATTAAATGGAATAGTGCACTTTCCGCTCTTGCAATGTCAAGCATGGCTGGCTGGTTGATCGAGGAAACATCATGCCATATCATGGCGAAAGAACGCAGATGAGCGGCACGGGTACGCTTGGTAAGCTTATTCACGTTCTGGAAATCGTGACCGCCTCGGCAAGGCCTCTTCGTTTCACCGATATACTGGAGCGGTCCGGGCAGCCGAGAGGGACATTGCACCGGCAGCTGATGCACCTTGTGGAAGAGGGGCTGCTCGACCACACTGACGAGCAGACCTACGTGGCAGGTCTGCGACTGCTGACATTCGCATCCCAGGCCTGGAATGGTAACGATCTGCGCTCCATAGCTGCGCCGCACCTGCGCAGGCTGCAGGAACAGACAGGGGAATCCGTTCATCTGGGCGTTTTGCGAGGCACGCAGATCATTTACCTCGACAAGATAGACGGAAAACACTCTGTAAGAATGCATTCACAGATCGGCCGCGTGTCGCCAGCCTATTGCACTGGCGTGGGAAAAGCGGCCCTCTCACTGCTACCGGAAGCAGTTCTGAATACAACCGTTTCGGCCATGGAATTTCATAGCTACACCCCGCACACCATAGTTTCTCCAGTCCAGCTAAAACAGGAAGTCGAAACAATCAAAAAGAGGGGTTTTGGTTTTGATCTTGAGGAACACGAGACAGGAATACAATGCATTGCAGTACCAATAGTTGCAACCGGAAGGTCGTATAGCGCAGCTATTTCAGTAACGGGCCCAACCTATAGGCTTAGTCGCGAGCGACTTGAGGGTTGGGCTGGAATTATTTGTGAAGCAGCGGCCAATATTTCTTCGGATATACTCGTGAGGACATCTCCAAATCATGAGTGAATCCCAATAGATTTCCCATAAATGTACAATAACAATCCTCATTTTCGAAAATTGTGATTAATTATCTCATCAACTTTTGTTTGCAAAAATGTGGTAAATTGGTATCTGTTTGTGGGATATTTCTTTAGCCGACAACTTTCATTTTATAACAGCCGTAAAGACAAAAGACGATGTTGAAGTCAGATACCCCATTTTCTACGCTCCCCGGTGCGGAATCGGCGCAGGAAGTGGCCGAGCTAAAAACTCAGTTCGATATATTTAGATTCCTCAAGAAAGTGACCGAAGCTTGGGGTCTGAAGGCATTTATGGTCATCAACCTGCCTTCTCATATCGCAACGGAACTGTCTCAATTCACCGTCATTACAAATTGGCCCGCCGAACTTTTGCACCAATACGACCATGAACGGCTCCTGTCGCGCAGCAACGTTTTACGAGAGTTGAAACAGTGCTGTGTGCCCTTTCAAGTCGACCTTACCCTTGCAACACGCGGCTTCGACGCGGCTTCCACCGCTATGATCGTGGATCTTTTCAATCGCTTTGAGATGAACAGCGGTCTTTGGTGCCCGGTTCATGATGCGACAGGTCAGCGCGGAGCGGTTTCCTTCCATGGTCAGGACGTGGTCTTTTCTCCCAGGGCCATGGCCGAGATATCCTATATCGCATCGCATGTGTTCAGCCGTCTCGCTTTCGTGCGCAGCCTTGATGCGCGCATTCCCGAAACCCTCACGGACCGCGAAATCGACTGCCTCAACTGGACCGCTGCCGGCAAGACGAGCGCGGAGATCGCTGAAATCCTCCTTTTGTCCGAGCATACCGTCAATCACTACCTCAATCGGGCTACCAAAAAGCTGAACACCGTCAATCGAACACAGGCCGTCGCCAAGGCGCTGAGAGTCGGTCTGATAAAATAGGAATATTTTCGATTTTTTGATTGTTATCTGTGCCGTCGTAAGCAATTCTTGAATGGCTTGCGGCAAGGAGATTCGTTTGTCAGCTACGAGAAGCTTCAAGGCTGGATTTTCTCCCACGGTTGATTGTGCGGTCCTTGTTGCGGCGGCTGAAAAAGGATTTGCCACGGACGAAGGTCTGTCGCTTGAACTTTCAAAGGCATCGTCTCCCCGCGAGCTGTTGGACGCGTGGGAGGAAACCGGCCTGCACGGTATGCACCTTCCTGCGGTGCTGCCGGTTGCTTCCGCGCTTGGAATGCCTGGTCTCCCCGCTGATCTCATAGCCCCATTCGTCCTTGCTACCGGCGGCGCGGTACTTGCTGTCTCGAAGGTCGTTCATGACGATCTGGTTGAGCAAGGCATGAAAATTCCGGATCCAGGTAGCGTAGCGCGGGCGCTTGCGCGCCTGGCTTCTTCACGCGCCGAGGCAAAGCTTAAGCCGCTCATGCTCGCCGTCGAGCATGAGCTTTCCGTGTCCATGTTCGAACTGCGTTACCTGCTCGACAGTGCCAGATTGCGGATCGACCGAGAGATCGTCCTTCTGGAGGTGGCACCTGCAGCCATGCCGGATATGCTTGAGAACGGCGACATCGATGGCTTCTATGTATCGGAACCCTATGGAACATCGGCGGTCCTGCGCGGCACGGCACGTATACTGACGACAAAATCGCACATCTGGCAGAATGCGCCCGAAAAGGTTCTGGCCGTCTCCCGCGATTGGGCAAGTGCCAATGCCCCGACGCTGGAAGCGCTTCTGCGCGCTCTTTATCGGGCGGGAGAGTGGTGTTCCAGCAATGCCAATATCGAGGAACTGGCAGGCATTCTGGCCGCTCCTCAATATCTGGACACTGACGGCGAACTCATCCTGCCTGCCTTGACCGGTTTCATCTCGCATTCTCCCGCGCGCATGCTGGAATGCCCTGACTTCTTTTCCACAAGCGCAGGAGCGGCCAATTTTCCCTGGCAAAGTCAGGCGCTCTGGTTTTTTGCCCAGATGCTGCGGTGGAGCGATTGTCCGGCCGAGTTTTCGGCAAACGTCAAAGCCTACGAAGCGGCCTGTGAAGCCTTCCGCCCGGATATCTTCCGCAAGGCCATCAAGCCACTCTTCGCACCCGTCCCGTCCGCCAATATGAAGCTTGAGGGCACGCTGCATCAACCTGTGCATGTCGGCGCATCACGCTCCGGGCTGATCCTTGGTCCGGATGCCTTTTTTGACGGGCGTATCTTCGATCCGGAAAAATTCGACACGGTCGGGGAAAACTGACATATCGGCACATATGTGAGCGGGTACCGGCCCGATCCTGGCAACACGTGCTCTTCTCGGCACGGTCTGCGGGCGAGAACTGTCGCAAGAATGGACATGACATGGCACAGATAGACAAGAAAGAGATTGAAAAGGCACTCGAAAGCGTCGTCTACCCTGGCAGCGATCAGAGCATTGTGGCTCTCGGCATGGTGTCGGAAATATTCATCGCTGACGGCAAGGCTTTTTTCTCTGTCACTGTTCCGGCTGAAAAAGCAAATGAGATGGAGCCGTTGCGACTGGCCGCCGAAAAAGCCGCACTGGCCGTGCCCGGCATCAAATCGGCGATGGTGGCGTTGACGGCAGATCGCAAACCCGGTTCTGCTCCGCAAAAACCGCCGGCGACTGCCGCAAAGGCGCCGCCGCAGGCGCGGACAAAGGCTGGCGTTCCGGGAATAGGCTCGATTATCGCTGTAGCGTCGGGCAAGGGCGGGGTTGGCAAATCCACCACGGCCGTCAATCTGGCATTGGGCCTCCAGACACTCGGCCTTCGTGTCGGGATTCTCGATGCCGATATTTATGGCCCCTCTCTTCCTCGCCTGTTGAAGATCTCGGGACGTCCGCAGCAGGTGGAAAACCGCATCATCCTCCCCATGGAAAATTATGGCCTGAAGGTCATGTCCATGGGTTTTCTGGTCGATGAAGAGGCGGCAATGATCTGGCGCGGGCCCATGGTTCAATCCGCCCTGATGCAGATGTTGCGCGAAGTGGCATGGGGTGAGCTCGATGTGCTTGTGCTGGACATGCCGCCGGGCACCGGCGATGCGCAGTTGACCATTGCCCAACAGGTGCCTCTGGCCGGTGCCGTCATTGTTTCCACACCGCAGGACATGGCGCTGATCGATGCCCGCAAGGGTATCACCATGTTCCGAAAGGTCGAGGTTCCACTTCTCGGCGTCATCGAAAACATGAGCTACTTCATAGCGCCGGATACAGGTGCGCGTTACGATATATTCGGTCACGGCGGTGCGCGGGCCGAGGCGGAGCGCATCGGTGTTCCGTTTCTGGGCGAAGTCCCGTTGACGATCTCCATTCGCGAGCTATCGGACGCCGGAACGCCCGTTGTCGTGTCCGAACCTGACGGTCCACAGGCAAAGATCTATCGTGATATTGCCGAGAAGGTCTGGGCCCAGGTGGGGGCGGGTTTGAGCAAACCAGCACCGCGCATCATCTTCGAATAGTGGCCTGATCGATGCGTCCTGCGCATGGCACTCTGTCTTTTCCACAACTTGACATTGCTCGTGGCGCCAGCCGGAACCACGCGAGGTGTCGGTTTCGAGCCGGGCAAGCGGGAAAAACGCGCTGGAGTATCGATTTAAGCCGCTGAATTTCAATCGTTAATTCCCTATTTTCTGAATAGTCATGCGAACGCTGGCGCACATACAGCAGCCCGGTCCAGGCAGTTGGTTGTCAGGCTGGAAGAGCATCCTGTGAAAAATAGCCCTTGATTATTGCGGGCATTCGGAGCATAGCCCTGCGCCGTTTGATCCGCCGTCCATCCGGGCGTTTGCGGAAGCCACACATGATGTGTTAGAGCAGCCTTCCGACCTTTGTCGGTGTGCTGACCGGAGAAACTGATTGATCAAAGCCTATCGCTCGAATTGCGAGGCAATCAGCCTGTCGGCGGACCTATCGGCCCCGCAGATTTCGGACGATATTGTCTGGATCGATCTCGTGAATCCTGAACGATCCGAGGAGCTCTTCGTCGAGAAGCTGCTCGGTGTCGAATTGCCCACCCGCGAAGATTTAAAAGATATCGAGCCATCCAGCCGACTTTATGTCGAAGACGGAAATGTCTTCATGACGGGATCGCTGGTCTGGAACGCAGATTCCCGCGATCCGCGGTTGACGGATGTCGCCTTCGTTCTGGCGGGCCGGCGGCTTGTCACCATTCGCTATGCCGAGCCGAAATCCTTCAATCTCTTTATCGGCGCCATCTCGCGTGTTCCGAACGAAATGCGCAGCGGCACGTCGCTGTTGTTGAAGCTTCTGGAGACGATCGTCGACCGGACAGCGGAGATACTGGAGACCTCGGTTGTGCGCATCGATGATGTTGCAGCCGGAATCTTCGGAGAGCAGGCGCGCAGCAAGCGCAAGGCGCCCCGCTATCTCGAAGACAAGATCGCAGATATCTCGGCCTATCACCGGCTGATATCCAAGGTGCGCGACAGCCTTGCATCGCTTGCGCGCCTGCAATCCTTTCTGCAAGCCACGCCAAATGTGCAGCAGGACAAGGAAAACAAGGAAACGGGTCGCTCCATCGGACGGGACATACAGTCGCTTTCCGAACACGCCTCCTTCATTTCCGGCAATCTTACCTTTTTGCTGGATGCTGCTCTG
>JAAIGF010015635.1_pt1 | contig 18218 bp, 13 predicted proteins | sample 6487441 | NCBI WGS metagenome assembly JAAIGF01 (sample SAMN13974129, study PRJNA590717) | phyllosphere metagenome | biome: pepper field; feature: multiple bacterial spot infested pepper fields; material: pepper leaves; isolation source: leaves from pepper fields | host: Capsicum annuum ... | reverse complement strand
GTATGCTAAGCCAATGGCACCAGCGCCGGTCTGGATACTTTTAAGTAAGTTCCCCTCTGTATCCAAAACCGTCACTGTTCCTGATTTTTGGTTGGTTACAAAAAGACGCTTGCCATCGCTCGCAATATTGATAGGCGCTTGGCCACCCGAGGCAAATGATTTCTCGATCTTACGGGTCTTTGTGTTGATCACCGCAATAGAGTTGGTTCCCATAACGGTCACATACAATTTATCTTTAGATTTCGCGAAGGCCATACCGGTTGCTGTTTTCCCCAAATCAGGAATAAGGTGCGAGAAGGTATTTGTTTTTCCATCGATTACCCAAATACTGCTCGGATCGCCCACATCGGTCACGTAAACCAAGTTATTGTCTTCATCTACCAAGACCTCACGCGTGTGTGATTTCTCCGCACCACTATGGATGGTTGCCAAAACCTTCCCTGTTTTCAAATCAACAGCGCTTACTGAATTCGTACGGGTGTTGGTGGTGTAGGCAACTTGTGTCTTGCTGTTGATAGCAATGCCATAAGGTGGATTTTCCTTCAGCGAGATGCTGTCTACTACCGAAAGGTCCGCTGGATTGATTTTGTACAAAGCGCCTCCGGGAGCGTTCCTAGATCCTGCACTTGTTACGTATACATGTCCATCCTTCGCGTTGATGGCAGACTCGTACACACCTTTCCCTGCTGCTGATGATTTTTCTACCTGCTGCGCCGAAGCATGCAAAAATGGTAGGCCCATTGCCGTGATGGCCAGTATCATCTTAAGGCTATTCTTTTTTTCAAAAATTGAGTTGAACATACGTATATTGATATATTAATAGTAAAAAATGCTAATCATTAATCTTTTCCTGCCAAAACAGAAAGAAACGTTTAAAGGCCTGTTGCCACGCTTGCGCGCCGTGTTTCCCATGCGGATCAATATCTAGTTTAGTAGCTATCGGGGCATGGTCTTTTAAGAACTCGGCATATTCCTGTAAGTCGCGGGACATGCTCCCGTGCTTACCCCGGCTATCCATCCTTTTCTCACGGCCACCAACATAGAGGTAAAAGTCCATTGCGTGAAACGTCGCTTTAGATCGTTCCAAACGTTCATGACTGATTTGATAGAGCGCAGAGCGATCTATCCATATTGAAGGAGAAAAGATTCCCAAAGTACCGAAGGTCTCCGGATAGCTTAACGCAGCATACAGACTCAGCAAACCGCCGATCGAACTTCCTAGCATGGCCGTATGGTCGCGATCGGATTTTGTTCGGTAATGCTTGTCCACGTAGGGTTTCAAGACGGACACAATATCTTTCAGGTAGGCCTCTCCTTTTACCACGGGCACTTCGGCTGTCGGATGCAGCAAATATTCAGTTTCCCGTTCAGCATAAGTCGGCGCATGGTCGATGGCAACCACCAACACCTGCCCTTCCTCCGCATCAATCGTTTCGTCCACCATCCATTCCACTGGTCCGGCACGGCCTACCGAAGTAGCCTCGTCAAACAGATGCTGCCCATCGTGCATGTACAACACCGGATAAGAACGATCGCTTTCTGCATAGTTTTTCGGCAAGTAAATCCATACCTTCCGGTAGCAATCTAGATGAGGAAAGTAGAAATTTTCATCCAACAGCTTCACCTGCGGGCTTGCCGTGGAACTCGGAAATTCATCTCTCCAAGCATCGATGGACAAGGAAATTTCCAGGTCGTGATTAACCTGTACGCTAAACGGCAAAGGCAACTTCCCTTCTGGGGTAGCTTGCAGTTTATCCCAACTTCCTCGGTTAATTTTCAGTTCCAGATCGCCCGGACGCACATCGCGAATGATGGTGCTAAGCGCTTCGCCTTTCGCCGGCAACTCGCCAATCAAATGATCATCAACCACCCAGTTATTAAAGCTACCGGTCAGGTAACAGCGTTCACCAATAAAACTGCCGCTATTGTTGATAATCTCTATACGTACCTGATGCGTGTCGTTCTGATTCATCGTTTGATTGGCGCCCGAATGCCTGAAATCCATTCGCAACTGCGGCACTAATTTAGATAGATTCTAAACAAATTACAAGAATTAATTAAATTTAATCTAAATAAGATTATCTTTGCAAGCAGTTTTGAAGCAAAACCGACTAAGAATCTTGACCATGCGCATTAACATTTTAAGCATCGCGCTTTTATTACTATTTACTTTAACTGGACAAACGTGCTTTTCGCAAACAGGATCGACTGTCAGTGGGCAGGTGCGTGGAAAAGGCGCTGTGCTACCGGGCGTAACCATTGTTTTAGGCTTACAGTCTAGTCAGACCGATGAAAGGGGTGCATTTTATTTTCCAGATGTTCGGCATGGCCAGTACATCCTTGTAGCCACGGCAGTAGGCTTTAAAACATTTACTGACACCATTCAAGTTGTCGGTCAAGAGCAGCAGCTAAACATTGAGCTGGAGCCAGCGGATAGGCTTATCGACGAGGTCAGCGTCATCGGGAAATCCGCTACCCAGCAGGTGAAGGAACAGCCCATCCGTGCCATCGTGATCGATACGCGCGCAGTGGCGCAGCAACCTGCTACCTTAGCCGAGCTGATGAACCGATCGGCGGGTATACGTATTCGGCAAAGTGGCGGTCTAGGCAACGCCGTAGATGTGTCAATCAATGGCTTTCAGGGAAGCTCGGTACAGTACTTCCGGGACGGGATACCGCTCGACTACCTCGGCGGCGGCTATGGCATTAACAACGTTCCATTGAATCTATTGAACCGTGTGGAAGTTTACAAAGGTGTCGTACCTGTTTCCTTGGGAGGCGATGCCCTCGGTGGTGCCGTTAATCTGGTCACCTCCCAGCATGCCGGCACACAGCTCAACGCATCTTATGAAATAGCATCCTTCAATACGCATATTGCAAACCTATCTTTCTACAGCAGCGACAAGAAGAACCAAAAGTTTATTGGTTTGGATGCCTTTTACAACTATTCCGACAACAACTACAAGGCTGATGTAGAGGTTACCAATGCCAACGCCAATTACGACACCGTTACGGTACCTTTGTTTCATAATGCCTATAAGCATGGATTTGCCGAGCTCTACTTCGGTCTTAGAAATAAGCGCTGGGCAGATGAACTTCGTTTTTCTGTGGCGGCCTATGGTATCGACCGCGAGTCGCAACATCCGGCATTGATGACCAATCCGTATGGGGCAGCGACGCTGCAGAACAAAGGTGTAGTGCCTGCATTGCGCTATCGGAAATCCTTCTTCGACGAGAAACTTAGGCTTGACCAGTTTGTGTCGTATAGCTATACGCAACGAAACCGCACCGACACCGTCCGGGGCACCTACGATTGGTATGGCAACTTCATCCCCAGAGCAGGCGATCAGGTTGGTGAAACGCCTACCCCTTCCCTTTCCGATATCGACTTTACAAATATACTGTCGCGAACAAACATAGGTTACGCGATTAATGAACGGAACCAGCTCGAGGCAAATATTGTTTACAACAGAAATAGCAGAATAGGTAGTGACCCTTATGGATTTCGTTTTGCAGGCACCGACGTGGACATCCTGAGTAGAAGAGCGAGCTATGACAAAACCATTGTCGGCTTATCTTGGGAATCAAAATGGTTGAACAGCAGATTGAGCAACCAATTGTTCGTTAAGCATTTCAGCTTCACCTCGGAAGGCATCAATGCCTTCCTGTCCAATGATACCGACATCAGCAAATTTACAAAAGCGAGTGATAACAACTGGGGAATCGGCAACGCATTGAAATACCAGATCAATGCATACAGTTTTATTCGCGCTTCCGCCGAATTAACAAACCGCTTGCCTATTGCAGATGAACTATTCGGAAACAACGACACCCGTGCCCCAAATTTCAATCTCAAACCGGAGCGCAGCCTTAATGTGAATTTGGGATACCGTTATGCGCGAAATAAGATGGCTGCCGAATTTGGCGCCTTCTACCGCAAGACTTCTGGAATGATTATGCTGGTGCCTATACAGTCGCCCTTTGCGCAGTACCAAAACTTGGATAGCATCCGCGGTTATGGATTCGACATGGACTTAACCTATCAGCTCTTGAAGAATGTAGAGGTCAATGGAAACATGACTTGGCAAGACAACAGGATGACCGATGTTGGATCGGCGATCTACCAATGGACAGAGGGCACTCGGCAACGCAATACGCCCTATTTCTTTGCCAACCTTGGCGCTACCGGTACCTTTCACCATGTCTTCACCGAACGGGATGTTCTAAAACCCTATATCAACTACAACTTTATCCGCGAGTTTTACCTCGTACCTATACCAAAAGATCAAGAGCCACAGGGCTTCTTGGGCATATTTGGCGACTCCCGTGTGCCGATCAAAGATCTCGTACCCGACCAAAGCTTATGGAGTGCGGGGTTCAACTATGTATTTCCCGCCACAAATCTCATTTTGGGCGCAGAAGTGAAGAATATCATGAATGCCAAGCTCTATGATTACTACAAAATCCAGCGCCCTGGCCGTAGTTTCCATTTAAAATTAACATACCACATGAAATCCATAAAAAATCAATGATATGAAGAACACAAAATTTTATACTATCCTTGGAATCATCAGTTTTAGTGCCCTCTTTGCGGGATGCAGCAGCGATGATAATCCGACACCTCCGACGGAAGAAAATAGCAGCAAATATGTGTTGATGACCGTCTCCGATAGAACGCAGCAGTATGGCGGCGGTTACGTGAGTACGTTTGATGCGTTCCCCAGCGGCAGCATAAGCAATGTTGTTGGTGGCAAATCACTGGTCGCAAACCGCGGTGCGGCGGGCTGGCGTGTATATGGGAACTGGATATTTAAGATGTTTCGCAGTGCCGACGCTACGCAAGGCATAGAAAAACTTTCGGTTGCTGCTGATGGCACGGTAACCTCAGGGCAATTTATTACCTCCAAGAACCCCACCGAAGCAGCAAAGCGCTATGGAACAGGAAACTTCGTCATCCACAACGAAACAACCGGCTTCTATTGGGATGCGGCAGAACCTTTAAAAATTCAAAAATTTAATCCCACAACCATGAGCAATACCGGATCATTGGATTTTGCCACACAGGTCAACCTGCGCGGCGCCAACGAAAGCGGCATTGTTTTTAGAGCTATCGGTCAGAAATTTTTGGCCATCAAAAATGGAAAGTTGTTTGCCAATATCGGTTACGGCAAAGTAGCTACCACGCAAGCTGGTTTCTTCGACGACTTTTATCCCAATATTTATATTGCCGTGATCGATGTCGCGACGGGAGACTACGAAAAAACGATCTCCATTGAAGGCACGGGAAGTATCGCCTACATCAACGAAAACCAAATGTATGATTTCGACAGCAACGGCGACCTCTATATCGTGACCCAAGGTGTAAGCCCGCAAGGGCTCGGTGGAAAATCCAAAATCGTACGCATTAAAGCTAATGAAACGGTCATCGACACAAGCTGGGAGTTGAAATTTTCTGACTTTAGAGCCGAGGATAATGGCAAATTTGTAAACGTCTTCGCACATAATGGCAAATTAATCCTAACCCTGAACACCGCAAGTCTTTTAGGAGGGCCAAACGGAAACATCAACTCAGCAGATATATGGAAGTTTTACAGCGTAGATGTCGCTTCAAAGACCTTTGCAGAAATTACCGGCATCCCTACGGGTAATAACCCTGGCGCAGCTTACGCTGTTACCGAAGTCGATGGAAAAATTCTATTGCGAGCTTCAACGCAAAATAGCAGCACCAATGGATACTACGAGTACAACCAAAGCAACAATAGCGCTACAAAACTTTTCGATGTCAGCGCGGGTGGAGCCGTATCGGGCTTTGCCAAAATCAGCTTGAAATAGGTTAAAAATTGATCTACAAGGCTTCACAGAGCTGCCAAAGGCAGGAAGCATAACAATGGCCGGAACGATTTCCGGCCATTTTGCATTTGTTAACTGGGCAAGTAAATCTGCATTAGTAGAACCATCGATTCCAGCGCACCACACGAGTGTATACAGTAAAAACTATAAACCGTACAAGCTTTAAGATAATCGCTACACAGGACATATACTGAAGATAGCTATGTTTGTATCGTTCAATTTAGCAGATACATACAGCATGAAAGCAAAAAACGCCCTATCCCGTAAGGATTTTATTTGGCAGACCGGCCTTGCAGCGGCCGGCATGGTGGCAAGTAGTCCCTATTTGGCATCAGCCAAAGCTAAGAGGGGAATCGTCTCGTCCTCATCCTACCGGATCAAGAATGTACGTCTGGAAACGGGCTTCATCTTCGAAAACGACGAGGTTATCGGCACAAAAACTGAAACGTTTACCTTAGAAATTGCTGATGGAAAGATCAAAAGCATCCTTCCAAACCTCGACGATGATCAGGCTATCGACGCGCAAGGCGCGCTTGCCTTGCCCGCCTTTCATGATATGCATATACACTTAGACAAAACATTCTTCGGCGGCCAATGGCAAGCCGTTCGCCCAAGGCAAGGAGGCGTTAAGGGTATGATTGCACTGGAGCAACAACTTTTGCCCGACATGCTAAAAACATCCACCGAACATGCCGAAAAGCTGATCGAACTGCTCCAATCCAAAGGCAGCGGCTACGCAAGGAGCCATGTTAACATTGAACCTACCTCGAAGTTGGATTCACTAAAAAACTTACAACGTGCACTTGAACGAAAAAAAGAAAGCTTTCAAGCAGAGCTTGTGGCTTTCCCGCAGCATGGCCTCTTTTACACGGACTCCCGCTCGTACATGAAAGAAGCGGCAACAATGGATATCGATTTCATTGGAGGGCTAGATCCTTATTCGATCGATGGCAATATCGAGCGAACCATAGATTTTACGGTGCAGTTGGCCTTGGATCATGACAAAGGAATAGACATCCATCTTCATGAAACTTGTGAATCGGGATTGAAAACGGTCGAATACCTCATCAAAAAGGTGCAGGAGAATCCTGTGCTGCAGGGTAAAACATACCTTAGCCATACCTTCGTATTGGCTCATTTGGATAGGGCGCAGCTGGAACGTACCGCCGAAGCACTAGGGCAGGCAAAAATTGGCATTATCTCCAACATACCGTTTGGTCGCACCATCATGCCTATCCCTACCCTGTATAAACATGGCGTGGAAGTTTTAACGGGAAACGATAGCATCATCGATCATTGGAACACCTTCGGTTCGGGGAGCGTACTTCAAAAAGCCAATCTTGCAGCACAGCTTTACAGTTACGTCACCGAATTTGCGTTGTCGAGATGTTTAAAGATAGCCACTAGAGGGGTTTTACCTTTAAACGATAGCGGCCAGCAGCAATGGCCCAAGGTTGGCGATGAGGCCAGTTTTGTGCTCGTCGACGCCAGCTGCTCGGCAGAAGCGGTATCTAGAATTGCTGATGTAAGCGGACTTGTCCATCAAGGCAATCCTGTTTTTTAACAGGATGCGCAAACATTAGCGCATCCTGTTAGAGCATATAGTAAAAATCCGGATCGGTAGGCGCGGGTTGCTCTACCGCATCTCCCATCTGTTGCCGTAAAACGAATTCTATATTTTGACTGATATTTGTCATTGGTGTATCCATTGGTCCATTTTCGAAAGGATCTTGCATTAAAATCGCTGTGCGCTCAATAATGATAAAGATCGTCGGAATTCCCGCCGTGAGCACTGCCTTGATAAAAGCGTAATTATCGTCCAAACTAAAAGGTAGCAACAGCGTGAACAGGTAAATTAAAAAATGGAGTAACGCACTGTATGAAGCTGGAAAAACTGTTTTTTTGATGCGTTCACATCTCCCCATCGAATCACATAGTTTTGTTAAGGTATTATCCAACTGCACCTGCCGAAATTCGGTCAGTTTTCCTTCCTGAGCGAGGCGCCGCAGCTGCAAACCGTGCTCTAGGAGCAGCGCATTAGGTACATTGGAATCCGTAATATTGTGCGAATCGAGATATTTTTGTACGTCCTTTGAAAACGGCAACTGGCGTAAAGATTCACTCAATGCATAATTCCAAATCACCTGCCGCTCCAAAAACAAGCGGATTTCCTGTTCTTCATCAGCAGGAAGAAACACATGTAATTGCCGTATCAGTGTACGCGAGTCATTGACGATTGCTCCCCAAACAATTCGCGCCTCCCACCAACGATCATACGCCTGCCCTGTTCGAAAAGCCAACAGCAGCGAAATTGCCGTACCAACTATAGCCACCAAAGCAAGTGGAATAGCGAGAGATGCAAAATACCGTTGTGTGGCAATAAAACCTACTAGCACGCTAAATGCTGTAATAGCAAATAAATCATTACGGATGGTTTTTACAAAATCTAAAATCGAAATTTTTCCTTTAAGCAACATATGCGAATATCATTTTATGCCGCTGTTCAACTACCAAACAAACGAACGGACTTTATTAAAATAAAAAAACAAGGAAAATGTTTTTTATACGCAGTGCAAATTCTTCAAAAAACGCTATTTATCTCCTCACGTAGTTCTTACATTTTTGGAACATATTGCATGGTAAGATGTTGCTCCATCCTTTGGAAAACAGTATATTTGTGTACGGACAGGGACTACTGGCATGGCCTTCTCTGTACCATGCTCCCATGACAAGATGAATGATAAAGTATCCGCCTATTTCCAAGCAAGCAAAGAGCTCGCTGTGAAGCTTAGTGAGGTCCACAAGTTACGACAGCACGCCATTGTAGGTGATGATCTTCAGCTGTTGAACAGGCAGGTACAACTGGTTAACGATCGGGTGGACGAGCTGCTGGAGATATTCACTTGGGAAACACAGGACACCGACCTTATCCGAAGCGCCTTTCTAGAGATTGCGAAAAATACACTAAAAAAACTCCACGAAATTCAAGAGAAAGAGCTGCCGCAGACATACGAAGGCGCTAACCAGGACGCACATCTGCTGCTTATTGAAAATATGAGTAATGCGCTGCGCAAGGCCTTGAGCAGTAAAGGCCGTTATGTACCTCGCGTAGATATACCACTGGGCTTGGCCGCTTGGTGTTACCAAATCATGGAGAACTATTTGCAAACCTTATTTCGCCAATTGCGAAGTGCCACCTTTGACAACCTGCTTGAGGCACTAACTTATTTCGAGAAAAGCACACTTTTACTCCAGCTGCAATACCAATCACAAGAGAAAGCCAACAGGTATTGAAATAAACGTATTCTTATTTAGATTCTTTATAAATAATATAATATATTTGTGCTGTACAAAACCTTCAACGTATTATAGCAAACTTACCATGTTGATTAAAGCGAAGATTGAGCACCACAACGAATACCTCTTTATGGAAGAACTTCCCGAGAAATTTGTGTCCAACCACCGGCTATCGGAGCGACAGGTCAATATCAAGCAAAGTCCTGTAGACATGAAAAACTATCAGCTTTCTACCAACGGGCTTTTCCTACTTTATGCCGAGATGAACTTTAGTGAGAATGTGCGGATAGAAACCGAGATCGAAGGCGATGCCATCGCCAGTCAGTTTATATTCAGCAAAGAGAAGAAATCGGGCAGCAAGAACAAGACACGTTTTGGCAGAAGCAGGCACAACATCCGTTATCTACCTACGCAGAAAGAATCTTACGAGGTGCGGGCAGAGATGGAGTACATCTATTTTTTGGTCGTCCTTTCAAAGGATTACTACCTCAATCTGGTGGACACCACATCTCCCTTACATGAAGACTTCTTGCGCGAAATGGAGAAAGGTATCAGCAGTTCCTTTACGGACGAAGACCTTTACGTGACGCCTGAAATGCGTCATTCTATAGAGGGTATTCGATCGTGCAAGCAAGATGGGCACTTAAAACGAATGTTTACCGATGCACGGATTCTGGAACTTATCATGTATCAGCTCGAGCAGTTCAGCCAATATTTACAAGACGAAAAAGAAATTTTGCAGGACGAGGATATCGAAAAGCTGGATCGTGTGCGCGAGCTGTTGGAGGAGAATTACGTCAATCCGCCTACGCAAAAAGAGCTAGCCAAAAAAGCCCTATTGAACGAATCCAAGTTGCGTACAGGCTTTAAGAAATACTTTGGCACCACTATTTACGATTTTATCACGCGCAAGCGTATGGTGGAAGCGCGGCGATTGATTGTTGAAGAAAAGCGTGGCAACATGTACGAAATAGGCAATTTAGTAGGTTTTAAACACCAAGCGAGCTTCACGAATGCCTTCAAACGTTACTATGGTATGCCGCCCAGCGAAGTTAAGCTGTAGCAGGCACAAAATACAAGGCCTGTCTTTGCGTTAGGCGTTCCGCTGCGCAAATACCGGCATCCACCAAGACCCCTAAATTGAGGTAAACCGATGCAATACTGATCGGGTAACCATCTTTCTTCAATAAAATCCACAGTTCTTCGGCCTCCACTTTACGGTCTATTTCCGCCAACTTGATGGCCACCATTAGCCTCTTTTCTGAATATTTCATGCGCCGTGCAAGGCAATAGGTCTGTAATCGGTTAACGAGCCAATCGCTGTGGCCCATCTGTTGGAAATCCGTATGCTTTTGTCTTTTCATCGTTCATTTTGGTTTATACTGTTCTAATTTTAAACAACGCCATGGCCCAGCGCTTCGCGCCAGCTCTCCAGTTCGGCAATGCCCGGCTTCCGCTCACCAAAAAACTGCACAATCATCTCTCCTTCGGTATCATACAGTTCCAATGAGTTGACATCGCCATCTGCGGTGGGTTTCACTACATGCCATACCGAATTTACGGCGTCCTCGTTGAGGCGGATCTGTCCTGTGCTGTTGCTCTGCAAGGTGAGCCACTTGCCCTGTTGGTCAATACGCTTGAGCTCGCCCGTATTAATCTGCACGCAGCCCTCATTGGCCGTGAACACCATTAAGGGTATTTTCTCTAACGAGCATTGCATGATGGTGCGCCGAAAAGATTCCAGCGTGACCTGTACAGCACGCCGCCCAGCAGCTAACCGCAATGCCTGCATGCGCGTCATCCCGTATCGTCTCAAGAGACCAAAAAACTCGTGCGTATCCTGCATGCTGTCCCACGAGTGTCGGAACTCAACCACATCGATCTCCGCATCCCGCCGCTCGAGCATTCCTTTGCGCGCTGCTCGTTCAAAGGCTGGTAAGGATTGCTCCATATCCTTCAAGTCGGCCACCAATTCCATAAAGGCCTCGCGGTAGCTACCTTCCGTCAACATAATTTTATGCACCGCGCGCCCCATCTTATCAAAAAATTGCAAACTTTCTTTTCCCGGTTTGCATACCGCCAAAGCCAGTGACCATCGGCTTGAAAAAATCCGTAGGTCAATATCTTCACCCAAAAAAAGTGTCACATGCTCCTCTTTGCTAAAATTACGGTACACGCCCTCGCGTTGACTCTCACAATGTGGATTGTAGGTCATTGCTTTCACCCATCCTAAGCTCTCGATGCGCTGCAGGATCTTCTCCATATCCTTGCCCAAAAGAAATACATCGTTCCCCAGATCAATCAACAACAACTCTGCCTCTCGTGTTCCCAAGGCATCCGCCACCTGCCACTGCGCTTTCTCTGGGTTTTGTTCGATGTAAGTCAACATCCGCTCCCTCAGTGAAAGCTGATGGTAAGATGCCGCCATACTGGAATTAAAGTGTGTCGCTTCCAAGCGCACCGCCACTGGTGCAATTTGCGTCGTCAGTGTTTGCGGATCGATGCGCACCTGCGCATCCACCCCAAAAGCAGAAAAGATGTTCTTCGCCGTAAAGACTTCCTCAGGCGTTCCATCCCACCATTTGCGCCCTCCTTTCAACATAATGACCCGGTCGGCATATTGTGCGGCAAGGTTAATTTCATGCAATACACAAATTACCATAAAGCCTTTTTTGGTCAAAGCATTCGCTATAGCCAAGGTTTGGTGCTGATAGAGCATATCCATGTTGGCAATGGGTTCGTCAAGTAATAGCAAGGCCTCCTTACAATCCCATATCTGCGCCAGTACGCGGGCAAAGTGCACGCGCTGTTGCTCCCCACCAGAGAGGGTGAGCATAGAACGCTCGGCTAAATGAGCAATACCACATATACTCATGGTTTCCTCCAGCACAACGTCGTCAGAAAGCTCGGGTGCTTTTCCTGATTTTCCATAACGACCCATCAGTACCACCTCTTGCACGGTAAAGGCCAAGCTAATGGCATTCTGTTGGTAAAACGTCGCGCGCATATTCGCAAGTTCCTTGACCGAATAGCTATTCATATCCCGGCCGTTGTACATAATACGTCCCTCGGATGGACTCTTTTCTCGGCAGAGGATTTTCATCAAGGTGGATTTTCCGGCGCCATTTGCACCAAGAACGGCGAGCATCTCTCCCTTGCGGATGCTGAAGGTAATATCTTTCAACAAATGTCGCTTGTTGATCTCAAAGCTTATGGACTCTACTCTAATCATAATTGATCCACTAACATAGTGCACGATGCAAATTAATTCAATATCTTCTTTTTGTCTTTGTATAGGATATACAGAAAAACCGGTGTTCCCAGCAAGGCTGTAATTACACCTATGGGTAGTTCTACCGGCGCGACCAGAATGCGCGCCAGCATATCCGAGACCGTCAAGACCAACGCTCCCAAGAGCGCTGAAGCTGGCAATACCAAGCGATGGTCTACGCCACCCAACAGACGGATAATATGAGGCACTAATAAACCCACAAACCCTATGATTCCCGTTACAGAAACACAGGCACCCACCGCCAGCGTAGACAGCAATACCACCACCGATTTTATGCGATTGGGGTTCATACCGATCTGCTCCGCCTGGCTTTCGCCGATCGCAAACAAGTTTAAGCCTCGTCCATACCAAGGAAGTAGGATCAGCGGCAAGGCGATAAATGGAAGCACGCCCACTACCGTAGGCCAGTTCGCCCCGCCTAAGCTGCCCAGCATCCAAAAAGTAATCGTGCGGAGCTGTTGCTCATCAGCGAGGTACGTGAAAAGCCCCGTCAGCGCACCAGCCAATGCGTTGATGGCTATGCCCGCAAGCAACATGGTGGCCACATTGGGTTTTCCATCAGTTTTGGAAAACTGATAAACCAACAGCGCCGCGACACCCGCCCCAGCAAAAGCCGCAAAGGCCAAAAGATACAGTCCTAACAGATTGGCCAGCGACACGAACAGCAAGGCCTCCATACCGATGACCAACACCGCAAAAAGGGAAGCACCCGCCGAAATTCCGATAAGCCCGGGCTCAGCAAGCGGATTGCGGAAGATGCCTTGTATCGCAGCGCCCGAAATTCCCAATGCCGCGCCAACCAACATCCCGAGCACCACACGTGGCAACCGGACAAAGAGCAGTACATTCTCATACAGATCCTGAACTGACCGTTGTACCGGAAACCCCAGTTTTCTCCCCAGAATTGCCAAAACATCCCCTAGCGGGATTTTCATGGCACCCATCGCCAGCGACGCCAAAATAACGGCAACCAACCCGGCGATCAGCCCCACATATATCAATTTTCGATTCAACATCTCTCTTTCTGTTACTCAGCTTTACTTTTTCAGTTCTCCATGTAGCGCCAATATAGCCTGATCCAAGCGTACACTAAAGTTGACCATCAGCGGCCCATCTACGGAAAGAATACGCTTTTTTTTGCCCGCGTTGGTAAAAGCCACACCGGGCATCTCCAAAATGGCCGCCTTCCCGCCCAAGCTTTGTACGCCAAAATCAAATAAAAGGAGAGCGTCTGGATTAGCACTAACCAATCCCTCTGTACTATAGGTTTTATAACGATTGAACTCCTGAATAGCATTTCGTCCACCGGCCAGAGAAATAATGGCATCCATATTACTTCCGCGCCCAGCCACCGTCATGGTGCCTGTACCGCGCGCATAGATAAAAAGCACCTTTGGCTTTGTCGTACTGTTGGATTTCACCAGCTGCTGCGCTTTGATGATGCGCTTTTCGGTTTCCAGAGCCAATGCCTCTCCTTTTTGCTTTACGCGAACGATGGCACCTATCTCCCGGATAAACGCCAATGCACCTTTCACGGAATACTCCTGCTTAACGGCAACAAAGCGAACACCCGCCCCACGCAAAGCCTGTATAATCCCATCCGGCACATCCCCCTGTGGCGCAATCACCAAGTCGGGACGAAAACTGATTAATCCTTCGGTGGATACCGAACGATTTTTACTCACCTTAGGTAAGCGCTTCACTGCCTCTGGATAGACACTCGTCACATCCACGGCTACTAAGTGAGCTCCAAGCCCCAATGCTGTGATCGTTTCGGAAATTGCTCCCCCCAAGCTTATAATTCGCTTGGGGTTCGCCGAAACACTAATACTACAGCACAGGTAACAAACCATGATGGCCGTAATTCTTATGGTACCCCCCCCTATAAAGGAGCTGCTATATTTGATAAATTCCTTCATCAATCCGTTTACGTTTATTCTATAAATCGACACAAAAAAAGCATTTAATCAATCTAAATACAAACGAGCAACTTTCTCAGAAAAAACGGATTGAACAAATTGCAAATCAATAAACATTTGCATGTACACAGGATTAAAGCACTGATTACTATTATATTAAAACAAATAAAGAAAGAAATAAGGTCGTAATAATCATCACGATAAGCCGACCGAAAAAACGGATTGAACAAAAATTAAAACGGATTGAACAAAAAATAAAACGGAATGAACAAAGCAGTTCAAAGGCGTAATGTCCATATTTGTAGCACATCTTTATTTAGAACAATTAAAAATAACAAACGGATTATCACATTGCATCTAACAAAACTAGTATTCCTGTTCAGCATGGTTTTAACACTATCCATCGGAATTTATCCCGCACATGCGCAGACCGCCATAAGGGGAAACCTGAGCGGACTTGTTGCCGACAGTAACGGTGTGCCATTATCTCATGTAAACCTGAGATTGATGCCGGATATGCATATCCATCATAGTGATGCAGCGGGAAATTTCAAGTTTTCAAATATTATTGCAGGAAGTTACAGGCTGCATGTTTCTAGCCTAGGCTACGCATCCCAGGAAATCAAGGTATCCATCGTGGCGGGCAAAACGATTCGTTTAGACATTCAGCTTGCGGCGAGCGATCAAAGCATTGAAGATGTGTTGGTGGAGGCCAAAGTGGGCAATCCCGATAATCTGATTGATGTTTCACGTAGCGCCATGCCCGTCAAGGTTATTGATCGTCGGCAAATCGAGTTGATGGGCAGCCGCCGGCTGGATGAGGTATTACGTGAACAGACCGGCGTAGCCATGGTCAACGATATTGCCAGCGGAAGCCGCGCGGTAGGCATGCAGATGCAGGGATTCAGTTCACAATATATTATGGTTTTGGTGGATGGGCAGCCTATGGTAGGGCGCAATAACGGAAACCTTGATCTTTCGCGCATATCCGTGACGAATGTCGAACGCATAGAAATTATCAAGGGGGCGACATCTTGCTTATACGGTAGCGAAGCGCTAGGCGGAGCCATCAATATCATCACGCGCCATGGTGCGGTAGAACCGCAAGCTCGTGCCGCCCTATTCTACGGAACACGTAATCTAGTAGATGCTACGCTGGAAGGCGAAACACCTTTCCAAGGCCAACGCGGATCTATTTTGTTGACCGGAAATTACTACCGCAATGATGGCTTCAACACCGATAGACTGTACATGGATGGGCAAACAATTCCTCCTACCGAAAACCTAACCTTGCAATCACGCGTACGCTATCAGCTCAATGAGATACATACCGTAGGCCTACAAGCGCGCATAAACTCTAGAAGATCAAAAAACAACCAAGCTTTTGGCAGAGGGACGTCCCTTAACAACAACTTGGACAACTTACGTGATGACGACATTAACATTACGCTTAACCTTAACAGTAATTACAGCAATGGCCTTCGCTCGATGCTTCGGTACTATTACACCCAATTTGATACCAAAATGGATATGGTGCGCGAGAACAGTAATGCCTTACTGTCCCATAACGAGTTCAATGAATACAACCATCGTATCGAGCAACAGTTCGCTTACGCGGCAAGTAGTAGCCTCAAATTCACCTCGGGCTTAGGAGGCAACTTGAGTCAGATGCGTGACGCATCTGTCGAACAGTCTGATCTATTATGGAATGCGTTTGCCTACACCCAAGCCGACTATATACCATCGGAAACCATCAACTTTGTCGCTGGCCTCCGCTATGACCATGCCGGCACCTATGGCGGCCAATTAAGTCCCAGCTTTGGTGCACAATATCATCCAACGGAAAAGCTAACGCTTAAAGTCGGTTTCGGTCGTGGCTTCATTGCGCCCGATTTTAAAAAACGCTACCAAATATTCTACAACGCCTTGCAAGGTTACACCGTGATGGGTGCCGAGGTGGTCAAGCAAGGTTTACAGGAGTTGCAAGATGCGGGCGAAATTTCGGAAATCAGGGAGTATACGTTGAAGAACTTGCCTACCCGACTACTGCCCGAAAGCTCCACATCCTTTAACGCTGGATGGGCATACAGCCCTTCAAACAAGCTAAAACTAGAAGGATCTTGGTTTTACCATCGGCAGAAGAATTTTATCAACACCCTCCAAATTGCAACGAAAATTAACAATGAACAAATTTATACATTCGAAAATATTGCACTAGCCTACAACACGGGATTCGAGCTGTCTGCATCCTATTCACCCATGCCCAAATTGGATCTTAATATCGGCTACCAATACTTGATCACCAAAAACAAGGGAATCATCGATAGCATTAGCGCGGGAAGACATCCCTACTACAGCATTCGTGATGCGCGAACAGGGACAGATCGCGCCTCGGTTCCTAGCGACTACATCGGTTTATGGAATAGGTCTCGACATATGCTTAATGCCAATATCACCTACCGCATGCCTTGGAGCCTGACCGCAACCACGCGTGCTAACTTCCGCAGCCGATATGGTTTTGATGATGCCAACAGCAACGGATTCTACGACAGGTACGATATTGAGGTTGCCGCGCATGTAATCGTCTATGCCTCGCTAGAGAAGCGCTTCCGCAACAACCGTCTTACGGCAACAGTTACCGCGGAAAATCTATTTGACTACGTAGATCGACTTATACCGGGGCAGATGGGCAGATTACTCAGCGCCGGGCTAACCTATCGGCTATTTAAAGGATAAAATGATGAATATAAAACGCATACGGATTAACATGAAAAACAAACCGCTTAAAGCTTCTTCCACAAGACGTCGAACAGGACGCTCTTCATGGCTGATCGGATTCTTCTTTGCTACGGCTATGGCACTGTCCTGTAGTAAAGAAGAAGTACAACCTGATTTGGCAGATGGAAAAAGCACCGTCGTGGAAGATCTCGCAGGCGATACCGGCGCCTCGGTAGGCGATGGTGTCGACGGCAAGGAAAAACGAGATTTCCGCACCTTTCTGTATAGTTTCACTACCAAAAAACAGATCTGGCTCAACAATGCGGCCGACTCGGCGCCGCTGACCGACGAGCAGGAGGAGCAGGCCCGACTCGCGCAGGCGCTGATCGCGCTGCGGCTGGTGGCGCTCGTGCTGGCCGTGGTCGCGCTCGTGCTGCTGCCGGTGATCGTGCTCGCGGCCGGCAAGCTGCTGCGCCGCCGGGGACGCCGCTCCGCCGCATCGCCCGAGGTCGCCATCGTCGGCGCGTGGGAGGAGCTCGTCGACACGTACACGGATGCGCGCATCGCCGTGCCCCGCGACGGCACCCGGCTGCAGATCGCCCGCGAACTGGGACGTCCGCGTGCCGTGCAGCTGGCGCAGGCCGTCGACGTCGCGGTCTTCGGCGAGCATCCGCCCGAACCCGAGCAGGCGCATGCGGTGTGGGCGCTGGTCGACGCCGAGCGCGCCGAGGTGCTCGGCCGGGGCGGGGCACGCGCCGTCCTGCGGCACGCGCTCAGCCCGGCATCGTTCCTGCGCAGGCTCGATACCGGCACCGGATCCACGGCAGGATGGCCTACGGCCCGTCGAAAGGAAGCAGTCTCGTGAGCTACGAAGTCAGCAGCGACGATCCCGGGGTCGTGCTCGGCATCCTCGCGTTCTCCCTGGTCGGGCCGCTGATCGGCTTGGTCGCCTACATCCTCTTCGCCCTCGGGCTCGCGAAGGTGTTCGGCAAGCTCGATCAGCCGGCATGGAAGGCGTGGGTGCCGTACGTCAACATCGCCACGATCATCCAGCTGGGGGGCAATCCGTGGTGGTGGCTGTTCGTGCCGTTCGCGAACCTCTACTTCCTCATCGTGGGCATGCACCGCATCAACGTGCGCTT
>JAAIGF010266207.1_pt1 | contig 18225 bp, 18 predicted proteins | sample 6487441 | NCBI WGS metagenome assembly JAAIGF01 (sample SAMN13974129, study PRJNA590717) | phyllosphere metagenome | biome: pepper field; feature: multiple bacterial spot infested pepper fields; material: pepper leaves; isolation source: leaves from pepper fields | host: Capsicum annuum ... | reverse complement strand
CGGCACTGAGCACCTGGCCCTGCGCGTCCAGCACGGTGCCGGCATGGAACACCTTGGCAGTGGCCGGCACGGCGTCCAGGCCGCTGATCACCTCGCCGGTGATCGGCGCGTCCGGATAGGGGCGGGCGGCCAGCACCACGCCCAGCGACGGGCGCGGGTCCCACTGTGCCTGCACCTGATCCAGCGTGCCGTCGATGGCCGCTTCCACCAGCTCCACCAGGTCCGACTGCAGGCGCAGCATCACCGGCTGGGTTTCCGGGTCGCCGAAGCGCACGTTGAACTCGATCACCTTCGGCGCGCCGTTGGCATCGATCATCAGCCCTGCGTAGAGGAAGCCGGTGAACGGGATGCCGTCGGCGATCATGCCCTGCACGGTGGGGTTGACCACCTCGCGCATCACCCGCGCATGCACCGCCTCGGTGACCACCGGTGCGGGGGAGTACGCCCCCATGCCGCCGGTGTTGGGGCCGGTATCGCCGTCGCCCACGCGCTTGTGGTCCTGCGAGGTGGCCATCGGCAGCGCGAAGGTGCCGTCCACCATCGAGATGAAGCTGGCTTCCTCGCCATCAAGGAATTCCTCGATCACCACGCGCGCGCCGGCATCGCCGAACGCATTGCCGGAGAGCATGTCACGCACCGCGTCCTCGGCCTCGGCCAGGGTCATCGCCACGATGACGCCCTTGCCGGCGGCCAGGCCATCGGCCTTGACCACGATGGGCGCGCCTTTCTCACGGATGTAGGCCAGGGCAGCGTCCACCTCGGTGTGCACGGCATAGAACGCGGTAGGAATGTTGTGCCGCGCCAGGAAGTCCTTGGCGTAGGCCTTGCTGCCTTCCAGCTGCGCGGCGGCCGCGGTGGGCCCGAAGATGCGCAGGCCGGCGGCGCGGAAGCGGTCGACCACACCGGCCACCAGCGGCACTTCGGGGCCGACCACGGTCAGCGCCACGCCTTCGTTCTGCGCCAGCGCGAGCAGACCATCGAGGTCGGTGACCTTGACGGCCACGTTGCGGCACTTCGCTTCGGTGGCGGTGCCGGCGTTGCCGGGAGCCACCAGCACTTCATCCACGCGGGCCGACCGGGCCAGCTTCCAGGCAAGTGCGTGTTCGCGGCCGCCAGAGCCGATGACGAGGATCTTCATGGAATGGGTTCTCGGATGCATGGAAAAAAGCCGGGCAGTGCCCGGCTTTGCAGATGGATCAGTGGCGGAAGTGGCGCACACCGGTGAACACCATGGCCAGGCCGTGTTCGTCGGCGGCGGCGATCACCTCGGCGTCGCGCATCGAGCCACCCGGCTGGATCACCGCGGCGATGCCGGCGGCGGCGGCGGCGTCGATGCCGTCCCGGAACGGGAAGAACGCATCGGAGGCCATCACCGACCCTTCCACCACCAGGTTGGCATCGGCGGCCTTGATGCCGGCGATACGCGCCGAGTAGACGCGGCTCATCTGCCCGGCACCGACGCCGATGGTGCGGTTGTCCTTGGCATAGACGATGGCGTTGGACTTGACGAACTTGGCGACCTTCCAGGCAAACAGCAGGTCGGTGAACTGCTTTTCGGTGGGCGCGCGCTGGCTGACCACGGTCAGCTCGTCGCGGCTCATGCCGCGGTTGTCCGACGACTGCAGCAGCAGGCCCGAGCCCACGCGCTTGGTGTCGTAATTGTTCAGGCCATCACCGTGCGGGATGCGCAGCACGCGCACATTGGCCTTCTTCTGCGCGTACGCCAGCGCCGCCGGTTCGTACTCGGGCGCGATCAGCACCTCGACGAACTGCCGGTCCAGGATCACCTTGGCGGTGGCAGCGTCAAGCGGCTTGTTGAAGGCGATGATGCCGCCAAACGCGCTGGTCGGATCGGTGGCGTAGGCCAGCTCGTAGGCATCGCCGTTGCCGGCGCCCACCGCCACGCCGCACGGGTTGGCGTGCTTGACGATGACGCAGGCCGGCGCATCGAACTGGCGCACGCACTCCCACGCCGCGTCGGCGTCGGCCAGGTTGTTGTAGCTCAGTTCCTTGCCCTGCAGCTGCTGGAAAGTGGCCAGCGTGCCCGGCACGGGGTACAGGTCGCGGTAGAACGCGCCGCTCTGGTGCGGGTTTTCGCCGTAACGCAGGTCCATCACCTTGACGAAGGTGGAGTTCATCTGCGCGGGGAACTCGGTGCGCACCGGTACGTCCACATCGGCAGCGGTCACGGCGGAGAGGTAATTGCTGATCGCTGCGTCGTACTGGGCGACGCGGTTGAATGCGGCCACCGAGAAGGCGAAGCGCTGGGCGGCGCTGAGCCTGCCATCATTGGCGGCCAGTGCGCGCAGCAGTTCCTCGTACTGCGACGGGTCGGTGGCCACGGCCACGCGGGCGAAGTTCTTCGCTGCCGAGCGCAGCATTGCCGGCCCGCCGATGTCGATGTTCTCCACCGCATCGGCCAGCGTGCAGCCGGCCTTGGCGGTGACCGATTCGAACGGGTACAGGTTCAGCACCAGCAGGTCGATGGCACCGATGCCATGCTCGGCCATCACCGCATCATCCAGGCCTGCACGGCCGAGCAGGCCGCCATGCACCATCGGATGCAGGGTCTTGACCCGCCCGTCCATCATTTCCGGGAAGCCGGTGATATCGGCGACATCCTTGACCGCCAGTCCCGCCTCGCGCAGTGCCTTGGCGGTGCCGCCGGTGGACAGCAGCTCCACACCGCGGCCAGCCAGCGCCGTGGCCAGTTCGATCAGGCCGGTCTTGTCCGAAACAGAAAGCAGGGCCCGACGGACGGGCAGCAGGTCAGCACTCATGGGGCAGGGCAGTGGGCAGCGAGCGGGGCCGTTATTGTAGGCGCTCGCTGAGGGCGTGACGACCAACGCTTGTCACCCACCGGCACCGGGGCCGATGTTGCCGCATCCGCGCCTCAGGCGCTGATGCCGTATTCCTTGAGTTTCTTGCGCAGGGTGGCGCGGTGGATGCCCAGCATCGCCGCCGCGCGGCTCTGGTTGCCTTCGCAGTGGTTGAGCACTTCCACGAACAGCGGAATCTCCATCTCGCGCAGCACGATCTCGTAGACGTCGTCCGCATCGCAGCCGTCCAGGTCCCGCAGGTAGCGGCGCACCGACTGGGCCACATGTTCGCGCAGCGGCGGCCGGGCAGCGCCACGACTGGTGTCAGGACGAGAGAGCGCAACGTTCAAGGGAAATCCCGATCTGGAGGCCGGCTCCCGAACGGGTCGCTGGCGTACAAAGGTGAGGCGGCCAGTCTAGCGCGAGCCGCGCCGGGCTGCACGGCTGGCGCCGGGACCAGACCGGTGTTACAGGAACTCGAAGCTGAAGGCGACAGTCGACGCGGCCGGCTCGCGCACCTGGAAGGCCAGCTGGGCGCTTTGCCCCGGCTCCAGGCCGGTGGCATGGTCTGCCGCGCTGGGCAGGTACTGCGCCGGCGTGAACACGGCGCTGCCGATGATCCGGCCATCGGCATCGGACAGCGACAGGCGCAGCGCCGGCCAGGCCTGCGTCCAGCGCGCGTCGTTGCGGATGCTGGCCTGCACCTGCAGCGCGCCGGGCTGGCCGGGCACCGGCCTTATATCGCGGCTGGTCATGGTGAACGCGCCGGGCTCATGCCAGGCCGGCAGACTGCAGCCGAGCAGGCCGCACAGCGCCGCGATCGCCGGCCGGGTCGCCGCGTCGGCGGCCAGCCGCGCACGGTCGGCCACCGCGATCTGCAGCAGCAGCAGCGCGCCCAGCCCGGCCACTGCCGCCCAGTGCCAGCGCGGTGTGGGCAGGCGTGCCTGCGGTGCACGCAGAAAGCCGGGCGCGCCGCTGGCCGGCCTGGCGGCCGGTGCGGGCGGCGCAGCCGCGGGTGCGTAGAGGTCCACGTCGGTTTCGCGCACGGGTACTTCGGCGAGCGCGTGCGTCGCAGGCGTCGCATGGTCAGCCGTCGCCTCCTCAGACACCCGCGCCACGGCCGGCTGCGCCGCACCGGCGTCATCAGGGCTCACGTCCGGGTCGCCCGGGGGCGGCACGGCCTGCGACTCGCCGGACTCAGGGCGCGGTCGCAGGAAGGTGGCCAGCGGGCGGCGGGGCGGGGTCGGCTCAGTCATGCAGGCGGGCGGACGCGGGTGCAGCGCTCATTCAAGCACGGCGCACGCCGGTGATGCGCATCCAGTCGCCATCCTGGGTGGCCTCGAGCTGGTCGAACCAGGTGGCGTAGCGTTCCAGCAGCTCCTGCTCCTGGCCGTGCAGGATGCCCGAAAGCGCGATGCGGCCACCGGCCGCCACCCGGGCGGCCAGCAGTTCGGCCAGCGCGTCCAACGCCGACGCGAGGATGTTGGCCACCACCACCGGGTAGGTGGCCACCGGCTCGTCCTGCGGCAGGTAGACCTGCATGCGCGCCTGCTCGCCATTGCGTTCGGCGTTGTCGGCGGTGGCGATCAGGGCCTGCGGGTCGTTGTCCACGCCGATGGCCTGGGCAGCGCCCAGCTTCAGCGCCGCCAGCGCCAGGATGCCCGAGCCGCAGCCGAAATCGAGCACCTGCTGGTTGCGCAGCAGACCTTGCGCGGCCAGCCCGTCGAGCCAGCGCAGGCACAGCGCGGTGGTGGGGTGGGTACCCGAGCCGAACGCCAGACCCGGGTCCAGGCGCACCACGGCCGCCTCGGCTGCCTGCGCGGCCTCGGGCAGCTCATGGTTCCACGGCACGATCCAGGTGCGCTCGCCGAAGGAGAGCGGCTCGAACTGGTCCAGCCACGCGCGCTCCCAGTCCTCGTCCTCCACGGCGCGGAAGCTGGCGCTGCCCCATTCCAGGCCGGCGTCGAACGCCTCCAGCGCGGCCAGCAGGGCCAGTCCGTTGGTGTCGGCCGGGAACAGTGCGCTCAGCACCAGCGTGTCCCACAGCGGGGTCTCGCCCACGCCCGGTTCCAGAATCGCCTGTTCGTTGCTGGTGTCCGCCTCGGCGTCGAGCAGGGTGACCGCCAGCGCACCGACGTCCTCCAACGCGTTCTCGTAACGGGGCTGGGTCGCTTCGGTGCAGCGCAGGGTAAGTTCCAGGAACGGCATGGGGCGGGTCGGCTTGGCAAAGATGAGCATGCTAGTCGATCCGGCCGCGCAGGCCCAATCTCGGCCCGTAATGAGAATTGTGTCGCGGATTCAGACGCATCCCATAGGCCTTGCTAAACTCGCGATCTAATCTGATGTCCTTTGGCTTCCATGGCTCTCGCGCCCGCGCTGAAAACCTGGCTGTTGGTCGTGCCTGCCGTCGCGCTGCTCGGCGCGGCCGGGCTGCGCCTGGGCAGCCACGCGCAGCACGCCGCGCCGGAGGCGCCGTCCAGCCTGGCCAGCGAACTGCCGGCCAGCGCCATGGCAACGGCCCCGCTGGGTGCGGCGCTGCGTGCAGCGGTCCCGCGCGAGCGCAGCAACGCGCTGCCCTCGGGGCTGCCGCTGGATATCCGCGCGGACATCGAAGGGGACACCGACCTGTTCGCGTACGCGCAGCGGCTTGGCGTGCAGGCCGACGGCGGCAATGTGGAAGCGCGCTGGATGCTCAGCCGCGTCTATGACTACTGCAGCCAGTACGCGATGGACCCAGGCGGCTACCAGCTGGACAACCATGTGTTGACCGGGCTGGGCGATGCGACCTCGACGGCCATGGCCGGTGCACGCCAGCGCGTGGCCGCGCGCTGTGGCGGGTTTGTGGCCAGCGACGGCCTGGGCTACGCGCTGGTCACCCAGCAGCGGCAGCAGGCAGCAGCGGGCGGAAGCCTGGCGGCCGAAGCGGCGCTGTGGGCCGATGGCCAGCCGCTGCACGAAGGCGGCGCCTACCGGCGCGCGCTGGTCCAGCGGGTCATGGACTCGCGCGACCCGGAAGCCTATATGGCGTTGGCTCCGGCGATGGGCCTGCGCGCGGCCGGTGACAAGGCACTGGCTGGCATGGTGGCCGGCGACCCGCTGACCGAGGTGGCCTGGCGGGTGGCGGCGTGTGAGCTTGGCATGGCCTGCGGACCGCAGAGCCTGTTGATGAACAGTTTTTGTGCAAATGGTGGGATCTGCACGCAGGACGCAGGACAGGACTTCACCGATTTTGTCTATGACGCTGCCGTCGCGCGGCAGGGTACGGGGAGGTTGAGAGAGTGGGTCAGGCAATTGGTGGACAAGAGGAAAGGGCAATGAACTACCGGCGTTTTCTGCACGGTGCCAAGTTCTGGTTCTGGGTTGCCCTGTTTGTGGCGTACTCGGCCGGCGCGGTGGGCCTGCTGATGATCGATACCTATGAAGACCGTTACCGGCTGCTGTCCAAGGTCGAGCTGACCAAGGTGCAGTCGCAGCCGGAAGTTCGCCGTGCCGGGGCCAGCCAGGTCGCGGCGGTGTATCGCGCGCAGAGCGGCCTGCCGTTCTCCTCGCTGCCAGCCGGCAGCACCTTCCAGGTGGTCTGGCCGGATGGTTCGACCGAAACGATGATGATCGTCGACCCGACCTCGCCCAATGGCGTGCGCCCGGTGCCCGGCAGCCAGATGGCCGCCGAACCCAGGCGCTGAGCCCGCACTGCCGGGCCGACCCGGCAACGCCTCATGGGCCCGGACAGAGAAAGGGCGGGGATATCCCCGCCCTTTCCGTATCCGTCGTACCCGCGCTGATCAGGTCAGCGCGATCGACTTGGTCTTGCGCTCGGCCAGACGCTTTTCCAGATAGTGGATGTTCTGCCCACCGGCCTGGAAGCCCTTGTCGCGCATGATGCGCTGCTGCAGGGCCACGTTGGTCTTGATGCCATCCACCACCATCTCGCTCAGCGCCACCCGCATGCGGGCCACGGCGGTCTCGCGGTCCGGGCCGTGCACGATCAGCTTGCCGATCATCGAATCGTAGTTCGACGGCACGCGGTACCCGGCGTAGATGTGGGTGTCCACGCGCACGCCCGGTCCACCCGGGGGGTGGAAGGCGGTGATCGCACCGGGGCTGGGCACGAAGGTTTCGGCATCTTCGGCATTGATGCGGCACTCGATGGCATGGCCGGTGAGCACCACGTCGCTCTGCTTGATCGAAAGCTTCTGCCCGGCCGCGATCTTCAGCTGCTCGGCGACCAGGTCGATGCCGGTGACCATCTCGGTGACCGGATGCTCCACCTGGATGCGGGTGTTCATTTCGATGAAGTAGAAGCGGCCGTCTTCGTAGAGGAACTCGAAGGTGCCTGCGCCGCGGTAGCCGATGCGGATGCATGCTTCCACGCACACCTTGCCGATCTCTTCGCGCTGCGCATCGCTGATGCCCGGTGCCGGCGCTTCTTCCACCACCTTCTGGTGGCGGCGCTGCATCGAGCAGTCACGCTCACCGAGGTGGATGGCATTGCCCTGGCCGTCAGCCAGTACCTGGATTTCCACGTGGCGCGGATTCTCCAGGAACTTCTCCATGTAGACCTCACCGTTGCCAAACGCCGCCTTGGCTTCGGCCTTGGTGGTCTCGATGGAGGTCTTCAGCGACGCTTCGGCGTGCACCACGCGCATGCCGCGGCCACCACCGCCGCCGGCGGCCTTGATGATGACCGGGTAGCCGATCTCGCGGGCGATCTTGGTGTTGGCGACGATGTCATCGCCCAGCGGACCACCCGAGCCCGGCACGCACGGCACACCGGCCGACTTCATCGCGCGGATGGCCTCGACCTTGTCGCCCATCATGCGGATGGTGTCGGCTTTCGGGCCGATGAAGATGAAGCCCGATTCCTCCACGCGTTCGGCGAAGTCCGCGTTCTCGGACAGGAAGCCGTAACCGGGGTGGATCGCCTGGGCGTCGGTCACTTCAGCGGCGGCAATCAGCGCCGGCACATTAAGGTAGCTCTGCGGCGACGGTGCCGGACCGATGCAGACCGACTCGTCGGCCATGGCGACGTGCTTGAGGTTGCGGTCGACCGTGGAATGTACGGCCACCGTGCGGATGCCCAGGGTGTGACACGCGCGCAGGATGCGCAGCGCGATCTCCCCTCGGTTGGCAATGACGACTTTGTCGAGCATGGTGTGCCCCTCAGCCGATCACGAACAGCGGCTGGTCGAATTCCACCGGCGTGCCGTTCTCGCCGAGGATGGCGACGATGGTGCCCGACTTGTCGGCTTCAATCGGGTTGAACATCTTCATCGCTTCGATGATGGCCAGGGTCTCGCCTTCCTTGACCTGCTGGCCGACGGTGACGAAGGCCGGCTTGTCCGGCGCTGCCGAGGCGTAGAAGGTGCCGACCATCGGCGAGCGCAGCACGTGGCCCTCCGGCAGCGCCGGGCCCGGCTTGGCGGTGCCGCCGGTGGAAGCTTCGGTGGGCGACTGCATCGGCATCGCCGGGGCAGCGGCCGGCGCAGCGGCGTACACCGGCGCGGCCGGAGCGGGGGCGTAGCCGGCGACCGGCGCGCGCGACAGACGCACCGACTCCTCACCTTCCTTGATCTCGATCTCGGCAAGGTTGGACTCTTCCAGCAGGTCGATCAGCTTCTTGATTTTGCGCAGATCCATGAGGGCCTCTTTGTTCTTTATCTGGGTGAGGGAGGGCGTATGCCCGTGTCGACGATCAGGTGGCGGACAACCGCAGCAGCGCCGCGTCCATCGCATAGCGGTAGCTGTCGGCGCCGAAGCCGCAGACCACGCCGACCGCCTTGTCACTGAAGTAGCTGTGCTGGCGGAACGGTTCGCGGGCGTGCGGGTTGGACAGGTGAATCTCGATGAACGGCAGGTCCACAGCCGCCAGCGCATCGCGCAGAGCGACGGAGGTATGCGTGAACGCTGCCGGGTTGATCAGGATGAAAGCGGTTCCGTCCTCGCGTGCAGCCTGCACGCGGTCCACCAGCACGTGTTCGGCGTTGGACTGCAGGCTCTGCACCGCATGCCCGGCAGCGCTCGCCTGCGCCTGCAGCGCCTGGTCGATCTGTGCCAGGGTGGTGTGGCCATAGACCCCCGGCTCGCGCGTACCGAGCAGGTTGAGGTTGGGGCCGTGCAGGACCAGCAGTTTCGCCATGGGGACCAAGGGTACCGGAGAGGGCGGCAGTCTGGCGGAACCCGGAATTAATGTCCAGTTCGGCGAAGTTGCGAGCGTTTCAATCGTTTGTTTGAAACACTCGCGGTGGGTGGGGTTCGATTGATGGGGTAGGGTTCATCCACGCTGCAGCTTCGGCTTTCCCAACGCGTTGAATGGGCCGCCGCTGCTGGGTGCTGCGGCTCGGGTAGGTGACGACCGTTGGTCGTCACGCTGTTGCGGTGGGTGCTGCCGTGCGCGGCGTGACAACCTTGGCCAATTCCACGTACCGAGATGGTTGCTCGGTGATTCGGGGCAACAGGGTCGCTGGCAATGTAGTCACGCAGTAGCTGCTTGGATTCCGCAAGCTGGTTGCTCGCCTGCACGTTCACCGATGCAGTCGGCTGGGCCACGCTCATCGCAATGGCTCGCCGGACCCCGCTGCAGGCTGGCTCCAGGTCTGCGTACCGTTTTCGTCGTAAAGGCGCAGCTCGGGTTGGCCCTGATAGGTCGTGAGCATGGCGGCCGCGCCGTTCTGGTGGATCACAAACAGCGAGGCACCTGCATCCTTGTTGGCAACGACCTTGAAGACTTCCTGGCCGGTCCCGGCGGCGTCAAGGGTCAACACGGCTTCGTCGCCGGCATCGACAGTGAGGTAGCCGCCGCGCTCGTTGCCATCGGGGCCGTTGAGCACCACGCCGGATGCGGGGGCGGCGCGTGGGCCGCGTTCGCCCAGCACCATCGGGTCCTGCACGGGGGCGCCGATCTCTACACGGGTCACCCCGGCCGCATCCTTGACCCGCAGACCACGCACTTCAAGCACGCGGTCGGGCGCGTCTGCGCGATGAAGCTGGACCAGCGCGGTCAGTGAGAGGGCGATGGCGGTGAGTGACAGCAGGGTGCTGGGCAGATGTCCTTTCATGGTGTTCTACGTGGGTGGTGCAAAGCGAGCAGGGTAGCAGGGCCCGACCGATGCGACGCGCTAGGCGGCCGCGCGCGGGGCGGCGAGCCGAAGGCAGCGTCGGTCACAGGCCGTGGACAGCCGGTGGCGTATCTGGAGGCATCGCGATCGGGAGCGTTGTGGTGATGAGCGATCTGTTCGAGCTGGGCATGCCGTGGTTCGAGTTCGTACTGCGTGCGGTGGCGGTCTACTTCGTGGTGCTGCTGCTGACACGGTTGAGTGGCAAGCGATCCTTCGGGCAGACCACGCCCTTCGATGTGCTGGTCATCGTCCTGCTGGGGACGGCGGTGCAGAACTCGTTGATCGGCGAGGACACCTCGCTGCTCGGTGGGCTGATCCTGGCGGCTACGCTGCTCGCCTTGAACTGGCTGGTTGGATTCTTCTCCGCACGCAGCCACCGCGTGCATGCCTGGGCCGAAGGCACGCCGGTCATCCTGGTGCGCGACGGCGAGGTGTTCTGGAAGCAGTTGCGTCGCTGCAATGTTGCGCCGGAGGATCTGGACGTGGCGATGCGGCATGCGGGCTGCGAGGGCCATCCGGATATCACGCTGGCCATTCTTGAAACCTCCGGCGAGATCAGCATCCAGAAGCGGGAGCGTTGAGGCGAGCGCGTTCGTATCCCGGTTGACTGACGTTATCTGCACGGCCATTTCTGCCGTGACAGCCTTCAGCCAGCGGCACAGCAGCGTTTACCGCCTCGCTGTGCGCCTGCTTTTGACGGTGCTGATCACATCTCGTAACGTCGACGGCGTCGTCCTCGCTGGCGACCGGGTTTAGCAGCCCGAGCCCGAGCGCAGCAGCGTTCATCGACCGATATCCGGCATGTTGGTGGCGGATATGGAGCAATGCGTTGCCGCGTATCGCCCGCCGCCCCGGTTTCGGTCGGCGGTGTTTCCGGCTGCACTCCAGGAGCTACCCCATGCACCCAGCGTCGGCTTCGCCGAGCCCATTTGTCTCCGTTCCCCTCGACCAGAGGGCTCACCGCGCCCTGGACCGCTGTGCCCAGCTTGGTGCGGCCCTGCGCGCGCTGGCCGGTCTGCTGGCTGCCACCGAAGAGTTCAGCTCGGTCGCCCGTGACGACCTGGCCATGCTGCTCGCCTTGCTGGCCGAGCCCCTGCCGGGGCACGCCACGCACGCGGTAGAACCGGCGGCGGCGCGCAGCGCGGTCACCGATCTGATCGGTGGACGGCAGGAACTGGATGGGCCCATGCGCGCGACGCTGCATGCGCTGGTCTCGGTGCTCGCGCAGATCAATGCCGAAGCCGTAATGGCGCTGTCGGCCGCACTGGCCGCAGTGGACCGGGCCCCGTGTGGAATGATGTCGCCGATGCCGCCGGTGGACTAGCAACAGCACCACGACGCGCCGTGCCGCAGGCGTCCACGCGCGCGCGACGCCGGCCTTGCGATGCTGGGCCCATGGCTGCTTCCGGACCTCCACCGCGCGCATCGGCGCGTACCTCGTTTGCCTGGCGGTTGCGCCGATGGGCGGTGCGCCTGCTGGTGCTGGCCGCGCTTGGCGTTGGCGCGGCCACGCTGTGGCAGAGCGAATGGGCCCAGGCGCCGCGCACCCTGTGGAAGCTGGTGCGGATGCCGCCGCCCACATCGCTGCCGGTGCCGGTGGAAGGCGTTCGTGCACGCCAGGTGGCCGACACCTTCGGTGCGCCGCGCGGACGTGACCGTCGCCATGAGGGCGTGGACATCTTTGCCTCGCGCGGTACGCCGGTGCGCAGCGCCACGCTCGGTGTGGTGGCCGACATCCGCGAGAGCGGGCTTGGTGGGCGCCAGGTGTGGGTGCTGGGGCCGGCGCGCGAGCGCTATTACTACGCCCATCTGGACGGCTGGCGCGAGGGCCTGGAACGTGGCGAGGTGGTGCAGCCCGGCACGGTGTTGGGCTACGTGGGTGACACAGGCAACGCCAAGGGCACGCCGCCGCATCTGCACTGGGGCATCTACGGTGCCGATGGCGCCTACGATCCGCTGCCGCTGCTGCGGGCCTGGCAGGCGCCGTGAGGGCGGCTGGCCGCGCCTGAAACGCTGCAGAGGGCGTGACGGACATGGCGTGCACGGGGAATGCGGGTTGCCCTGTGTAAATGCCGGTCGCGATGCAACGTGACGCGTGCAGCCGCAATGCGGGGCTGATGGCTGAGTTATCTCCAAGGCGGTGTCAGCGTGCGTGCGACCCATCTGCAGGTAGCACACCATGTCGCATCCCCTGTCTTCCTTCACCCGCTGCGTTCCGTGGCTGGTTACTGCAACCTTGTGCTGTGCGTCAGCACACGCGGCCGATGATGGCTTGTCCGGCGGCTGGGGCGGCAAGCGCCGCGCGTTGCAGGACAAAGGGGTCGAGGTCAATCTGGGCTATACCTCCGAGGACGTGCGCGTGGTGCGCGGCGGACAGCGCCGGGCCAGCGCGCACGCGGGCCAGCTGGCGCTGGGCACGCGGCTGGACCTGGAAAAGCTCTGGGGCTGGGACCGCACGGAAGCGCAGGTGATGCTTACCCAGCGCGATGGTCACGATGTAGGCGAGCGGGCCGGGCTGGGCCTGCTGTCGCAAAGCGCGGAAGTGTACGGCCGTGGCAACATCAGTCGCCTGACCCGGCTGTGGCTGCGCCACGAAAGCGCCGATGGCCGTTGGGACATCAAGGCCGGCCGTGTGGGTGTGGGCGAGGATTTCGCCACGCTGGACTGCACGGCCATGTATCTGGCGCTGTGTGGTGGCCAACCCGGCTCCTTCGCCGGCGACTACTGGCGCAACTGGCCCATCAGCCAGTGGGGGGGGCGGTTGCAGTACCGTCCCGCTCCGCAGGTGTACGTACGCGCCGGGGTCTACCAGCTCAATTCACGTTACGCCGATACCCACGGTGGCGGTTTCCGGCTCGCACCCTCGGGCACGCAGGGCACGCTCACGCCGGTTGAACTGGGCTGGGAACCGATGCTCGGCGGTCGACAGGGGCGTTATTCGGTGGGGGGCTGGTACAGCAGCGCGCCGCGCGCCGATGCGGTGCAGTTGGCCGACGCTGCAGGTGACCTCGGGCCGATGATGCGCAGCGGCAGCTATGGCGGTTGGTTCCATGCGGGGCAGAAGCTCAGCGGCGGTGCGCGCGATGACGAGCAGGGGCTGCGGGTGCAGCTGGCCTACGCAGAGGGCGACGCGCGTACCAGCCGCATCAACCGCATGCTGTACGGGCTGTTGACCTGGAACGGCCCGCTGGCCGCGCGGCCGCAGGACCAGCTGGGGGCAGGCGTGGCGCTGACCTGGCTCAATCCCAAGGTCTCGCGGCAGCTGGCCGCGCCGGGCATGGGGGTGCACCCGGAGCAGGCGCTGGAGGTGTTCTACGGCGTGAGCGTGATGCCTGGGCTGCGCCTGCAGCCGACCGTGCAGTACATCCGACATCCTGGTGGGCTGGGCGAACAGAAGGCAGCAGGTGTGATCGGGTTGAAGACCCAGCTCGATTTCTGAGCCACAGCCTGACCTGCAGCGGAACAATGAAGATCACGGTGGGTGACGGCCGGAGGTCGTCACAGCGGGGCAGCGCCCCGCTCCACCCGCGTGCTGGACAGCCGCAAAGCCTTGTGGGACCTGCAATCCGCATGACGTTTTAAGCCCTGTCCGATATGTGCGAAAGACTGTCGCAATCAACATGATCACGTCCGGCGAAGACCGGTTCAACGCCATCTCACTGACGGGAAACGTGACCATGAACGCTGTTTACAAGCTCATCTTCAACATCGCTACCGGTACCTGGAGCGTGGCCCATGAACTGGCGTCGGCGCGCGGCCGCAAGAGCCGGAGCCGACTGGCCGCCGCCATGGCTGCTGTACTTGGCATGCCCTTCGCCACACTGTCTGCTGCCGAGTCACCGCAGCACTGTGCAGAAGGCGACGCTGTCGCTGTCGCGGGGCAGCGTTGCCATGTGGCGGGCGTTTTGCCCATCTCGACACTGGCCGGCATCGGGACGCAGGCCACCGACGCACAGAACCGTGCGAACCTGGCCTTCGGGACAGTACACACAGGGGTGATCGGTCCAGCTACCGCAGGTAATTACGCGACGGTCATGGGGGGTGGCGGCCCGCGGTGGTGACTATTCGGTGTCTGTAGGCAAGAGTGCCGTTGCAGAGAGCAGCGCAACCTCCTTGGGCTATGGCGCCTACGCCGGGCAGAACTCCGTCTCCATCGGCACCGACAGCGCCGCCGCCGGAATTGGATCTACCGTCATCGGAAGGAGTGCATCTGCAACCGCGTCCAATGCAGTAGCGCTGGGCCTGGGTTCGGTGGCTGATGTCGACGCTACCGTATCGATTGGTAATGCCACGTTGAAGCGTCGCCTTGTCAACCTGGAGGGCGGCGTGCTGTCGGCCGACAGCACCGACGCGGTCAACGGCGCGCAGCTGCACGCCACCAACGATGACGTGGCCGCCAATTCAGCGGCGATCACCGCCACCACCAACATCACCACGCTGCAGGGTGATGTGACTGCGCTGGACACTTCGGTGATCCGGCTGGGCGGTCGCATGGACACTGCCGAGAACACCATCAGCGACCTGGCCAGCCAGATCGGCAGCGGCAGCGTGGGCCTGGTGCAGCAGGACGCTACCAGCGGTGCAATCACCGTGGGCGGCGACAAGGCCGGCGCCTCGGTCAGCTTCGCCGGCGTCGATGCGGCCGGCGCGGTGATCAACCGTACGTTGAGCGGCGTGGCCGCTGGCCGCCTGGCCGCCGACAGCACCGACGCGGTCAACGGCGCGCAGCTGCACGCCACCAACGATGACGTAGCCTCGGCCAGGACCGATATCACCGCGCTGCAGGGTGATGTCACCATCCTCAACACGTCGGTCACCTCGCTCGATACCCGCATGGGTACGGCGGAGACCAGCATCACCCAGCTGCAGGCCGATATCGGCAGCGGGTCGGTGGGTCTGGTCAGGCAGGATGCGACCACCGGTGCGATCGGTGTGGCCAGCGACAGCAACGGCACCCTGGTCAACTTCGCCGGCACTGCCGGCGCGCGCACGCTGTCCGGCGTAGCAGCGGGGCGGGTTGCTGCCGACAGCGATGAAGCGGTCAATGGCGCACAGCTTCATTCCACCAACGCGGATGTGGCCTCGGCGCGCACCGATATCACCACGCTGCAGGGTGAGGTCGTCACGCTCGATGGACGCATGACCGTCAACGAGGCCAACATCACTCATCTGAACGAGCAGGTCTCCGACCTGGCAAGCGGCAGCAGGGGTCTGGTGCAGCAGGATGCCGCCACCGGCGTGATTTCGGTGGGCGCCGCCACGGGCGGCAATGTGGTGGACATGACCGGCACCGACGGTGCACGTCGTCTGAGCGGCGTGGCCAACGGCACCGATGACGCTGACGTGGCCACCATCGCCCAGCTCAAGGCATCGGGCCTGGTCGACCCCAACGATGGGCGTGCGCTCGGCGCACTGGTCTACGACGACATGTCGCTGGACCGCGCCACGCTGGGCGGCAGCCATGGCACCGTCATCGCCAACCTGGGTAACGGCCTGATCGCCGCCGGCAGCCGTGAAGCAGTCAACGGCGGTCAAATGTGGCAGATGAACGCCGACTGGGAAGCCAGGTGGAACCAGATGGACGGCCGCGTCGGCACCATCGAGCAGGGTATCGCCGATGGCAGCATCGGCGGCCCGTCGCTGCCGCCGCCGAGCGACGGTCCCGGTGTATCGCCGGGTACCGGCGCCGATTCGATTGCCATTGGTGAGGGTAGCCAGGCCACCGGTGCCGGCTCGATCGGCATGGGCAAGGAGGCGGCGGCGACCGGCAACGGTGCGGTGGCCATCGGCAGTGGCTCGGCGGCTTCGGGCGACGGTTCGGTCGCCATCGGCGACGGCGCTTCGGCGACCGGCACCGACTCGGTCGCCATCGGCAAGGGCTCCACTGCCGACCGCGACAGCGAGTTCTCGGTAGGTTCGGAGGGCAATGAGCGCGTGGTCAGCAATGTCGGCCGTGGCACCCGTCCGACTGATGCGGTCAATCTGGAGCAACTGGAAGATCGCTTTGCCGCCGAACGCGACTGGTCCAACAGCCGCTTCCAGGCGGTGGACAAGCGTATCGACCGGATGGGGGCGATCAGCGCGGCATATGCCGGCATGGCCGGCAACATGACCGGGCCGGGGGGCGACAGCGGTCTGGCCGCAGGCGTTGGCGCGCAGAACGGCCGCACCGCACTGGCGGTGGGCTACCAGCGCTACCTGGGCGAGCGTCGGAACATCTCCATCTCGCTGGGCGGTGCCTTCAGCGGCAGCGAACAGAGCATCTCCGGCGGCGCAGGCATCCGCTGGTAGGCCGACGCAGGCCCTGCGGCGCGCCTCAGATGAACATGCCGCCGGAAGCCTCCACGCGCTGGGCATTGATCCAGCGCGTGGCCGGGCTGAGCAGGGCCACCACCGCCGGGCCGATGTCATCCGGCTTGCCGGCGCGGCCCAGCGCGGTGGCCGAGGCCACCATGGCATTGGTGCCTGCATCATCGCGTACGCGGCCCCCGCCGAAGTCGGTTTCGATCGCGCCGGGGGCCAACGTGTTGGCGGTGATGCCGCGCGCACCGAGTTCCTTGGCCAGATAGCGGCTGAACACCTCGATGCCCCCCTTCATCATGGCGTAGGCCGAGCTGCCGGGCAGCGCAAAACGGGCCAGGCCGCTGGACACGTTGAGGATGCGGCTGCCATCGGCCAACAGGGGCAGCAGCGCCTGGGTGAGGAAGTACGGGCCCTTCAGATGCACGGCCACCAGCTGGTCGAACGCCTCCGGGGCCGTGTCGGCGAAGGCGGCGTAGTGCCCTTCGCCGGCGTTGTTGACCAACCCGTCGAGGTGGGTGACGTTCCACTGTCGCAACTGCGCCTGCAGTGCGGCGATGAACGCACCGAAGCGGGAGCTGTCGGCCACGTCCAATGGCAGTGCGGCGGCGCGCCGACCCAGCGTCTCTATCTGCGCGACGACCTCGGCGGCCGTGCCGGCCTGGCTGCGATAGGTCAGCACGATATCGGCGCCATCGGCGGCCAGCGCCAGCGCGGCGTTGCGGCCCAGGCCGCGGCTGCCGCCGGTGATCAGAACGGTACGCGGGGTGGGGGGCGTGCTGGACATGCGGAACTCCAATCGAGCGGGGTGGGAGCCAGCAGACTATTGGACATTGCAGACCCGGATAAATCAGCAGAACATGATTTGACTGTTCATATCTGGCGAACAATCCGTGGACATGCTGCACCACATCCGGATCTTTCTGCGCGTCGCCGAGCTGGGTTCGTTCACCGGCGCGGCCAGCAGCCTTGGCCTGCCCAAGGCCACCGTATCGCAGGCGGTGCAGAAACTGGAGGCGGGGCTGGGCACGCAGCTGCTGCACCGGACCACGCGCCGGGTGCGCTTGACCGCCGACGGTGCACGCTTCCAGGCACACGGCAGTGACCTGCTCGATGATGCGGAGGCGCTGCAGGGCCTGTTCCGGCAGCCCGACGCCGCGCTGCAGGGGCGACTGCGGGTGGACATGTCTGCCGGGCTGGCGCGGCATGTCGTCCTGCCCCGGCTGCAGCAGTTCATCGCGCGGCACCCCGCGGTCCAGATCGAACTGAGTGCCACCGATCGTCGGGTCGATCTGGTGCGCGAAGGGTTCGACTGCGTGGTGCGGGTCGGGCCGCTTGATGACAACACGCTGGTGGCCCGGCCGCTGGGCGCGATGGCAGTCGTCAACTGTGCCAGCCCGGCCTATCTGCAGACCCATGGCGTGCCGCAGGCGCTGGCCGACCTGCAGTGTCATCAGCTGGTGCACTATGCAGGCACGCTGGGACAGCGCAGTGGCGGGTTCGAGTACCACGACGGCTCAGCGTACCGGTTGCAGGCAATGCCAGGCACGCTGACGGTGAATAGTGGCGAGGCGTACAGTGCTGCTGCGTTGGCGGGGCTGGGCATCATCCAGGTCCCGCGGGTCGGGGTGGTGCAGGCGCTGGCCAGTGGCCAGCTTGTGGAGGTGCTGCCCGAGCTGCGCGCCGAACCGATGCCGGTGCACCTGCTGTATGCGCAGCGGCGGCATCTGCCACGCCGCGTGGCGGTGTTCATGGAGTGGCTGGCAACGGTGACCCGTCAGGCGCTGGCCGACACCACGTAGTGCCGGGCTCTGCCCGGCAACCGGCAACGCAGAGCGTGACGACCAACGCTCGTCACCTACCGAGCAGGCAGCGGTCCGCACCGCGTAGTGCCGGGCTCTGCCCGGCAACCCGGCAACGCCGAAGCGTGACGACCAACGGTCGTCACCTACCGAGCAGGCAGCGGTCCGCACCGCGTAGTGCCGGGCTCT
>JAAIGF010002113.1_pt1 | contig 18244 bp, 10 predicted proteins | sample 6487441 | NCBI WGS metagenome assembly JAAIGF01 (sample SAMN13974129, study PRJNA590717) | phyllosphere metagenome | biome: pepper field; feature: multiple bacterial spot infested pepper fields; material: pepper leaves; isolation source: leaves from pepper fields | host: Capsicum annuum ... | reverse complement strand
GCTTTTTAAGCGCAACCCTCACTAATCTTTCCAAGTCCTTGCAATATGGACGAGTTCGAAGCCGCGCGGAGAGTCGAGGGGGAAATGCTCGAAATCATCCGCCAGCTCGATGAGGAAGAGGCCCGGTTCCGCGCCGATGACAAACACCAGGGAGATCACCCGGTCGGTATTGATGCCAAGGATCGCCGCCATGCGCCGGTCCTGCTGGGTGGCGCGGCAGATGCGCCCCAGCCGGGTATACTGAATAATCCAGGTCAGGATAAGCATCCCCACCAGCGCCGCGACGAGAATAAACACCTTGGTCCAGGTGATCTGCACCACCCCATCGCCCACCGTCATGCGCAACGCGCCGCTAAGCAGCGTCGGGATCCCCTGCTGGTTCGGCCCCTGGCTCAGCTGGACATAGTTCTGCAGGATCAGCGACATCCCGATAGCCGAGATCAGCGGCGCCAGCCGCGTCGAGTTGCGCAGCGGCCGGTAGGCGATGCGCTCGATCGCCCAGCCGTATACGCCGGTGACCACGATGGTGAACACCAGGGTGGCGAAAATCAGCAGCGGAAAGGAGTGGATCCCGAAGAAAGAGAGCAGCGCCAGGCCGATGGCGCACAGGTAGGCGGAGACCATATACACCTCGCCGTGGGCGAAGTTGATCATGCCGATGATCCCATACACCATGGTGTAGCCGATGGCGATTAAGCCGTACACCGCGCCCAGCGTCAGCCCATTGATCAGTTGTTGCAGAAAAAACGCCGTCATAGCCCCTCCAGCCGCCAGGCAGACGGCCGCCGGGTTCCGTTCCCGGTCAACCGCCGTCATGTGACAATTCGCAAGTCAAAAGGACAGAGCGTCCTCAGGTCGTGGCCGATCAGAGCTGGTGATATTTGCCCTTGTCGTCCCACTGATAGACCACGTAGTCGGACACCTTGAGGTCGCCTTTGCCATCCCAGGCTTTCTTGCCCATCACCGTCTCGACGTCGTGGCTCTTCAGCCAGTCGCTGGCTTTGGCGTTATCGGTACCGACGGCGTTCCAGGCCGCGGCGATAGCCTGAATGGAGGCGTAGGCGTAGAGGGTATAACCTTCCGGCTCAAAGCCGCTGGCGCGGAACTTCTCGATCACCGCTTTGCCGTCCGGGAGGGTGCGCGGATCCTGACCAAAGGTCATCAGCACGCCGTTGGTGAACTGCGGCCCGCCGGCGGCCGTGACCAGCTCCTCGGTGACGATACAGTCGCCGGAGAAGAATTTGGCCTGCACCCCCTGCTCGCGCATCTGGCGCACCAGCGGGCCCGCTTCCGGATGGCAGCCGCCAAAGTAGACCACGTCCGGCTTGAGGGCGCCGATCTTGGTCACCAGGGCGTTAAAGTCTTTTTCACCGCGGGAAAGGCCTTCGTACAACACTTCTTTCGTACCCCGCTTCGCCAGCGCCGCGCGGGTGGCATCGGCCAGCCCCTGACCATAGGTGTCTTTATCGTGGATGACGGCGATTTTCTTCGCCTTCAGCACGTCCAGCATATAGTTGGCGGCGATCGCCCCCTGCTGATCGTCACGACCACACATGCGGAAGAGATCTTTCATGCCGCGCTCGGTGATCTGCGGGTTGGTCGAGCCGGGGGTAATGGTCAGGATCCCGGCTTCGTCATATACCTCGGAGGCCGGCATCGTTGAGGAAGAGCAAAAGTGCCCCACCACGGCGGAGACTTTCGCTTCATCCACCAGCCGGTTGGCCACCGCCACCGCCTGCTTCGGTTCGCACGCGTCATCCCCCTGCACCAGCACAATCTTTTCGCCTTTGATGCCGCCGGCGGCATTGATATCGGCCACCGCCTGCGAGGCTCCCTTCCAGTACTGGGCGCCGTAGGTGGCGTTGGGGCCGGTAAAGGGCCCGGCGACGCCGATCTTCACGTCTGCCTGGGCGTAAAAGGCCATGCTCATACAACCTGCTATCACAACATGAAGCGTCATTGTTTTCAGTTTCAAAGACATTCGGATATTCCTCAGCGATGTAAAGCCCGGCGTCATGGAATGACGCAGAAAATATCACTTACCGTGTGGTGCCGACGTTGGCGCAGCGCCAGGACGGCCAGGGTGGAAGAAGCAAAAATCCCGCCAGGAAGGAGTGGAACACCGGAGAACAGTCGCCCCGGTCGGTACGCACGCGACGGCAACCCGTGCCGCATCCGGCAAGGGCGCATTCCCTTTCAGGTCAGGAGATCGGTTGCCATCACGTGGCGAGCCGGACAACGCGGTATCCGTACCGGCCCGTGAGCTAAACATAGATGCAGTTAGCGGTCGCTGCGCGCCGGCGTGGTGCAAAAATGCGAATATGATCAACAGTGGTGATTATTTTGTTGCGGTAATGTGAAGATGATAACAGGAGAGCCCATTAAAGGCTCTCCTGTGGCCCGGTGGCCGCTCAGAGTTGGCTGGTGAACGTTCGGGAGATCACATCCTGCTGCTGTTCGCGGGTCAGCGCGTTAAAGCGGACCGCATAGCCGGAGACGCGGATCGTCAGATTCGGATACTGCTCCGGGTGTTCTATCGCATCGAGCAGCTTTTCCCGGTTCAGCACATTGACGTTGAGATGCTGTCCCCCCTCCACCGTCTCCTCGTGGTGGAAGTAGCCATCCAGCAGGCCCACCAGGTTGTTTTCCTGAGCTGACGGGGCTTTGCCGAGCGCCGCCGGCACGATGGAGAAGGTATACGAGATGCCATCTTTGGCGTAGGTAAACGGCAGTTTCGCCACCGAGGTCAGCGACGCCACCGCCCCTTTCCGGTCGCGGCCATGCATCGGATTGGCCCCCGGAGCGAACGGCGTCCCCGCCCGACGTCCGTCCGGGGTGTTGCCGGTTTTCTGGCCGTATACCACGTTGGAGGTGATGGTCAGGATCGACTGGGTCGGCACCGCCTGACGCCAGGTGGGGAGCGCCTGAATTTTGCGCATAAAGCGCTCCACCAGGTCGCAGGCGATGGCATCAACCCGATCGTCGTTGTTGCCGTACTGCGGATAGTCGCCTTCAATGACAAAGTCCACCGCCAGCCCGTGGTGATCGCGCACCGGCTTCACCCGGGCGTACTTTATCGCCGACAACGAATCCGCTGCCACCGACAGGCCGGCGATGCCGCAGGCCATCGTGCGGTAGACGTCGCGGTCGTGCAGGGCCATCAGCGCCGCCTCGTAGCTGTACTTATCATGCATGCAATGGATGATGTTCAGCGCGCTGATGTACTGCACCGCCAGCCAGTCCATAAAGTGGTCGAGGCTGGCCATCACGGTGTCGTAGTCCAGCACCTCATCACGCAGAGGGTCGGTTTTCGGCCCCACCTGGATCTTCAGTTTCTCATCCACCCCGCCGTTAATCGCGTAGAGCAGCGTTTTGGCGAGATTGGCGCGGGCGCCGAAGAACTGCATCTGCTTGCCGATCACCATCGGGCTGACGCAGCAGGCGATGGCGTAGTCGTCGCTGTGAAAATCGCTGCGCATCAGATCGTCGTTCTCATACTGCAGCGACGAGGTGGCGATAGAGACCCGGGCGGCATATTTTTTAAACGCCGCCGGCAGCGCTTGCGACCAGAGCACGGTCAGGTTCGGCTCCGGCGCCGGGCCCATGGTGTGCAGAGTATGCAGATAGCGGAAGGTGGTTTTGCTGACCAGGGTGCGACCATCCAGCCCCATGCCGCCCAGCACCTCCGTCGCCCAGATGGGATCCCCGGAGAACAGCGAATCAAATTCCGGGGTGCGCAGGAAACGCACCATGCGGATCTTCATGATGAAGTGGTCAATGAGCTCCTGGGCCTGCTCCTCATTCAATAAACCGGCGCGCAGATCGCGTTCGATATAGATGTCGAGGAAGGTGGCCGTGCGCCCCAGCGACATGGCGCCGCCGTTCTGCGACTTCACCGCCGCCAGGTAGGCGAAGTAGAGCCACTGCACCGCCTCTCGGGCAGTGCGCGCCGGGTGGGCGATATCGCAGCCGTAGCGGGCCGCCATCTCCTGCATCTGCAGCAGCGCGCGCCGCTGTTCGGCCAGCTCTTCGCGCAGGCGCAGGGTGGCCTCCAGCGCCTCGCCGCGCTCAAGGGCCGGCTGCAGGTCGGCAAATTGCAGCTCACGTTCGCGGACCAGGTAGCGAATGCCGTACAGCGCCACGCGGCGGTAATCGCCGATGATCCGTCCGCGGCCATAGCCGTCCGGTAGCCCGGTCAGCACCCCGGATTTGCGGCAGCGCAGCATATCCGGGGAATAGACGTCAAAAACGCCCTGATTGTGGGTCTTACGCAGCGCCGTAAACTGATACTCAAAGTCAGGATCCATTTCGCGACCATAGGCCTCGAAGGCGCTTTTGATCATCTTGATGCCGCCAAAAGGATGCAGGGCGCGCTTCAGCGGCTGGTCCGTTTGCAGGCCGACGATCTTTTCCAGCGGCTGGTTGATATAGCCCGCCGCGTGGGCGGTGATGGAGGTGGCGACATTGGTGTCGAAATCCACCGGCGCATGGGTGGCGTTCTCGACGCGGATCCCGGCCATCACCTGCTCCCAGAGGGCGGTGGTCGCTGGCGTCGCGTCGGCGAGGAAAGACTCATCGCCCTCGTAAGGGGTGTAGTTATGCTGAATAAAGTCGCGAACGTCGATCTGCGTTTGCCACGCCGTACCGCGAAAGCCCAGCCAGGCGTCGGCGTATCGTACATCCTGGGTATCGATATCTACTTTCATGAACATCGTCTCTCTACAGAATAAAAAGTCAGGCCAGCGCCGCCGCGGTGTGGATCCGGCCTAAGCGGATCGCATCGAGGGCAATCATGCGCTCTTCATTGGTAGGAATAACCGCGCAGCGCACCCGGCTGCCGTCGGCGGAGATCAGGCGCTCGCCGGCCGAATTGGGCTGCTGATTGCGGGCGGCGTCCATCGCAAGGCCAAAGACCGTCAGCCGCTCGCTCACCAGCCGACGGATCAGCACCGAGTTCTCGCCAATCCCGCCGGTGAAAATAATGCCGTCGAGACGCTGCAGCGCCGCGGCGTGGCCGGCAATATGGCGGGCGATACGATGGACAAAGGTTTTAATCGCCAGGCGGGCGCGGGCATGGCCCTCATGCCACGCCTGCTCCAGCACCCGCAGGTCGGAGGAAAGACCGGAGATCCCCAGCAGGCCGGAGGCGGTGTTGGCCACCCGCTCCAGGTCGCTGAGGGTCTGCCGGGTTTCCCCGGCAATCCACGCCATGGCGCCGAAGTCGACATCACCGCTGCGGGTGCCCATCATCAGCCCCTCCAGCGGCGTCATCCCCATCGAGGTGTCCACGCTGCGGCCGTTACGCACCGCGCAGATCGAGGCGCCATTGCCCAGGTGGGCGATCACCAGGCCGCTCTCCTGCTCCGGCAACCCGAGCAGCGCCAGGGCGCGCTGGGACACATAGCGGTGCGAGGTGCCGTGGAAACCGTAGCGGCGTACCCCGAGATTCTGGTAATACTCCCACGGCAGACCATAGAGAAAAGCTTCCGGGGCCAGGGTCTGGTGAAAGCTGGTATCAAAGACCGCCACCTGCATCACCTCCGGGAACAGCCGCTGCGCCGAGGCGATGCCGCTGAGACTGGCGTAGTTATGCAGCGGGGCCAGGGACGATACCTGGCGAATGTTATTGATAACCTCCTCGCTAATAATGACCGACTCGGTGAACAGGTCGCCGCCGTGGGCGACGCGGTGGCCAATCAGGGCCACGCTGTCGATGAGGTCGCGTTGGGCTAATGCCCCGGCAATCGCCTGCAGGGCGCCTTCGTAGCCGCGCTGCGCCAGCGCCACCGGCTCGCCGCCGTTGAGCGAGAGAGACGCCCGTTCCGCGTTGATGCCCTCGGCCACGCCGTTGAGCAGGCAGTCGCAGCTGGCGGCGTCCAGGACGGAAAATTTGATTGACGACGAGCCGCAGTTAATCACCAGTACTACCGGAAATTCAGTCATGTTGTACTCCGCGTGGCCTGAGCCGGATTAGAACAGTTTGTAAGCAATGTTGAGGATGGTCAGCAGACCGATAGCGGTCACAAAGAGGTTGTCGAGACGGCCACGGTATTTGGCCAGCGAAGGCGCTTTACGAATGGCGTACATCGGCAGCAGGCACAGCAGCGAGGCGATAATCGGCGCGCCCATGGCCTCAATCAGGTCGAGGATATTGGGGTTGGCATACGCCACCACCCAGGTCGAGCCCATGATGAACACCATGCTCAGGGTATTGAGCTTGCCGCTGGAGACCCGGGTTTTATCCCCTTTATAGCCAAAGCGCAGGATCAGACCGTTCAGCCCTTCGAGCGTGCCGAGATAGTGGCCGAAAAACGATTTGAAGATGGCCACCAGGGCGATGATCGACGCGCCATACTCCAGCAGGGTGGCAAAGGTGGATTTGGTGCCCGACATCGAGGCAAAGTGGTTCGCCAGATAGGAGAGCACCGGGATATTCTGCGCCTTGGCGTCCGCCATGTTCTGCGGTGAGAGGGTAAACAGGCAGCTGAAGGCGAAGAACATCACCACCGCCACCATCAGCATGCTGGCCCGGGAGATGATCTGTGAGCATTTGCGTTCGGTATACTCGCGGCCAAACTGCGCTTCATACTCTTCGCGTTTGGAGACCACAAACGAGGAGACGATCGGCGAGAAGTTGAAGGAGAACACCATGATGGAGATGCCCAGCCATACCGTCACCAGAATGCCGTCGTGACCGGTTAAGGCGATATCGCTGAGGTTGACCTGGTCAATCACCGCGCTATTCCAGTAGGGGATCAGGGACAGGGAGATCACCACCAGGCTGGCGATAAACGGCCACACCAGATAGCTCATCACCTTGACCATCAGGTCTTTACCAAACCAGATGACAAACGCCATCAGCAGCAGCAGGAGCAGCGCCACCACCCCGCGGTTGAGAGCCGGCATCTGCAGCTGGTTCTCCCAGAAAGTCATAAAGGTATTAGTGATCGTGACGCCATAAATCCACAGCAGTGGGCAGATGGCGAAGAAGTACAGAAAGGTGATCACCACCCCGCCGGTTTTGCCAAAATGCTCTTCCACCGTTTCGGTGATATTGCCGGAGGGGTTAGCCCCCGACAGGCATAGCCGGGCCAGCGCCCGATGGCAATAAAAGGCGATGGGATAGGCCAGCACCAGCATCACCAGGATCGGGATCAGCCCGCCGAAGCCGGCGCGGATCGGGAAAAACAGCACCCCGGCGCCGATAGCGGTGCCAAACAGGCCCAGGGTCCAGGTGGTGTCAGATTTACGCCAGGACGAAAGGCTTTTCTGGCTGGATGCAATGCTCTCAGTCGTACTCATATCCTGTCCTCACTTATGTATTGAATTAAGCGTCAACAAAACCGGTAATTTGCGATACCCGGGAGAGATCGATATTGCCCCCGGAAATCAGGCTGACCGTTTTGCGGTTCTGGATATAGCTGTCGAGTTTGCCGCTTAATAACGCGGCGCAGGCTAACGCCCCGGCCCCTTCGGTGATCACTTTATTGCGCTGAATTAAGGCGACCATGCTCTGGCGAATGTCATCCTCACTCACCAGGACGATGTCATCCACCAGCTGGCGGGCGATTTCATAGGTCAGTTTCCCCGGGCGGGCGACGTCGCAACCATCGGCTAAGGTGCCGGCGTGGCGATGGCTGGTGATTTCCCCGGCATACCAGGAGGCGGCCATGCCGTGAACATTCTCCGACTGCACGCCGATAATGCGGATTGTCGGGTTAATGGATTTAATCGCGATCGCGATACCGGCAATTAAGCCGCCGCCGCCAATGGGCACGATGACATTATCCACGTCATACAGATCTTCTAATATTTCGAGTCCAATAGTCCCCTGCCCGGCGATAACCTGCGGGTCGTCATAGGGGGGAATAAAAATGCGGCCCTCAAGTTCAACAATATCGCTGGCTTTGGCGAGGGTATCGTTAAAGTTATCGCCATGTAGCACCACTTCCGCCGAATAATCACAGGTGGCGGCAACTTTCGATTTCGGCGCCCCTTTCGGCATCACCACTTTCCCGTCAATGCCGAGCATGGCGCAGGAGAGCGAGACGCCCTGGGCGTGGTTGCCCGCTGAGCAGGCCACCACCCCTTTGCGTTTTTCCACCGCGGTTAAACCGCACAGTTTATTAAAGGCGCCGCGAATTTTAAATGAACCCGTGCGCTGCATATTTTCGAATTTAAGAAATATTTCGCCCTGGCAGCGCTCGCTAAAATAATTCGAACGGGGCATGCCTGTTTTATATATTTTTCCCGCGAGGCGTTGTTTCGCTTCGAGAATATCGTCAATAGATACCGGAAGATCGTAGGTAATATGCATTATGGCCTCTGTATCTTAATATAAAGTCAATGACCGGGCGTCATCCTGCTGATCACAGCGAGGACGTGTGTTGGATTATTTAACGACTTTCAGTTACGCAATAATTTGTAATGGCTGCCAGTGGCGGTTGCCCTGCCCCGAGGAATAGTGTTTCGCCATCTCCACCAGCGACGCCGCGGCGGTTTTTAACCGGTAATTTTTCGACCATACCGCCGCATAGCGCGCCACCGGCAAGGCCTCTTTAATGGGGATGGTGACAAACTGGCTCGAGCCAAACGGCGTGGTCATGTCGCAGGGGATCACCGTCAGAAAATCGGCATTGAGCACCAGGTTATAGATCGTCACCACCGAATCGGTATTAACGATATTTTCACGGCGGATACCGCTGCGCTGCAGGGTGGTCAGCAGTTCGCTGTAGTAGCCCATATTGGTCTCCGGCAGCACCCACTGCTCGTGCTGGAGCGAGGCCAGGCGGACGGTGCCGTTGCCGATCCGCGCCCGGTTCGCCACCAGCACAAACTCAGACTCAAACAGCGGCTCGACGTGCAGGTCCTGCAGTTTCATCTCATCGCTCAGCGTCCCGATGGCGAAGTCGAGGCGCCCGTCGCGGATTGCCGGCAAAAAGGCGGAGAGCTGCGCCTCATACATCGAGACCCGCGCCTTGGGGAAAGTCATTTTAAACTGATGCACCATCTCCGACATAAAGGTAAACCCGACCAGCGAAGGGAAACCAAAGGAGACATCCACCACCGCGCTGTTGGTCAGAGCATTCATTTCATTGACCATATTTTTCATTTCACGGGTGATCGCTTCTGACCAGTTGAGAAATACCTGCCCGGCCTCGGTGAGCGAGACGCCGGTATTTCGCCGGACGATTAATTCGCTGCCAAAATAACTCTCCATGTCGCCAATAATTTTACTGACCGCCGGCTGAGTGAGTCCTAACGCTTTTGCTCCGGCCCCGATTGACCCGCTGCGGATCACTTCCTGGAAAACTACCAGATGCTGTGTTTTAGGCAGAGAAAAAGTATTCATCGCGTCTCACTTTCATTCCTTTGTTGACGGCGGAAAGTGTAACAAATCGCAATTGCCGGGTTATGTGAGAGCTCTCACAAAGGCTCCGCCGCGGCGGATAAGCAGGATCCACGAGCCAGAATAAGTAAAGTAAAATCAATATATTAAAAGCATCATGAACGCTATTTGCGCGCCTTTTGCCGTGGCCGAATGCGGGGATAAAAATAATTGATGGCGATAACATCGACGGCGAAATGGCGATAAAAAATACGCCTTTTGTACGTTATTCGACCCGCGCTATCAGGGTGAGAAGAAAGCCGAAAATTAAATTAATGCTGTAAAGAATAAAAAGCAGACGTAATAAACGCCATTATTTAACGACAAGCCGGTCGGGCATCACATTTTATCCCCGGCGGTTGGGGAAAATGCACGGTCATTATTTACACCAAAGAAACATTAAATTCACAATTTTTCTTTTGGGTCGCGATAGGCAGCGATCTTTTTTCCGCCATAGCGCAGTTGGTCATACTTTGATTAAAATCAAACCTGGTAATTTATCTTTTACGACGGCCATTGGAGAGTCATTTGTGTTGCCGATCACAAATCCATAAAACAACGACCCGGCCTATCGTGAAGAGATGATCCCGCGGCTGCGCCAGCAGCTTAACGAGCAGCTGATGAGCGACCAGCTGGCTGTCGACCTGCTCTCTTCCTATCTGCGAATGGATCTTAGCGCCCAGCCGTGGGACCAGCCGCTATAGCCCGCCCCGGCGCAGATCGCTGGCCCGGGCATTTCGCCTATAGCTGGCTGACACCCAGCGCCGCGGCCTCATCCCGCCACGCCAGCAGCGGCGCATAGGCCTCCCGCGACATATCGCTATAGCCGCAGATCAGCAAGGCGTCGCACAGGGAACGATAGCGATCATCGCTTACCAGCTGCTGGAGCGCCTCGCGCAGGCTATTCAGCGTTGCCGCCGGGGTAGCGCCGGCGGTGATCAGCGGCAACCCTGACGCGGCCGGGCTCCAGCCGATCGCCACCAGGCCTGCCAGAGCCTGCGGCTGATGGCGCTGCAGCAGAGCGTAGGTCACGCAGTCGATGGCGGCGATATCGGCGTTTTCCTGCTGCAGCTCGCGCAGCGATTGCCGATGGCTGCCGCTGAACATCACCGCTGAAAAAAAACGCCCCTCCCGGGAGAGCGGCGCGACCATTTTACGCAGTACGTTGTAGCCGGACTGCGAGTGCTCGGCATTGCACACCGCCCGACGGCCAAAAAAGTCCCCCAGCATCCGGTGACTATCCGCTTCGCGGACCACCAGCAGGCTGCGATAGCGGCGCCCTTCGCAACCGGGCGCAGCGTAGTGGAAGCAGCCCACCGTCTGCACCTCCGGCAATTGGGTCACCAGCGGGTAGCCACAGGTCTGGCTCAGCAACAGCGTCGGCTGGCGCCAGTGAGCCAGCAGATCCCCGGGGTCAGCCGCCGGAGGGTCCCCCGCCACCATCACGCCGCGTTCGTCCAGCAGCGACTGCACCGCCTGCCACAGGGCCTGGGTCTGTTGACGGTGGATGGCATACATCGGAAAAGTCATGCGTTCAGCCATATTCTCCTCCCGCCTGCGCCTGCTCGCCAAAGCCCGGATGGGCGTTCACCGCTACCGCCCGGCGGCTAAAATGGCGTCGCCACTCGCCGTACCCGCGCACCAGGAACCCCTGATTACGCTGCAGATACGCCGCCTGGCGATGCAGATACAGTTGACGTAAAGCGTACCAGGGGACCCCTGGCAGATCATGATGCACCGCATGGTAGTTGAGATTGAGGAACAGCACCCGCCAGGGGAGCCCGGCCTCGTTGATCACCGAGCGGGCCAGCGGGTCATCCGCGGCGCGGTGTTCGAGAAAAGAGCGTACTTTGGTCAGGGCCAGCGCCGGGTAGCTCACCGCCAGCACAAACCACAGCGGAGAAAAACCCTGCGCCGCCATCCAGGTCAGCAGACCCGTCAGCAGCAACAGATGCAGACTCCACATGGCGATAGCGCGGCGGTCGCCCTCGCGGAAAGCCCACAGCGCGCTGTTCAGGGTGTGAATAATATCCATCATCGGCGCCAGCAGCAGACGCCCCCAGAAGGTGTTGCGCAGGTGGATAAGGCGGCGCTGCCAGGCTGAGAAGCGCTGCCAGCTTTCCGCCGTTACGTAGTACGATTCGGGGTCATCCTCAGGGTGCGTCAGCAGATGGTTGCGATGGTGCGCCAGGTGGCTGTCGCGGTAGACGCCATAGGGATACCAGACCGCCAGCGGCAGCGTCCCCAACAGCTGGTTAAACCATGCCAGCCGGGTGGGATGCCCATGGATCAGCTCATGCTGTAAGGACATATACCAGGCGGTAAACCAGATCAACAGCAGCGTGGCCGGAAACAGTCCCAGCGTCCGCCAGCCCGCCACGCAGGCAAACCAGCCGCCGTAAACCGTCACAATCAGCAGCCAGGTCGGCAGCTCGCTGCGCCACAGCCAGCTGCGCGCCAGCTGGCGGATCAGGATGCGCTGTTGGTCATCCACATAGACAGCCGTCTTCTTTTCCGTCACTTCCGATACCTTGCCGTGTTGCCTCATTCCCACCGAAGATGTGAGATAACACGTTAAATAACAAAGTATTTAATTGACTTAGCTTTGCCAAAAAGCGCGTTTGTATTCAGCAGGACAAAGAGAATACCGTCCACAGCGGCAACAGGTTGGCGGTGTTTAAACAGGTCCATCGCCCGGCGGCGCTGCGCTTGCCGGGCCTACGGGATAACCCCTCCCCGGGCCATCCAGGTCGGTGCAGTCGCAGCGCCGCCGGACAAGAACAGCGGCGTCGCTTTTGTGCCGGGCGGCGGCGACACCTTGCCCGGCCTACGATCCGTGCGGCCTGTCGTTAATTTATTTACCGCTGTTGCTGAAATTTTACCGCCAGGTCGAGGATACTTAAGGACTCCAGCGCCTTACCCGCCTTCGCGCCGACGATACCGGCGGAGCGTCACAGCGACTACTCCTCTTCCCGCTCCGCTGGCGTCCAGGTCGGCAGAGTCTGGAAGGTGTGCAACAGCCCTTCGGACCACGCCTTGCGAATGCGGTTGAAGTAGGGATCGCTGTCGGTGATGCGATGCTGCCCGGCACTGCTGAAGCTGCCGCTGCGGTAGAGCAGCGTATCCAGCGGCAGGCCGACGGACAGATTACTGCGCAGCGTCGAGTCAATGGAGATCAACGCGCAGCACATCGCCTGCTCCAGCGGCGTGTCGATGGTCAGCACCCGATCGATGATCGGTTTGCCGTATTTGCTTTCGCCAATCTGGAAATAAGGCGTGTCGCGGGTGGCTTCAATAAAATTGCCCTCCGGATAAATATGGAACAGACGATGGGTTTCGCCGGCGATCTGGCCGCCAAGCAGCAGGTTGCAGTTGAAGTTGGTGTTACTGCAGGTCTGCTGGTTGCTGCTGTCGCGCTGGATCACCTCCAGCAGCGTTTTACCGATCAGCATCGCGGCGTCGTAGAGGGAAGTGACCTGCATCAGATTCGGCTCCTGCTGGGTACGGATGCGCGCGCTGAGCAGGCTTATCACGCTCTGGGTGGTGGCCAGATTGCCGGCGGATTGCAGCACCAGCACCCGTTCCCCCTCCTGATGGAAAACGTGCAGCTTTTTAAAAGTGGCAATATGGTCGACGCCCGCATTGGTGCGGGAGTCGGAAGCAAACACCAGTCCATCCGCCAGGCACATGGCCACACAGTAGGTCATTGCGGTTATTCCCGTATTATTGCTGCTGCGCCTGCTGGCTGTGTTCGCGCACTTCAGCGTTAGTTAACATAATCTCCCCGCCGCCGCCCAGCCGGGTGCCCCGTACCGGGCAGGCGTCGAGATAATCCAGCCCGGTCGCCAGCCGTAAATGCTGATTCAGGCGACGGGTATTATTGGTGATATCAAACGACAGCCAGCGGCCGTCGAGCCAGACTTCCGCCCAGGCATGCATCGCCACATGCTGGGCGTTATCGCTGTAGACATAGCCGCTGACGTAGCGCGCCGGGATCTCCAGCGCGCGGCAGCAGGCGAGAAAAACATGGGTATGATCCTGGCACACCCCCTTCGCGCGGGCGAAGGCGTCGGCGGCGGAGTCCTGCACCTGGGTCGCGCCGGGGGAGTATGGCATTCTTAACAGCAGATCCGCCATCAGTTGATTCAGACTCTCTTCCGCCGCATCGGGACGATAGAGGCGCTGGGCAAACTCACGGATCGCCCTATCGGCGCGGGTTAGCGGCGTACAGCGCAGAAAAACCAGCGGCGACAGCAGCTCGGCCTCTTCATCACGCGTCTCCTCCCCTTCGTCGGCGATATCGACAATCCCGCTGGCGCGGATGGTGATCTCCTTGTGCGGGTTATCCAGCGTCAGCACATGCAGCACATTGCCCCAGCCGTCGGTAGTGGTCACCGCCGCGCCGTCCGGCAGGGTCAGCGTCCAGGCGGTGATCGTCTGCCGGGCGGTACTGCGCGGCGTCAGGCGCAGATACTGGGTGGAAAACTTCACTTCTTCATCGTAGCCATAGCGGGTGAGATGATCGATGACCAGTTTCATAAGGCCTCCAGGTAGGTTTGTCTGATGCTGTCGGACAGCGCGTTAATTCTCGCCAGCAGCCCGTTAAGGGTGGTCTGCAGGTCCGCCTGCGCCAGGTCGTCACGGGTGCTGAAGCGCAGGTCAACGTTGAGCTGATGGGCGAGGCGCAACGGTTGATAGGAGCGATCGTTGGCGATCTTCTCCAGTTCGCCCACCAGGTCGGCAATGCTGGCGCGCAGCGAACGCGGAATATCGTTGCGCAGGATAAGCAGCTCCATCACCGTTTCACGACTGACCGGCTGGCGGTAGAGGCTGTTGTAGGCTTCGCGGGCGCTGACCGCATTGAGCAGGGTATCCAGCCGGTAGTATTCCCGCACCGGATCCGGGTCGTTGGTCAGCTGTTGATCCTTAATCAGCAGCAGCTGGGTGGTGGCGAACGCGCGCTCGATCAGCGTGCCGATACCGATAAAACTCAGGGCGTCGTTACGCAGCAGCGTGCCTATCACCGCCCCGCGAAACAGATGCACCCGCTCTTTCACCCACTCAAAAAAGCCGTCGCTCCCCAGCTCGCCCAGCCCCTGCTGGCGCAGGCTTCGCAGCTCAATGCGGGTGGCATTGATGCTCTCCCACACTTCGGCCGACAGACTGCCGCGCACCGCGTGCGCATTGTTCCACGCCATCTCCACGCAGCTGTAAATACTGCAGGGGTTGTTGCCATCAAGGGCAAAAAAGTTGAGCAGATTGCTCATGGTAAAGCGGGCATGGCGCGCCTGAAACAACTCGTGGGTCATCGACAAATTCAGCGGCAGAGCCAGATCCCGCGACTGCTGGCTGTGACGGGGGATCATCGATAATTTCCAGGTAACGTCCAGCACCCGGGCGTAGCTCTCCGCCCGCTCGAGATAGCGGGCCATCCAGAACAGTTCACTCGCCGTACGACTTAGCATGATGCGTCATCCTCCATCACCCAGGTATCCTTGGTTCCGCCGCCCTGCGACGAGTTGACCACCAGCGACCCTTCGGTGAGGGCCACGCGGGTCAGGCCGCCGGGCACCAGCCGCATCTCCTGCCCGGACAGCACGTAGGGCCGTAAATCGATATGCCGCGGCGACAGACCTTCCTCAACGAAGGTGGGGCAGGTCGACAGCGCAAGGGTGTCCTGGGCGATATAGTTGGCCGGATTGGCCAGCAGGCGCTGGCGGAAGGCCTCCCGCTCCTCTTTAGTCGAACGCGGGCCGACCAGCATGCCGTAGCCCCCGGCGCCATGGACCTCCTTGACCACCATCAGCTCGAGATTGCTCAGCACGTAGCGCAGGTCCTCCGCTTTCCGGCACTGCCAGGTGGGGATATTGCTGAGGATCGGCTGTTCGCCGAGGTAAAAGCGGATCATCTCCGGGACGTACGGATAGATCGATTTGTCGTCAGCCACCCCGGTGCCGATGGCGTTGGCCAGCACTACGCCGCCGGCGCGATAGACGGACAGCAGCCCCGGGACGCCGAGCATCGAATCGGCGCGGAAGGCCAGCGGGTCGAGCCAGGCGTCGTCGATGCGGCGATAAATCACATCCACCCGCCGCGGCCCCTCGGTGGTGCGCATATACACCGCGCCGTTTTTAATAAACAGATCGGCGCTCTCCACCAGCTCGACCCCCATCTGCTGCGCCAGGAAGCTGTGCTCGAAGTAGGCGCTGTTGAAGCGACCCGGGGTCATCACCACGACGCAGGGATCATCCACCAGCGAGCTTTCGCGCAGGGTCTGCAGGAGGTAGCTCGGGTAGCGCTCCACCGGCGCAATGTGATGCTGCTCGAACATCTCCGGATAGAGGCGCATCATCATCTTACGGTTTTCGAGCATGTAGGAGACGCCGGACGGCGTGCGCAGATTATCCTCCAGCACGTAGTACTGACCGTCGTTATTGCGCACCATATCGACGCCGGTGATATGGGCATAGGTGTTGTTTGGCAGGTTGATGCCCTGCATGCACGGCTGATACTGCTCGTTGGCCAGCACCTGCTCGGCCGGGATCAGCCCCGCGCGCAGGATATTCTGCTCATGATAGATGTCATAGAGGAAGGCGTTCAGCGCTTTCACCCGCTGGCGTATGCCGCGGTCAATGCGCTGCCACTCCCCGGCGGGTATGATCCGCGGCACGCTGTCAAACGGGATCAGCCGCTCGGTCCCCTCATCCTCGCCGTACACGTTAAAGGTGATGCCGATACGGTGAAAAAGCAGTTCCGCTTGCGCTTTTTTCTGCCGGATAGAGAATTGATCGGTGTTGCGAAACCATTGCCACCAGGCATTATAGTGCGGCCGCTGTTCACCCTGCGCGGTCAGCATCTCGTCATAATAATGCCCGTCAGGTAGCGTAATTTTAATCATGGCTATCCCCTCCGGTTGTACTCACTTTGTGGTAATCCCGCTAAGAGATAAGCATTAATTATGCCAGGTCCTCTGCCGCCGCGGCGTTGTGCAAATCGGTTCAGCCCCGCCGTCTGGTTGTGCAAAAAATCGCCAAAACAGCCGCCCGCGCCCGGCGGCGGCTGCACCGTCGTGAGGCAGGGCGACGTTTTTTGCGCCATCGTGGACGCCAGCGCCCTCAGCCAGGCGGTCCAGCCCGCGGCGGTCTCAGGAGACCTGGCAGGTAAATCCTCTGTTTTCGCGCAAAATGTTACCCCTGACACGCGCAGCGGCAGATATTCGTCTAAGGTTTTTGGATGGCCAAACGTCGTGGCCCGCAGTCGATAATGATAAGGAGAACTCCCCATGACGAGTACTGATGCACGTCGTCCCGCTGCTTTGCCCTGTTCCCTGCGCCTGGCGATCGGCGGCGCTCTGATCGCCCTGATGAGCCTGAACGCTCAGGCGGAAGACGGCAAAACCGCGCCGCCCCCCTCGCCGGATATTCTGCTGGGCCCGCTGTTCAATGATGTCCAGAGCGCGAAGCTGTTTGCCGATCAGAAAACCTTCGCCGACGCTATCCCTAACAGCGATCCGCTGATGATCCTTGCCGATTACCGGATGCAAAAAAACCAGGCCAGCTTCGACCTGCGCCACTTCGTCGAACTGAACTTCACGCTGCCGAAAGAGAACGACACCTATGTGCCGCCCAAAGGGCAAACTCTGCGACAACATATCGATGGCCTGTGGCCGGTCCTGACCCGCAGCACCGTCGAGGTGGAAAAATGGGACTCGCTGCTGCCGCTGCCTAAGCCCTACGTGGTGCCCGGAGGACGTTTCCGCGAAGTCTATTACTGGGACAGCTATTTCACCATGCTGGGTCTTGCCGAAAGCGGTCACTGGGATAAAGTCGAGGATATGGTCGCCAACTTCGCCGCAGAAATTGACGCCTGGGGCCATATCCCCAACGGCAACCGCACCTATTATCTCAGCCGTTCGCAGCCCCCCTTCTTCTCCTTTATGGTGAGCCTGCTGGCGACGCACGATGGCGACCAGGTGCTGAAAACCTACCAGCCGCAGCTGGAGAAAGAGTATCGCTACTGGATGGCCGGAGCGGACGCGCTGGCTCCCGGCAGCGCCGACAAACGGGCGGTGCGGATGGCGGACGGCGCGCTGCTCAACCGCTACTGGGACGATAACGACACCCCGCGTCCCGAGTCCTGGCTTGACGACGTCAAAACTGCCAAAAGCAACCCGAATCGTCCGGCAACCGAGATCTATCGCGACCTGCGCTCCGCCGCCGCCTCCGGCTGGGATTTCAGCTCCCGCTGGATGGACAATCCGCAGCAGCTCGCCACCATTCGCACCACCTCGATTGTCCCGGTCGATCTCAATGCCCTGATGTTCCATCTGGAGAAAACCCTCGCCCGCGCCAGCAAGGCATCCGGGGACAGCGCTGGCGCTACGCAGTACGATGCGCTGGCTAACGCCCGCCAGCAGGCCATCGAGAAATACCTGTGGAATGATAAAGAGGGATGGTACGCCGACTACGATCTGAAAACCCACAAGGTGCGCAATCAGCTGACCGCGGCGGCGCTGTTCCCGCTGTACGTCAATGCCGCGTCACGCGAGCGGGCGACGAAAGTGGCCGCCGCCGCCGAGTCGCGCCTGCTTAAACCCGGCGGGCTGACCACCACCACCGTCAACAGCGGCCAGCAGTGGGACGCCCCCAACGGCTGGGCGCCGCTGCAGTGGGTGGCGGTCGAGGGGCTGCAAAACTATGGTCAGCAGAAGATCGCCATGGAGGTCACCTGGCGCTTCCTGACCAACGTGCAGCATACCTATGACAGTAAGCAAAAGCTGGTGGAGAAGTATGACGTGAGCTCGACCGGCACCGGCGGCGGCGGCGGGGAATATCCGCTGCAGGACGGCTTTGGCTG
>JAAIGF010211014.1_pt1 | contig 18259 bp, 39 predicted proteins | sample 6487441 | NCBI WGS metagenome assembly JAAIGF01 (sample SAMN13974129, study PRJNA590717) | phyllosphere metagenome | biome: pepper field; feature: multiple bacterial spot infested pepper fields; material: pepper leaves; isolation source: leaves from pepper fields | host: Capsicum annuum ... | reverse complement strand
TTCGCGCTCAAAACCCATAACCGTTCCGTATTTGATATTGCTAAATGCACCCGGCTTACCACTAATACGAACGTGGCAATAGTGCATATTTTCATCATCCGCTACGGTTCGAACGTAAGTCTTGTACACTTCCATTACCTCTTAGTGTCATTGGCGGCGGAAACTTCGTTATCGGCTTCTTTCTTCATATACTCGTAGGCGGCTTCAGCAACCCTGTTCCACGCTGCCTGTGTATATTCGTTAGGAAAATACTCAAACCCACTAGGAAGTTGGTCAACGGTAACGTTTTGGAACGCAGCAAACATCGACAATGCCATCGAGTCGCGCGGATACTTCAAAGCATTATCGCTAAATCCAATTTTACGAAAATCTGTCATTTGTCTTTCCTTAAGGCCCAAAACTCTTAGACGTTCTAGAAAGTTCCATATCAGTAGATAGAAGCCGTCTATATTCAATCGCTTCAAAGCGAGGAGAAGAGACGGAAACGCTAACTTCATACGGCGGCGGGCGCATATAATTGGTGATCTTTTTCATCACCGGATTTAGGACGATGGCCATAAACCACAACATACAGGCCATAAAGCCGAAAACTCCAAACGCTACAAGCGCGCGTTCACCTAGAGATATCGGTCTTTCTTTCCAGCTAACGGCTTCCATTCTCGATCCTATGCGTCTTTGTTTCTACATAAGAAACCTAATTCATATAAATGTCAAACACTTTGTCTACGTTATTTTTCGATCTCGAGAAGTTCCATCCAATTATTGAAGTAGCGTTCAAGCTGTTCGCTACGCGCGTGAGTACCATAATGATAAAGGCGGAAATCTTTCTGATTCTGGAGCTTGTCCGCAATGAGCATTTCCCGCACTTCCGGTAACAACAGGCCAACCGCCCTCCTGATATCTTCTAGCGTCCAATCATCGGTATCAGGACGGCATAGGTAGTTATTTGCGGCACGGCGGTATTCCATAGCAAGCGCTACTACGTGCCAATCCATTTCCCATTTTGTATCGTCAATGGCCGATTGGAGGTTGTCGTCGCCTTGGAAAACCGGATGAACGATGTAGGCGCGGATTGCCCGTTCGCTAGCGTTACGCGATACCATAATTTCGATACCTTCATCGATATGGTTAATCAGCGGTACGCCAGAACGTTCAGTTTTCCTGCGACCGTAAACTAGCGAAATCATCGCGTATTCGTGGGTCTTAGTATAATCCATCTTCTTTCCTCAATGTAGAAACGCCGACATTTACAAAGGTTTCGCGTTTTACCGACCGGATCGGGGTATACCTACCGTAGCTTTCCCGTACCCGATACGAAACCGCATCCGTGACGGGATTGTAAGCTACGATAAGTACATAGTCGCAGCAATCATTCGTAAAGTAGGAATCAGATTTATGCTTAACCCGACGCCAAAACTTCCAACGAGCTTTTAAAGGTGCAAACATACGTTAAGCGGTGTAGTCGAGGCAACCTTCCGGCACATTAACGGCGCGATGGGAAGGCGTAGGATCGTCAAGAAGAACGATATAGAAATCAACAATCCCGAAGGACGACTTACCGAGGATTTCGCCGGTCCTGCCGTCCATTTCTTCACCGGTATTGTGAATTACCACACGCTCATTCAATGCGAAGTTCTTGTTTTGAATAGACATATTGGTTCCTTTCATTCCGAACCTTGGATAAAGACAATGGGCCTGTTTTCACGTATCGTTGGATGACGTTGAATATCTTTTTCGAATGCCGCTTCGATGTCCAGAATGGTTTGTTTGTCGTCCTCATCGAGGTTATCGAAGGTCCGGTACAATTCGAACAGATAATGACGCGGAGCGCTTTCGTCCGTTTCCAGATAATGTCGGATATTAAGGCGAGCGATATCCCTAGCGGCCTCTAGGGTTTCCGCCATAACGATTAGGTCGCCATTGGCGTACCTTGATAGGGACTCCATTTTTTCCCAATGGAAAAGCTTCATAATTGCCTCGCGCTATTCCGCATACGTATATTCGCCATAGCGTAATTTGTTCCGACATTCTAGTAGTTTTCTTTAAGGATGAACGAAATCGTATGCTTTTAAGGAACCATCCCTAGCGAACCCCACTTGGCAACAATCAACGCTATAGGTCCAATCCGGTAGATTAGCCCCTAGACGCGCTTCTATATCGGCTGGCGAAAGAACTTCGATTGGTTCCTGAACAACGCACACGAAGCCCCTGTATTCGACGTAGCGGCCTTTTGCGAAGGTTTCGTGCCGCCAGCTACCTTCACCGTCGTTACAAAACTCGCCATCTTCGCTAAGGGGAAATTTGAGAATGTAGCCACCCTTCATCCGAAGGGCTACTCGATATAGGCCGTGGCCTACGTATTCGTATTTGGTCAATAGTTCGGCAAGAACCGAAAACATTTCCTTTTCACGGGCTTTGGTGCGGAAATCTGCGAGGCGCGCGGCGCGTAGTTCTTTAATGATTGGGTGGGTCAACGCTTTACCAACGCCTTCGCTGCTTCCTTGCGGGTAGCACCTGAACCAACGTAAACGCCGTTCGCGCGGGCTTCCCAAAAGACGTGGTCGCCGCGATTAGTCCAACTTGCCTGCTTTAGGACGCCGCCGATAACCTTTCCTTCTACCGATACGGAATAGAAGTCTAGATTGTCCTTGCTGCGATTGAATTGAAAATCGAGATCGGTTTCCGACGTGGTTTCGGTAACGGTATGACCTGCGTCAACTAAAGCCTTCATATCGGCTTGGCGGCGTTCAACTGCTTCTTGCTTAGTTGAGATATAGCCGTAGGCTACGAACTTAGCGGCTTCGCCTTCGAAGCCACGAAACCAACCCCAAACGCCGGAGATTTTTTCAACAGGACCAAAAGAGTAGGTGTTCAAGGCAATATCTCCGCTAACCGTTGATGTTGACTAGAACTTACATTATTTTATAAAAAAGTCAATAGAAAAAAAGCGGGATTTCTCCCGCCTTTTATCCTAGCATTAGGCTTCAATCGTAATGTTGGAATTAGGAATACGTAGCTCCCTTAGATCGTTGTATTCCATAATCTCTAGGAGGTTACGGATAACCTCAACCTTCATAATGGTTCGGTCGGTGTTTCCTACCTTTTTCGCCTTATACTCAGAAACGGGTTCTTCCTGACGCTGCTCTTGGCGTTCGTTCTTTACAGGTTCCTCAGCTACTTCGGCTTTAGGCGTTTCCGCTTCAGGAGCTTTGGTGGTGGGTGCTGTATTCCGTTCAGGGATTTCCGAAGAAATAGCTACCATCGAAGCCATATGCTTCGGGGTTAGACGTACTTGGAGTTCAAGCTCATCCCCAACATCAACAACCGACACGATATCGACCGGTTCTGCTGAAATATCGTCCTTGAACTCAACACCCCAATACTTCCTTTCCGCAAACGCGGTCGTGTATCGCTTAGCGGTAGATACGCCGGGGGTAATCATTAGCTTAACCGCGTCACCTTGCGGTTTCTCCTTCAACAGATTGAAGGTAGCAATATCGCCTTTGAGCCGTTGTGGAACCGCATAAGGGTAGGTTAGGTCGCCCGCGATATCGATATAGAGATAGACCTTGTGGTACTTACCAACTGCGAAGGTCATAGCTGCGCGTGTAATTTCCATTTTCCAAGTCTCCTAGGATGTGTGACTACGCGGCAACGTATATAACTTGAAAAAGTTGCTAAGTAAATGGTAAACTAGGGCTTCATTTAGGAGTCTTGATATGTTGTCGGAGCAATGGGTTGACGGCGTTCTAAACGCGCTATCTAGCGAAGATAGGGATATTGTCGAAGCCGACTTAGAGAAACCCGTATCGTTCATTAAGTTCTTGAAATCCCTTGACACTACCATTTTAACCGGAAGACTCCCATTTCCCCTACCGGTCGCGTTCAACACCGATCAACGGCAGCTTTATGACGCCATCAATATGATGGGGAATGGCTTTCTTGACGTTTGCGCCCCGCGATATTGCGGGGCCACGACGGTCGTACGAAAATACCTATTTGACGCGCTTTATTTCCGGCAAGATTACCACGTTTTCTACCATAGCATCCTCGCGCATAGCCAAGCGATTATGCGGTCGTTCTTCTTTAAGGACTTGGTGGTTAGGCCCTATTCCGTTACTAACCCCCTAACGAACTCAACTATCAGATGGGGGACGAATACGCGTGGCATCAGGTCGGACAAGCTTATAATGGATAATACGTTCTCGGGAGAAGACCCGTTCTATGCAAGTTGTAAAATCGTATCGATAAACTCGCACGAGGCATATCCTGCATTGAGGATTACATACAAATAAGGCCGCTATTAGCGGCCTTTTGCGTTCTCAACAATCTTGCGGGCCAAATCGCGGCGGTGGTTTCCCATTTCAACAGGAAAGCGGTTATATGCTTCGGCGGTCAACAGGTTAAGTTTTTCGACAAGGTCGAGCGCATTTTTGCGGTTCATCTCGACGCGAAGAGCGTCGGAAATCTTCTGCCGAGCGACCATAATTTCTTCGAAAGTTTCGAACTTTTCCATATCTGCTGCTCCCTACTCGATTTCTACGAATTTGGCGATTTCATCCACCGTGGCAGTCCAAGCGCCGTCGCTAGAACGAAAGACGATTTCGTTCGGCTTGCCGGTGCGGTGGAAAGTTCCCGCCATATATTGTTCGACCTTGAAGTAAACGAGGTAGTCAACGCCTACTTTGATTTTCTTTACGTCAGACTCCCAATTCATTGCAAAGCCTCCTAGCGATTAGGTCAGCTCGATGATTTCATCACCGTGCTTGATACGATACTGGTTCCAAACTCCGCGACCTTCTTCGTCAACAAAGATAAAGGAGTATTCCGAACGCGCCGCCGACAATTCGGGGAACGTTTCAACCGTTTCCCATTCCGCGTCGTCGTTGTAAACCTGAAGTTCAAACATTCAAAATCTCCTTACCGCGTTTCGATGATTTGGTTTTACACTATTTCATCAGAATGTCAACAGATTATTTTGAATTAATTGTTCTTCAGGTATTCCGCAACCTTCTTACAGGAAAGTTCGGTAAACCCTTCCATTTCCAAGCAATCTTTGACGTAAGCAATAAGGCTTTCGTCGGATGCCTTAATCGAAGGTTCGTCCCGTAAAGTCTCGAGCATACCGCGCGCCTTCCAAGACTTGAGGAAGCCGGAAGGAAGGACGTTGGTAAAATTCATAAGGTTGTTAACCTGAAGAATACCAACGATTCCGCCCGGTACAATTTCTACAACCCAATATTTGCGGTTACGTTCAGCTTGAGAAAGGGTAGTTGTGCCAACGCGCTTGAATACATTCCCGCGCGAATCGAGCGCGTAATCTCCGTCAACAAGCGTACGCTTTTCGACAACGACACATCCTTGAACGCCGGAAATGAAAGGGAAGTATTTGTTAAGCTGCTGACCTGCTTTGAACGTTGCCATTACCAAATACTCCCTAGTTCGCTTCGATGAAGTCAACATACATTAATTCATCAGAATGTCAACACATTATTATTTGGGCCACCAGCTAATGCTATACTCTGTGACGCCGCGACGGACTGCCGAGGCTTTAGACCCAACCTGAACATATCTTGCGCCATATCCAAGTTCTTTGAAACCAGCAACCGTCTCTGCCGCATCCACTTCTGAAGTAGTCCCGACTTTGAATCGGGAACCGAATTGTTTAATCAAGTCCAACGCCTTTTCCATATCGCCCCCTTAGTCGTTAAGAATACCGTTAACAAAGGTAGATTCAAATTCCTCGCGCTCAGAAGCGAAAGGAATGGAAACAACGAACTCGTCGGTGCGGTCGCGAACGATAAGGGCCTTGCCTTCTTCTTCAACACGATAGCCAGCCGTACGAATAACTTTCGTCATCTGGTCCTTAGTCATACGCATTGAAAAAATCCTTTCGTTCGCTTCGATAAGGTCAACATACATTAATTCATCAGAATGTCAACACATTATTCGAATAAAGATTCTTCAACTACGGTAATGGAGTGGTTCTTTACCCGGTCCGTAGCTATTTCATAGAACTTGTCATCGCGTTCGATGCAAATCCATTGTCGACCGGTGTTTTCTGCAGCGATGGCAGTCGTCCCGGATCCTGCCGTACAATCAAGAACGGTTTCGCCCTTATTGGTATAGGTGTTGATCATATATTCAAAAAGCTCGACCGGCTTCTGTGTAGGATGAACCGTCTTGCCTTCGGAAGCGAACTTGATAACTTGGCGCGGATAGCCAGTTTCGGTTTGGATGTATTTTCCGTTGGACGTTTGGGATAGTTGACCGTAGTTGTTGGAAGACGCGTTATCGGAATTTGCACCGGTTCCGGTCTGCTTGAAGCAAGGGGTAAGGCCCTGCGGGTTATAGGTACAAGGCGAACGATAGAATACGCAAACATCTTCATAGTTGCGAAGCGGCTGGTGCTTGGCATTCAAAACGCCAGTAACGCGCGTCTTTTCCCAAATCCAGCAATATTTGAAATATTCGTATTGGGAAGCTATCAAGCTTGACGTAAATGGCTGCGCGGCGGTTAGAACAACAGCACCATTTGGTTTCAAAAGCCGCCAAACGTTTTCCCAAAAAGGTTCATAGGGAATAATAGAATCCCACGCATTTTGGGTAGTCGCATAAGGCAAATCCGTGAGAATCATATCTACCGACCCATCGGGAATACCGGCCATAAGCTCAAGGCAATCGCCCTTTAGAAATTCACCATTCTTAATTTTCATTTTGAAACCCGGATATATACAATTTTATTGAATATACCACGCGGTGTCGTTTGTTTTCAAAATAAAAAACCCGCTTAAGAGCGGGTCTTGACTTGTTCTTTTTTAGCCGATTGTTTCACCACCAGCCGGATATCGTCAATGTTATCCGTATGTTTGGCGCGCACCAATACTCGCGCCATACGGATTTTGTTTTCGATAACGGAAGGTTTTTGCCCTTCCGGCTTAATCCGTTTTGGAGGCATTCTTCTTTGCCTTTGCTTGGAGGCGCTTGATCGGCTTAATCAAGCCTTCAGCGGCAGCTTCTACCGTCCCATTATCGTCCGGTGCGATATCGCTATCTTTTACCAGATTGTTGGCAAGAAGATAGTTGAAGACCGTCTCGACAACCCGATAATTGAACTCATTCGTTTGGACGAGTTCTGCGTACTTCGCTTTCGAAATCTTCATTGTCGTTTTCTTGAAACGGGTTTGCTTCTTCTTCATCGATTACTCCTTTGTTACTTCGCCGCAGCGGACCTTCATCATCTCGCGCGTTTCAAACATCGGATGCTTGGCGTTCGGGAAATCCTGCGCAAAGTAGCGAAGGCCGATAGGGTCGCCAATCTGGTCCTTACAGCTTGCGCAATACCAGCTACGCGAACCGTGATTGTACCAAAGCGCGGGGGAAGCCTGACAACGTGTTCGGTTACAGGAACCGCCTTCAACACCCTTGTCGGCCTTGTTTGGGCCGTCGTAATCGCCGTATGCCATTTAGAACTCCCTTAAATTGAATTGATATGCTTCCAAAGCGCCTCTTCGCGCTTGGCAGAACGGAATGAAAAAAGCTGCGAATAGGCCATTTCGGAACCGGCGAGCATCTTCTTGCGACCGAAAAGCATCATATGTTCTGGTTCACCCCGGAGTTCCGGGCTAATCATCCATTCGTACTCTTTACCGTCATCGAAAGTCGCACGACCAGAATGCGGTCGGCGGTTTTCACCGGTCGTGGCAATTACCTTGAAATCAACAACCTTCATAACCGCCTCCGTTTTATTGACAAACGTTCTATCAAAAATTACGACAATGTCAAGAGATTCTTAGATGAAAATCTCATACGTTGCTGGAGGAAAAACGTCCTTTGGACCCGGAAGTGTCTCGGTCTTGCGGAATTTTACGCGACCCTTGAAAGACCATTCCTGAACTTTCTTCTTGTCCGTTTCTACAACGTCGTGGATAAGCGTGTCGCGAACTCTGGTTTCTTCACGTTCACCGTTTCCGCGTGAAGAAAAAACGGTGTACTGACCTTTAAGGCGATGGAAATTCTGGTGGTCGGTAATCATAAGAACGCCTCCGTTGCTTCGTTGATTATGGTTTTAGCATAATCACCAAAAATGTCAACAGATTATTATGAAAAAACATCGACGGGAATGCCCTTTTTCCTTTCCCGAAGTCTTTTCTGAAGAAGGATACCGGGTATTCCCTTATAGTGGTCGCGAACCGCACTTCGTTTAATGCCTTCAGCACGGCGCAGTTCTTCTTTGAGTTGTCGAATTACGCGGTCGGCTTCGATTATCTTTTTCCGGGAAGGTGAAAACTTGAACATCAATCCGCCGTTTCGTCGTCCGGGTGAACGTAGCCTTCAGGAGAAATGCTAGCGAGAACAGCCTGCGCGGAAAGGGCGAACTCGCTATCGCTTTCTGCAATCTTCATAAGAAGACCGGCCATTCGTGGAATTGCAGCAATGGCCAGCGCATTGGCAAGGTTTTCACCTTCGTCGGCTTTTTCGCTGTTCATCGCACTACGCGTCGAAACCTTTGCGATATGATATCCGTCTTCACCGGCAATGTTAAACCCATAAACCTCACCGTGCTCATATGCCTTCGAACCAACAGACCAGTCGCCTTCGGTAATTTTCAGACCATTTGGTAGCGGAACGTGGCACCCTTCAAGGGCGGCAACTTCGCGAGAAATTGCACCGATATGAAGAAGGTCAAGACTTTCGTTATCGGACCAGCGCTTGAGAACCTGATAAACGTCAACCGGTGCGATAACGCATCGCATATGCGGCGCTGCGGCCCGGAGCATAGCTTCGGTTGCTACCCGCGTAACAGCCTGTTGGCTATGATATGCTGCCGTAATAGCTTCATTCGTTACCTTAACGCCCATCAAAAAAGCCTCCGTTGATCTAACATAACGGAGGCTTATCATTGTGTTTTAAGAATGTCAAATGAAAATGTTACGTCTTATCCTCTGGATATATCCATTCAAGAATGCGGCCATTCTTTTTTAGCTTGTTTTTCTTACCGTTTTTTAGGCATTTATCGCAACATACATACATCCTATCGGCTTCGCTTTCATCCTTCAATGCGAAGCGTCCATCTTCTAGCTGATATTTTACGTTACCCCTTTCGAGTTCAACGTTATAAGCTACCGAGGAATTTTTGTATTGTGCCATCTTCTTCAAGAAAAAGATAACACAGCAAAGGGGAATACCGGAATAAATGCCGTTAAAGAAATCGTATACAAAAAGACGCCAATTACGCAAATAGGTCATCTTCAAGAACCGTTACGGAATGATTCTTCACTCTATCCGTGGCGATTTGGTAATAGCGCTTGGTAAGCTCCATACAAATCCATTTACGACCACAATTTTCGGCGGCAATCGCGGTTGTACCGGATCCAGCGGTGAAATCAAGAACGGTTTCGCCGGGGTTCGTATAGGTCTTGATAAGGTACTCAACCAAATCAACCGGTTTTTGTGTTGAATGAACCGTATTCGTTGCCGAAGGGAATTCTAGAATGTCATTCGGATAGTTGGTGAATTCTTGTAGCGATTCTTTATCACTATTCTGGTAGTTGTCTCCATTATCCCCCGCACGTCTAAGCTTAGGGGTTCCGAGGCGTACAAGGCCTTGTGGATTATACGTCGGAAGCTTCTTATAGAAAACAAGGATGTTTTCGTGCATCTTTGTTGGCATCTTCTTTGCGTTAAGATGGCCGGTAGCCTTGGTCTTTTTCCAAATCCATTCATACTTAAGGTGCTTCAATTGGCTTGCGCCAAGCTCTTGCATAAAAGGGGTTTGGCAAAACATAACGACCGCCGCATTAGGCTTACATACCCGCCAAATGTTTTCCCACATTGGTTCGTAGGGGATCAAATTATCCCAATGAACCTCCGGGTCATATAGACCCGCTTCAATTGCGCTTGTTGCACCGAATTTCTTAATGTGTTCAAGCGCGGCTGGCGAAGCTACGTTATCGGTTGTGGCATACGGAACGTCGACCACAATTGCATCTACGCTTCCATCTGGAATAAGCTTGAACAATTCAAGGCAATCGCCGTTTAGAAATTCGCCGTTCTTAATCTTCATATCTAAGTCCTATCAATTTAGATAAAATTTATCACGAATATTCGTCAAAATTCAAATTAATAAAACATATCATCCGCATTACGAAGGCGTTCTGCCGTTTTTTCATAATATTGTGGATTGTATTCGAACGTTACCCATTTCCGTCCATTGATCTCGGCGGCAAGAGCGGTTGTTCCCGAACCGGCAAACGGGTCCAAGATGGTATCACCACGTTTGGTGCTGTTGGTTACGAGCATTTCAATAAACGACAATGGCTTTTGCGTCGGGTGGATTTTATCTTCCCGTTGCGGCATTTTCACCATCTGGTAATCGCGACTCGTAAGGTCGTTGATGGCTTTGGCACGTCCCTTATAGAAGAATAGGACAGGCTCCGTGTACTTAAGATACCATCGGTTCGGCATCTTAGTATCCTTGATCATATTGATGATGTTGTGGAAGCGAAAGCCAACTTTGGTAGCGGTATTCAGGTATTCTTGAATGTCGTTCTTGTTGCAGAACGTATAGAAGTGCGTTTCGTCCTTAAGAATTCGGTAAACCTCCGAAAACCATTCTTCTACATTGGGAACCTTACCGTCTAGGATTTCACCATCCGGCATATAATCCGGGCGACAAGAGTTACCGGTAGCGGTCATCGTATATGGCGGGTCGGTTATGCAGGCGTCGATACTACAATCCTCGATATCCTTCATTAGCTCGAGGCAATCGCCTTGCCAAAAATGTCCGTTCTTAATTTCCATATCGTCCTACCAATCTAAGTAAATTTACCACGGGCGAGGCTTAAACTTCAATTTAAATGGGTGCGAATAGTAATTCGTCTTGGATTACAACCAAAAGTATACTTATACAACTTTTAGTAACTGATATTGCAAAATTTTAAAATATCTTATTTTTTCTATTTTTTCCGATTGACCATTTTTAATTTTGGCCGTATACCTTTTTTCAAGAAGCGCAGACGCTTCCTGAAATCAGAAACAGGAAACTTGAAAATGACTTTCAAACCGGTAAACGTAAACTCTATCAACACTTCCGTCTTCACGTCTCAGTACAGCGTGTTTAGCCACCAGAAGTATGCCGCTAAAATCGCGAACTCTTCTGCTCTTTCTTCGACCGGTTGCCTTAACTCGCCGCCAGCATTGGCGGTTTTGGGTTCCTTGACTTCAGGCCTTCTTTTCGACCCGGCAATCCGACGTCTTATTAACAAGAAGACTCCGCACTATTCCGGCCCTAACGTTTTCACCGCACTGCTTGACCCGAATGATATCTTTGTTTATACGCCTGTACAGCGTCCTCCCAACGACGCCGCGCTTCTCAAAGCTTTTATCAACTATAATCAGTTGGCTGTGAGCCAGATTACGGTTGTAGAAGATATTTCGACAGGGTTTTATTACGCTATCGACGGCCAGCACACGACTATTAGGGCGCTTCGTCTCAATAATCCGGTTGATGCTAGGATTATTCAGTTGGATTCCACTAATCCGGCGCATAATATCTTGAAAGTAATGTCTGACCTGTTTATTACATTGAACACGTCGACGCCGGTGGGCGCTACACAGAAGAACAATTCTACAATCGTTCATAATCCAAACGGAACGATTGCCACAGGAATGTCAATACTTTCTAATCTGAAAATTCACACTCAAAAGAAGAATATGGTTCCACTTGGCGAGTGGCATCATCCGCGTAAGATGAGCATTGACCGCATCGTCAACAATCTCAGCGTTCAGGCTCTTCTAGACTCGCTATCGTTCTATCAATACGTTATGGACCCGTTCTTTGGGTCGAACGAAGTTAAGGAGATCGACAGCTTCTTTGCCGGTATGCTTGCTATCTTCTTTCATAGCTTCGCCGCCTACCGCGACGGAGAAACCGGCCAACAAGGCATCCCGGTTGATTATAATATCCTTGAACAGGTTATTATGAACGGAAAGTCGCCAAGCACCTCTTCGGCTTCGGAAGTAATTTCCGACCTGACATATCGCGCCCGCATATCGCAGAGCGTATTTGATGCCTACTCGCAGGAAAAGGTTCTAGGTTCGAAACAATGGTTTCTTGACCAGAATGACCTTGGTGACTTCACCGGAAACAACTTTATGTGGCGTACGGTTGGGTTGATTGACCTTTACATCAATGCGGTTCCCGGTAAACTTCAGCCAAAGAATGCGCAGGGCAACGTTTTGAAATTCAACGATATTCTCGAAATGGGTAAGCCTCGCAAGAGAAAGAACCAGCCTGTAAAGTTTTATCGGCCTACCGTTCCCGTAAACGTAGCATTGTAATGAAAAGCCCGCGAAAGCGGGCTTTTTCTTTATGCAAATAAGGCTTCGTCAAACGAAGATTTTCCGTGCTCTTCAACCCTCTTTACTGACTCGTCATAGTATTTTTTATCCATTTCCATACAAATCCATTTACGGCCCGTGTTTTCCGCAGCAATAGCTGTCGTACCGGAACCTGCTGTACTATCCAAAACCGTTTCGCCCTCGTCCGTGTATGTCTTGATAAGGTATTCGAACAACGCTACCGGCTTCTGCGTAGGGTGAAAGCCGCCGTGATTGGACTCGAATTCTAGAAGCTGTGAAGGGTAATTCGTATACTCTTGAATATAGGTAGCGCCAGCCGTTCTAAGCTTACCCTTGCCGTTACCCGTTCCTGCGCTTCCCTGTACCGTTTCCCCGCCGACCGTCTTGCCATTCTTCTTGACCTGCGGGTTATACTGGACGCCTTGCGGATTGTACGTAGGCCGCTCGCGGTAAAATACGCACACGTCTTCAAAGCAACGCAGAGGCTGAAGCTTGGCGTTCTGAAAGCCAGTAACAATCGATTTTTTCCAGTACCACGTATAACGGAAGTTCTCGCGCTGCGAGTTGATAAGCTCAGTCGTAAATGGTTGGGCCGACGTTAAAGCCACAGCGCCGTTCGGCTTGAGGACGCGCCAATATTGCTCCCATAGCGGCTCGAAGGGTATGATAGCCTTGTCGAAATCAACGGAGGTCGTTCCATAGGGCAAATCTGTCAGAATGAAGCTAACGCTTCCGTCCGGGATATCCTTCATAAGTTCAAGGCAGTCGCCTTGTAGAAATTCGCCATTCTTAATTTTCATTGGTAATCTCTAATCTGATATTTTATTAAATTTTAACAGACTAGAGATACCAACTTCAATTTAAATGTCGTTTGTCAGAAGAATAACTGATCCTTGTCTTCGTCCGATTTGCCCCCAACAAATTTCTTCACCCGCTTCGTTGCGTTCGCGTAGTAAGTATCGTCACGCTCAATACAGATCCATCGGCGCTTGGCCCGTTCTGCGGCAACTGCAAGCGTTCCAGAGCCTGCGGTGCTATCTAGGACCATATCCCCCTCGGTAGAAAAAGTTCGAATAAGATACTCAATCAATGGTACTGGTTTCTGCGTAGAGTGGCCCTCGTTTCTCTCCACATCAAATTTTAACACAGTCGACGGATAATTCGTATATTCCTGTACATAAGTTTCTTTGTGGGAGGGACGATGTCCGAAGGCGGTGTTAGAATAACGTTCAGCGGAATTGTGCTTTACAGCAGGTGCATATTGAAGGCCTTGCGGGAAATACGGAATACGCTTGTCGGTTTGATTTTCGTGACCAACTATGCCTTTCGAAAACAGAAGAATGTCTTCGTGTATTTTCAACGGCATATTTTTGGCGTGGGCAAATCCAGCAGGTGTGTTTTTCTCCCACACCATCGTGTACTTGAAAGTTTCCGGCTCCGCGTTTATTAGCTTCGTGGTGAAAGGCTGCTGCGCAAAAAGAACTATCGGTTTGTATGGTTTCAATACCCGCCAGTAATGCGCCCACAGCGGTTCCATTTCCACTATTTTATCCCAAGATTCAGCCGTTGTTTGAAACGGCAAATCTGTGCATATTAGGTCGACCGATTGATCGGGGATCTTCGCCATCTCTACGAGGCAATCCCCGTGATAAAATACGCCGTTACCAATTTTCATAATTCAAAGTCCTATGATTTTCTTTCAAACTATCATATCAACGATGAAAGTATCAATTTAAACCGAAAAGATTGACATTGAACCTTAAACGGTTCAATTTCCGCGTTCCAACCATATCCGGGGTAATCTATTGAAAAGAGAAGATGAAAAGCGTGTTCGGGCAATTGCGGCGGGATGCAAGGACTTTCACGTTCAGGAAAACATAAAGCTCATTCGCAAGCCAAGTCCGGTAAACGGTTGTTTCTGCTGGAAGATTTTCTTGCGTAATATCTCATTTGTTCGTCATCCGATGTCCGACGAAGATTACGAATGGCTACAGGCCAAAGGTCGCGAAGTTCAAGAAGAAGAACTCCAGTTATATCGCGACATCTATAAAGGAACATAATATCTATTGACATTTTTTCAATAAATGCTATTGGTAAGAAAATGTTCATTTCCCGAAGGAGGCGTTAATGTCCGAAGACTTGCGAAAAGAGAATGAAGAACTAAAGCGCTTGCTTTGGGAAACCTTTGTCCCTTTCCAGATGGACATTCTATCTGTAGCGCCTGCTGATCGCGCCCAATTCCTCGACTTTATCGACGGCAAAACGGACACCCCGCCGTTCGTTGTGGGTTCGGAATCCTATCGTATTTGCGAACTTTGCGGAAAGGTCAAATAAGTGGGCAAATCAGGTAAAGGTTCTTGGTCGAATCAACGTCTCCAAAAAGGGAACAAAGTTTATTGGTTCGACGGTAACAAGAAGGGAACCGGGGTAATCGTTCGTCCGGTTAATTCCGACCCTCTGTTTATCAGCAACCAGCCGAAGAATAATGGCAAGCCATTTTATTCGTGGTTTGCAGAACAGTTCGAAGTCAAAGATGACGAAACCGGTATTGTCAAAGAATTTCATATCCGAGACTTGAAGAAGATTCCAAGCAATCGTGATAAGAAGAAAGCCGCAAAGTAATGAAACGGAACGACGTCGTTATATGGACGAAGCCAAACGGTCACGAATACGCTTTTTTCGGACGAATTAGCCGTATCGAAGGCGATATGGCTCTTTGGTTCTGTGTAGGCCGTCGCATCCATTTGACACCGATTTCCGAACTTAGATCCTACGGATACAAGGGCAGAAGTGAGTGGACTATCGACTCGGACGAGGAGGGCAAGCCTATCAAGATATACTACCACAAGGACCGTAAGGGCGATATCGTTCCTGATAGTTACGAGTTCGGTTTGCCGGTAGGTCATAAGGTAAAATTCATCCGGCCTACCCGCTACTATTATTTTCCTTCTTTGCGCAAACTAAAACAACTTGCTTCCCGTTATGGTGGCCGTGAAGCTTGGAAAACACCAATCGACTCGCCGCTAATCTTTCGACCATAAAATGAGTTGACATTCTTAGTATATCTGATAGTTTGTTTTTCAACATCAATGGAGGTCGACCAATGCCATACTTTCGCGAACTGCAAGACGGCAAGAAAGTTCTCGTAAGCAAGATGAAGATGCTTACGAAGGCGGACGGCGAATGGCTTGCTGACAAGCTTAACTCCGAAGATCCAAACCATTTCTACGAAGCGCGGCCGAGTTTTATGGGATACGAAGGCTATGATTGCGGCGTTTCCAAGTATGAATGCGACACGTGGTGTGGCGCGAAATACAAGCGCAAATTCATCAAATCCCTCTCGCGTTCCGAACTAATCGAGATGTGCGCCGAGCGCCCGATGGTTCATCAATCCGTTTCCCATCTTTCCCTTGAACAGGAGGCTAACCTTGCCAGCTAATTTCAACGACGCTTTTTTTGAGCAAAACAAGGCAATTCGTAACGCCCTTTACGAAATGGACGCTGTTGCAAATGCATTGAGCAATGTAGGCTTGGACAAGATTGCTAAGCGCCTTAGCAAGGCTGCTGCCAATCTTGACAACGTTTCGGCAGACACGTTGGACGCCTATCAGGAAAAGATTGGGCAGGATACGGCGATTGCCGAACAGAACACGCGGAACCTGCTTACCGCACTTACGGCTGGCGTAGAAATTGGGAAGAACGATGAACGTGAATAAAATCGTTGCCGAAAGCTTCGATGAAAACGACGAATGTGTTTTTGGAACGCCTTCATATAAAATTAGAGGTGATTTTCAAAACGTATACAGGGCGAAAATCGGACTTTGCCAGTTTGATATATCGCCTACGCAAGTAACCGGATACTTGGGGTTCACCGAAGTTAAAGGTCTGTATATGGAGAACGCATATATCCACTTCCCGTACTACGGCCAAACCGCGAAAGCTTTGGTGGCGCGCATTAAACGTATTCAAACGAAGTTGAACTCGGTTAGGAACAACGATGGCAAGCAACGATAATACCGCAAATAAGGTTTCCATTAAACGCTTTGAAGCGTTGGAGAAAGCTATCATCAACGAGTCTAACCGGCGCAAGGTTGACGCGATGTTTGCCGAGTTGATGGTCGGACCCGTAGAGGTTCCTAAGTCGCTTTCGGATGAAGCGAACTATCCGCAGTTTGTATCTGGCCTTTCTGTTCCTCGATATACCGAGAGCATTGACGCATTGATGGCCGTTGCGCGTAAGGTTCTTCCAGAAATCGCCAAGGTGAATTTCGATTACCACGCTAACCACGTTACCGCGACCGTTCGTTTTACTGACAAACGGGGTGGATACGGGAATAAAGACACCGCGCCATTGGCGCTAATGTCAGCCATTGCCCACTTGAAGCGGGCTTGTGATACAGGAGTATGGGACGTATGACTATTATGGAACTTATTGAAAATGCGCAGGCCGACGTCGACCGGTTGAAGAACCCAAGCGTACCTGATTTTCGTAAGGCTATCGACCCTATTTCGATGGAAGCGGGCGAAGGTGGTACGGGCGAAGACCGTATCGAATCTATCGACATTCGCAAACACAACGAATTTCCCTCGAAGGTCTATGAAGACTTTCTCTTCATCTCGATGTCCTACGAAGTTCGTTGCTGCCATCAAACGCGTCAAATCAAGCTTCCTATGCGGGTTGTTCTTGCCGACGACCCGGTAAAGGCTGCGAAGGTTTGGAAGCTTGAACAGCAAGCCGCGACGGCAAAGCGGAAGATGTCCGTAGCGCTTCGTGACGCCAACGAATACTCCAAGCAGTACGACGCAGCCAAGGTCAGCCTTGCGGCGCTTCAGGAGAATTGAGATGAAGGAACTTAAAGTAAAGGATGTGGTCGAAGGGCTTTTGAAGCTCGATCAAGAAATGCCCTTCTTTTACCATACCTCCGGTGGGGAGTTTTTGCCGTTCCTTGAAGAAACTCCCGACAACCCGTATTTGAAAACCTTCGGTTTAGTCGAATTGGCAGAAGCGAAGAACGAACCATTCTTCGTTATGACAAAAGATACGTTCTATAAAAAGAACAAGGAATCGTTCAAGAAACCCTTTAACGCAGTCGCGGTATACTAATAAACGCGGTCACATAACATTGTATATATCTTGTATTGAACATTGACTTCAAAATCATCGAAGGATACTAGTACATTTGACATATTTTGAAAAATGTATGGTTGATTGACCCAACACACGCCGAACTCTTGAATTGGCGGAGGAAAATTGATGGACGACGAGAACGAACTTACCCGGATTACCGTTTACACGGTGAAAACCAATACTGACCTTACGGAAGGTCGCGGGCGGGAATATATCAAGCATTACTGCAGATTGCGGTCAACTGCCTACCGTCTTGCTGAAAAGAATTACGTTCAAGGGTCGGATTGTCCGGTATCTACCGCTACGCTTATCGATTTGGGCGACGGTCGGTATGTGGATCCAGCCGCTTCGGTTCAAATCGAAGAACCTACGGCGGACGACCGTCAACGCGAACAGGCAATGGCCCGCTACGAAGCGGTAATTGCTCGAGCGAAGCAGGCTGGCCTTAGCGACGAAGAAATCGAAACTCTTAAGAAAGGTATCTGAAATGAAGAAGCTTAATCCTTCAGACATTGTATTTGATGCCAAGAAGCGCAGCGGGCGTGTTTCGGTATTACTTGCAACCAAGGATGAAGATTCCGAGCATAGTGACAATATTGGTCGCCATAACGCCAATGGTCTCCCGATATTCCTTGGCGAAGAGGTATCCGAATGCGAGTTCGAAGTTTCAGATATGTCCCTTGAAGAGGTCAAAGAAGGAATGGTACTCGCCGGGTTTACTTACGAGCGTATCGGTAATTGGTAATGCAACGATTTTCTTACCCACGG
>JAAIGF010039015.1_pt1 | contig 18260 bp, 16 predicted proteins | sample 6487441 | NCBI WGS metagenome assembly JAAIGF01 (sample SAMN13974129, study PRJNA590717) | phyllosphere metagenome | biome: pepper field; feature: multiple bacterial spot infested pepper fields; material: pepper leaves; isolation source: leaves from pepper fields | host: Capsicum annuum ... | reverse complement strand
TTGCTGAAGGTCGCGCGCGGCGCGGCCACCAGCTGCTTCATGCGCTGCTGCTTGTCGAAGTCGTAGACCGTGACGACCACGGCCTCGCCCGCGTGGCGCAGGGCGCCCACGTTGATGACGCGCAGACCGCCGTCCGCATTGGTCTCGCGGAACCAATAGCCGCTGCGCAGCATGTTCGAGCGCCCGGCGCTGCCGCGCAGTTCCAGCCGCGCCTCGCTCAGCTTGAGTTCCGCCACCGGGGTCAGGAACTCCGCGAGCAAGAGCGCGCCCAGCACGATCGGCAGCATGGCGACCCACAGCATGCGCAGCAGCCGCATGCCGCTGACGCCCGACACCCGCAGAATCACCAGTTCATGGCGTTGTGCCAAGCCCGCGAGTCCCAGCACCGCACCGATCAGCAGCCCGATGGGCAGCAGGTCATACAGCCGGGTCGGCAGGGCCAGGAACTCCAGGTAGAACAGGTGATGCAGGCGAAAGCCGTTGCGGCCGACCTGATCCAGCTGGTCGACCACCGAAAAGAATGTGAACAGGCCCAGCAAGGCCAGCACCACGACGGCGGCTGACCGATACAGTTCATGGGCGAGATAACGGCGTGCTGTCTTCAAGGGGAATATCGCAAAAAAAGCCTCCACGCCGGGCTGATGTCACGGCGTCGCCCCTGGAGGCAGCCTGGCCGCGCGCATCCTGGCACGACGGCGCCCTGAACGTCTTTGGACGGGGGCGCGTGGGGACGCGGGCAGCGAACAGGGGCGACCCGCCAGGAATGGCGGGCAGCCGCCTTTTTATCAGAAACCGTGGTACTTGCGTCCGATCGCGACCGTGGCTTCGAAGAAGCCGGCCTTGTTGCCGCAGTCGAAACGCGTGCCTTCGTAGCGGTGAGCGAACACCTTGCGTTCCTTCAGCAGCGCTTCGATGCCGTCGGTCAGCTGGATCTCGCCACCCGCGCCCTTGCCCAGCGTACGCAGCTTGTCGAAGATCTCGCCTTCCAGCACGTAGCGGCCGACCACGGCCAGCGTCGACGGTGCTTCTTCGGGCTTGGGCTTTTCCACCATGTGGTGAACCTGCTCGGTGCGGTCGTCCACCGGCTGGCTGGCCACGATACCGTAGCGGCTGGTTTCTTCGCGCGGCACCTGCTGCACGCCCAGCACGCTGCCGCCCTGGGCGCGTGCGACTTCCACCAGCTGCTTGGTGACCGACACGTCGGCGTCGATCAGATCGTCCGCCAGCAGGACGGCAAAGGGCTCATTGCCCACCACCGGCTCGGCGCACAGCACGGCATGGCCCAGGCCCAGCGGGGCCGGCTGGCGAATGTAGATGCAATTCACGCGCGACGGGATGATGCCGCGCACCGCGTTCAGCAGATCCGTCTTGTTCTTGCGTTCGAGTTCGGCTTCCAGCTCGGGATTCGAGTCGAAGTGGTCTTCGATGGCGCGCTTGTGGCGGCCAGTGATGAAGACCAGGTCCGTGATTCCTGCCGCCACGGCTTCCTCGACGGCGTACTGGATCAGCGGCTTGTCGACGATGGGCAGCATTTCCTTGGGCATCGCCTTGGTGGCGGGCAGAAAGCGAGTGCCCAGGCCGGCAACGGGAAAGACGGCGGTGCGAACAGGTTTCATAAGGGAAGGGTCTCGTTATTTGGGTGGTCGGAAAGCTACTGACGGCGTCGGGTATGCGTCATCCAGCGAGGAACGCGCAGGGTCACGATGCGGCGGTACAACCATACATAAGACACGCAGAACGCGCAGAACACACCGATGAGCAAGGGTGTCTGCTCGTAACATAACGCAGCGGGCAAAATGGCCAGCAAGGACAGTGCCCACAGGTAGGGAGAACTCACTGCATTGCGCCACGTGGTGTCGTCGTCGCCCACGCGTCCCACCACTCGCTTCAGGATCAACTGATGCAAATGCGAGGCGTCGGGCAGGGTGGACGCCGTGCCGCGCATGCGGCGGCGGTAAATGGAGAACGCCACTTCCACCAGCGGATAGGCCAGCACCACCACGGGGAACCAGGCCGATACCACCGGATTGCGTTGTACCAGCAGGATCGCCAATGCGCCGGTCATGAAACCCAGGAAATAGGCGCCGCCATCGCCCAGAAAGATATGGCCGTGGGGGTAGTTCCAGATCAGGAAGCCCATGATCGCCCCGGCCAGCATCAGGCTGGCCGACAGCACCAGCGAATCGCCCACCTGATAGGCCACCCAGGCCATCGCACAGAGCATCATGGTGGTGACGACGCCGGCCAAGCCATTGAGCCCGTCGATGAAGTTCACGGCGTTGGTGATGGTCAGCAAGGCCAGCAGGGTCAGCCCCAGCGCAACCAGACGCCATTGCGACAGGATCGGATCGATCCAGCCGATGTCGGTGCGCGGGATCGCCAGTGCGATCAGCCAGTAGGCCAGCAGACACGAGGCTGCCATGCAGACCAGCCGCCAGCGGGGCGACAGGCGCTTGGTGATGTCTTCGACGATGCCCCCCGCGAAGGCCGGCGTGGCGCTGGCAAGCAGCCAGAAGATCGCACTGCCGTTCCAGGGATCGCGTAGCCAGATCAATCCCGTGCCCACCACGCTGGCCAGGAAGATGGCAACGCCGCCCACCCGCGGCACGGGCTCATCGTGCATTTTCTGCACGCCGCCCAGTTCATGGTCGAGTAGAAAAGCGCTGCCGTAACGGCGCGCCCATCGCACGATCAGGAGCGATATGCACAGCGATACCAGCAGGGAAATACCAAATGAATACACGCAGGTCGTCGGAAAAGGTCGGAATTCGGGCCGCGCCTGGCGGCTCGCAAGCATAGTCGGAATCGGCCTGCTGCGGCGTTCTGGACTGTAAAAGGGCGCAGCAATGGTGGACAGAATGGCCCCAGGTGCTGACGTGGCGCTGTCATTCGGCCACATCCATAATTATTTGATACAGCTGACTGGCATATTTCCTGCGGACCGCTGCCGCCCTGACCCATAATCCGGTAATTGTTACCTTACCCAGGTGAGATCCTTGTCTACCCCGTACACCGCTCCCGATACGCAGATTCCCGCTTTCGCCTCCGCCTTCAAGGCCTACGACATCCGCGGCGTGGTCGATACCGTTCTGACTCCCGGTTTTGCCTATGCGCTGGGTGGCGCGTTCGCCGCCCAGGCGCGTGAACGGGGCACGGGTGCGGTGGTGGTGGGACGCGACGGTCGCCTGTCGGGTCCGGCGCTGTCGCAAGCCCTCATCCAGGGCCTGACCGATGGCGGCGTCGACGTCATCGACATCGGCATGGTGCCCACGCCGCTGGTGTACTTCGCCGCCAGCGTGCTGGAAACCGGTGCCGGCATCGCGATCACCGGCAGCCACAATCCGCCGCAGTACAACGGCTTCAAGATGGTCCTGGGCGGCGACGCCCTGTACGGCGACCAGATCCAGGTGCTGCGCGATCGCATCGAAAGCGGCCTGCCGGTCAGCGCGGCCCAGAAGGGCACCGTGCGCCAGCAGGACGTGGTGCCGGAATACCTCGCCCGCATCACTGGCGACGTCAAGCTCGCCCGCCCCATCAAGGTCGTGATCGATGCCGGCAACGGCGTCGGCGGCGCCGTGGCGCCCGCCCTGTTCAAGGCACTGGGCGCCCAGACCGTCGAACTGTTCTGCGACGTCGACGGCACCTTCCCCAATCACCATCCCGATCCGGCCGACCCGCACAACCTGGAAGACGTCATGCGCGCCCTGCGCGAGACCGACGCCGAAATCGGCCTGGCGTTCGACGGCGACGGCGACCGCCTGGGCGTGGTCACCAAGTCCGGCCAGATCATCTGGCCCGACCGCCAGCTCATTCTGTTCGCCCGCGACGTGCTCAGCCGCAACCCGGGCGCGCAGATCATCTATGACGTCAAGTGCAGCCGCTACGTCGCCCAGGAAGTGCGCAACGCCGGCGGCGAGCCGCTGATGTGGCGCACCGGCCATTCGCTGGTCAAGGCCAAGCTCAAGGAAACCCAGGCCCCGCTGGCTGGCGAGATGAGCGGCCACGTGTTCTTCAAGGAACGCTGGTTCGGCTTCGACGACGGCCTGTACGCCGGTGCCCGCCTGCTGGAGATCCTGTCGCGCTCGGCCGATCCGTCGGCCGTGCTCGAGGCCATTCCGCAGGCCGTGTCCACCCCGGAACTCAAGCTTGAAACCGAGGACGGCCAGCAGTTCGACCTGGTTGCCGCCCTGCAGGAAAAGGGTGATTTCACCGGCGCGACCGAAGTCATCACCATCGACGGCGTGCGCGCCGAGTACGCCGACGGCTTCGGTCTGGCCCGGCCATCGAACACCACGCCGGTCGTGGTGCTGCGCTTCGAAGCCGACGACGAGGCCGCACTGGCCCGCATCCAGGCCGTGTTCCGCGAACAGATCCTGCGTGTCGCCCCGAACGCCAAGCTGCCGTTCTGACGTGGCGGGCCGCCTGCCCGGGCGGCCCTTTTCATTTCCCGATTCTGCTCTCTTCTGACCGCCCACCCATGTCCGTTCCCCTTTCTTCCGATGTGCCCGCGCTGGTCGACCTCCCTGAATGGCAGGCGTTTGCCGAACAGGTCCAGCTTGCCGACAAGCGGGCGTCGGCGCTGCGCATCGTCAAGGCTGCAAGTCTCAGCATCGACCTGAGCGGGCAAGCGCAGTCCGCGGGTCTGGAAGAGGCCGCGCAGGCCCTGCTGCGCGTGCGCCAGTTCGACGCCGCGCGCAAGACGCTGCTCAGCGGCGGCATCGCCAACCCGACCGAAAAACGGGCGGCCTGGCATACCGCCCTGCGCAGCGGCGAGCCGCCGGTCGAAGTGGCACGCGAGCGCCAGCGCGTCATCGAGTTCGCCCGCAAGGTGCAATCCGAAGGGCGCTTCACCGCCGTGGTCCATATCGGGATCGGCGGCAGCGACTGGGGGCCGCGCCTGTGCGTGCGCGCCTTTGGCAATACCGGCACGCGCCTGAAGATCCGCTTTGCCTCGAACATCGACGGCCACGCCGTGCAGGGTGCGGTCGCCAGCCTCGACCCGCACAAGACGCTGGTCATCGTCTCGTCCAAGACCTTCACCACGACCGAAACGCTGCGCAATGCCGAGCGCGCCTTCGACTGGCTGCGCCAGGGCGGCGTCGAGAATCCCAAGGACCATCTGGTCGCCGTCACGGCCAACCCCAAGAACGCAGCGGCCTACGGTGCCAAGCCGGAACAGACCTTCCAGTTCTGGGACTGGGTCGGCGGCCGTTATTCCCTGTGGGCGGCCATCGGCCTGCCGGTGGCGCTGGCAATCGGCGTCGATGCCTACGAAGGCCTGCTGTTCGGCGCCAACGCCATGGACAAGCACTTCGCCACCGCACCCATTGCCGACAACGCACCGGTCCAGCTGGCCCTGGCAGCCGTCGCCAACCGCAGCGTCCTGGGCTATGGCTCGCAGAACATCGCCGCCTACGACGCGCGGCTGGTCTTCCTGTCGTCCTACCTGCAGCAGCTCGACATGGAGTCGCTGGGCAAGAGCGTCGACCTGGCCGGCAACCCTGTCACCGTGCCCACCGGCTCGGTGGTGTGGGGCATGCCGGGCACCGATTCCCAGCACACCTTTTTCCAGTGGCTGCACCAGGGCACCGACGGTGCGCCGGTCGACTTCATCGTCTGCAAGGAAGCCGATCACCCCAATTTCGAACACCACCGCCTGCTGATCGCCAACTGCCTGGCGCAGCGCGAAGCCCTGCTGCAAGGCAAGGATTTCGACGCCGCGTTGGCGGAAAGCCGCGGCAAGGCCGGCAGCTCGGAAGAAGCGGCCTGGCTGGCCAGCCACCGGGTCCATCCGGGCGGTCGTCCGTCCAACCTCATCGTGCTGCCGCGCCTGACGCCCTATACGCTGGGTGCCTTGCTGGCGCTGTACGAACACAAGGTGTTCGTGCAGGCCGTGATCTGGGGCATCAACCCCTTCGATCAGTGGGGCGTGGAGTACGGCAAGGTGCTGGCAGCCGGCATCGCCAAGGAATTGACCGGCGAACCCGCTGGCGGCACGCGCCACGACGTATCGACGTCGCACTGGATCGAAGCCTTCCGCAACGAACTGGGCTGAGCCCCGGCCGCCCTTCGCTTACGCTCAGTAGCATGGGCTCGTGAGTCCGACCGCCGCGCTGCGGTAACATTTACGCCGTCCAAGGACGCGCACCCTTACGGGGCGCGTCATTTTTTCATTTGCCAGGGAACCCACCAGTGCCCATTCAGCTTCAACCCGTGATTCTGTCCGGTGGTTCGGGGACGCGCCTGTGGCCGCAGTCTCGTGAACATCACCCCAAGCAACTGTTGCCGCTGATGGGTGAAGAAACCATGCTGCAGGCAACGGCGCGGCGCGTGGAAGGCTTCGCCGGCGCGCAAAGCCTGCCGCCCCTGGTGGTCAGCAACAACGAATACCGTTTCATCATCGCCGAGCAACTGCGCGTGCTGGGGCAGGACAACGCCGAGGTGCTGATCGAGCCGGTCGGCCGCAACACCGCGCCGGCCCTGACGCTGGCCGCGCTGCACACGCAGGAACAAGACCCGGTGCTGCTGGTGATGCCGGCCGATCACGTCATCGGCGACCTCGACAGCTTCCATGCCGCCATCGCGCTGGGCCTGCCTTCGGCCGACGCCGGTGAGATCGTCACCTTCGGCATCGTGCCGTCCGCCCCCGAAACCGGCTTCGGCTATCTGAAGGTCGGTCGCGAAGGCGCCCTGCGCGCACTCGAACAGTTCGTCGAGAAGCCCGACGCCGCCACGGCGCAGGCTTACGTCGATAGCGGCGACTACCTGTGGAACAGCGGCCTGTTCATGCTGCGCGCCAGCACCTGGCTCAAGGCGTTGCGCCAGCTCCAGCCCAGCATGTATGCCGCGGTCGAAGAGGCCTACACCAAGTCCGACAAGCAGGGCCCGTTCACCGTGGTCGACCCCGAGGCCTTCGCTGCCTCGCCGTCTGATTCCATCGACTACGCCGTGATGGAAAAGCTGGCCGAAACCGGCATCCGCACGCAGGTCGTGCCGCTGTCGTGCGGCTGGTCCGATGTCGGTGCCTGGGACGCGTTCTGGGACGCCTCCGAAAAAGACGCCGACGGCAACGTCACGCGTGGCGATGTCTGGCTCGAAGGCGCACGCGACAGCGTGGTGCTGTCGACCGACCGCCTGGTGGCGTGCATCGGCGTGGAGAACGTCGTCGTGGTCGAAACGCCCGACGCCGTCATGGTGCTGGACAAGCGCCAGGCCCAACGCGTCAAGCCCATCGTCGACCGTCTCAAGAAAGCCCAGCGTTCCGAGGCCCGCGCCCATCGCCGCGTGTACCGTCCGTGGGGCATGTACGACTCCATCGACATGGGCGAGCGTTTCCAGGTCAAGCGCATCGTCGTCAACCCGGGCGGCACGCTGAGCCTGCAGATGCACCATCACCGTGCCGAGCACTGGGTGGTGGTCCGTGGCACGGCCGAGGTCGAACGCGGCGAAGACACCTTCCTGCTGACCGAAAACCAGTCGACCTACATTCCCCACGGCGTGCATCACCGCCTGCGCAACCCCGGCAAGATCCCGCTCGAGATGATCGAGATCCAATCGGGTAGCTATCTTGGCGAGGACGACATCGTCCGCTTCAGCGACACCTACGGTCGCAGCTGACCAGGGCGTTGCGTTCGCTTACGAACGTAGTCGGCCCGCTTACAAGCGGGCCGATTTGCTTTTGTGGGCTGTCGGCGCAGTGCTGACGCGCCTCTCCCGGCGGAACTTCCGGCATACGCAGCAATGATGCGGGACCGGGTTTCCAGACCCAGGAATCATGGGCGTTTGCAGCGCATCCAAGTGTCTGTTTCGGGGTGGTTTCCACCGCTTTGCGACGAGCGGGCAGTACCCTCCGGAACACTAGATGTAGTACACTTCAATCACTGCGCCACAAACCAATGTGGTGCGCAGCCCCGAACCCGCACGGCATCGCCACATCGCGGGTTCATGCATTTTGCAGTGGTGTCATGCCTTGCCGAACGCATGTTCGGCCCCTCGCGGTAGGTCCTGCGAAGCGGCGGTATGTGCACCAAGGTTCGCCCGCCGACCACCCGCCACCGAACTCGAACAGGATCGACACAATCATGAGCATCACCGTCTACAGCAAGCCTGCCTGCGTGCAATGCGTTGCCACGTACCGCGCCCTGGACAAGCACGGTATCGCCTATGAAATCGTCGACCTGACGCAGGACGACGTGGCGATGACCACCGTGCGCGAACTCGGCTACGCCCAGGCTCCCGTCGTCATCGCCGGTGAAGACCACTGGTCGGGCTTCCGCCCCGACAAGATCAACGCCCTGGCTGCGCTCGCAGCCTGATCGCCGGCTGCCTCGTGCGCCGGCGTGCGACAAGAGGCCAGCCATGAGCGTGCTGGTCTACTTTTCCAGCGCGTCCGAGAACACGCATCGCTTCATTCAGAAGGTCGGTTTACCGGCCTTTCGCATTCCTAAGGAAGCCGACGCCGCCTTTCAGGTGGACGAACCATTCATCCTGGTCGTTCCAACCTATGGTGGCGGTACGGCGAAAGGTGCAGTGCCGAAGCCGGTGATCCGGTTCCTCAACGACGCGCACAACCGTTCATTCATCCGTGGCGTCATTGCCGCGGGCAACACAAATTTTGGCGAAGCGTACTGCATCGCCGGTCGCATCATCGCGCAAAAGTGTCAGGTCCCCGTGCTCTACAACTTCGAGTTGCTGGGCACCGAGGACGACGTGACGCGCGTGCGCGAGGGAGTGGAAAAATTTTGGAAACAGCAGAACTCGTAGTGCCCAAGCGCACTGCCGCCACCGGCGAAACCGACTATCACGCCTTGAACGCGATGCTGAACCTGTTCGACGAGAACGGTCAGATCCAGTTCGACAAGGACCGCCTCGCCGCGCGCCAGTACTTCCTGCAGCACGTCAACCAGAACACGGTTTTCTTCCACAACCTGGACGAAAAGCTGCGCTACCTGGTCGAGAAGGGCTACTACGAGGTCGAAGTGCTCGACCAGTACGCGCCGAACTTCATCCGTGAACTGTTCGATCGCGCCTACTCGCACAAATTCCGCTTCCAGACCTTCCTGGGCGCGTTCAAGTACTACACCAGCTACACGCTCAAGACCTTCGACGGCAAGCGCTACCTGGAACGCTACGAAGACCGCGTCTGCATGGTCGCGCTCACGCTCGCCTGCGGCGACACGGCGCTGGCCACCGCGCTGGTCGACGAAGTCATCAGCGGCCGCTTCCAGCCCGCCACCCCGACGTTCCTGAACGCGGGCAAGAAGCAGCGCGGCGAACTGGTGTCGTGCTTCCTGCTGCGCATCGAAGACAACATGGAATCGATCGGCCGGGCCATCAACTCGGCGCTGCAGCTGTCCAAGCGCGGCGGCGGCGTGGCCTTCCTGCTGTCGAACGTGCGCGAATCGGGCGCACCCATCAAGCAGATCGAGAACCAGTCGTCGGGCATCATCCCGATCATGAAGCTGCTGGAAGACGCGTTCTCCTACGCCAACCAGCTCGGCTCGCGCCAGGGCGCAGGTGCCGTGTACCTGAACGCGCACCACCCCGACATCCTGCGTTTCCTCGACACCAAGCGTGAAAACGCCGACGAGAAGATCCGCATCAAGACCCTGTCGCTGGGCGTGGTCGTGCCGGACATCACCTTCGAACTGGCCAAGAACAACGAGGACATGTACCTGTTCTCGCCGTACGACGTCGAGCGCGTCTACGGCCTGCCCTTCGGCGACATCAGCGTGACCGAGAAGTATCACGAGATGGTCGACGATGCGCGCATCCGCAAGACCAAGATCAACGCACGCGAGTTCTTCCAGACCCTGGCCGAGATCCAGTTCGAGTCGGGCTACCCGTACGTGATGTTCGAAGACACGGTCAACCGTGCCAACCCGATCAAGGGCCGGATCAACATGAGCAACCTGTGCTCGGAGATCCTGCAGGTCAACGAGCCGGCGTCCTATGACGACGACCTGTCCTACACCCAGATGGGCAAGGACATCTCGTGCAACCTGGGCTCGCTGAACATCGCGCTGACCATGGATTCGCCCGATTTCGGCCAGACCGTCGAAACCGCGATCCGCGGCCTGACGGCCGTGTCCGACGCCAGCGACATCCGCTCGGTGCCGTCGATCGCCCACGGCAACGCCGCGTCGCACGCCATCGGCCTGGGCCAGATGAACCTGCACGGCTACCTGGCCCGCGAGCGCATCTACTACGGCTCGGAAGAGGGGTTGGACTTCACCAACATCTACTTCTACACCATCGCGTTCCACGCCATCCGCGCGTCCAACAAGCTGGCCATCGACCGCAAGCAGACCTTCAAGGGCTTCGAGGATTCGGCCTACGCGTCGGGCACGTATTTCGACAAGTACATCGACCGCGAATGGGCGCCCAAGACCGCCCGCGTGCGCGAGCTGTTCGAGAAGTCGGGCATCGCCATCCCCACGCAGGACGACTGGCGTGCGCTGCGCGAGTCGGTGATGGCCCACGGGATCTACAACCAGAACCTGCAGGCCGTGCCGCCCACCGGTTCGATCTCGTACATCAACAACTCGACGTCGAGCATCCACCCGATCGTGGCCAAGGTCGAGATCCGCAAGGAAGGCAAGATCGGCCGGGTGTACTATCCCGCCCCGTTCATGTCCAACGACAACCTGGAGTACTACCAGGACTCGTACGAGATCGGCCCGCAGAAGATCATCGACACCTACGCCGAGGCGACGCAGCACGTCGACCAGGGCCTGTCGCTGACGCTGTTCTTTCGTGATACCGCCACGACGCGCGATATCAACAAGGCGCAGATCTACGCGTGGAAGAAGGGCATCAAGACCATCTACTACATCCGCCTGCGTCAGATGGCGCTGCAGGGCACGGCCGTCGAAGGCTGCGTCTCGTGCACGCTGTAAGACTCCGGCTCGATCACTGAAACCGTAATACCGACCATGACTCAACTTCTTCCCACCGGCGCCAAGGTTGTGTCGCGCGTGAGCGCGATCAACTGGAACAAGATCCAGGACGACAAGGACCTGGAGGTGTGGAACCGTCTGTGCAACAACTTCTGGTTGCCCGAGAAGGTGCCGCTTTCGAACGACGTGCCGTCGTGGGCTACGCTGACCAAGCAGGAACAGCAGCTCACCATCCGCGTGTTCACCGGGCTGACGCTGCTCGACACCATCCAGAACACGGTGGGTGCGCCGGCGCTGATCGCCGATGCGCTGACGCCCCACGAAGAGGCGGTGCTGACCAACATCAGCTTCATGGAAGCGGTGCACGCCCGTTCGTACAGCTCGATCTTCTCGACGCTGTGCCTGACCTCCGACGTGGACGATGCGTATCGGTGGAGCGAAGAGAACGAGTACCTGCAGAACAAGGCGCGCATCATCCTGGCGTTCTATCGCCAGGAAGATCCGCTGATGCGCAAGGTCGCGAGCGTGTTCCTGGAGTCGTTCCTGTTCTATTCGGGCTTCTATCTGCCGATGTACTGGTCGAGCCGGGCGAAGCTGACTAACACGGCCGACCTGATCCGCCTGATCATCCGTGACGAGGCGGTCCACGGCTACTACATCGGCTACAAGTTCCAGAAGAGCATGGAGCGGGTGAGCGAGGCGCGCCGGGAAGACATCAAGGGCGCCGCCTACGAGCTGCTGCACGATCTGTACGACAACGAAGTGAAGTACACGGAAGACCTGTACGACGCCGTCGGCTGGACCGAAGACGTGAAGAAGTTCCTGCATTACAACGCGAACAAGGCGTTGATGAATCTGGGCTTCGAGGCCTTGTTCCCGTCGAGCGTGACGAACGTGAACCCGGCGATCCTGGCTGCGCTGTCGCCCAGCGCGGACGAGAACCACGACTTCTTCTCGGGGTCGGGGTCTTCTTATGTGATCGGGAAGGCGGTGAATACTGAGGATGAAGACTGGGAGTTCTGATCGGTCTTCGGTAAGTTGGCAGGTGCGCCGATCGCATCGCCTTGAGATCCCGCAAACGCCTGATGGCTCTGCGGGATCTTTGCTTTTGGGCGGACACAACCGCAGTCTTTCAGATTCAAGTATTGTATGGCATACATTCGTGTTAGAAAGTATGGAATAAGATACTTATGGACTATGCGCATACCCTTGTCGGTTTAGGTAGTTCACTGCGAACCATGCGTCAGGCACGCGGGCTGACACAACAGCAGCTCGCTGTGCGTGCAGGCGTTACGCGACTCAAGGTAATTCAGGTTGAAGCCGGTACGCCAACGGTGTCTGCCGAGGCGTATGCGCGGGTGGCGGCCGGACTGGATGCCACATTGGCCGTCGCGCCGGGTGCACGCCCGACGCTCGATGAAATCCGCGAGATCCTGAAATGAGCACGAACGCCATACGTGTCCAGACGGCAGCCGGCATGGCCGGCGTGTTGGCTCATGAAGCCGGGGAATACCAGTTCTCCTACGCGCCTGCGACAGAACCTGGGCAGGCCATCGCCCTGGGCATGCCGGTTCGGCTCCGGCCCTATACGCACCGCAGCCTGCATCCCATCTTTCAGATGAACATGCCCGAGGGGTTCCTGCTCGAGCGTCTGCGCAACCTGCTGGCTAAGACCAGCGGGACCGATCCCATGCTGCTGTTGACGGTGTTCGGCGGCGCACATGCCATTGGAAGACTTCGATGCGAGCCGTTGGCGAACGCCCAGCCGAATCCTGCCGGTGCCGTGCCACCGGATCAGGACGCTGGCGAGTCCCTGGTGGATATCCTGGCGTATCGCGGGGCAGAGAATTTGTTCGACGTCTTGCTGGATCGCTATTTGTTGCGCTCGGGATTAAGCGGTATCCAGCCCAAGGTGCTGGTGCCCGAACGTGCCGACGCGGACGATCGCCCTTGCAAAGCTGCTGCGCGGACAGCGGACCTGATTGTGAAATCAGGCCTGGCGGCCTACCCAGGCTTGGCTGTCAACGAGTTCATCTGCATGTCCATCGTGCAGCGAGCCGGCATTCCTTGTCCGGAATTTTTCCTGTCGGACGACCATGCGCTATTCGTGATGCGTCGCTTCGATCGTACCGAACAAGGTGAAGCCTTGGGCTTCGAAGACATGGCGGTGCTGGCCGGCAAGGACGCCGACCAAAAGTACGACGGAAGCTACGAGAACGTGGCGCGGCTGCTTCGCCTTTACTGTTCGGCAGAACACGTCCAGGCGGCGCTCAAGCAGCTGTTCGACATGCTGGTCCTGTCTTGTATGTTGGGCAACGGTGATGCGCATCTGAAAAATTTCGGCGTCTTGTACACCGACGTGGCAGATGGGCCGGTATGGATGGCGCCTGCGTATGACATCGTCAATACCACCGCCTACCTGCCACAGGACAACCTGGCACTGTCGTTGTCTGGCAATCGTGATCTGTTCGCGTCACGAATGGGCCTGCTGGATTTCGCGCGCCACTGTGATCTCAGCGTCGACCAGGCACGGGTTCGTATCCGCAGCTTGATCGACATTTGCGACACGGTTTTGCAGGAGCTTGCCGAATTGGTGGATGAAGTGCCCGACCTGTCCTACGCGCTGGAAGATCGGTTGCAGCCGTTCCGACACAGTTTCGTCAAGCCCTCGACCTGACCTCAATCGATCAACACGCCGTTGTCATGGAAGGGGAAGGGGCCCTCGTACTGACCGCTGGCGATCAAGTGCGTGACCAGGCGTTCGGCACGCCATGCGTGCACCTTGAAGCCGGGAGGCTCCAGCATCCAGGCAGATGCCGCACCCGGGTCCAGGTCCAGCGCTACCTGGTGGGCGATGCCGGGTGACGTCGACGATACGGTGCCGCCGAAACGCACGTCGATGTTCCGGTGCAGGTGGCCGGAAATCAGGCGTTCCACGTTCGGGTAGCGGGCGATCAGGGCTTCCAGTTGGGCGGCGCCTTCCAGCAGGCCGATCTTGTCCATGTGGCCGATCAGCGTTTCGAACGGCGGGTGGTGCAAGGCAACGATGACGGGTTCGTCGCGGTGGCGTTCCAGCGCGTCGGCCAGCCAGGCCAGGCGCGCTGCGCACAGACGGCCTTCGGGCTTGCCATGCACGACCGTGTCCAGGGCGATCAGGCGCAGCGGGCCGACCTGGGCGGTGTACTGGATGAATCCGTCGGTGCCCAAGTAGGTGTGCGTGGGAAAGCTGCGGCGCATCTGGTCGCGGTCGTCGTGGTTGCCGGGCATCAGGTACACCGGCATGGTCAGCGGTTCCAGCATGCGCGCCAGGTAGGCGTATTCCTCGGCGCGGCCGAAGTCGGTCAGGTCGCCGGTGATGACGACTGCATCGGGCTGCTGGCGCAGCGCCAGCACCGATTGCACGGCACGTTGCAGATACGGCGCGGTGTCGATGCGGCCGTAAGCCAGGCGACCGGGTTCGCGGATGTGAAGGTCGGTCAGCTGGACGAGAAAGGTGGTCATTGCAAGGTTTCCAGAGCGGGGTCTGCGGAAGGAATCATGCGGTCGGGGGCGATGCGCACGCCCACGCGGTGGCCGACGGCCAGGGGGGAGTCGCGGTCGGCATCGGCCAGCAGGCTGGTGTGCTCGTCGGTGCGCAGGCGCAGTTGCACGCGCTCGCCCAGGAAGACGCGCTGTTCGACGGTGGCCGTGCCCCAGTCGGGGTGCAGGTCGCCCAGTTGGATGTCTTCAGGGCGTGCGAGCAAGGTCGCGTGACCGCGCCATGCAGCCGGGCAGTCGATGCGTGCCCCGCCCAGCAACACGCGGTCGTCGGCCATGTCCTGCGAGGTGCGGGACAGGCGGTTGACCCGGCCCAGGAACTCGGCCACGAAGGGGTGGCTGGGGGCGCGATAAAGGTCTTCGCCGCGTCCCACCTGCACCACGCGGCCGGCACGCATCACCGCCAGCCGGTCCGCGATCACCATGGCTTCGTGCTGGTCGTGGGTGACGTGCACGGCGGTGATGTGCAGGCGGCGCAGCAGGTCGGCCAGTTCGTCGCGCAGCGATTCCTTCAGCTTGGCGTCCAGGGCCGTCAGCGGTTCGTCCAGCAGCAGTACGCGGGGGCGTACGGCCACGGCGCGGGCCAGTGCCACGCGTTGTCGCTGGCCACCCGACAGTTCTGCAGGTCGCTTGCTTTCCAGGCCGTTCAGGCGCATCAGGTCGACCAGTTCACCCACGGCGGCGCGTCGCCTGCCTTCGTCGACGCCACGCACCTTCAGGCCGTAGCCGATGTTGGCGGCAACCGTCATCTGCGGGAACAGGGCGTAGTGCTGGAACACCATGCCGACGCCGCGTTGCTCGATGGGTTGGCGGGTGACATCGGTGTCGCCGAAACGGATGCTGCTGCCGGCGTCGGCGCTTTCCAGTCCGGCGATCAGGCGCAGCAAGGTGGTCTTGCCGCAGCCCGAGGGGCCAAGCAAGGCCATGACTTCACCGGGTTCGACCGACAGCGAGGTCGTCTGCAAACCGCGGGTGCCATCGGCATAGGTCTTGGCGCAATCTTTGATGTCGATGCGGACGCGTTCAAGTTCCATGGCGCTTCTGTATGTGTTGGGCCAGGCACTGCAGACTCCACAGCACTGGCAGGATGACCGCGATGAACACCAGCGTGTAGGCCGACCCGATCTCGATACGCATGGACGCGTAGCTATCGGCCAGGCCCACCGGCAGGGTGCGCGTAAGCGGGGTGTGCAGCATCCAGGTCAGGTTGAATTCACCGACCGAGAGGGTGAAGACCATCAGGCTGCCTGCCACGATGGCGGGGAAGGCGGCAGGCACCAGCACCCCCAGGAAACGCTGCCTGAAGCTCGCCCCCAAGGATCGCGATGCTTCTTCCAGCGCCTGGATGTCGCGCCGGCGAAAGGCCGGCGACACGGTGCGCACCATGAAGGGCAGCGTGAAGACCAGGTGTCCGACCAGGATGAAGAAAAAGCTCTGGCGGAAGTCGCGGTAGCCGCCATAGGTCAGGATCAAGGCCAGCGCGGTGGCAAGACCGGGCACGGCCACGGGCAGGGTCAGCAGTTCTTCGAACGCACTGGCCCAGCGCGAGCGCGTGCGTGCCAGGGCGTAGGCGCAAGGCACGCCGATCACCACGTTGCCCACCACGCAGGCCGCCGCCAGCGCCAGCGACCAGCCCACGGTGCTGCCGTACACGTTCCAGACTTCGCCCAGCCAGCGCAGGGTCAGGCCGCTGCGCAGCCCGGTGCTGTAGTTGTTGACCAGGCCGGCCACCAGCGACAGCAGCATCGGCGCGAGCATGAACAGCGACACCATAATGGTGACGATCATCAGCAAAGGCGACGACAGCGGGGTGTGACGGGTACTCATCGCAGCTCCTTGCCGCCAGCCAGCCGCGCGGCGAACAGCACGGCCCAGGTGACGATGCCCAGCGAGATCGACAGCGCGGCGGCGAGCGCAAAGTTCGCGTAGTTGGTGAATTCGTTATAGATCGTGATGGGCAGCACCTCGACCTTGCTGGCCAGCGTGAAGGCCGTGCCGAACGCGCCCATGGCGGTGGCGAACAGAATGGCGCCGCAGCCCAGCGTGGTGGGCGCGAGTTCCGGCAGCCACACGTCGCGCAGCACGCCCAGGCGCGATGCCCCCAGCGAGCGCGCGGCTTCTTCCAGTTGCGGGTCCATCGCCTCGGCCGCTGCCGTGTAGGTGGCAATGGCGCGGGGCAGCGAGAAGTACACATAGGCCAGGAAAAGGCCCAGCAGCCCGTAGGCGAAGGTCACGCGGCCAGCTCCCGCCCAGGACGTCAGGTCGGCCACCAGGCCCTGCCTGCCGCCCAGCAGGATAACGAAGAAACCCACGATCACACCAGGGAAGGACAAGGGCAGGGTCAGCAGCGACAGCAGCACCTTGCGGCCGGCAAACTGCCGGCGCGCCAGGCAGATGCCCACCGCGCCGCCCAGCAGCAAGGTCGCCAGGGTGACGACCAGCGACAGCACCAGAGTGTTCGCCATGCTGGTCAGGTAGCGGCTGTCGGTCAGCACCGCGATGTAGGTCTGCCAGCCTTGGGTGGCGGGCAATACCAGCAGATGGGTGACCGGCAGCAACCAGAACGCCGCGAAGAACGCGACCGCGGGCGCACTGCACGCCAGCAGCAGGCCTCGCGACGTAGAAGATCCAGCATGGCTCATGGTTGGCCTTACTGCGCTTCTTTCAGGTAACGCTGCGAGAATTCCTTCTGCACAGCGGCCATCTTGCCGTAGTCGACGGTGGTGGCGCGGGCATAGTCGCTGGCGGGCAGGAAGCGCGCCTGTACGTCGGCGGGCATGGCATTGGCGCGCACCGGGCGCAGGTAGGCATTGGCCCAGATCGCCTGGCCTTCATCGGACAGCACGAAGTCCAGCACCTTGCGGCCGTTGTCCGGGTTCGGACCCTTGGCGACCAGGCTCATGGTGTAGGGGACCACCACCGTGCCCTCGCTGGGGATCACGAAACGAACGTTGGCCTTGTCCTTGTAGCGGGCACGATAGGCGTTGAAGTCGTAGTCCAGCAGGATGGCAATCTCGCCCGACAGCACGCGTGCGTAGGCGGTCTGCTTGGGGACGATCGGCTCGTTCTTGGCCAGCGCCTTGAAGTACTCGATGCCCGGGCCGAAGTTGTCCAGCGTGCCGCCGCGTGCCTGGTTCACGGCGACTGCGCCCACGTAGCCGGCGAAGGCCGATGCCGGGTCCAGATAGCCCACCAGGCCCTTGTACTCAGGCTTGAGCAGATCGGCCCACGAGGTCGGCACCGGCTTGCCGTTGAGCGCGTCCACATTGACCATGAAACCCATGGTGCCGGAATGGATGGTGAACCAGCGGCCTTCCGGGTCTTTCATGCCTTCCGGAATGTCTTTCCATGCAGCAGGCTGGTAGCCGGTCACCAGGCCGTCCTTGGCTGCCTGGATGGCGAAGGTCACGCCCAGGTAGGTCACGTCGGCAATCGGGCTGGCGCGCTCGGCAGTCATCTGCGCCAGTGCCTGGCCGGAGTTCTTGTTGTCCGGCGGAACCGTCACGCCCGTCTTGGCCTTGATGGCGGCGATCTGCGCGCTCCAGTCCGCCCATTCCGGCGGGCAGTTGTAGCAGATGGCGTTCTGGGCCGATGCAGCATTGCCGCAAAGCAGGCCGACCGCGAACAGGCCGGCGCTCGCGATGTGTTTGAGCGAGAAGGTCATGAGAGGTTTCCTGGCGAGCAAGGGGAGGGAATGGCCGTCATCGGAGTCCGTGACGGCGCGGGGAAAAGGGAAGAGGGTCATGTCGTTTCTGCCGCCGCCGCGCCGCAGGATTCCCCTGCGCGCCAACTGTGGGAAAGAATCTGGCTGGCATCGGCGCCGGG